>JABAHQ010012337.1_pt1 | contig 26137 bp, 31 predicted proteins | sample 7062091 | NCBI WGS metagenome assembly JABAHQ01 (sample SAMN14534359, study PRJNA622989) | marine sediment metagenome | biome: marine biome [ENVO:00000428]; feature: marine pelagic biome [ENVO:01000023]; material: deep marine sediment [ENVO:00002113] | place: India: Gulf of Kutch | collected...
AGGTTCAGCCCCCCTACCATGAGGGCTTTTACATAGGTCAGACCGCTGGGGTCGTGTACATCACCCAGGAAGCGAACTTCGGCGTCCACTTCCTTTTTATCATGTTTTACGGATATTATATTAACGTGCACGCATTCCTCAACGTCTGCATTTTCACCCCAGGCGTTAAGGTATTCGAGCCGTTCGTCCAACTCGTCGCGACTGTCCGTGGCATCAGCCAGGCGGAACAGGGCCACGACGTCTCCTAGGATTCTGAGCATGTTGGTTCTCCTTCAATGTTGTACGGACTTTCTCCCAGTGGGCGTCGGTGCTTTTTCGTTTCCAGCCGTTCGGTCCACCATTGTGGATTCTGGCTGCTACTTCAGGGGTTAGGGGTTTACCGGTGAGCCGCGTGTACCTCGCGCCGTAATGGCGGATGTACGTCACGGTGCACCACTTACTCAGGGTTTCGCTCGCCCGCACATCGTCCATAGTGAACGACGTGCCGGCAATGCGGTTCACGTCCTGCAGGTAAGGCTTACGGATCTGACAGATGCCGTACGCCCTGTTCTTCATGTGCGTATCTCCGACGGCGGCTTGCCGGCCACCTGATTCTACGGAGATAAGCGCTGCGAGAAACAATACCCAGTTCATGATTACTCCTTCCTGGCGTCCCAGAGTTCACTGAGGCGCTTGAGTTCATTGTGCAGTTGTTCGTTGTGCTCCCGACTGAAGAACCTGAAGAACTTCGCCATCGGGGTGTCTTGCGGGTTCACGTTCCAGCCGTGTTCATCAACGTAGATCCACTTCTTACAGTGCTCAACGCCTTTACCATACCACTCGTCCTTCAGACGGATGGCCATGTCTTCCGTGCCGTCATAGATGTAGTAGGGAACTTCGGCGCTCGGGCCCCAATCCTCCTCTTCGAATACAGGCAGGAGCTTGCGATCTCCCACACGCAGGGCGATCCAGCGTATGACACTAATAGCCCAGTCCTTCTCAGGAGCCCAGGACGTATAGTCGATCCCGATGTGTTCACCCACGTCCTTATGGTAGGCGAAAGGTCCGCCGTGCGGGACAGAGCAACCCCCGTCCTCAAAGTCGTCAATGAATGTTTCAGGTTCACGGTAATACTCATCAAGGAAGGCAAGCATCTCAGCCTGCGCTTCCTTGTTCCTACAGGGGACGGTCAGGGTATATCCCATTACTCGTCATCCTCATCATCGCTGGTGACTTCCACTTCACGGCAGCTTGGAGCGCCTACAAGCGTGTCGAACACTTCGTCGCTGATGGCCTGTACCGATCCGGTGATGATCTGGAACCAGGATACGGGATTTCCGTCGGCGTCACAGTGTACGTGCAGTTTGAATGTCTTGTTCATCTTCTTGTTCTCCTTTTAGTAACCAGTTGTCTTGAACAGTCCAATGAGATTGCCGTCTGCATTGAACACCTTGTACTCGTCGCCGTCCGGACCAGGGTCCTCGAACGAAGAGTGCCACACTTCTATCTTCGCAGCCTTATCGGCCACATGTTTGAGTTTGTCAGGTGAAACAGGCGATTCGATAACCGCCTCGATGTCTTCCTTGGTATCCGCTATGAGTCCGCAATACATCTGTCACTCTCCTCCATCATCTGAAACTCGATGATGTCATCCAGCGTGATTTCATCTTCGTCGGTGTCCTCGGCTTCCTCGACCAGAACCAGTGCTTCCATTGTGCGATCCCATGTTGTCATGAGTACCTCCTTTTTGTGTTAGAGCTAAAAGATATTTAACGGAAAGGGCCTAAATACACAAACCCACGACCCACTGCACCATGACGCTTGCGTAGTCCGGTTAAGGATACACAAACGTCACGGGCAGCGAGCCGTGGGCATGAACTGCATGGTTGATTACCGGGCCATGCCCCGGATTGTTCTACACATAGGATGCGGCCCGAGGGTCCATTCCTTTACAGCGTAGCATGTCTTTCGTTCTGCGGCGCTCTGTCTTGTCACCAGCGAACTGGTAAGCGCCTTGATGGGATTTTACGATTCGCAGTCGTATCCCTCCTGGTAGTTTTACTGTTTTTACCATTAGTGAAACCTCCTCCTTGAGGCGGGTTACGGGTAAGCGTTGCCAGGTAATTCATTATACTGAAGAACCCGGCCTACTTAACCCGTACCCTAGAGACGCTCTCCGGCCGCAAGGCGTTCGAACGTCTCCTGCTCCGCCCGGTCACTGTACTTGTGAGTGTACACGTAACCGACGCCGTGGGAATAGGACACCTTCTCGCCCGTGGCGAGCAATGCGGGTCCGGCCGTCCTGGCGACGCGGCGCGTTTCTTCTTTCAGAAATGCCTGCGGGATGCAGGCCCTTCCATACTTGTCGGTGCGGTAGGTGATACCGCACTTACGAACGGTTGCCTTGGTTTTAGCCATAGCTTTCCTCTAGGGGTTAACGGTTATAAGGAGCCAGTCGAAATCGTGTTTGTAGACGTACAGATAGTGCTCACGAGCGTCACACCGGATAAGGTCGAAACGCTTGTTGTCATACTTCCTGCCATCCACTTTGATTTCGCCCAACAGGCCACACGCCATACCTTCCGTGATACTCACTTGCGTCCAGCGGAGGAATTGCAATTTCTCGTACAGGTAACAGCCGTGATGTGGCAGCTCCAATTCTTGATCAGTCACACCAGCAACCTTCACGGATGCCAGACAACATTTGTTCAGGTCGTCGCTATTGAATCTCGAGTCGGCGACTTCCTTGCAATCATTGTCCTTGTCCACCAGGCGGCTGACATACTTCTCGGCGGCACCGACGTAACAGTACTCCAACGAGTAACGACCCATGAGGGTGTACGCGTCGAAGGCATGCGGTCGGACATCTTCTTCGGGTGCGTCCTGGCCTATGTCATCAGTCCAGGACCCGAACCCATCGAAATCTTCATCACCCGGATAACCGAACGTGACGCCCGCCAGGAACATGTTTGTAGCGAGATACATGTAATCCGCATCCTCACCATCGGTAAGGAGCTCGTTCCACTTAGCGACTACTTCCCTGGACTCTTCGTCCTCGTCGATCATTTCCTGGTTCATATCACGCTGCTCCATGGCCAGGTGACGCATCTTGGCAACCTCGTAATTCTTTGGGTTTCTCATAATCTGTTCTCCGTTTGAAATTCATTTACCCACACAACGTTGGGGTTTCCGGCTTCACGGTTCCGCCCCACGGGCCGTACCGCTTTTACGGGGTGAGAAGCCTTTCCCCCGACTGCTTGCTTGAGGTGCCTGACCGCGCCTTTATGCACACCGGTTCAGTGTGTGCCCCGTTTCGGCTATCCTGGTTACGACTTATATACCCTGGCATCCCGAAGGACTAGGGGCCGTACATCGTGGACAATAGGATGTTTTACATCTACCGGCGTCGCCCGCCGCAGGTAGATGTGCACGACCGCCTTAGCAGACAAAGCCAGGAACGGAAACGATTCGACCCTGCTCGCGCACCGTGTTAGGGTGCCCGGTTGCAGGGGCTACTACGTCATCACGATCTGGCACAGCTGCCTTAACGAGTCCACTCACGATGAGCTTCGTACCTTCGACCGGAGCCGGAAGGTTCTCAACATCACCGAAGACCTGCGTGAACAGATCGGGACCAGCTTCCGCGAAGGAAGCCGCCACACGAGCGATAACCCCGGAGGGCTCGAAAGTGCGGCCGTCATTCAAAACGATGGCGTGCGGGGTAAGGTTTACGAATTTCACGTAACACTTCCTCGTCCTGGCCGGTGGTCAAATCCGGGCAGCGCTGGCGTGTTCAGATTTCACAGCTTATCCCTACGTACTCGCCCTGGGAGCCGGGCAGCCGATTGACGGCCGAAGGAAGATTCTAACCTCTCCAACGTGGGTAACACTTCCCGCAGTCGGAAATCAGATGGAAGTTGTATTCCTTACTGATCTCCATCATCCGACGTTTCTCTTTGTCGGTGGGGTAGCGTTTCCGGCATAGAGCGTGTAGCTCATTATGCACATGGATCAACCATTTCGGTGTCTGCATACATACCTCCTTGTATGTGGTCCTGTTGCGCCCCCGGGTAGGACCATCCCCGGGGGCGGATCTCAGATGTATGCGCCTTTGTTGATGTACTCAACACCTGGCTGGGGTTTGAACCCAGGGCACATACTGTCAGGATACTTACCGCAGGAGCGCCACCCATAAGGGCACTTCCGCGGCATGTCGTCATCGGGGCTGTGGCAATACACGGCGTGCTGCTCTACCCGATGCCCGAACGCGCATTCCTGATCCCAGGCGCAGTCGTCCTCGTCGGCGATCAACTCGACAAGATTCGGAAGCGGGACTTCCTCCTCAGTGCCGAGTTTGTCGACCGCATCGACGGCTTCCTCGGGGGTAGGAAGCTTCCGGAAGGCTTTATCCTCCGGAAAGGCGTCTGCGAAAGCCTCCTCCAAGGCGTCCCCTAGTGTCCACTCACTCATACATACCTCCTTACAACCGTTTGCTGTGCTCCATCCCCAGCTCGGTCATAGCCAGGGCCACTTTTTCCTTGAACGTACCATAGTCCTTCATACGCTGCGCGTATCCGGCAGGGGAGAACCCGTGAGCATCGGCTTCCATAAGGTCCAGGTACAAGGTGACGGTTTCCTGCGGATCGAGACCGTCGGTCAGACGGCGGACGAACTTACGGACGCCCTTGGGGGAAACCTGGTCGATGTTGTAGACCCAGGAGTGCAGGCCGATGACGCGGCAGGCCATTTCGGGGAGACCGTTTTCCCGTGCGATCCGCTCGCTGGCCGCATCGTGTTTGCGGAACGTGCCCTCGTTGTGCGTTTCGAGTTTGCCGAGGTCATGGAACATTGCGGTGAGGACGCCGATCTCACCTATGTGCCGGACATGTTCCCGGGCGTCGAAGGTTACGGCCTCGATGTGCTCAGCGGTATTGCGGTCATGGAACTTGTGAGCGGGCATCATGCAGGTTGGGTGTTTACGGATTTCAGCGAGGATTTCATTGTAGGTGTTGTGCATTTTGTCGGTGATCATGGAGAGCCTCCCGTGGGGTGTTTGTTTGATGTATGCGTAAAAAAGAATTCAAGTAACGCGTACCTATATCATAGGGTCCTAACTCACATCCATTCCCGCGTGTTGAATGGATGTGAGACAGGCAGACGCATGCCTATCACGGAGACTCGAGTCAGTCCGTGATAGAAATACCTCTGGATTTTTGTCACCTTGCGGTGATGCAGTGTTCTCTGCATGCCATGATTATTTTTCTAACGCATTCCAGCCCGGCCTTGGGCGTCCTTAGATGTCCTATGTACTCTTGCGAGCTTTACTGTGCCATGCAGTCGACTTTGCTGCGGCGCGTGATCCCCTACTCAATTATGGTTTCGGGGTTTTCGACACTTGCCGTAGCGACGGTCTCCCTGTCACGGTCTTATCCAGTACCCGCGCCTATTAGGAAGCACGGGGGAAGAGCACCAGTTCACCGGTGAGCAAAGACTAAGGCCAGACCTTAGTTTTGAGCTCTCCGATTGCGTGGATCTCTGGCGTACCATGCACGAGACCTGCACGGACCACACGAATAGAGTTCTTTCCAACCAGGACTGCGAATCCTGTCGAGAGTTCACTCTCGCAAATGTCCAGAGCCTGTTCGGCGTCCTTCACGGTCACGGCCTGATCGTTGATCAGCAGCGTTGCCATAGATTTTTATCCTCCTTTAGGGCTTTACGTCCCCCACGACGGCCCACTCTGCGTTTCTCATCCCGGGGTTGTGACCGGGCAATGCTCGCATTAAGCTGCGTATTCACACCCCGCCGGGTGGCTTGTGGTATTAACGACAGTCAAGCCTGTTCGTCATACATGTTATGACACCCCGGGGAACTCGAAGCATCCATGTATGAGCCCTCGGCCGAGGGCTTTGCCATCGCAGTTTACACCACTCTGGACTTTGTCTTGGCTGGTCGATGCGTGCACACACCGACTCTCAAGATGTCCGGACATCTCGATAATCTTCCCAAGACTGGCTTTTCACGGCTGTATCCCAACCACCATGCCCGTATCGGATTGTCTGCCGACGCGAATCAGGGGCACCAACTTATCCCTGATCCTACCTCCCGGGGCCGTTCTTTTCTCTGACTGCCGCCAGTTACTTTGAACACTTACTTATGTTTGGATATAAAAACGAGCGACCGGAGTTTCACCGGGGATCTCTGTGGCTGTCGCTGCGCCGGGCTTATCGCTCTTTCCCCTTTGCAGCCGGTGAATCCCCACTTCTAGGAGGACAAGTCGCACATTTCGCCGTAGCTACTCTGTGTTGTTAAAGGGGCACCATACTATCCCTGCATCACCTACAAGGCATGGCTGACTCTTCCGTCATTTAACCCCGGATATTTTTAGTCGAACGCCGCCTCCGTTAGGGCGGCTGATTTTCTGTAACGCTTGGGTTTACTCCCGATACGGATGCCGTACGATTTTTACGTGTTCGGTTAGGCGTCAAAAACATAGTCACGCCTCGATATTTATATACCGCCTCAAGGAGGGCGGTTAGCTGAAGCCATCGCCCGGGTTCGAACCGGGGACCTCCTCGTATGCGACTCCTGACCAGGGAGAAGGACCGTATTACCAACCGGTGGTCAGCCGGAAGCTGGACGATCACGAGGCGCTCTTGCCGACTGAGCTACGATGGCATATGATGAGACGAAGGTTAAGGCTTCGCCTCAATTTATTATACCGAAGAACCCGGGGTATTTAACCCACGGAATTCTCGGCATAATAACCACCCCACTCTCCCTGACGCTCAGGGAAAGAGAAACCTTTAACGCCTCATGCCTTCCGGGTGGTTAGGCACATGGCGCNNCGCGAGCCAGACTACGGAATGGTTACCGTACTCATCAGTCCCTTTGCCTGACATCCGGGACGAGCTCCGTTTATTTGATTACCCTGCCCAGCTCGGCGATGTGGGTTGTGGGATCAGCCCCACGCAAGATCCTCAGGCACATGTCCCAGATCTGCAGCGTACGCCAGAAGCGCCTGCTGCTCGTCCGGGAGTGTTGCCTGGCCCAGGACCTCGCCAGTTGATATAACAAACAGATTCATACATACCTCCTAGAACGTGTATGACATTACGTGTTTTACTTTATCAGCCACAGACTCTTTGAACAGGTCAATGCTTTCGTCCTTCAATCCATATACGGATATATCGAGGTGCCAGCACTCAGGTGCAAAGCCGATACGGATCTTCTCTAGGTAGTCACCATTATATGCAACAGAGATGGTGAACTCCTTCTCTTCATTCATAAATGGTGCATCTACCAGCGGAAGACCGACAGCCTGGAACGCATCGCGCACCTCGTCGACCGTGTCTTGGAGTTTCCTGGACAATTTGGCCTGCAGTTCTTCAGTGGCTTTCTTCTCGGCCAGTATGGCCTCTTTCTCGGTCGTCAGTGTTTCTACCAAATTCATGGTTGTTCTCCTTTTGCCGGCGATACGCCAGCGTTTGTTGTAATTCACACTCTGCATTTACACGGGCTTGTGACCGTCCTTGGCTGCATTATGAATTACACACCCTTTCACCTGTAGTCCCCCATTCGGGTTGCATGACTACTGCTACTCAGTTCACTTGGGTGGGGATCGCGAGCCTTCTCCGACTGCTTATACCCGGCCGAAGCCTTTTAACCCTTCCTGTATTAATCCGTCGATTCCGCCCTTACGGGGTCCTCTGTTAACTCCGGTATACAGGCACGCCGTTCAGGTTGTTAATCTGTATTAGACGTGTTGCGGAAGCCCTAAATTGTCGGGCCCCCTCTCATCCGCAAGATCAGCATGTCTGCCTCTCCTTTCCCGGCGTAACCCGGTAGCTTTTGAGTTTTGCCTCCAGTGATGCATCCACCTTCGACTGAACCAGTTTAACGTCGGAAAGATCCTGACGGTGGGTTTCCCCTTTGCGCACTATTGCGACCTTGATAACACAGCCATTGATCGAACTGCCAAGGACCGACGCATACATGCATTACGCCGCTGTTTTTTTCATAAGGCTTTGACCTGCCTCAGGGTTTAGTGGGCTTTTCCATGCCACGGATTTTTATTAACCACAGATTCCGCACTGTGCCCATACGCTAACGACCACACTTTCGGGAACTAAGCTAAGAGTTCCTTACTTGACGGTGGTATCCTCCGGCAGTATGGTTGGAGGCACTAGGTGGGCCAAAGCGTATTGAAACGCTAAGGCTCCGCCTCAATTTATTATACTGAAGAACCGGCTCTATTTAACCAGCCCTCCAGTACCATAAATTGAGGGGGAGCAAACCCCATTGACTCGACTCGGGGGACCGGCTCACTCAGCGTCGAGCATGCTGAGGAGCTGGCAGACGTCCTGGATGGGGAATGGCAGTTCACGGACGTCCTTGTTGTGGCCCTGCCATGCGCCCTGGGTGGGATCCCAGTACGACTTGTCCAGCCAGGTGCTGTAACCTTTCGTCCCGAGCTCTTTGATGGGGAGCCACTGGCCGGCGGGAGAAACGTCGGGGCTGTTCTTTCCCAAGGAACGGTAGAAGGCCTGGCGCCATACCATGCCGCCGCGGGGGGAGGTGAACTCGACTACGACGATCTTGCGAGCACCGAGGAAGATGGAGTCAGTGGAAATGCGGACGGTGAAATTGTGGGAAACGGTATAGCTGACGGCGTTGAAAGGTACGGATGCGATGAAGGTGTTGATGCGGGTATGTTCTGTAGTAGTGGTAGTCATAATAATTCTCCTGGTTTGATTAGTGAAAAGATGATAAGGCTTCGCCTCAATTTATTATACTGAAGAACCCCAGGGATTTAACCACGTTGGACAACCGCCGGAAAAACGTTATATTGTAGTGATGGCACACCTACTAGACAAATACTCGGAGGCCGTGCGGTCGGGGAAGTTGGATTCACTTAGCCCGCTGCTGCCTCTGTTCAGTTACCAGGGCAAACCGATGTCCCTGGAGCGCCACTTCCAGCTCGAGCCCATGTACAGCCTGCGGATGCCGACGCACATGGTGTTCCAGTGCGGACGTCAGATCGGTAAATCGTTCGGGATCGCCGAGAAGGGTATCCTGCTGAGCGGGCTACTCAAAGACTTCCACACCCTGTACGTACAACCACGCTTTGACCAGATCAAACGTTTCAACACAGCCATCGTACAGCCGCTGCTCCGCTCGATGATATTGAAGGAGGGGCTCATAGACAAGCAGCAGATCGGCTCCTTCCTGATGCGTAACTTCCACAGCAACTCCATTATGTACATGGAGTTTTGTCTTATAAGCCCGGACCGTACCCGTGGTATCTCGGGTGTCAGCCATGTCTTCTACGACGAGGTGCAGGACCTGGACCTGGACAACATAGAGATCATCAGTGAGGTTATGTCCGCTACGATCAACTATGGATTCAGCCAGTACACAGGCACCCCCAAGACTACGGACGGGGCGTTGTCCGTACTGTTCGAACGCTCGAGCCAGGGACACATAGTCATTCCCTGTGAATGCGGGCATCAGAACATGGCCCACCCGGATGAGGACCTTTTCAAGATGATAGGGAAGTGGGACGACAATCTCAAGACGGGGATACACTGCACGAAATGCGACAGGGGGCTGGATTGCAGGAAAAGCTACTTCCACCACATGTACCCCGACAGACGCACCCTGTTCCCGGGCTACCACGTCGGCCAGATAACCCACCCGCTTCACTGCGCCATCGAAAGCAAATGGAAAGACCTTCTATACAAATACAACAACCTCAACAAGGCCAAGTTCTTCAACGAAATCGCCGGCGTCCCCTGTGACGAGTCCGTGAAGCTGCTCACCAGGGAGCATATCGACCAGGCCTGTAACGACTGCGAACCCACACTGGAAGCGGCTCTGGCCCGACGCGGTTCCTATACCAATGTCATAATGGGCGTCGACTGGAGTGGCGGCGGGGCGCTGGGCAAGTCATATACGGCGGGGGCCATCGTGGGAGAACGTCCTGGTACACACCGCCTGGACTGCATACATGCTTTCAGACTGCCCATGGGGCTGCGGCCGGAGGACGAAGCGGCCATTCTGACCAAGATGATGAAGCAGTTCAACTGCAAGTGCATGGCACACGACTATACCGGGGCGGGGAATCTTCGCGAAACCATGATGTTCAACGCAGGTGTCCCCGCGCAGCAGCTCATACCCTTTACATACGCCTGGGCGCCCAAGAAGGACATCATCAGCGTCCACAGCCCGGCCGACGGGTCCAGGCAGTCATTCATTCTCGACAAAGCGCGTTCCCTGGCAATGATGTGTGCATTGATACGGAACAATACCATCTCCCTGCCGAAGATACGCCATCGTGAAGACAACCCGGTGGTGACCGACCTGCTCGCGCTTATAGAGGACCCCAAGGAAATGCCCAGAGGCGGCATAGCCTACATGATTCAACGCTCTCCTGACAAGTCGGATGACTTTGCGCATGCGCTGAACATGGCCACCAGCGCGTTCTGGAAGATACGAGGCGGATACCCGCAGGCCCACGACGTCGGTCGGTACGCTATAACACCCGAGGTGTTGAGCGATATAGATCCGTTTATGGCACAACTTCTTACATGAGGCTTGACAATGGCGGATTTTTCGGGTATGCTAGTATTGAAACTGAGGACCGAGGCGAGCGAGGATGCATCCTGACAAACCTGCAGCCATAGACGAGCTCTACGCTCACTTCCGACAGATTCTGGTCAAGAACCTGAGCCGGGAGCAACTAGCGCTGCATGACTACTTCAGTGCCCAGGATGATCTTTACCGCGCCTCCGGCAATGAAGAGTTCCCTTTGTTCGAAGGACTCCCTGAACTGCTTACATGTACCAACAAAGAGTAAGAATGATGAATGATCTACCAGACTGTCCCACAATACACAACTGTCAGTACGGGAAGCTTTATCCCACCGGCAGATGCTGTATGAATAGAAAACGTCGAGCCGACGGCTTGTTCGAATGTCCGCGCTTCAGGGAGCTGCGGAATATCACACTGGACCAGGTTCCAGAGCCCAATATTGAATTATTCCCGGAGCATGCCTATGAAGGCGCTCCAGATAACAACGAGTCTCAAAAGGAGTAAGTATGAGTGAGAAAGTAAAGACGTCGGTGGAGATCGCCGAAGAGAACGCCCGCAAGCGCATGGAAGGCGCCAAGGTAACCAAGGTGGAAGTTGATGTCGATGACGTCTCTATAAAACCACAGGAGAAGCTGGAAAGTCACGTCATCAACCAGGATGAGGCCACCGGGTTCGACCTGGACAAGGAGTCGGATCGGTTCAAGACCAGCGTCCAGAGCTTCAGTCGTATCAGAGACGTCTATGCGGAAGGGCCGTCCGTCATCATCAAGGTCGACGAGGGAAAGATCGACACATCCACCCAGGCCGCCGTCCTGCAGACAAAGAAGATTACACCCAGAGAGGCACTGGAACGTGCCACGGCGCTAAACGCATTCCTGGCACATGACAAGGTTCAGCTGGCCGACCGCAAACAGGTCGAGGAGTTGATCGAGGCCACCATCACGGCATGCCTCGAAGCCCAGGAAAACACCATGCTGGCACAAGGTGCCACCAAGGAAGACATCAAACGGACGCGGAAGGCCCGCCTTGAGCGCATCGAGCAGTTCGAGAACGCGGTGGAGAACGTTCGCGGCAAAAAGGAGTTGCAGGAACTCCAGCAGATGGTAATGTTCAAGAAGGTCCTGAAAAAGCTGGTCTGACAGATCTTCTAAAAGCCTCGGCTCCCGCCGCACCTGCCTCAGTTTCAACACGGTGCGGCGGGTTTTTTAATGGGCCTGCAGCATTATCTGCCGGTTCTGCCGTATCACCGTGAACTGGGTTGAATCAGGCAGGTTGAATGCGTCTATAAGAACCGACTTGTACTTCGAGGCCACCGTCTTCATAAGGGTTATGCACGGACCTGGGTTGGGCTTCCGTTTGTGGGGACAGCTGCCGCATTTACGCGCCGCCTCGGCACAGGCCGCCAGCATACTGTTCATCAATCTATCACGTTTTAGGGGCTTGACACCCTCCAGCTGTTGTATCGTAATGGTTGACATAGGGTCGTCGCAGTTATATATTAAAGAGTAAGCTTATAGTTAATCTAATCGAGGATCGATCAAATGTCTACTGCGTTCAATGACCCGAACCATGGAAAGCTGCTGAAGATCTGGAACGAAATGGAAGTTCCGGGCTTCGTCAAGACAGCCGCATCAGTAACCGACCAGGATTTCACAGTCGTTGACGTGAAACACTTCGGTGACCCCGCCAAACGCCAATACCCACTCAATTCAAAGAGTAATACCTGGCTAAGTCGCGAACACTTCAACCGCGACAAGGACGGCATCCCCAAGAAAGCCGCCGAAGTCATCGAGAAGCGCATACAGAAAGCCGCTTCGTTCTGGGGACTGGACGAACCCGCCCGAAAACGGCAGTCCGACGAGCAACCCACCATCTTTCACGTCACCATCGACGGTGACCACAACAAGGAAAAGCAGGTCCTGGACCTCACCGGTCACTACAAGACCGCCTGTGAACAGTTTTATGCCAACCGCAGTGCATATCCATACCCCGTTCGCCGCAGCTTCGCCCGACAGGTTCTGGCTGCTCCGTCGGACGTCAGGGAACCACTCGACATCGAAATCGAGGAAGGTCTCAGTAAGATGGCGAACTACGGCAGTTGTACCGGCTCCACGGCCCGTGACGCCGTATTCCTCCGGATGTGCTACGTCAAGCGCAAAGACCCCGAAACCTTCGGCCACCTCGTCAAGGTCGCCAAACACCTTCAGGACCAGGAAGGCCTCGTCGACATCGACCTCCTTCATAAGACTGCCGCCATTCTGGACGCTGTTGACCGTTCGCACGGGCTCCACGTCAAATACGGAAAGGAGCTGAGCGCCCCTGAAGAGACATTGTTCTCCTTCACCGAGAAACGCGCCTCCACCGTACGTGACCAGGCTGTCGTCCTGGCCGACGGAAGCATCGTCAACCGGCTGGAGCTCATCGAGCATGAACCCCAGGTGCGGGAATACTTCACCAAGATCGCCGGCAGTATCGAGTACAGTGACGACGACTCCATGGTTGAAGAGATCCTCCGCCTGAATGCCCACGAAATCCCGGTACTTCTTGACTTCCTGGAGGCGTAATGCTCAAACCTAAGGAAGTATTCGCACGCCCTGACATGCATGCCTCCTGCCTTCTTCTGATGGCAGTTGACAGTTGGGGCATGGAATGCATCGAATGGGAGCCGGAGACCTTCTCAAGCGCCGTCCGGGACACTTTCGACGCCGTACTGGACGGGCTGAATTACGACAAGCTCAATGCAGCCATCAGCCTGCTGGCCACGAACCTCTACCACCGCAGCCCCGGGGCGTTCACGGCCGTGAACAAAGCCCTCAGTTTCAAGTCTGTCAAGCCCAATGAGTTCAATGTATGCTCCCTGGACGACGTTCTGTGGGGAACGACGGAGGCTCAGCTGATCGAGGGGAAGGAAGAGTTCATCGAACAGGGGTTCACGCAGGATATTTCCCGCTACGTCGGGCAGCTGCTCGAAGCTGAGGGCGTAACGAATCCTCCGAGCAACGTCGCGTTCGCCAAGATCGACGAGCGATACCGTGAAGACAACCGAAATGCCGAGTTTGAGGACCCGGCCGCCTGGAAAATGACCATGCAGCGGGAGGAAGACCAGGTTGAGGAGATGAACAAGTTTATGGGAGTCAACCTCCAACGGCTGTTCCTGCAGCTCAGGGCGCTTCCCCTGTCCAACAGGGACGCTCTGCAAGGGCAGATAGACGGAATGCTGGCCAGCATAAAAGCCAAAATAGGCGAATACGCAGATACTGAGGATTACACGCCATGAGCCAACGTATATTAGAAGTGAAAAAGCGGATAACCACGATTACCACCAGTGGTTCTCACCGCCTTCAGATGTGGGTGGATACCTACCAGGACATGGACCCTGAAGTTTTCGTGTATCAGCGCAAGCAGCCGATACCGCCGAACACCGCCGAATACGACGAATACGTCAATATAGCGTCAGCGGCCGACATGGAAGAGTACCCCGCGAACGCCCCGGACACCAACTTAGCCCCATTCTTCCGCCTGACATCAATTGACCTGCTGTTCCGCAGCGTGTATCTTCTCTACGAAAGCGTTCAGGTCATGGAAGCTGATCTCAGAGCACTCGTTCAGAACCTGGACTACCTGGATGAAGAGGGGTATGAGGAAACGATCTCCATAGAAGGCAACATCTTCCCTTAATCTTCGTAATCCATCTCCAGAAACGGCATGAGATCCGGGATATACATCATGTCAGACATCAATTTGAGGCGCTCCTCACGCAGTTTACGGGCCACCTCCGGCCATTTACCCATAGATTCGTCCGCAGCCTCCGCCAAGTGCCCTACGGCCAGCCAGCGGTGCGCAGGATAGCCCTGGTGCGATTCATTTATAAGGACGATAGCCTGTGCAACATGCTTCCTGGTGCAATCCGCGCACGGGGGACGGGCTGACGTAACCTCTTCTGAGGACGTAACGGGCGTTTCAAGCTCCACGGGAGGCAGCTCCCCGGCCTCTTTGGCCATCTGAGCCACCCTCTGAAGGATCTTCTTCTCTTCGCAGGCCGTGCATTCGGCAGCATCTGCCCGTCTCAGGGCCTCCTCTATGAATGTACGGGTGCCCGGAAACTGTTTCTTATACACTTCAAGCTGCTCACGGAGCATTCCGGACGTCATAAGATCGTCCTTGTGCTTCTTCAACACGCCGTCCTCCATGAAAGGCAGCTCGACGTTCCGATCCAGGACCAGATACTGCTTCACGCCGTCGATTGCCGGCTGCTCCGTGATAATATACGGGTCTTCGTCGTTCAAACTGTCGATGAAACCGGCAATATCACCGGTTTTCTGCACTTCAATGAGCTTCTCGTCGTCCTTGAACTGCCATACGGCCCAGGTGATGGTGGCCTTTTTCGTCTGTAACTCCTCTAGTATCGTCTTTCCGTCCATGATTTACTCCTTCGGTATCAGTTCTATGTGCATTGTTTCGTGTTTCGTCCAGTACCCGCGCCAGACACCGTCCCGGCACAGCTGCAGCATGCAGATTGGCTCCGTGTGAACGCCCCTTCCTATGAAAAGTACGTCCACACCGTGTATTTTCTCGGCCCACCAGGCTTTTTCATTGGCCCCGCCGCCGACTATCTTGTTGCTTTTAGCCAGCGTGACGTTCCGACGGTCGTGGCCGGTCCGGACATAGATGAATTTACGCCCGCACAGCGACTGTTCGACGGGAACTGCCTCTATTTTATGGTTCATAGGGCCTTTCGTCTGTATAAGCACCACACTGAACATCTCATTATTCAGCCATCTGCCTTTCCAGAGCCCGTTCCCTGCCCTTTTGAGCGTCGCCGTGACCCCACGTCCCGTTATGTACAGCAAAACGCCCTCAGAGCGCTCCTTTACGTACCAACCGTTCTCCATTTCCATCGATCCGTGGCCGATCAGGCCGTTTCCGAGGAACTCCAGCGTCCTTCCGCCCCGTCCGCCCAGCTTATAGTCGAAATGGCAGCCGGCCAGTTCCGCATGTGCCTTCTTTTCGGCCTGTGTTTCCGGCTGTGGAGCCTCTATAGCGCCGATCCAGCGCTCCTTGAGCTCTTCCAGGTAGCTGAAACACTCCGCTTCCCGCTGGAATCCGTTGATACGGAGGTTCCGCTTGGTCAATGAGAACTTGTCCATGTTCCTGTGCTGCAGAATGAGCTGCCCATTGAAGTCGTGTTGGCCCATAGTGGCCTTCATCCGGCGTATAGGGTGGGGTATCATGGCGTATTCGGTGCCCAGGTAGCGCCAGGCCATGTGGAAAGTGTCCTTGTCGCCCCATATATGGTTGTAATAGACGTCACTGTGCTCGTTGAGGCACATGGTAAGGTTCAATTCCTTCCAGCAGCGGCGCTTGTCGACCACTATCTGCCCGCTTTCGAACTCCGGTTCATCCCTGTAGTCTATCTGGAGCAGTTTCCATATGCTCCGGGACGCCCCCAGGCGTTTATAGTCCGGCCAGAACACCGCCCCACGCTCCTTATACTCCGGCCACTCGAGCATTTCCTCCACGTTGATGAGCGGGATGTTGTCGGCGTCCAGGAAGATGACCTCCCTGAAGGGGCTGTGGATGATTGCATAGGGATTCATCTCCCACCCGCCGACTCTGCGGCTCGGGTATTCCTCCATCATATCCATGCAGTCCTGAAACGTGACGTCCATGCCGTCGAAAAGCTTCCTGGCGGTGTCATCCATCTCCATTGCGCCTATGTGCCATATCTGTATGGGCAGTTTGCAGCCGTTGGACCGTATCATACGGACGCACACGTAGGCGCAGGGGAGGTACTTCTCCCCGCCGGCCACCATGACGATGCCCCGCCCCTTGAAACGCTTGCCGTTGAAAGGCAGCATCGTCTCCATATACTCGTCTATGGTGGACTTGGAGTCCGCGATCATGTCGGCGGTAACGTGTTTGTCTCCTCCTGGTTTGTGAAAGTTAGGCATAGGGGTTCCTTATCGTATCGAGGTACCGGTTCATGGCCTGTATCACCATATCTGGGGTAATGTCCATCATACACTGGGCATGATGCCGCTCCCCCACCGACACCGGCTTCTTGCACAGACTGGCGTTCCTCTTCTTGTTGGTATCATTGAGTGCTACGGTACGTGCCTTCCAGCAGCCGCCCTGCCTGTTGCACGGATACAGCCCGCAGTTGTGTAGAAATACGTGATGCTGGTACATTTCCCAGTGAGCTGGCTCCCTTCCGCCCGCTATGACGACGCAGGCACGGTGTTTCAGGTCCGTCCCGGGCAGCGGCTGCACTGCGGCACTGAGGTGCATAAGGTAAGTGACGCCGCAGGTGACCCCCAGACTGTGGTAGAGGAGCTGTATCAGCTGTCTATGAGTCGTTTTGTTCGACAGGTCGACGGTTCCGTCCAGCTCATACTGCATATGGGTCATTTTCTTGTCCGAACGCCGCTTTCCGACCTGTACCAGGGTAATTCTGTCCTTCAAAGCGTCCACGACCTCCTGCCAGTACTCCTGTGGCCACCATTTGTTCGTTACATCGGACTTCCCACCGGCATTTATGAGCCAGTAGGGCTTCGGATCACCCAGTTTGTCCACCATCCAGTCATCCCACTGCTTTTCCTCCTCGGAAAGGAAGATACAACCCGCCGCCCCCCGTGCGCGGATGGGTATTCCGAGCTGTTTTTCGAGATCCTGGCGATACGCCTCTATGAAATGGTGCGGATACTGGTTACTGTTGTCTATGGCGTCCGTATACCTGGCGTGTATGACTTTTGCACCCCTTCGCGGGCCCTCAATGTTGATATGCGGGTTGTTTTTCCATAGTTCAGCAGCCGTAGTGTCCACCATTATGTCCATTTTGTTGCCCACGGCCAGTTTAAGGTCCCTAACGGCCGCCGTCAGCATAAGAATGTCGCCGGGGCACAGCTTACACTTGATCAGAACCCTGGAAGGGAGCTCTTTTACGGGATCAGGGGCCTTTTCGGGCGGTTTTATGGGCTGCATGGTGGTCCGGGCGCTCCGTATGACCGCCTTGACGTCATTGTCGTCGGTTAATTCGCCCAGAACGGCCAGTGCCCCTATCATGAACATGCGGTCCTTGGACAAACCGAGCTGCGTGGCCAGCGTTTTAGTCATCTCGAGGGCCTTTTCGTCGGTCATGTTCTCGAATTTGAGGGGGACGCCCTTATATCCTTCCCTTACAGCCTCCTCGTAGTGGGCCTGGGCGTAGGTGAGGTGCGTTTTGTAGCCGGATATGTACTCATTCATGAGTATGAAGACGGCACAAAGGTGTTTCTGGACGCAGTGCGGGCAGTCATCCTCCGGAAGTACCAGCTGGTTACGCACCTGGGCGGAGCTTTCCATGAGTTTGTCTATGGAGCTCCGGTCCATGAAGTCTTCGAGTGGTCTGAGGTCCCTTCCGTCGTACTGCAGGCGCACCAGGGCGGAAACGATCTTGCGGGTATGCTTGCTCCGGGCGCATCCCTTGCAGCCGGATTTCTCTATGGCTCTGTCGACCTGTTCTATGACGTCGACGAGTTCCGGATAAACCTGGACCAGCTTGTCCCGGTTGTCATATAGTGTGTTGCCGCGAAGGCCGGGTGTCGCTCTCGGCATGCTCATACCTTGTGTTAATGGTTGTCATACCATACAACAGGCCGCCGGCAGTGTCAAGCCTCCGGTTCCGGGCAGGCGTCCATGGCAGTGATCCGCTGCGACACGACGCGGCAGGTGTCCCGACAACCCCAGTACTGATCGCATTCCCTGTCGCCCAGGCGGCAGTGCTTGCGGGAGCAGCCGCCTTTCTTTTTACGGGGCGCAGCCGGAGCTGGCTGCTTCTGGGACGCAGGCGTCTTCTTACGCTTACGAGCAGGTGCCGGCTTACGGGCTCTATTCGAAGCTGCTGACCTGGCGCCCGCTTCTTCATAAAGCGCCTTGGCACTTACTATGCGGTACACCTTCGGATCATCACCGTGGATAACGGCATACCCGTCATCACGGCGCATATCAGGGTGTATCATATCGGCCAGCTCCTGCGCTGACTTACCGGACAACTCCTCAAGTTCTGTTTCGACACTGAAGGCGCCGATACGCACCATTCTTCTTATTCTGTTTCCTACCAGTTCAAGTGCCATTAGTAGTTACCTTGTATCTGTGCCGTTGAACCTACAGCTGAACGCGGGTCGCCGCCACAGCCCGATGTATCCTCTGACTGGAAAATATATCCACCTATGGGATTGCACGGATCAGTGGGTCCATACCAAATTGCCCTGCAATCATTGGCAAAATCTCCGAACGAGGACAACGTGAGCACCCACCGGGTGCCGTCCCAGTTGAGCTGTATCGTCCAGGTTCCGGAACCGCCGTCATTATCCCAGACACAGTCAGACCCGAACTGGTTCGATATATGGTTCACGTGGCTATTGTAGGTAGCCCATTCCCCCGTCAACCCGCTGAAATTAGCTATAAACCAGTCCTGCACTTCACACGGTACGCCGGAATTACAGGTATTGTCGGAGTGGTCGCACAGGGGCACATCCAGACTGCGGGCATATATCCACGTCTCCGGGTCGCTCTGCGCTATGAATGCGCAGGGCACCCCGCATGTACCGTCGTAATCTATGTAAAAATACCCTGTTAAAACTTGATTTGTACCTTCTATCTCCGGTTCCGCGGCGCTATCTGAGCACTGTATCCAGTCTCCTATTATCCCAGTTTTATAATCAAGTATGTACCACCAGTGCTCGTATTCGAAACCACCTAAACCACAGTTTCCCCCGCCGCCTGTGTTATACCCTATATACGCCAACCAGTAACACCCTACGCCGGCGCTGTTAAGGTCTTCTCCGCCTTCATAGTGTTTAAAAGCGAAATCTCCTGTATAGCTACCAACATCGACTGTGGGAAATTGTCCTGCAACGGTCTCTTCTATTCTTATATTCATAGTTTGAGGTAACGGCGGGTCACAGGTATTACAGTCAACACAGTGCTCCCCTGTTACGTCCACCTGCACAGAGGCTCCCTTCAACTCCGAGTAACAGGTCACCAGTCCGACGTTGAAAAGACCTTCTGCACCGGCAGCCCCGTCGCACACAACACCGGTGGCGTACCCTGAATATGTCGTAGGAGGGTCTACCCCGTCATCAAACACTGCCTTTATGAAAAGTATTCCGGCATCTGACGCCCACATACTGACTGACCAGTCACCGAAGGCCCCCGCCAGATCGCACCGACAGCCTTCGAACGTGCCGACAACGTCGCAGGAGACGCTGGTCTCGTCAGCGCCGCCAGGGTCCACGATGACCTTCGTACAGACGCAGTCGCAGGTTGATGGATTTTCACATGGCATTAAACATCTCCATTTATATCTATCATGGCACTGCCTCTATGACTATGGAAGGTGTCACGTCACAACCACCTGTTCTTGTGTAAGTACCTGTTGGATCATCCCCTGACGTCTTGACACCCTGCCATACTACAGCGGAATAACATGATATTTTTATCTCCCAAGCGACTCCTGGGTTTAGTTGCATATAGTTTTCCCCCGGCAGATCTAATAATTTACCGTCGATGGAACTGTACGAACCACCTACATCGATCTCCCAGTAACATGAGGATATGTATCCGAATATTCCATCCCAGGGTGCATTTGTATCATCTAGGCACTCTGCACATGCAACCAGGTCACCGTCGACATATCCAGCAATTCTGTACTCACCTGTCAAGCCTGGTGGGCACGATTCTGGAACTGATGCACAACCGCAAGCCTCTCCCGTACACGCAGTCATGTTCACGATGTATTTCTGCGTGCCACTGTCTTCACCGGTCTCCAGCGTGAAGCTGATGCTGTCGCAGTTAGTTGGATCATAATCAAAGTCCTGAACACTGTAATCCTGGACTGTGCCACCGTCCGGGGTATAGGCTGCGTCCACGACGATCTTGTCATAGGTAAGGCGGAACAAGTTGAAAGCCAATGTCCCCACAATGGAGTCATCGGCATACGAACAGATGTCCACGGTGGTGCCGTCAAGTGAGCAGGTACAGTCGCCGTCGACTAATGTGCCTGTAGCTTCTTTACAACCTTCGTCGACATCGGGATCTACCTGGGTGGCGTCTTTTACGGTAATACGCCAGCACTGGCAACAGGGGTCACAATTGCCGTCGTCGCAGCAGCAGGCCTCATCAATGGCTATGGCGCCGTTGTCTATGAGTATCTTGGCTCCGGTACCGTCATCATATGTGTAAATGGCCATGACGGCACCTCCTATGGACAGGCTGTCACTGCCCAGTTCGGTACAGGCGTGAAGGAAGCATCTTCCGGCTGGATGTCAAATACACGGAACTGAGTCTTCTTGAACTCCAGGATATTGGTGCTGGGATTAAGCTGTATACTGGTGATCACGTCGACGTAACTGGCCTGCTTGTAACCCTTGTCGGCTTTTAGGCCGCCCGAGTCCGTACCGTAGAACTTCCATGCACCCGGGTCCTGCTCGTCATTGACGAATTGAAGGCAGCCGGTACTGGCGTCATACTCCAGCGAGTCTTCTACGCACGGGACCTCACCCTTCGCCTTGATCGTGGCCGTCCCGACATCGCCGACCTTCTCATAGTCAATCTGGACATTCTCACCGGCTTTCAATATGAACTTTTCAGTACCGTTGTCAATTTTGAGACCAGGAGGGTCATTGACAACATGTCCGTAGGCAATGTCCCAGGTAAAGGCATTGGACGTCACGGAAGCTTCGCCTGTTCCGTAAGCCGTGCCGGCAGTACCGTCGACGGCAATAAGCTGCTTGGTCGTAGGGCCGTCAGTCCAGCCTCCTCTGCCATGTATCTTGGCGGAGGCCGGCGTCGGCTCTCCTTCTCCGACGGCTGCTGCACCGGCGGAGTACTCTATCCATATATTGTCACCGGCCTCGATGGTTACCGGGAAGTCCGAGTCATCGAAATTAGTTTCCGGGAAGTCCTGGCAGAGGCCATAGTCGAAGTCCCACTCCATACTCTGTGACAGCAACGAAACACTTCCTGAGCCTTCTTCTGCATTGTCGCTCAGTGCTGTCCCGTTTACCCCCGATATATCGAAAAAGTCGTCAGGGCCGCCGTCCACATTCTTGCCGTACCAGTTATACTCCTGTTCTGAATCAAGCGACTGGATGGCACCGCCCTCTATGTCGAGGCCGAATGAATAGCCGTGGTATAGCTGGTCGTTGGTGTCAAGGCCTACATCATATTGATGGGGACTGGTGCTGTCATCACTGAACATCATGAGACGTGGTTCATCCGAGCCGCCAACGCCGCCGTCGCCTGTACATTCCCATAACATGAATTCTTCAAGCGTTGACCCACCGTCGTACATAAACAGCGTAGTGTCGATGTCCAGGCGGCCTTTATGCCCTGGTACATACGTATTCCCCGAGATGGACCCTATGAGGAAATTGAAATTGGTAGTACTGCAGTCGACGAAGTCCACCAGTCCGGGATATGTGCCTGACTGCAGCGAGGTCGTTACGGACACACTGGTCGCCTCTCCATGGGTGGACACCACTTCAACCCATATATCCAAGGGAGATCCAAGCGCAAACGCACCCCCGGTAACATCGCCTGATCCCTCGAAGCATGCCACACTGCCGTCATTTATCCATACATAACCGTCATCGATGTACCACGCCTCGAACTGGCCGCGGGGGTCGATCTGCTGCTCAGTGGGGTTCTCGTACATGTGCTGCTGCCAGACGTAGTTCAGGCCGTCGAATGTATCAGCATGGCCTATCAGGCGGATGATGTTGCCGGTATGCGTATTCTCGTCTCCAGCGGTCCCGTTCGGAGGCGGCCAGGTAGTGGACTTCTCAAGATCAGCGACCCAGCCTCCCGAGCCGGTCTGCCCGGTGTCCTTATAAATATCGTAGTAGATGTAATAGGCCGTCCCATCCATTGTTATCTCTTCCGGATCTGGGAAGTTTATAACAGAAGCCTGATCTGTGGTCTGATCCATGACGACGATATGGTCATTGAATCTGGGGCGGAGATAACCCACTTCAATGATATTACCGGCGCCCGGTTTCACCCTTGTCTTGAATGGGTGTTCAAACTCAGCCTCTTCACCGCTACTTTCCCCACTTGCGCCTGACGACTCAGACGGAATTTCCTCGTCAACCTCGGAGCCATCGCCTACGGACGGGAACGGGATGACGATCGGGTCCATATACCCGGGACAGTACTTGACCTGTAATGTTGACTCCGATTCGATGGGGAAGTCGCCTTCACTGGCCGGTTCATTGGCATTGCTTATATAAGGGAATGTGCAACCCGTGTCGATGCCGTCGTCCAGTCCGGCCCTGCGGAGAGCGTTCCACAGGTCTATGCGGAGGCTCCCGTCCTGCGGGTCGAAGCGTTCATCACAGGTATCCAGGGTGGCTCCCAGCTCCAGATCGTCACGCAGCGTCGTCAAATCGTAATAAGGGACGTCCGTCATAAGACCACAGACGGACTTCGGCAGACACTCGAACTCGGTGCCGTCCATAGGTTCTATGCAGGGACGCAGGATACCCTGACAGAAATATCCGTTAGGGGCATCTCCGGGTTCCGCTGGACCCGGGTTGTCTCCGTAACCTGCTCTATATGGAGGGATGCGTGTTGGCACTACTCTTCGTCTCCCTGGTCTCTGAGCCGTATCTCGAGATCACCTTCGGTCCCGATGACAAGCACGCTTGGACCATTCTGTATTTCCACGATACCGTTCTGATTGACGCCGTTGATCGAGCGGATACCGCGTTCCACAGGGCCGGGATCATCGTCCCATTCATTGCTGTCAGGCTGCCCCTTGCCGAGACCTACACCACCGGTTATCCGGAGGATCTTGGAAGTCTCATCATAATCGAGAGCGCAGTTATAGCCGTCATTGAGAACAAGCGTATCTCCCTCAAAGTACACAATCTCCTGTGTATCCGGCGGAAGCGCGGCCCTGTCAACGGGGTCACGCGCACGGTACTCATTATAGATGCTGAGAGACCGTACGCGTCGACGACACGGCACTATACGGCCAGGCTCTACGACATTGAGCGTCGTATAAGTCGCAGGCGCTCCAAGGCCGCTGAACTGCAAATAGTCTAAGACCAGAGCACTTCGTGCATCGTCGCCGCGAATGGTGGCCACCTGTCCGGGATATGACGTGGACAGATCGAACGTACGGGCAATGTACCCGTAGGCATTGTGCCCTTCGATGTCCACTGAGTTATCCACATAGTCGTCGTCCAGAGGTATCTTGACATAGAAAGTGACAATGGATCCGTCATGCCCTGACAGCCAGGCCCCCGCTTCACCGATACCTGCAGGCTCCGGTGTCATCAATGATCCCGAAGGCACCAGGCTGTCATCAGGGCTGACATACAGAATAATGTCCCTGAGCGCGGAACTCAGGGCGTCGTCCGGATCGGCTGCGATCAACGGATATGCAATCTGTGCTGAATATTTCCTGTCCATTATATGAAGTCCCTGCTCTTGCCCAGTCTGATATAGGACCCGAAGGTTTCTATACGCAAGGCGCTTTCGTTTTCGTAATCTTCATAGACATGCCCCATAAGCAAGGCGTGCTCCCCGCTCTGGCCGTTTAGCGTTAGAAGAGCCGTGCCAAGATCCGCCTCTTCGCCGTACAAGTTTACACTGTTGTCGGAGGGGTTGTAAGTCACGCCGCCGGAGAACACAACCCGCACGTCGTTGTTGACACTGACATCATCCACTGCTACGTTCAGTAGCCCCTTCGGGCCGTAGAAGCGGGCCACTTCGGATGCGAACCTGGTCTGATTGGCCGTAAACGTCTTGGTCCCGTTGTGCAGGTCTCCCCGCAATGAGTCCATACGCTCCGGGGTGAACACCAGTATGCCGCAGCTCCTGCCGTAGTCCGTGTAGACAATGGCTGTTCCCGCGGTGTCTGCCGGGTCACACAATGCCTTTCCGGCCTCGGCTCCCCGGCCATCTGCTATAATAACGCGTACCTTGTCGTCATCGGCCGGCTCCACACGCTTGATGTAAAACGCAGGCTCATAGTCCAGGGAAAAGTACAACGAGGCATCCAGGAACAGATCCGTCGGGAACTCGGTCTGTGTGGCCCGCTGGTCAAAAGGGTATATGGAGGCCGCTGCCTCATCTCTGAATTCTGTGTTGTACCTTTCCGGCATAGTCTACTCGTAGATTGATTTCAGTTTCTTGTCGAGCTTCTTGCGCTTGGCCGTGATGTTGGCCATGACGCCCTTGCTCTGGTTGGCTCCTGCAAGACCATGGTGCGTATCGTCTCCGAATATGTCAGTGATGATAGCGTTGACGTCATCGTATTTTACGTAGCGACCGTCTTCCTCGATCTCGTGGGACTCGATGACGTCCAGCTTCTTGATCCGCTTCTTCAGCATCTCGGCAACCTTGACGCTCTGCTCCGCAACCTCGTCGGTCCGTAGGAATACCCACAGTATAACGCCTATGGCCGCCAGGACGAATATACCCAGGATAAACCATATTATGTTGGCGAAGAACCAGGAAGCGATGCCGGCACTGACTACAAGGGAAATGCCCAGAGCTCCGACCTCCCATTGAGTCATGCCCGACTTGATGAAAATGACTATTCCGACGGCGGTCATAATGAGGCCTATTCCTATGGCCCCTCTACACAGCCACTTGATCCAGGCATTGTCCTCAGCCTCCAGCGCCTCTATACGCTCATTGGCCTTCTTCAGTGCCTTCTCGGCGTCTTCCTTCGCCTTAGCCTCGTCAGACAGGAGGATGATATTGTTTTTAAGGTCTACATTGGCCTCTTTTATCTTTCCGGCCGACAACTTGGAGTCGTCTTCCTGTGACTTCTTCTGGATGCTGGTCGCCTCTTCGTCGATTATCTCGGTCGAATTCTTCTGCTTGGCGGCAGCATCATTCAACTGATCGATGCTGGGACCTTCGAATTCAGCCGTTTTGAAACAACCGGCCACATACCCGGCCAGTAACGCGATTATCAGTAATGATCGTATCCTCATAAGGAACCTCCGTCTTCTTCTGTTGTCAGGCTGGAATCACACTCCGGGGCTACTGGCCCACACGGTGTATCATCACCCTGGAATTGTTGTAAAAGTGTATCGAAAGGCAGCTGGTACTGGACACCTTCTCCGCAGTCGCTGAACCGTAGCTGGTCAAGGAGGTTGCTGGGTGTGCAGCCCAGGACATTCTGAGACTTCATAATGAGAGCCACGACGTCTTCGTTGTCGGTGGGTACTATTATGACTTCACCGGTACCGCCGTCTATGGTAGGCTCCACGGTGACCCGGACATTGATATTGCCGTTAATGTCCGGAGTGGCGTCCCCTACGCGTGTTATCGGAGGATTGCCTCCCGCAACCAGCCCACGCGTCAAAAGAGTCTCGTCGATGACGGCGTCATTGCGGCTGACGTTAAGGGCCGGTGCCACTCCCGTGGACAGATCCCTGTCGGGTTCCACCCGGCTCTGCGTAAAACCGTCGGCCACGAGCGTCAGCGTCGGGGGCATGGGGAAGCTCCTGCCGTTAACCTGCAGGTTAAACCCGACGGCGTCATTGGCCTCAACTATCATACATTT
>JABAHQ010003541.1_pt1 | contig 26134 bp, 22 predicted proteins | sample 7062091 | NCBI WGS metagenome assembly JABAHQ01 (sample SAMN14534359, study PRJNA622989) | marine sediment metagenome | biome: marine biome [ENVO:00000428]; feature: marine pelagic biome [ENVO:01000023]; material: deep marine sediment [ENVO:00002113] | place: India: Gulf of Kutch | collected...
TTGCAGATACGGCTGAAATTATCTCCACGAGTCTTGGTACTCCTTATGATGAAGTACCTGCCGATGGAACGTCATTTCTCACAAAATTTGTGGATGCTTTCACCGAGTACTATCACATTGTATGGTGTACTGCAGCGGGCAATGAGGGGGATGATGGCGTTGAAACGATCAACCCTCCAGGGGATGCCTACAATGCTCTTACCGTGGGTGCCACGTATGACAACGGAGATATCAATCGTGGCAATGATTACGTTCCTTCGTACAGTTCTAAAGGCCCAACGAAAGATGGACGAGTAAAACCTGACCTTGTAGCTCCAGGAACGTATATAACGAGTGCAAACGCGGGGTATGCACAAGGATCCGATTGGGCAATAAGAAGTGGAACGAGCATGGCCACGCCCATGGTTGCTGGCGCTGCTGCTCTTATCATTCCGTTTCTTACCTCTCAGTATGATTTTACGTCTCCCAACCTGCCGCTCAAGGCACTCCTGATTAACACTGCCCAAGACATGGGGGGTTCCTCATCCACACAGGGATTCGGCTACATGGCTTTAACCCCAGCGTGGGACACGAAAACGCAGTTGTATCAAACCAACTTAGGAGATGGTGACAGAAAGAGTTACTGGGCCCGTCTAACGAAAGACCAGGAGTTCACTGCCACAATTGTCTGGAATAAACACGTGAGTTCTTATTCGGGATGGAGCAGTGATTTCCACGATGTAAGCAACCTTGATCTTGAACTACTCCATCCAAACGGATCTCTCCTCGCGGCATCTAATGACTCTCGAGGAACGGTGGAAAAGATTCACCTGAATAACGCACCAGCGGCGGGACTGTACAGACTTGTTATTCATGGAAAAAGCGTCTCCTCCCCTATTGGGAACGAAACCATCGCACTGACTTCTACCCATACACTATTTTCTGCTCCGTTGAGCTTCAAGATTGATCCTCCCACTTTAGAAGGAACGCTAGGTACGAATCTGTTAATCCACGCTAACGTCACCAACCATGCTAGTGAGAACATAAGTAATCTTGAGGCCTCTCTATCGCTTCCGAACAAGCTCGGATTATACTCCAATCAAAATGAAAGCAATGCACTCTTAGAACCAAACGCGTCTTGGTTACCATCATGGAACATTTCGCTTACAGGTCTTGGCGAATTTCAGTTTTCAATCACCTTGACAGCGGCAACCCTGAATGAATCCTTCCGACAGAGTGGAATCATTATAATTCGCACAGAAACAAACGCCCTTACGGTTGAATCGAAAAACAAGGAAGGAACTATTGATGATACCCTTCAACTTAACATAACCGTGACCAACCTAGCTAGTGCTACCGTACATAACCTGACTCTAACTTTGTCCTTGCCTACACAGATTACCACAGTAAACGATGTCCAAAGAAGTAAAGACGCGCTGAAACCGGGTGCCTCTTGGCGACCAACCTGGGAGCTTACCTTGGAACAGGCTGGAAACTTTACGTACCATGTTACGTTATCCTCCCCAGATCTCCTTGGTCAAATTGAAACGTCTGGAGAAATCGCTGTCCACGAAAAAGCAGATGAAGTACCCACTCGTTGGATCTTGATTGGACTTGGAATCGTGGGAATCGTTGTTCTGCTGTTACTCATAAGGAAGGGGACTAAAAAGGGTAATAAGTCCTCACGTTTACGTTTTTCTTCTCTTACCTTAAAATTTGACGTTACATAGGCTAACGGGGGGTTCTTCTCCTTATGAGAACGCTTTTAACTAAACATGAAGAGACATATATAGGGCCCCCAGAACAACCAATTATCTCCCAAATTTCTGGAGCACCCACAGCAGTGTTGTACAAGACCCTTCGGGGAGATGTCGATAGTATAATATGGGCGGGATGATCTTCCTTCACGATAATAATTTTACGAGTCGAGAAAAGTGAAACCAAAAAAATTCAAGGTAGAGAAACTGGATTCAGAAACTATAGACTTGATGTTCAACCAGCTTGCAGATGAAATGGAAAAAACTTGTAGAGCCTGTAATGCAGACAGAATCACGGCATCCTTCGAGCCAGTATGTAAAGATCGATGGTGGTTGGATGTGCTCATCGGTTCAGGGGTCTCTAAGTCAGAACTCCCCCAATTTTGCTACCAAAGGAGGAGGGAAGAGATAGAACGGTTCTTAAAAAGGAAGACGACCCTTGTGAAAATTGAAGATTCACGGATCTTTCTTAAAGATTTCCTTGAATTGACCGGTAGAACGGGGAAGGTCCCTCCGAAAGATCTAGAAGAGTACCTTCACGAATTGCAGCCTACGATTAATTTTCTCAGAAAACATTGGAAGAGTGTGCAAGCAATAGAACAAGATTCAATGGTGTTTATTTTCCTTAACACTTTTGAAGTAATTATCAAGATCAACTTCGCTACAAGAATTGTAACGGTAAACTTGGAAAATGAATTCATCACTGACGATGCTCTCCTGAAGTTTCTCCTCAAAAGGGGAAGTGAAATGTTGAACCTTCCATTTGATATTTTTCAAACGCCGATGGCGCTTTATTTTCAAGTTAAAATGGAAGCGTTACCGACTGAAAAGATCAACGATCTGATGGAAAGTATACAATCGATAGAAGTACCCTTCCACCGGTTCGTTGATAGCTCATCATTGCTCACCATCGGCGTAACATCTAACCCAGAACATCCAAATATTAGTTTTGGGGTCCTTAAATCCATCTTTGGTGTCTTATTCAAGCATCTTTCTGGAGGAAAAGCTTAAAAATCGTATCGTGATGTGACTATTTTCAAAACGAGGGAGTTATTTGAATTTAAATTTCATTTCAGAACTTGAAAGAATCCTTTCGCTTAAAGCACCCGAAAGAGCCGTGTACAGACTTTTAGTTGAGCACGGTGTTTTAGACATTCACTCTTTAAAAGAGTTGAGTTCTTTAGATGAGGCACCCCTTGGAGAAGCGTTAAATACCTTAGAAGCAAAGGATCTAATTATCGCAGTTGGAGGGGGAAAAGAACGATATTATGCCTTGCCGCCAATAGAATTGTTTACGGAATCTCTTGGAAACTTAGAATCTAACACCCTTTCCCTTTCAGATACACTCAGAATTGAGAAAGAGGAAATAAACTCGGGAATTTCTAAAAAATTGGATAAACTTCAATCGAAACTAAACGCTAGGATAGGTAAAACGAAAGAAACCTTTAGTAAGACTGTCGAAGAACTCATTAAAGCGTTAAGAGCAAGTACTGAGGTTTTTACTGAGAGTAAAGCTCAAAATGAAGAGCTTGCCAAAGAAGTAGAATCTGTTAGAACTATGAACGAAGAAGCGTTTCAAAACGTTAAAGAAACCACAAATGAGGTCGTAAAGACCGGAGTACAAACCATCGGTGAGAACCTTGATAGTTCCCTGGGTACGTTAAAGGGAGAAGTAGGAAAACTTAAAAACGCCCCCAGTACTATCACTAAGAGGTTAACTGACATCAGGACGGACATGGAAGAGCAACTAACACAAATGACCAATCGTGTTTCACAAAAGATAGATGAACTCGAAACGGATGTAAAATCAGAGGAAGAACTAAGCCAGTTCAAAGATGTGGAGGCAGATCTCACTAAGATATTCGACGCATTACAAGAGAAACTGCAAAAAACTACGAAGAGATCCGAGGAAGAGTTAATATCTAGCCTTTCATCATACGTATCGAGTCTAAAAGAAGTGTATAAGCGTGGTTCTGAGCAGCTTGAGAATTCAATAGCCCGGAAGCAAGAAGAGCTTACTTCAAGTTCTACAGAATCATTTCAAGAAATCAAATTGAGAATTTCTGATGAAGTAAAGAAAGCGCACTCAAACTTTGAAGAAGAATTTCTCTCTCAGATTTCTTCCATTACTAAGGGAGAAGAAGAGATAAAGGGGCAGATCAATGTAGCCATCGATGCTTTTGCAAACACTTTACAGAGCCAAGTGAGGAACGAGGTACAAAAACAGAATAAACTGTTAACGAGTAAATTTACTGCCTTTTCAGACACACTTGAAACTCTCACAGGGAACACTCGATCCACCCTTGAAAAGACCAAAACGTCCCTAAACCAGAGCATCGGACAACTTATCCAAGAATTCACCTCGCTACAAGATGCAGTCACTACCTCCATTGCAAATGCCGTAACTGAAGAAGAAAACAATGCTATACAAGCAAAAATGGAGATGACTACCAGTCTTTGGGAGGCCGTATCCGATTCACTTAGTAAGTTCTCAGAAGAAACGAAGAAAATCGCACATTTTGAACAAGAAGCTATTAAAGATCTGATATTAGCCCCCCTAAGTGGATTAGAAAAAGAAAGTAAGAAAATTTTAGAGCGAGGACAGGAGAGATACGTGTCTCTGTATAACTCCTTAGAAACCTCTTTTCTCAAGCAGAGCAAGGAAAGCATCAATGTAACAGAATTTCAGAAAAAGACGAATGCCGTTAACGGTCTAGTCGAAGAGGGAGAGGGGGTCCTCAAAAACCTTCCACTGGAAGAAGCGCAGTCTAAAAAGCTCGAAGAAATTTTCAGTAAAATTAAACAAAAACTTTCCTCTATGGAAGAGACATACCGAAATATGCCTGAGAAAATAGAGCGCGCCACCAAAAAGAAAGACGCCTCGATTCCCCAGGAAGTTACTGATATCACTAACACGGTAGAGAAAGACTTGAAAAAACTCTTCCAAAAAAGAAAGAAGCGAGTAGAGGACACTTATCGTAAGAAGAAGAATGATATCAGTAAAACATTAGGAGAAACCTTTGATGTGATGCGGAATTCTATGCATACAATTGTCACGGAGAGTAGGGATAAGTTAGATACCCGGGTAGAAGAATTGAAAGCTAGCTTTAACCAACTCCAAATAGAGATCCGAGAGACTCTTAGCAATGAAATAGGTGATATCCAGAAGAGGCTTCGTGAGGAGAAAAATAGCGTTTTACAGCAAGTATCCTCCTTGACCAGCGAAATCGAAGAAAATATGACAACCATCACTTCTCAGCTTACAGATCTGACTCAAAAACAGAAGGAAACTGCCAGTACGTTAATGGAAGAAACCGAACAATTTTTGAACAGTCAAAAGAAGGAAACACGACAGTCGCTAGCTTCCTACCTCAACGAATTGGAAGAGAGTACAAATAAGACGAAAACCATTCTTTCGGATCATCAAGAGAACTTAGAAGAGTTAACGAATGAAAAGGTCGAGGAGGCTATCAACGAGGCAAAGACGATCCTAACCCAATCATACGAGGTAATTGGGAAAGAAATTGTAGAGGCAAAAGAGAATATTGTCCAAGAAATTCAGAAGAACGCAGAAGACGTTGAAACCACTCTTAAAAGTTCTGTCTCAGATTACACTAACCTGCTAGATAGAGACGCAAGTCAGCTCATCTCAGAGGTTAAGACCAAAGTTTCGAGTGAATTCGCTGAGGCAGAACACGCCGTTGCGAAGCTACAAGAAAGATTTTCCGAGATAGGTGTCTCAATGGATGAAACTTCTACTTCTGCTATTAATTCTATACACAACGCGCTCTCCGATGGTATAGAGAATATCAACACGGAATTACGAGAAACCATCAAAGAACTCGTAGCTAATACTAACAAAACTACCGAAGACACCCAGAGAGAACTCTTTGCGAACATCAAAGAAGCGTTTGAAGACTTCCAAGAGACCGAGACTAAAACGTTATCTACCAGTTTGGAAGAAGTGAAGGGCGCACTTGACGCCCTCACGAAGTCACTTGAGGATCACATTGCTCAACTGGAAAAGCGAAAAGAGAAATATGAAGACCTCACTGGTGATATCACTCGAAACCTCCTTACAAAGTTAAATTCACAGTTAGAAGCTACTCGGGAGGCAACAAAAGAAAATTTGTCTGAAAGTCAAGGGGAAATCATAGGAAACGTAAGAACATGCATCCAAAAGGTACAAGCAAATCTGTCAGAGTTGGTGGATCAGTATCAAAACCTGAGAACGTTCTCATCCGAGGTAAAGAGGGACCTCATCGACATTGAGAAGAAGAAAACAGCTAAAATTTGGCAAGTTCTCGGGAAAGACGGTATTTACTCTCTAATTACGAGTATGATGAAACGAACGGAGCAATCTTTTACCCTACTTGCCTCGGAGGTCCCTCACGAAGTAATCGACTCGTTAAAAGAGTTCCAACAGGGGGTAGTTGAACTCGTGGTTCCAGAGGGAACCGATGTAGGCGAACTAGCAGATAGTGCATGGGTACAAAAGAGTAAAGAGGGCATAAATGGGATGATTGCGATTCGAGATAGTAGTGAAGTGCTAATAGTACCAGACGGGGAAACTCAAGAAGATGGAGATTGGAGGGGCGTCTCTTTCATATCTAAGAAAGGACTCCCACTCAAATTTTAGACGGTTTCAACTTACAGCCAGAAGGTATCTCTTGAAAAACCTATTAATTCAGGAAGGGGTACCAATACGGGCACATTTCTCAAACACTTAAAAAAAAACTAGGAAACTTGAAGAAGTATAACACAGGGAGACTAATGGCAGAAAAGACAAAGAAATTTAACAGAAGTGATTACTATAAAGTAGAAGGAGTGAAACCCCTATTTCCCTTACCTTTTACAACAGAACCGCTACCTCCTGGAATTGCTAATAATCCAGCTGCTGTAGCTGCGCTATCTCAGCCGATTCTTGAATTTAAGTTGGAAGGCGACAAGACTTTTAGGATGAGTGGTATTCCTACGCATGTAGCTGTAGAAATCCAACAAGTTCTTAAGGAGCAAGAAGAGGAGGAAGAGCAAAGTAGAGATCCACGTTTTTCACTTTCATCACTCATAAGAGAGGTTATAGATATAAAAAGAGTGAAAATTTCTGAAGTTTTACCTGAGCTTGGAGTATACCTCGCGGAAATCGATTTTAAGTCAAGAGAAGGGGCAGAAACAATACGGTCCATTGACATGATCCCCTCACACGCTCTTCTCGCAGCCATCCGAGGTTCTTCGTCCATTTACGTAGCAAAAAAATTGTTAAAACGAAGTACTTATCAGCAACGTGAAAAAGAAGAGGAACGCCGAAAAGAGGAAGATTGGTACTATGTGTAGCCAACTAAGAGTGCTTGGGAGGTTAGAAAATTTTTTAAACTTTTCTCACCGTTCATTCTACTAGGTGATTCAATTGGACAAAGATAAAGATGATAGGAGAAAATCCCCATTCGATGAGTTTTTTGACCGGTTCTTCGGATTTTCTAAAAGATCTCCGTTTGAGGACCTCTTTAGAGAGTTCGATGAGATGTTTGAAAGGATGCAAAGGGACACCGGATCGTTTGAAGAACTTTCTCCAGAAGAAGAGAAACGAAGCTATACTTACGGATTTAACGTGTTCATAGGGCCAGATGGGAAACCCAAGGTCAAAGAATTCGGTAACCTTAAACCGTACCATCGGGGAATGATGAAAAAAGAGAAGTATGAACCAAGCTCGTCTACCTATACAGAAGATGACTCCCTTATCGTAGTTGTAGACCTCCCTGGTGTGGACAAGAGAGATATCGATGTGAATGCAAGTGAGGAAGAGGTGGAAGTTAGTGCTGAAGGGGAAGACAGAGAATACCATACTACCGTAGAACTTCCAGAGAAGGTCCTTCCTGACTCAGCGGAAGCAAAGTACGAAAACGGCGTGTTAACTCTGACGTTTAAAACGGAAAAGAAAGAAGAAGAAAAGAAGAACATTAAAATAAAGTGATTTTTTCCTTTCCTTCTTTTTCTCACACGTTACCCCTATAGACGGGGCAAATACTTCGTGGTTCCCTTTCAAGGTACTCTGTCATTTCATAGTCTGATCGGATGAGATCCAACCTTGCTAGTTTGAGCCAACATCTCATTAGAAGGGGCAATGTTGGTGAGATCCCTAGCGTTCATCGTAAGTTTACTGAAATAATGTAGGGGGCAAGGGGCATTGATAGATCCGCTAAGATATCGTCGATGGATTCTCCCCTCAAGTAATGATGCCCGCCATCATGCCCCTTAAAATCATAAGTTCCCTTTAAAATCATAGCCCTCTTATTAGGTCTGTCCTTCTGAATTACTCTTGTATTTCTAGCTTTTTTTAGGGAAACATTTGTCCATCTAAAATGAGGGAAAGAGGGAGATATATGGGAATTTACACAAAGGCCTATGAAAGGAAACAAGTTTTGTGCGAATGTGACCGTCGAAACGGTAAGTTGGTGTATAGTAGGAAAAACGGCTATGAGTATCTAAAAGGCTGCATTAAAGACGCAATTTGTAGTAAGATAGTTGTGTTAAAACACAAGCAATGGCGCCAAAAAAACAAGAAATTAGAGGTTGAAGGTGAAGTAACCATATACGAAGGTTAACAGTTGCTCTTTTCGCCTTCACCGTACTTTACGCATGGGAAATACCACTTTTAGTAGCGTCCTTCTACGTAGGTGCAGATTCTTTCCGTTCGAGGAAAAGGTTAGCAAATTCTACAAATGCTTCTGCATGTGTACCGTTTACGAGAATTGTAGATAATTGTCTCAAGCTTTCAGGTCCCTGTTTTGATGCGCCAGAAAATCCTGCAACCTTATACATAGGCGCATCGAAAGTGGAATCGCCGATAACTGCCGTCTCTTCTAACGAATGGTCTAACCATTCGACGGCTTTTGTGAGCCCTTTTCCCTTGTTAATCCCTTCGGGGGTCAGATGCACGGCATACCCCGAATCTCGTACTTCAACGTACACCTTGTGGTTTCGTAGAGTCTTTTCGATTTCTTCCACTTCCAAAGTTACTCCGTTTCGATGAAACGCAAGATCTACGTGTCTGTATTTGTTAGATCCCGCTTCAGTGAACCCCATCTCCCTCATTAGGCTTATCGCTTTTTCGGGAACCTTCTCACCTAAGATGAATGTTAATTTCCATGGGAAGCCAACTACAGCCCCCCCTTCTGCTATCACAGGGCCACTTGTTCCTATGTAGGTAGATAAAGAGCTTACAACTGGGAAGACATGACCAGTAATGAGGATAACTCTGATCCCCACGTTTTCCAATTCTCTAATTTTCTGTATGGCTGTTACATCTAGTTTTTTATCTGCATCAGTGATAGTGCCATCGACGTCTGCTGCTAAAACTTTAATTTTGTCTACTATTCTCGGTACATTCATCAAATCACATCATGAGTTATCTAGGAGATACGCGTTACCTTCTCTTTATAGATGAAATATTAAGTTGTTTACCTGCTCTTCTTGATTGAAGGAAACTATTCTCCCGATTTTAATTAATACCACTAATTTAAAAGCATAGTTGCATAAAAACCGAAAAACAAGGATGAACTACTATGTCAGAAAAAAGAAAAGTAATAATTCTAGGAGCTGCCGGACGAGATTTTCACAACTTCAATGTGTTTTTTCGAGATAACCCTGAATACGAAATCGTAGCGTTCACTGCAACTCAACTTCCGAATATCGCCGGTCGAGAGTATCCTCCAGAACTAGCTGGAGATCTTTACCCCGATGGAATTCCCATCTACCCTGCTGAAAAACTTCCAGAATTAATGGAAAAATTTGACGTTGACTTGCTCGTATTTGCATACAGTGATGTTGCGAACCAAGAGGTAATGGAAAAAGCTGCTTTAGCTGGAAAGCATGGTGCTAGCTTTATACTACTGGGGCCGAAAGATACGATGTACACAGCCAACATTCCAGTTATCTCGGTATGTGCAGTACGAACTGGTAGTGGAAAAAGCACTGTGTCACGTAGGATCACGGAAATTTTAGGTGAGCACAACATCAACGTAACTACAATACGTCACCCGATGCCCTATGGGGATCTCTCAGAGATGATCGTCCAAAAATTCGAAACTTACAAGGATTTGAAGAAAGAAAAAGTTACGATCGAAGAGCGGGAGGAGTATGAACCCCACATTGATAGTGGTAATGTTGTATACGCTGGTGTAGACTACAAAAAGATTCTCAACGAAGCACAAAAAGGTGCAGATGTGATTCTCTGGGATGGTGGAAACAATGATTTTCCATTTTACCGCAGTGATTTAAGCGTTGTGGTGGCAGATGCTCTCAGGCCAGGACATGTTAAGAAATACTGGCCAAGTGGCGTGACTGCTGGTCAAGCGGATGTTTTCGTAATAAACAAAGTAGTTGAAGCCTCATTCGAACAGGTAGATGCAGTTGAAAACGAACTTAAGGAAGCTAATCCCCAAGCCCAAATTATCCTTGCTGCTTCCGTTTTGACAGCTGAGAATATTGATGAAATTAAAGGGAAGAAAGTTCTAGTCGTGGAAGATGGTCCTACAGTCACGCATGGTGATATGCCATATGGTGCTGGTTACATTGCCGCTAAGCGATATGGAGCTGGGGAAATTGTTGATCCTCGGCCTTGGGCAATTGGCGACCTTGAAGAGGTTTTTGAAAAATACGATCAAACTGGACCAGTTCTTCCTACTCTCGGCTATGGAGAAAAAGAAATCAGCGAGCTTGAGCAGGTAATCAACGAAGTGGAAGCAGATATAGTCGTGGCAGGAACTCCAATCAAACTCAATCGGTTCTTAGACATCGACAAACCAATTGTAGATATTCGCTATGATCTTCAAGAAATCGGAAAACCTACCCTACGAACAGTGGTAGAGCAATTCCTTGAGGATAAAGGATTGATATCGAGGTGAAAACATGAAAATTAAAGGCGATTTCCTTTCGTTAAAGAAGTTTAGCAAAGAAGAAATTAACTACCTTATTTCTCTTGCAGAACAGTTTAAAACTAAAAGAACTGCTAGAGAGCCGCACTTCTACCATACAGGTAAATCTATAGCCCTAATCTTTACCAAACCTAGCACGAGAACGAGGATCTCGCTTGAAGTCGCTTCTCAAGAGTTAGGGCTACATCCGATCTATTTGTATAGTGAGACAATGCAGATGGCACGGGGAGAGTCGGTACGAGACACTGGGAGAGTTCTTTCTCGATACGCAGATGCCATTTCCATCCGAACGTACAGTCATGAAATGGTAAAGGAGCTTGCAACGGCTAGTGACGTCCCTGTTATTAATGCTTTGACAGTATTCTCCCATCCTCTTCAAGTTCTCGGAGATCTTTTGACAATAAAAGAGTTCAAAGGTCTTGAAGGAACTACAGTAACGTTTCTCGGTGATGGAGACAACAATGTGGCCCATTCACTTCTCTTCGGTTGTTCAAAGATGGGATTGAACTTTCGCATCGGTGCTCCAGAGAAATACTTTCCTAACACAGAACTCGTTAACGAGGCAAAAACCTATGCGAAGCAAAGCGGGGGAAGTGTGAAAACTTTTGCAGATCCAAAAGCAGCGGTACGGGATGCTGATATCATTTATACGGATGTTTGGATTAGCATGGGGAAGGAAGATGAACGAGAGGAGAGAATGGAGGCTTTCAAGCCGTATAGAGTCACGACATCCCTTCTCAAAGATGCAGATCCTCAGTGGGTGTTCATGCATTGTTTACCAAGGCAAGATGAAGTAACCAACAAGGTTTTCGAGAGCACTCATTCTATCGTCTGGGAGCAAGCTGAGAATCGCCTTCATTCTGCAAAGGCAGTAATCGCTACACTGCTATAGTCTCATTTTTTTCTTTCTTTAGGCGTAAAGCGTAGATTCGTTCAAAAAAGAAGCTTTTTTGTCCCTCCTCTTGTACTTGGAATCCTTCTTCTTTTGCGTTCTTTACTAGGGCAGGTTTCTCCCCTCTTGAAGAGGCTATCAGAAACGCACAGCCTCGCTCTTTAAGGTATGTCCCTACCTCTCTCACAAACCTAACCGAAAGTTCATGTCCCTTGCTACCTCCAACGAGGGCCTTTTTCATATGAGAAGAAAGAAACTTATCGTCCTCTACTGCGGGAAGGTACGGCGGATTGAACGCTACCACATCATACACTCCTCTCACCTTAGTGAAGAGGTCACTTTTCTTGAGGTGGAAACTCACGTGATTTAACGTAGCATTTCTCCTCGTACATGCTATGGCTTTCGGGTTAATATCTGTGCCAGTTACCTTCACCCCCTTTTTCGCCGCAAAGATCGCAATTAATCCCGTTCCAACACCTATCTCCAAAAAAGAAATGCCTTCCCGAAGGTAAGGCCGCAGGGATTCCACAAGTAGAAACGTATCATCGGATGGAGGGTAAACATTCTCACAGTTCTTTATCTCTACACCATGATAGTCCATGTAACCTACCACCTTCTTGTTCCTGTTTGAGATGCCGAGGTGGGCTTTAAAAAAGAAAAGAGAGCGGAAAAAAAGAAAGAGGGCGGATTAAATGTTTCCCTCATTTACCTCCTTCATGACGGACTCGACTGTATCGAGGCCTTCATTCAAGAGGCCTTCTTCAATGGTCAAGGGGGGGATGACCCTAAAGTTCGATGTTCCACAGGGAAGCATGACGACTCCGCGCTTAAAGCACTCTTCAACGATTTGATCTCTTGCTTTACTGTTGAAGGCCTTGGAATCCTTATCTTTCACGATCTCTAGGCCAATCATGAGGCCCAGTCCTCGCACGTCCCCGAGAATTTCCACTTCCTCTTTCAGTTCATTTAATCGAGCCTTCACCTTCTTTCCAAGCTTCCGCGAACGTTTGGGAAGCTTCTCCTCTCGTAGGACATCGATGACTTTTGACGCAGCCGCTACTGCCAAGGCGTTCCCTCCATACGTGGAACTATGGCTCCCCTTTTCTTTAAACGCTAAATCTTTCCGTAGTACGGTAGCTCCTAACGGAACGCCCGAAGCTAAGGACTTAGCGAAGGCTACCACGTCCGGCGTCACGTTAAAGTGTTCCATCGTTACCATTCTTCCCGATCGTCCAAGTCCAGCTTGAATCTCGTCGGACACCAATGCGATATCGTACTCCTCCGTTAAACTGCGAATTTTCTGTACGAACTTCGTTGGTGGGACGATGTACCCTCCTTCCCCACACACAGGTTCCATGAACAGCCCCGCAACTTCCTCGGGGGGGACGTAGTAGTTGAACAACACCTCTTCTATGTATTTCGCACATTCTAAGTCGCAAGAATCGGGATCCTGACCGAACGGACAGCGATAACAGTAGGGATACGGAGCGTGTGCGACTCCCGGCATCAGTGGGAAGTACCCCCGCCTATGAACGGGTTTAGAGGCAGTCAACGAGAGCGATCCCATCGTCCGACCGTGAAAAGACGGGGCAAACGCGATCAATCGTTTTCCCGTATGGTTCTTTTTTATCGCTTTGATTGCCGCTTCTATTGCTTCAGTACCACTGTTCCCGAAGTACACTCTCTTTCCAAAGGTACCAGGAGTAATTTCCATTAACTTCTTGGCTAAACGCCACTGAATGTCATCGTAGAAATCTGTTGGTGCGTTGTGGATGAATTTATCCAGTTGTTGTTTGATGGCTGCCACCACTTTCGGGTGTCTATGACCCACGTTAGCGACAGAGATCCCAGCGGCAAAATCTATGTAGGTGTACCCATCCACGTCAATAATTTTGCTCCCTTCTTGCTTGTCGACAACGAGGTGCTCACCTCTTGTCGTCGTTGCCACGTACTTATGCGTTTTTCTGACAGTTTCAGTAGCTTTTGGACCGGGTATCTTGTCCCGATTTCCCTTATTCAATCACTTCACCTAAAAGGAAGGGGTAAAACTTGAACGTTTATAAAAAAATATATATGCTCCTAACGGAGTCAGTATGTAGGCTTCACTCTTCTTCCCCTGTGTTCTCAGATCCTTAACGACAAAATCACTACAAGAGGTTATTCCCATTCAATTGTTGCGGGAGGTTTCGACGTGATGTCATAAACCACTCGGTTCACGTACGGTACTTCATTCGTAATTCGTGAAGAAATCCCGTCTAGTAGACCATAGGGGATCCTCACCCAATCAGCAGTCATTGCATCCTTACTTTTAACGGCCCGCACACCAACAGTATAGTTATAGGATCGTTCATCCCCCATCACGCCTACAGTTCGTACAGGAAGTAACACGGCAAAGTACTGCCAGATATCTCGGTTCAACCCCGCTTTTGTTATTTCCTCCCGTAATATCGCATCCGCCTCCTGAAGAAGCTCAACTTTCCTGGGAGTAACCTCCCCCACAATCCGAATACCAAGGCCTGGACCAGGAAACGGTTGTCGCCATACGATCTCCTCGGGAAGACCAAGCTCCTTCCCGACTTTTCGCACTTCATCCTTGAAGAGCTCGCGTAGCGGTTCTATCAATTGGAGGTCCATCTCTTCTGGCAGGCCTCCTACGTTGTGATGGCTTTTAATCGTTGATGCTTGATCGGCCCCCCCACTCTCAATCCAATCGGAATAAATCGTCCCTTGGACCAAAAATTCCCCATTTCCTATTTTTTTCGCCTCTTCTTCGAAGACTCTAATGAATTCTTCGCCAATGATCTTCCGTTTTTCTTCTGGATGTGTGACTCCCCTAAGTTTCGTATAAAATCTCTCTCTCGCATCAACGTAATGCACATTCATCTTGAGGCTGTCTTTAAACGTTGCTAACACTTCTTGTGCCTCATTCTTTCTCAGTAGGCCATGGTTCACGAAAATACAGGTAAGTTGATCGCCAATAGCTTTATGCGTCAATGTTGCAGCTACAGAAGAATCTACTCCCCCAGAAAGTCCACAAATCACATTTGCATTCTTGACTTTTGCTTTTATTGCTGCTACCTTCTCTTCTATGAAGTTTGCGGTGGTCCAAGTTCCTGCACATCCACAGATCTGGAACAGAAAATTCTTGAGGATCGCCATGCCCCTTGGCGTGTGCGAGACTTCTGGGTGAAATTGCACCCCATAAAGGTTGCGTTCTGGATCGCCAATGGCAGCTACAGGAGAGTTTTGCGTGTGTCCGATGACCTCGAAACCATCTGGTACCGTGGTCACTCTATCCCCATGAGACATCCAACTGGTTATGCTTTCGCCTAGGCCATGGAAGAGTCCACCCTTGCGATCTACCCTCAACTCGGCACCACCATATTCTCGCCTCTCTGATCGTTCAACAGTTCCCCCCGGAAGCTGATGGGCCATCAGTTGCATCCCATAGCAGATGCCCAAAATGGGAATGTCCAAATCGAAGAGTGTACTGTTCACTCTGGGCGCACCCTCCTCATATACGCTTGAAGGACCACCAGAGAGGATGATGCCCTTGGGGGCTTTCTCCTTGATTCGATCGGTAGGGGTATGAAAGGGGAGTAACTCGGAGTAAACATTAGCTTCTCGCACCCTGCGAGCTATGAGCTGACTATATTGCCCCCCAAAGTCAAGCACGAAGACAACATCTTGATCCTGTTTGTTCATCCTTCCCCTCGATCGTACCGTTTTAGTAAATGTAACTTTTTCGCTTAAAGAGTTTCTTCTCTTTCTAGTGAAGTCGTCAGAAAGCCCTTTTTTCTTACATAGAACCTTCTTTCACGTGTTTTTCAACCAACCCATCGAATAACGCTTTTACGCGTTGTTCAACGGTATCTCTGATCTTCCTCACGGTTTCTAACCGTTTTCCCTTAGGATCTTCCAGATCCCACTCTCGTGATTCTCCTCCCCAACCCATAGGACACACATTCTCAGCGGAGCAGCCCATCGTAATGACATAGCCACATTCTTCCAACTCGCTTGGAGAGATCTTCCGGGGTTTCTTATCCGCTACTTCAAAGCCTTTCTCACGCATAGCTTTTACACCAACAGGAGGGACATGCTTAGCAGGTCGTGTACCCCCCATAATGATGTCAAAATCTAGGTTACGTTCTTTCACCTCCCGTTTGGCGAAGGCAGTAGCCATTTGGCTTCGACCAGCGTTTTCAAGGCATACAAATGCAATACATTCCCCCTCCTCGGTACCTTTCGAAAGGATTTTTCCTTCAGAAGTCACATCAGTCCCTTAGGAATGTAGGGTAACTTACTAAAAAACCTTAGAATGGGGAACTTCGTACAGAAAACTTATCCAAGAAGCGTCGAGAAGGATACAAGTACATTAAGTTGCTATTAGGAACGTTTATCGTATGTCATCGCTAGATTAAAGAGGTACTCCCATGCTCAAGAAGAGAAGAACAAGAGAACTTAAAAATTAAGAGAAAAATGGAGAAATGAGGAGTCCGATATTTATGAGACTTTCTGAGAGAATGAAACAGGAAAATAACCTATCTCTCTAACAGTGTCGTGTGAATCCTGGACGTAATGAATGAATCTAGCTGTGAGAGACCCCGGGATTAAATTACCATCTGTGGCCATGTAAAGCGGCCTAGAGAGCGGGTAGTCAGAAAGTCTGTTTCCAGTTTCCTTCATGTCTTCAGGATTAAACCAGTCGACTGAGCTATCATTCCTAGTTTTTACTGCTGTTAATCCCTCCTTCAAGTATGCAAGGCCGACGTAGCCGATGGCATTTGATTGCCCTTTGACTGTTTCTGCCATTTCTTGATTACTTCCCACCACAGTTGTTCCTTCACTTTCTACCTGTAACCCCCAAGGATCAAGACATATCTCAACAAACACTCCACGAGTGCCAGAGCCCGACTCCCGATCAACGAGTTTTATGGATGCGTCAGGAGTTTGTATGGTGGAAGTGGTGTTGACTTCACCCCACGTGTCGTACTCGCCAGCAAAAATCTTCCCTATCTCATGCATGGTAAGCTTCAAGTCTGTTGCCACATCAGTATTTACCACCACGGTGAGGACATCTATTGCTACTGTATGAAGGTTGAGTACCACACCTGCATCACTCGCATCGTCAATTTCTTTTTGTTTGGGAGTTCGAGAGGCATCTGCGATATCTGCCTCACCGTTGATAAGAGCGGAATATCCCGTGCCAGATCCCCCTCCACTGACGGAGATAGTAACATAGGCGTATTCATTCATCATGTTTTTCGCACATTCTTCAGCTAAGGGAAGAACAGTTGTAGAACCAACAATTTTTATGGATTGCTCTTCAGGCCCAACTACTGCGGAAGAAAACCCATACCCAACACCAAGGCCGCCAACAAAGAGAAGGGCTACAATTAATATCGTTTTCCAATCTGCTTCCAACTCATTCACCTATGGTGCTTTTAGCTTAGGATAAGTTTTTCTTATCCTAAGATAAATCTTAATTATCTTAAGATCATTACTTTTTTAATATTTTTCGCATATATTACCAAGCGTTTTCCTAAGCAAACTGGTCCTTTTCGGCAAAAAGGAGGAAATTTCGTAAAGTATCATAGAAACAGTCTTTAAACGTACAAAAACGGAAGAGCCTTTTAAAATTTCAGGTGCAGAGGTTCTATCCAAAGAATTGAAAAAGTTAGAATTCGCTTGGGCTACAGAAACGACAAATGTATGGAAAAGCGAGGTGAGGAAAGAATCTCGTAGGGCTTAAAAGTAAGATGATGAACACCTAGCGAAATAGGGAGACCCCTAGGGAAAAGTTAATATACATTGAGAGTTTTAAACCTAACATTTTACCATATAACAATTGTTCGGGGCGAATCTGGATTTAAAATGACGAACGGTGAAAAGGTAATACGAGGGATATTCTTCCTTTGTGCTGCCTTTGCGACTGTTATGCTTTTTCTTATAGCTGTGTTTGTCTTTTTAGAAGGATTCAAAGGATTCACCCACCTTACCTTCCTTGGAAGAGTGTTTTTTCCCTCAAATAGTGAGTATGGTGTGCTACCGCTCTTGGTTTCTTCATTTTTAATTGTCGGAGGCGCGCTTATTCTCTCGCTCGTCCTTGCTCTCCCCACTGCAATATTTATTGCCGAAGTAGTGCCTTTTGAAGTGAGAGAGACGTTAAAATCAATTGTAGAATTGCTTGCAGCGATTCCCTCTGTTATTTACGGATTTATCGGACTCGTATTTTTCGCTCCGCTCGTGGCAGACCTTCTGCATCTTACCGCTGGAACTGTGGTGTTTACCGCTTCTTTGATTCTAGGGATAATGATTTTACCTACCATGGTCAGCTTATCTACAGAAGCGTTATTAGCGATTCCTGACAAATATCGTGAGGCATCTCTAGCATTAGGTGCTAGTGAGTGGCAAACCGTAAGCAAAATTATTCTCCCTGCTGCGAAAAACGGTATTTTTGCCTCGATTATTTTAGCTTTTGGGAGAGCCATAGGCGAGACCATCGCTGTCCTATTGACAAGCGGTGTTGTCGGATCGTTACCCTCTTTTCCATTCTTCAATCAACCTGCATTTCCGCTTACAGCAGCTATCGCTAGATTTATGGGAGAAACAGTTATAGGTGGAGAATTGTACCATGTTCTCTTTGGATTAGCTACCATACTGTTCGTTATTACTTTTGTAATTAATACGATTGCTGACCACATGTTTACAACCTTTTCAAAGAAGTATAAGGAAGAATGACCGCATTCCATCAAATAATGGGGGTCTCAAGTGAATAGGAACAAAGAGAGAGTCTCCTCCCTTAAAGAGATGGTACCCGACTTGGACCTTTCTTCGGAAGATTTCTGGAAGATTCTCTCTGCAATCCCTCTTTTCATCTCTATTGGTGTGCTTTGTGTGATACTTGCCATTCTCGCTAGAGGAATAAAAGTTTTGAGCTTCGAGTTTTTGTTTGGAAGCGTCTTACAAGATGGCATCTTTGAAGCGATCGTTGGAACGATCTTCCTTTTTGCGGGAACTATCGTGATCTCTCTGCCCCTTGGTTTAGGTGCCGCGATTTACCTCGAGAAATTCGCCCCAAAGGGTAGTAAAATAGTATACATCATTAACCAGTCCATCGATAATCTGGCGGGAGTACCCTCCATTGTGATCGGGCTGTTTGGTCTCACATTTTTCTCTCGCCTCTTAAAGTTTGGAAAAAGTTTGCTTTCTGGGTGGCTAACACTCACTCTTATGGCTTTTCCCATTATTGTGAAGGGTACAGGAGAAGCGATAGATAGCGTACCGACCAGCTATGAGGAAGCAGCATTGGCATTAGGGGCAACAAAGTGGGAGGCCATCCGAGACAATACCCTTCCAGTCGCAGCCCCAGCTATCATTACTAGTGCCATCTTAGCCCTTGTTCGTGTGGCAGGAGAAACAGCTGCAATTCTCTTTACTGCTTCTGTTTTTTTGACAAGAGGCATACCCACCAGCCCTTTTGACGCCGTTATCAGTTTAACTTATTGGCTATACGTCCACCTAACTGAAGTACCAGGTGGTATGCAACAAGCGTTTGGGGTTGCCCTTCTCCTGTTTATAATGGTGTTTATACTAGAAGTACTCGCCCTGATTGTACGAACCCATTACAGGAAGAAAATGACGGGAAGGTGAGACAAATGACAGAAGAACTTACATCGGCAAAATTCCCAACCCTAGAGGTTCGAGAATTGAATGTGTGGTATGGAAACAACCATGTTATCAAAGGCACCACTTTAGATGTGTTTAACAATGCTATAACAGCGATTATCGGTCCCTCGGGGTGCGGTAAAACGACCTTCTTAAAGGCACTCAATCGTCTACTTGACCTTGTAAAGAGTGCAAGAGTCACGGGCGATGTTTTCTTAGAAGGAGAAAACATTTACCACTCAGACGCTGATCCTGTGGAAATACGAAAGCGGATCGGGCTCGTATTTCAGTACCCTAACCCGTTACCTAAAACGATCTGGGAAAACGTAGCATATGGGCTTCGCATCCACGGTCTCTCCGCCAAAGAGGAACTCAATAAAAAGGTTGAGGAGAGCCTGAAAAAAGCTAATCTTTGGAGTGAGGTGAAAGATAGGCTTCATACTCACGCTTTTAATCTTTCTGGAGGGCAGCAACAGAGGCTTTGTGTAGCCAGAGCCCTAGCTGTTGAGCCAGATGTGATTATGCTTGATGAACCCGCATCCTATCTGGATCCCAATGCCACCAAAAAGCTTGAGGATCTACTCTTGAAATTAAAAGAGGAGTACACCATTTTGATTGTGACCCATAACATGCAACAGGCCGGCCGAATTTCCGACTATACCGCGTTTATATGGTTAGGAGGGATAGTCGAATACGGCGATACATCAAAGATCTTTACTAATCCTTCCAACGATCTCACGAAAAAGTATATTTCAGGAGAAGTAGGGTAAGTTATTTAAGAATAATTTGGATCAGAGGAGAGGAACTACAACCGTAGAGTGGTCTCAATGGGAAAACTAGAGGAACGGATAGAAACCAGCCAAAAAACAGTGAAGGAGCTAGCGGACCTTGTAACAAAAAGTTACGATGATGCCATTGACTCCCTTAAGGGCAAAAACAAGAAGAAAGCGAAGAAGGTCCAGGAGATATGGCCGACGGTATTCAGACTCGTCTTTAAAGTTGAAGAGCATGCGCTTACCGGCTTAGTCCTCCACCAGCCTTTTGGAGAGAAATTCAGAGAACTAGCTGCAGCATTCAAAATTGCCACTGAACTTGAAAGAATAGGAAAATATGTGATACACATCGCAGAAGCGTCAGAAGCCCTCGTTAATGCTGAAAGAAGTAAAAATTTTGATATCATCCTGCAAATGGCGGAGAAAACGAAAGACATCCTGGATCATAGCCTTACTGCGTTCTTTGAAAAAGATCTTGGTTCCATCCCCCCTCTCTCGAAAATTGATGACGAAATCGATTCATTATATACCAATGCCTTTGACCAGTTTGCTGAGGAATACAAGGAAAAAAACGCTCCAGTCCGTTTCTACGGGCATATCGTCCTTTTAATACGAAGTCTAGAACGGCTAGCGGATCACGCTTGTAATATCGGCAGCCGCGTTCTCTTCATGATTGAAGGGAAACGGTATCGCATTTACTAGAATACAGAATCACCTATTTTCTTTTAAACTCCTTTACCCGTAGGAGGCGGGTGGAAAGATCCCTCACTGACGATCAAGTGAATGTGTTCCCTTCTAAGGCTGGTGTGTAGGTCGAATAGCGATTTGTGTGCGAGAAATATCGACGAACTCCCACAACCAAGAAGCCACCTGCGGGAGAGATGCTCCAAGGAGGAGGAGCAAATCCGATCTATCATCCACTGTGACATCGATGAAGGTCTCTCGATATCCCTGTTCAATCTTTTCTTTTATCTTAGTAGCTAGTTTCGTAAGTATTTGCTCCACATCTAGGAGTGTTAGGAGGTTTGGATAGGTTGACCGTAGGGAGGGATAGGGGCGTCCCTCTAGATCCAACATTTCGACTTCATCTTCCATCGTGTCTTGGATGACGTCATATTCGGTATTGAGTCGAGTTTTCACACCGTCTAGCTTATCGAGGATGAATGTCTTCATGCCTTCCGTACCCTGCTTGATCCCCTGCAAGGTAGCGGCGGTTTGTACGAGCGATTTCAGTCTTTTTAAGGTACTGGAGAGTTTCGCGCACTCTACCACTCTATTCAGGTAAGAGACCTCTTCTTCACTCAACTCAGCGATCTGCTTGTGGAAGGTGCCCACCGCTTCCACTATATGAGAGGAGAGTGGACTTTTCTTAACCCCTCTCGAGATGAGATAGTCTTCCGCAAAGGCGGAAATCTCGTTGCTCACTTTCGTGATGTCTTTGATCCCCATGCTGACGAGGAAAGTGATTTTGCCCTTAAAGTACGCCTTGACTCCCCAGTATTCTAAAAGTAAGTCGCGGTAAAGAGGGAGAAGAGTTGGAAAGTTGATGTAGTAATAGTATCTCGTCTTTCTGTTGACGGTAACTCGTTCCTCTGCGACGAATGCATCCTCCATAAAGCTTTCCATCTTCTTCTGGATGGTTAAGCCAGAGATGTCCAATTTTTTTTCCATGTTGTACTTATAGTCCTTTCCAACCTTCAGTAGGTGACTGATAATCTCTTTAGTTGAATCTGTCATCCGTAATATGGCATTCATACGCTCTCCCTCTCTCACTCCGTGGGGCCCCCTCAACGGGGGGAATGAGGCGGTCCAAGCAAATACTAAATTGGGCAAACTTGACTGTTAATAAATTACTGATATACGTGACTACTTCTTAATATAGGATAATTAACATTAATGATAGTATAAAAGTTGTGTACCACGTGCTTGCCTGAGGAGGTTCCCCCCAGAGGGGTAGTCTGGTTATGGGAGTCTAACGAGGGGATACTAAAGGGTAACACCAGATCACAGAAATCGAATGCGTCAACCTTGAACCAAAAGATGAAGGGAGATGACAGGGATAGACCCTTTTCTGTATCTGGAGCCTAAAAGGACCTCCATCCCTACATTTACCTAGGCGTTTATGCCCTCACTTTCATCGCGAGACCACCACTTATCTTCCCGGTGTTGGGCCGTTTCAGGCACAGCTAGGTTCTCCTCTACGGACTAGAGAGGTCACCCTCTCCTCACCGCTTCATTGTCAGATGAACCTCACTGGCGCTCGTTTCTGATCCCAGAGCAGAAGATTTCCCCCTCTAGCTTACGCTAGACCGGAAATAAGAAGGAAGGGTCTTCCTCCTCTTTCAAGGAGGGTAGGTTCCCTGTCTTCTCCACTATATTGTGAAGTCAAATCTCTTTTAAAGTTTGAGGTCAGCAACCTCATTGAGGTTTTCCCATGCGTCGCCGTCTTTTACTTTCTCCTTTGCCTAAACGCTCTTGCATATTTGCGCCTGAATCCTAAAAGGTAATTGCTGCTCTCCTAGCGGACCGTACACTCACCAACAATCTCCTAGTGGTGTCACTCATTTTCATCCTCTGCAAGCCTCATGAGTAGCTGTTGCTTGGTGCTTCGATAGGATTCGTTGTTTCTTTTACTGACTGTGAAGGGTACTTCATTTAAAGGGAGTTGTGAAACATCAGAAACAGAAGTAATTGGTGGTAACGCTGCTAACCTGTATAAACTATTTCATAAAGGCATTGAAAAAAGCGATTTTTCCAAGTGGTGCTGCATCTCACGTTGAGGTGGGCGGGTTTGTGGCTAAACATTATGATACCTTGCTAGATCTGGCCAGTTTTGGATTCTATCAAAATTCATGAAAGACGTGATATCAAAGATGCATATTGAAGCAAGTGACAAGATTCTTGATATGGGGGCTGGCACAGGGAGGAATGTCCTCCTAATGCTTGAGTACTTAGAAAAAGGTGAGGTAATTGGATTAGAGGTCGGTGCAGAGATGAAAACACAATTTGGGGAAAACGCTTCCCAGTATGATAACCTAACATTCCGAGTTCTACGCATAGAGCAGGAGCTTCCTTTTGAAGGTGCAATCGATAAAGTGTTTATCTCCTTCACGCTACACGGATTTAAGCAAAAGGATCGGATTAACATCATAGAAAACGCTCATAGAGCCCTAAAAACGGGAGGGAAGTTTTTTATACTGGATTACAACGAATTTGACCTCTCCAAAAAACCTGCCTTCGTAGGGCTTTATTTGGTTTAGAATGCGACCTTGCAAGGGATTACATACAAAGAAACTGGAAACAAATATGGAACGACCTCGACTTTGCAATTCAAAATGAGTATCTCTATCTCATAAATCTAATTCGGTTACTCGAATTAGAGAAGCAGTGAACTACCCCTTCTTCGTCAGTGCGACTTGGGAAGCTCCTTCGATGCCCTCTGTTACAAAGGATATTTTTTGAGATACCTCTCCTAAGCAAGGCACGGATGAGTATATTCGTCTCGACAACTAGTTCCATCCTAGTTTCTCCCGTATCTCTCCATCTTCCCCCCATAAAGAACGTTAAAACACTTCAAACATTTCGATAAGTTCAAATCTCCATACGCAGTCGTGAGGGGGTAGGGATGCCCAGGCACATAGAAATACCAAAGAAAAAACTCCTTGGATTTGGTTGCATCTTCCTTTTAATCGGTGTCACTTTAGTAATTGTTTTTTTACTCCTCTTGCAATCGTTTGTTTTCATCCTGTTCTTTCGTTATCCACTTACATTTATTGCGATCATCATCGTTCTCGCTTTGCTGATGTACTGGGTCGTTTCCAGGGAGTCTCCACAACGATGACACTGGCCGTCGATACGGTCTGCCACCTACTGCTTCTGCGAACTCGTTACCTCATTCCTTGGGAATGCCTCGTGCTTCCCACTGTGTCATGAGCTCTTTCGTCTTCGTATCAACTAGTTGCTCGTATTCCTCGAAGGTCATCTCCTCTGCCTTGAGGTAGCGCGTCGACAGCTTGAAAAGGAGCCGTTGATACAGCATGTTCATCTTCTGACTTGGTCCTAGAAAGTTGCTCGCCCTCCAAGAGGTCTCTTTCTGCTTGAGGAGCAGCACTCGGTACCGGTCGTACATGTAGGCGAACACAATCGTGCCAGTGATGAGTGAGATCAAGAGAACCACCGTTTGATAGGCCTCTAAAAACTCCCATGCCAGGATCGTCGTGCTGATCCCAATGACCATCCACCAGCCGAGTTGCAACACCGATGAGGCCTGTTGAATCCGCATGATCCACCGTGAGATCCAATCTCGCATCGCTTTTAGTTTACTCATTTTGTCTTGATTGGAAAACGGGACTTTTTAATTTACCATATGGTAAGCACCTACTCACAAAGAGTTAATAGCAAAGTTCACCTATGTACCTATGATTGAAAAAGTGTCATTTTACTTAAAGACAGTAAGCGTATAGTACACTTTTTCGGGTGACCTAACGATGTTATCAAGTCATACGGGATCTAATACCTGGGGAGTTGAGCACTTAGGTTTAATTCCTGATGGGAATAGGAGATGGGGAAAGCAACAGGGGATAGACCCCGCTTGGAAGGCCCATACTCAAGGTGCAGCGAAGCTTAAGGAGTTTCTTGACTGGTGTCTTGAAGCTAACGTTCCCAAAGTGTCCATCTATACACTCTCTACCGAAAATCTTAATAGGAGCCCTCAGGAACTCCAACATCTCTTTCACGAGATCAGAGCGAAAGTAGAGGAGCTGCTTACGGATGAAAAAATCCATTCCCATGAAGTGAAAATTAGATTTCTCGGAAAGCTACATCGCCTTCCCCCTGGTCTGTTAACGGCCATCAAAAAGGTGATGAACCGAACGAAAGAGTATCAGAAGCGGGTGATTAACTTCTTGATTGAGTATGGGGGAAAGTACGAGTTAGTAAACGCGTTTAACAACCTGCTCACGAAGGCCATGGACAAGATGAAACGAGAGGCGGAGGCTCGAATAGAGGTCACCCCTCAAGCGATCGAAGACCACCTCCTCGTGAAAGAACCCTTGGATTTGATCATCCGGACGGGGAGAGAACACCGCTTGTCGAATTTCATGCTCTGGCAAGCCAGCTACGCCGAAATCTACACTTCCGAGAAGCTATGGCCTGCGTTTGAAAAAAGCGACTTTTATCACGCATTAAACTGGTATTCAAACAGACAGCGACGATTTGGAGAATGAAATCGTGTCGTTCTACGTGGAGCGCCTTCGGGAGAGTGTTGTCTTTTATTTCTCCCGACATGAGGCACTGAATACTTTATGAAAATCGAGATCAACTGCGCATCAGCCGCACTGAAGAGTTTAAAAGCTATTGAGATATCTATGGGCATCGTTTTCATCTGTTTTATTTCGTTAAATTGTCGAACGTTATACCTATGGAACTCCATACTCTTCATCTTTACGTCCATATCTTCTCTCATTTCTTGCTGTTGGCTGTCATCCTCAAGTTGATCGATTTTCTCTTCTATTTTAATCAATTCACGTCGTTTCAAGGTACTCATGAGCACGGAAATGGAAAATATGGTGTAGAATAACGTGACTAACATTAGAAAGATGCTGAAGAGTATAGGGAGATCAATGGAGTACGACGCGTAAAAGAACGCGGGTTCGCCACGAATAATATAACTTGTGGAACTCACTACGGTATAGGGTGTCCCTATTGCTAGTTCTAGGAAACTTCTGAGTAACATTGTCGAGGCGAACGATCGCATACCAAATTCGGCGGCGAGGACCATGGATCACAATTAGGTGTTCACTATACTCTTTGAAATTAACTCCCCTAACCAAGAAATCCTCCTCCGTTCTCTGATTGGTGGGGGATGCATGGGCACGCTTTATAAGAGGTTATAAGCTGGTTGTTATCTCCTATATACGCAAGGTTCGGCGGGTGTGGTGGGGTGCGAACGTACAAGGTTAGGCTGTACCCGAGTACGGAGGACGGGCGAAAACTGGAGGAAACGCTCGAACGCTGTAGGCGCCTGTACAATCACTTCCTCCAAGAGTTGAACGAGCGGGACGAGGTCCTTCCTCGCTACGAGCTACAGAAAGAGTTCTCTCGCTTCAAGGAGAAGCACCCCGAGTACAAGCA
>JABAHQ010002516.1_pt1 | contig 26113 bp, 23 predicted proteins | sample 7062091 | NCBI WGS metagenome assembly JABAHQ01 (sample SAMN14534359, study PRJNA622989) | marine sediment metagenome | biome: marine biome [ENVO:00000428]; feature: marine pelagic biome [ENVO:01000023]; material: deep marine sediment [ENVO:00002113] | place: India: Gulf of Kutch | collected...
CCGGCGGCATCGGTCTGGCCGATCGGGCTGGCCGGGTCGATCTGGATCTCGAAGTGGATGCCGTTGTTCTTCAGCAGCACGGCGATCGGTGCGCTGGCGTCGCCCTGAAAGCCCTGCAGCTGGGCCGGGTTCTTCAGGCCGGTGGTGCTGCCATCCTTCAGCGAAACGACCAGCTTGCCGCCTTCGATGCGATAGCCGGTGGAATCGACGTGCGAGCCGGTTTCCAGCGGTGCAGCTTCGTTGAGGAAATTGCGCGCATAGGCGATGACCTTGTTGCCGCGGATCTCGTTGTAGCCCGGCCCCTTGGTGGCGCCGTCCGCTTCGGAGATGGCGTCGGTGCCGTAGAGCGCGTCGTACAGCGAGCCCCAGCGGGCGTTGGCGGCGTTCAGGGCGAAGCGCGCGTTCATGACCGGCACCACCAGCTGCGGGCCGGCCATGCGGGCGATTTCTTCGTCGACGTTCTCGGTGGTGGCCTGGAAGTCTTCGGCTTCCGGCAGCAGGTAGCCGATTTCCTGAAGGAAGGCCTTGTACGCCACGGCGTCATGGGCCTGGCCGGCGCGGGCCTGGTGCCAGGCGTCGATCTTGGCCTGCAGCTCGTCGCGCTTGGCCAGCAGGGCGCGGTTCTTCGGCGCCAGGTCGTGGATCACGCTGTCGGCGCCAGCCCAGAAGGCGGCGGCATCGACGCCGGTACCGGGAATCGCCTCGTTGTTCACGAAGTCGTACAGGACTTTGGCGACCTGCAGGCCACCGACTTGAACGCGCTCAGTCATTACTCGCCTCACTTGGTTCTTTTAATTCGCCGGACGGTTTCGCTTTTTGTAGTCCGAGGTCGCCGGATACTACATGAAGCGTCGGGGAAAATCAGTCCGCTGAAAGGGCCGGTTGCCTCGGCCGTGCGAAGCGGCCCGCCAGTGCCGCGGCCTGCCGTTGCCCGGCCCGCCTGCTATACCTAATGGGCTGTCGCCTGCGCAGGCGCTTTCTTCACTACAGGAGCCCGTCCATGGATCACCTCGTTCTCACCGTCATCGCCGACGATCAGCCCGGTCTGGTCGAACGACTGGCCAAGTGCATCGCCGATCACGGCGGCAACTGGCTGGAGAGCCGCATGTCGCGCATGGCCGGGCAGTTCGCCGGTATCCTGCGGGTGGCGGTGCCGGCGGATGCCCATGCCGAGCTGACAGCCGCGCTGGAAGGCCTGCAGGCGCAGGGCATACGCGTGCTGCTGGCTCACAGCGGCGCGGAACCGACGGCGAGCTGGCAGGAAATCCAGCTTGAGCTGGTGGGCAACGACCGGCCGGGCATCGTCCGCGACATCACCCACCTGCTCGCCGAGCACGGCGTCAATCTGGAGAGCCTGGATACCGAGGTGCTGCCGGCGCCGATGAGCAGCGAGCTGTTGTTTCGTGCCGAAGTACGGCTGGCGGTGCCCAGCGACCTGTCGCTGGAGCGGCTGCAGGAGCGCCTGGAAACCCTCGCCGACGACCTGATGGTGGAGCTCAAGCTGCAGCCGGCCGAGCAGGCGTAGCACTCAGCCGGTGCTTTTGCGCATCACCCGCCAGGCGTCCAGGCTGTATACCGCGAGGCCGGCCCAGATGCAGAAGAAGGCCAGCTGGCGATCGACCGGGAATGGCTCGCCGAACAGCTGCACGGCGAGGATCAGCAGCAGCGTCGGCGTCAGGTATTGCAGGAAGCCCAGTGTCGAATAGGGCAGGTGGCGCGCGGCGGCGTTGAAGCCGAGCAGGGGGATCAGGGTCACCGGGCCTGCCGCCATCAGCCAGAGCGCATCGGTGCTGGTCCAGAACGCCGGTTCCGTGCTCGCGCCGCTGCCGAACCAGAACAGCCAGATCAGCGCCACCGGTAGCAGCAGCCAGGTTTCCACTACCAACCCCGGCAGCGCGGCCACCGGTGCCTGCTTGCGCAGCAGGCCGTAGGTGCCGAAGCTCAGCGCCAGCACCAGGGAGATCCAGGGAAATTCACCGAGCATCAGCAGCTGCAGGCTGACGCCGACGGTGGCCATGGCCACGGCCAGCCACTGCAGCGGACGCAGCCGCTCGCGTAGCACGAGCATGCCGAGCAGCACGTTGACCAGCGGATTGATGTAGTAGCCAAGGCTCGCCTCGACCATTCGGTCGTGGTTCACCGCCCAGACGTAGATCAGCCAGTTGGCCGCGATCAGCACGCTGGAGATGCCGAGCACGCCGAGGCGACGTGGATGCGCCAGCAGTTCGCGCCACCAGCCCGGATGACGCCAGACCAGCAGCACCAGCGAGCCGAACACGGCCGACCAGATCACGCGCTGAGTGACGATCTCGAGCGCGCCGTATTGTTCGAGTGCCTTGAAGTAGAGCGGGAACATGCCCCAGATGCTGAAGGTGGCCAGCCCCAGCAGATAACCCTTGCGCAGATTGGCAGTAGCCATGACGTCCTTCGACGAGCAGCGGAGAGCCGGCCATTTTGCGCCTTTGGCCAGAGGAGAGAAAGGTTAGTCAGCTAACAGAACGGGGCCGCGCGACGGGCTGCCCAATTGGTCAGAAACGGGGGAACGCTCGGCGGCTTGTGCTCGTCTCATCTGCATCGCTAATCGAAACGGCAGCACGCGGATCGGCGCGTGCGGAGGGTGGCAATGCGCTTGCAGAATCAGGTGGCTCTGGTCACCGGCAGCACCCAGGGCATCGGCCGCGGCATTGCCGTGCGCCTGGCTGAAGAGGGCGCCGACATTGTCATCAACGGCCGCGAGTACGACGAACAGGCCCGCGAGAGCCTCGAGCAGGTCCGCGCCCTGGGCCGGAGGGTGTGCTTCATCGCCGCGGATGTCGGTGACGTCGAGCAGTGCCATCGGCTGGTGCGCGAGAGCATCGCGCAGATGGGGCAGCTGGACATCCTGGTCAACAATGCCGGTGTGCAGCGGCACGCGGCGTTCCTCGACGCGCAGGCGGACGATTATGATCAGGTGCTGAACGTCAACCTGCGTGGGCCGTTCTTCCTCGCCCAGGCGTTTGCCCGCCATTTGCGCGAGCAGGGCCGCGGCGGACGCATCATCAACAACAGCTCGGTGCACGAAGAGCTGCCGCATCCCAACTTCACCGCCTACTGCGCGAGCAAGGGCGGACTGAAGATGCTGATGCGCAACATCGCCATCGAGCTGGCGCCGCTGGGCATCACGGTGAACAACGTGGCGCCCGGCGCGGTGGAAACGCCGATCAACCGCGAGCTGATGAATCAGCCGGACAAGCTCGCCAACCTGCTGCAGAACATCCCTGCCGGCCGTCTCGGCCGCCCGCACGACGTCGCCGGCGTCGTTGCCTTTCTGGCCTCACCCGACGCCGAGTACATCACCGGGACTACACTGGTGGTCGATGGCGGCCTGCTATGGAACTACAGCGAGCAATGACCGATATCCCGCCGTGCCAGCCGTTCAGCCACGACACCAGCGCCATCTCGCGGGCCGACACGCTCACGCCTGCCGAGCGCTATCAGGAACTCTTCGTCGCGGTGCAGATGCAGCGGGTGTTTCCCGACAGCAAGACCTTCGTCGACTGCGCGCCGCGTCGGCACCCCGAAGCCATCCTCGAGGACTATCGCGCCCGCTGCGGCGAGCCGGGCTTCGACCTGGAGGCCTTCGTCCATGAGCATTTCAGCCTGTACGAAATGCCGGTCAAGGCGTTCGTCGCCAACCCCGACGACAGCCTGGCCGAACATATCGACCGGCTCTGGCCGATCCTCACCCGCCATCCTCAGGACCACCCCGAACACTCCTCGCTGCTACCGCTGCCGCACGACTACGTGGTGCCGGGCGGGCGCTTCACCGAGCTGTACTACTGGGATTCCTATTTCACCATGCTCGGCCTGGACGAGAGCGGGCATTGCGACCTGCTGCGGGCCATGGCGGACAACTTCGCCTACCTGATCGACACCTACGGCCACGTGCCCAACGGCAACCGCACCTACTATCTGGGCCGCTCGCAGCCGCCGGTGTTCGCCCTGATGACCGAGCTCTTCGAGGAAACCGGCGTTCATCGCGCCAGCGACTACCTGCCGCAACTGCACAAGGAATACGCCTTCTGGATGGAGGGTGCCGACGTGCTGCGGCCGGGCGAGGCGCATCGACGCTGCGTGTGTCTGGCCGATGGAATGGTGCTCAACCGCTACTGGGACGAGCGCGCAACGCCGCGCGAGGAGTCCTACCGCGAGGATGTGGAAACCGCGCGCTCCAGCTGCCGGCCGCGGCACGAGGTCTATCGCGACCTGCGCGCCGGTGCCGAGTCGGGGTGGGATTTCAGCTCGCGCTGGCTCGACGACGCCCACCGGCTGGCGACCATCCGCACCACCAGCATCCTGCCGGTCGACCTCAACGCGCTGCTCTACAAGCTGGAGCGGCAGATCGCCGAGCTGTCTGCGGTGAAGAACCAGCGCGCCTGCGCCGAGGCCTTCGCCCGCCGTGCCGAAGCGCGCCTGGCGGCCATCGATCAGTACCTGTGGAATTCCCGCGCTGGCGCCTATTTCGACTACGACTGGCAGCGCGGCCGGCAGCGCGACAATCTCACTGCCGCGACGCTGGCCCCGCTGTTCGTGCGCATGGCCAGCGCCGAGCAGGCCGCGGCGGTGGCGGCGACGGTGCAGGAGCGCCTGCTGGCGCCAGGCGGCCTGGCCACCACCGAGATCGGTGGCAGCGGCGAGCAGTGGGATCGGCCCAATGGCTGGGCACCGCTGCAGTGGATCGGCATTCGTGGGTTGCAGCACTACGGCCATGATGCACTGGCGCTGGACATCGAGGAGCGCTGGCTGACTATCGTCAGCCACCTGTTCGAGCGCGAGAACAAGCTGGTGGAGAAGTACGTGCTGCGACCCTGTACCGAGCACGCCGGCGGCGGCGAGTATCCGCTGCAGGACGGCTTCGGCTGGACCAACGGCGTCACCCGCAAGTTGATGCAGGAAGACCCCAATCACGAGGCCAACCGCTGTCGTGCGGGGCATTGCCGGAGCGTGGCGTCCTAGGCGCCGGCCGCCGGCGCGGAGGGGTATTTCCACACGGATGCCATGGATCAATAGTTATCGTACAACTGCTGGGCTATGATGAGCGTCGCTTCCGCTTTCAGAGATCGCCATCCATGGAAAACCAGAGCGCACAACCGCGCGCCCGCCGCAAACATCGCAGTCTTGCCCAGGAACTGGTCGCCGAACTGTCGCAGCAGATTCGCGATGGCGTGATCAAGCGGGGCGACAAGCTGCCTACCGAGTCGGCCATCATGCAGGCCCAGGGTGTCAGCCGCACCGTGGTGCGCGAGGCGATCTCGCGGCTGCAGGCCTCGGGGCTGGTGGAAACGCGGCACGGTATCGGCACCTTCGTCCTGGACACCCCCAGCACCACCGGACTGCGCATCGACCCGGCGACCATCGGCACGTTGCGCGATCTGCTGGCGATTCTCGAATTGCGCATCAGCCTGGAAGTGGAGTCGGCCGGTCTCGCCGCGCAGCGCCGCTCGCCCGAGCAACTGGCGGCCATGCGCGCCTTTCTCGATCAGCTGAACCAGAGCGCGGCCCACTCCAGCGATGCGGTGGCGTCGGACTTCCAGTTCCATCTGCAGATCGCCGAGGCCACCGGCAACCGCTACTTCACCGACATCATGAGCCACCTGGGCACTACCCTGATTCCACGCAGCCGGGTCAATTCGGCGCGCCTGGCCCATGACGACCAGCAGCACTACCAGGCCCGTCTGGGCCGCGAGCACGAGCAGATCTACGAGGCCATCGCCCGCCAGGACCCGGAATCGGCGCGCGCTGCCATGCGCCTGCATCTGACCAACAGCCGCGAGCGGCTGCGCCAGGCGCATGAGGAGGCGGAAGCGAGCAAGGTCGGCTGACCGCCGCGCCTCGTCAGCCCGCCGCGGCGGGCAGCGCTTCGGCGAGGCCTAGCGGCGGTAGGCCAGCAGCACGATGCCGCCGACCACGATCAGCCCGCCGAGCACCTGCGAGGGGCCGAGCAGCTGGCCGAGCACCAGCCAGCCAAGCAGCATGCCGGCGACCGGCTCCATGTTCATTACCGGCGCGTTGCGCGCGATGTTCAGCCGCGGCATGCAGATGAACAGCGTCGAGAAGGCCGCACCATAGAGCAGCACCAGGCAGGCGAGGGCGATCCAGCCGGCAGTGGCGCTGGGCAGGTCGAGCCCGCCGGGAATCAGGCCGCTGCTGCCGAGCAGGGCCGAGGCGAGAAACACCACGATCAGGGTCAGCATGCTGCGCACCGAACCGGCCATGTTCGACAGCTTGTGCTCGGTCACCCACAGCGCCGCCGCGAACACCGCGGCGGCCGTCAGGCTGAACAGAATGCCGGCGACCCATTGGCCATCCGGTGCCTCGGTGCTCAGCAGGCGCGCCGGCACATCCAGCACCAGCACCAGGCCGAACAGGATCAGGCCCATAATCGCCAGCGCCTGACGGGTCGGCCGCGGGCCGCCGAGCACCCAGGTGAGCAGCGCCAGCAGGATCGGCGAGAGGTTCACCACCAGCAACGCCAGCGCCACCGGGATGCGCGCCACAGCCGAATAGATGCAGAAGCTCTGCACCGCGATCAGCAGGCCGAGCAGAAGCTGCCAGCGCCAGGTGGCCGGGCTCAGGCGCAGTGACTCGCGCCGCCAGAACACCAGCGCCGCCAGCACCACCAGCGTCACGCCGGCGCGGCAGAGCATGGCCAGCAGCAGGCCGGTGTCGTGATCGAAGGCGATGCGGGCGGCGATGTGGTTGCCGGCGAACGAGCAGGCCAGGGTCGCCAGGATCAGCACGGCGATATGGCGGGGAAGCGGCGCGGCAGCTTGCATGAAATCCAGTCCTTCTAGTGCCTGTACAGAGTTCTACGTGTTCGATTGCACGACGGCCTTGGGTTAGGCGGCCTGATCAGGGCGGTGTCTGCGTCAGTGTGCAAAGTAAAACGCCGCCCGGGTGGGCGGCGTCCTCGTCCCTTGTCTGCCTTCAGAGCACTACGCTCGGCAGCCACAGCGAGATCATCGGGATATAGGTCACGGCCATCAGCACGGCGAACAGCGCAGCGTAGAACGGCAGCAGCGCCTTGACGGTGCTCTCGATGCTGACCTTGCCAATGGCGGCACCGACGAAGAGTACCGCACCGACCGGTGGCGTGATCAGACCGATACCCAGATTGACCAGCATGATCATGCCGAAATNNCCGGATCGACGCCAAACGAGGTCACCACTGGCAGCAGAATCGGGGTCAGGATCAGGATCAGCGGCGCCATGTCCATCAGCGTGCCCAGCGCCAGCAGCATGAAGTTCACGCACATCAGGATCACGTAGCGGTTGTCCGAGAAGGTCAGGAACGCGGTGGTGATCTTCGACGGAATCTGCATCAGGGTCATGATGTAGCCGAAGCTGGCGGCGAAGGCGATCAGGATCATCACGATCGACAGGGTGCGCACCGTGCGGTGCAGCATCTTCGGCAGCTCGCGCCACTTGTAGTCGCGGTAGATGAACATGGTCACGAAGAAGGCCCAGACCACGGCCACGGCGGCCGACTCGGTGGCGGTGAACACGCCGGAGAGGATGCCGCCGAGGATGATGACCATGGTCATCAGCCCCCACAGCGCCTCGACGCAGATCTTCAGCGCCTGACGCAGCGGGATCACCTCGCCCTTGGGGTAGTTGCGCTTGCGCGCGAAGAGCAGGCACAGCGTGGCCATGGTGGCGCTGAGCAGCAGCCCCGGGCCGATCCCGGCGACGAACAGCGCGGCGATGGAGACGGTGCCGCCGGCGGCCAGCGAGTAGATCACCGAATTGTGGCTGGGCGGGGTGAGCAGCGCCTGCACCGAGCCGCTGACGGTCACGGCGGTGGAGAACTCGCGTGGATAGCCCTTCTTTTCCATCTCCGGGATCAGCACCGAACCCACCGAGGCGGTATCGGCCAGAGAGGAGCCGGAGATGGCGCCGAAGAAGGTCGACGCGGTGATGTTGACCAGCGACAGGCCGCCACGAACGAAGCCCACCAGCACCCCGGCGAAGGCCACCAGGCGCCGCGCCATGCCGCCTTCGGCCATGATCGCGCCGGCCAGGACGAAGAAGGGGATGGCCAGCAGGGAGAATTTGTTCACACCACCGGCGATCTGGATCATCACGGCGTGCAGCGGGATGTCGATGTACCAGGCGCCGACCAGGGTGGCCAGGCCGAGGGCATAGGCGACCGGAACGCGCAGCAGAATGAGGACGATGAAGCTGCCCAGCAGGATGACGGCATCCATTACACGGACTCCTTGGACTCTTCGCGGGCTTCGTAATCGACGACCCGGCGCTTGCTCTGGTCGCCGTACAGCAGCTGCTCGATGACGAACAGCAGGGTGATCAGGCCGCCCAGGGGAATCGGCGCATAGCTGATGCCGACCCGCATCCAGGTCAGGGTGCTGAGGTACTGGTTCCAGGTGGCGACGCACAGCTTGTAGCCCCAGATCAGCATGAACAGGGCGATGGCGGCCATGGCCAGGCGCACGAACAGGGTGACAAAGGGCTGGGCCGCGGCCGGCAGGCGCTCGCTGAGCACCTGGACCGCCATGTGAGCGCCGGCGCGGTAGCTGGCGGCGGCGCCGACGAAGGTGAACAGCACCATCAGCAGGATGGCGATCGGCTCGGGCCAGCCGAGGCCCTGGCCCAGTGCATAGCGGCTGAACACGCCCCAGGGAATGATCGTCGCCATGACCACGATCGCCAGGGCGGCGACGATGACACAGGCGCGGTAGATGGCGTCGTTGACGCCCAGAACCAGGTTTTTCATGAGACTTCACCGGTTGCGCGGCGCAGGCGGGTGGCCGGCGCCGCGCGCTTGCGCGAGGGTTACTGAACGGCTTCGATGCGCTGGATCAGCTCGGCGAACTGCGCGCCGTACTTCTCACGGACCGGGGCGGTGGCGTCGTAGAAGGGCTTGGTGTCGACTTCGATGTACTCGACGCCCTCGGCCTTGAGCTTCTCGTTGCTGGCGTTTTCCTTGGCTACCCACAGCTCGCGTTCTTCCTGCTGGGCTTCCTTGGCCAGTTTCTTGACCAGCTCCTGCTGTTCGGGGCTGAGCTTGTTCCAGGTGGTCTTGGACATCAGCAGCGGCTCGGGGAGGATCAGGTGATGGGTCTGGGTGTAGTACTTGGCGGCGCGGAAGTGGTTGTGCTCGAGCAGGGTCGGCGGGTTGTTCTCGGCGCCATCGATCACGCCGCTCTGCAGGGCGCTGAAGATCTCGCCGGTGTCCATGGCGATGCCGTTGGCGCCCATGGCGTTGAGGGTGTCGATGAACAGCGGGTTGCCGATCACGCGGATCTTCATGCCCTTGAGGTCATCCAGGCTGCGCACCGGCTTCTTGGTGTAGAGGCTGCGGCTGCCGGCTTCCATCCAGGCCAGGCCGACCATGTTGAAGTCCGAGTTGGTGATGGCGTCGAGGATTTCCTGGCCGATCTCGCCGTCGACCACCTTGCGCATATGGTCGACGTCGCGGAACACGAAGGGCATGTTGAACACGTTGGTGGCCGGCACCACCGGGCCCACCGAGCCGAGGCTGACGCGGGTCAGCTGGACGGCGCCGATCTGGGTCTGCTCGATCACTTCCTTNNATGCGTGACTTGATCTCGCCGTTGGTGGCGGCTTCCAGTTTCTTGCCCAGGTTTTCCATGGCGACCACGGTGGGGTAGCCGGCGGGGTGGATCTCGGCGATCTTCAGGGTCATCTCGGCCTGTGCCAGCGAAGACAGGCCGAGGGCTAGCGGAAGTGTGGCCAGAAGCAGCTTGCGTTTGAGGTTCATGGAAAACTCCGTTTTGTTGTTGTAGGTGAACAGCAGTGCTTGACCGGCGCCGCGAGCGGCCCGGGGTGGATCAGTGCCGGGTGAAGGCGGGCTCCTCGAGGCCGGTGACGCCGGGGTTGAGCGCGAACAGGCCGCCGGCCAGCGGCTGATCGGCGAGGTCGCCGCCTGGTCGGATCGAGGTGACGTACAGCGTGTCCAGCCGTGGCCCGCCGAAGGCGCACATGGTCGGTTTCTTCACCGGCACGGCGAGGGAGCGATCCAGCCGGCCGTCCGGGGTGAAGCGGTGGATCAGCCCGGCGTCGTTGCCGCAGGTCCAGTAGCAACCCTCGGCATCCACAGCGGCGCCGTCGGGGCGGCCGGGGTACTCGAGCATGTCGACGAACAGGCGGCGACGGCTCGGCGTGCCGCTGTCGGTGTCGTAATCGAAGGCCCAGATCTTCTGCACGCCGGGATGCGAATCGGACAGGTACATGGTTCGCCCGTCCGGGCTGAAGGCCAGGCCGTTGGGCACGATAAAGCCGTCCAGCTGCGGCACCAGCGGTCCGCGCGCGGCCTGGTCATCGAGCCGGTACAGCGCGCCGACCGGATGCCCGGCGGCCATGTCCAGCGCCATGCTGCCGGCCCAGAAGCGGCCCTGGCGATCGCAGCGGCCATCGTTCATGCGCATCGCGGGCAGCTGGTGATCGATGGTCGCCAGCGGGCGGCTGTCGAGCCGACCGTCCGGGGCTGTCTGCAGGGCGAAGAAGCCGCTCTCCATGCCGGCCACCCAGCCGTCGCCATGGCGGGCGATGCAGGCCAGCATCTGCTCGCCCTGCCAGCGGGAAAGCTGGCCGTCGGCAGCGCTCCAGCGCAGCAGCTCGCGGTTGGGGATGTCGACCCAGTACAGCGCCTGTTCGGCGGCGACCCAGACCGGGCTTTCACCGGTGGCGCAGCGCAGGTCGGCGATGAGTTCAGCTTCACTGGCCATTGCGTTTCTCTTTGTTGTTGTACGCGGGCGAAGGGGGGCGATCAGTCGAAGGGGCCGGCCGCGACGAACGCGCCGCCCTGATAGATGCCGGCCGGGTCGTCGGCGCTGTAAGGCGGTTGCTGCTCGACCTTGTCGCGGAACGCTTCGGAGCTGTCCTGCGCCTGGAAGCCCAGGTGAGCGGCGAGATGGTTGTCCCACCACACATCACGGTTGGCGGACATGCCGTAGACCACCGTATGGCCGACCGCCGGCGTGAACAGCGCGCAGCGCATCAGCTCGGTGAGGTCACGGAAACTCAGCCAGGTGCTCATCATTCGGCGGTTGGCCGGCTCGGGGAATGAGGAGCCGATGCGGATGCTGACGGTCTCGATGCCGTAGCGATCGTGGTAGAAGCTCGCCATGTCCTCGCCATAGGACTTGGACAGGCCGTAGTAGCCGTCCGGGCGCCGTGGTGCGTGGGTGTCCAGGGTTTCGGTCTGCGGGTAGAAGCCGATCACATGGTTGGAGCTGGCGAAGACCACACGCTTGATGCCGTGCAGGCGGGCTGCTTCATAGATGTGAAAGGTGCCGCGGATATTGGCGTCGAGGATTTCCTCGAACGGCCGCTCGACGGAGACGCCGCCGAAATGGGCGATGGCATCTACGCCTTCGCACAGGGCATGCNNCCTCGTGTTCGCCGGCTGCCGGGGCCATCGGCGCGATATCGGACAGTCGGATGATGCGGGCGTAGGGCTGCAGGCGTGCACGCAGCTCCTTGCCGAGGCCGCCGGCTGCACCGGTGAGCAGAAGGCGGCCGAATGGGGGTGTCGGAGTGGTTGTCATCGGAGTGCCTGTCGTTATTGTTCTTGGAGTCATCTGTTGTCATATGACATGTTGCGAAATATCAGCATCTGCCTCGGCGGATGTCAACAGGCTTAAAGTCGTATTTATCGCCTTGTGCACGCTCATTACTGCAAATGCCAGGCGCTCGCGCCTGTAAAGCGCGATAGCACGGCGTTCTTGGCGCAAACGCTGGCAGCGGGCGGATGACACGGCGAGGCACCGCAGCGCATCATGAAGTTGTATGATGACCATGCAAAAAGAACCTGTCCCTGTTCGTTGCGCTAGCCGCACCCCGGCGGAGATAGCATTGATGGCCAAACGCTGCAGCAGTTCCCGTGCAGGGACCACGCCGACGCTGATCGACGTGGCCAGGGTTTCCGGTGTTCGCCGATCACCGTGTCGCGCACCCTCGGTCGGCCCGAGGCAGTGGCACCGGCGACGCGCCGGCGGGTACTGGAGGCGGTGCGAGCCACCGCTTACGTGCCCAATCTGGCAGCCGGCTCGCTGGCGTCCAGCCGCAGCCGACTGGTTGCGATCTTTCTGCCGACCATCGCCAATTCCATCTTCGCCGATACCGTTCAGGCATTGACCGAGCGGTTGGCCGTCGCCGGCTACCAGACCCTGCTGGGGCTGACCGGCTACAGCGCCGAGCAGGAGGAACGCCTGCTCGAGGCCGTGCTCGGACGCCGGCCGGACGGCATCGTGCTCACCGGTACCGAGCATAGCCAGGTCAGCCGCGAACGCCTGGCGCGTGTCGGCATTCCGCTGGTGGAAGCCTGGGACCTCTGCGCCAAGCCGCTGGACATGCTGGTGGGCTTTTCCCATGAAGCGGTTGGCGCGGCCGTTGCGCAGTATCTGCTGGGCAAGGGCTACCGCCGCGTATCGCTGGTCAGCCTTGACGATCCCCGTGGCCTGCGCCGCTGCAACAGCTTGATCGCGACACTGGCAGGGCACGGCGTGGCGCCGCTGGCCACGGCGCTCCTGCCGGCACCGGCGACCCTCGCCGTCGGTCGTGAGGGCCTTGCCCGCCTGCTCGATGCGGGCGCGGCCGGCGAGGTGGTGGTGTGCAGCTCCGACACCCTGGCCCAGGGCGTGCTGGCCGAAGCCGCCAGCCGCGGCGTGCGCGTGCCGGACGACCTCGCGGTGATGGGCTTTGGCGACCTGTCCTGCGCCGCGCATTGCCATCCGCCGCTGTCCACGGTGCGCATCGACGGTCCGCGCATCGGCAACGCCGTCGCCGAAGCCCTGCTGGCACGCATCGCCGAGCCCGCCCTGGCGCGCACGCCGTTGCGGCTGGATGTGGGATTCGAGGTGGTCGAGCGCGGCAGTGCCTGAGCGGTCGCGCTCAGAACTGCCTGACCAGCGCCGCCACCGCGATACCGGCAGCGATCGCCGGGAGCGGTTTCTTCAGCACCAGCATGGTCGCCGCCGTGGCCAGCAGCGCCAGACGGGCGCCGGCGTCGCCCTGCAGCGCCATGGGCGCGACGATCGCCACCAGCACCGAGCCGGACATGGCGGTGATGAACTGCCGGACGCGGTCGCCGATGGGCACGAAGGCCATGACGAACACGCCGCCCCAGCGCGTCGCCAGGGTCACCAGTGCCATGACCAGCACCACGGCCAGCGCGCCGGCGCCCGTCGCATCAAGATTCACGTGCGTGCTCCTTCCACAGCAGCCCCGTCGCGCCGCCGGCCAGGGCACCCACCACCACGTGGCTGTTCTCCGGCAGGTAGCGGAAGGCGAGCAGCGAGGCGGCGGCCGCCACGCTCCAGATCACCAGCATGCGCAGGTTCTTTTCGCCGCCCACCACCATCGCCAGCAGGAAGCAGCCCATCACCATGTCCAGCCCCAGGCGCTTCGGATCGCTGACGGCGCTGCCGAAATGGATGCCCAGCCAGCTGCCGACCACCCAGAACGACCACAGCGCCAGGCCGCCACCGAGCAGCAGGCCGAAGCCCGGGCGGTTGCGGTTGAACGCCTGCATGGCCATCGCCCAGTTGGTCTGACGCGATCAGCATCACCCCGTAGCGCCGGCCGGGCGGCAACTGGCGCAACCAGGGGTAGAGCGTGGCGCCCATCAGCAGATGGCGGGCGTTGATGGCGAACACCGTGACCATCAGGGTGAACAGCGGCACCTGCGGGCCCCATAGTTCCAGCGCGGCGAACTGCGAGGCGCCGGCGAACACCAGCGCGCTCATCGCCAGGATCACCGAGTCGTCCAGCCCGGTCTGCACCGCGGCGAGGCCGAAGGCAGCACCGAACAGGGTGACGAAGATGGAAATCGGCGCGAGCTGGCGAAAACCGGCCCAGACCATGCGCCGGTCGAAATGATGCAGCTCGTTATCCGCGTCAGTCATGCACGAGTCCTCCAGGTGGCAGCGCCGGATCGACGACGTCAATCGATGTCCAGCCAGCCAGATTAGGGGGTGTTGCTGCGACGGAACAGCGCAGTTGGCGTCTGATCGTGCGGTACAGATTCGCGCGACGCCCCTGGCCGGGCCGTTGCGCCCCGGAACAGGGGCGATGGATGTCAGCGGCTCGGCTCGGGCTGGGCGGCCGGGAGGCGCAGGAACCGCTTGCGGAAAGCGGCCGGCGAGATGCCGACCCGCTGGCAGAACAGGCGTCGGAACGAGTTGCCGTCCTCGTAACCGACGCGGGTGGTGATCGCGTCGAACCCCAGTCGCGTGGTTTCCAACAGGTGCTTGGCCCTTTCCAGGCGCAGGGCCTGGAGGTAGGCGAGGGGGGTGTAGCCGGTGGCATCCTTGAATCGCCGCTTGAAGTTGCGCGCACCGAAACCGAAGCGCTCAGCCAGTTCGTCGATGCCGACGGGGGCGGTGAAGTTCGACTCCAGCCAGTCCTGGACCCGTGCTACTGCCTCGTCGGCATGATCGCGGGGCATCGACCACTTGATGTACACCGACTGCTCGCTGCGGACCCCGTCCACCAGCAGGTAGCGGCTGCACTGCTGCGCCAGTTCGCGTGAGGCGAAGCGGCGGATCAGGTGCAGCAGCAGATCCATGGCCGCGCTCGCGCCCGCGCTGCTGATCAGCCGGCCGTCCTCGCAGAGGATGCGTCGTTCGTCCAGGCGTACCGCCGGATAGCGCCGGCGCATGAGGTCGGCGAAGGCCCAGTGGGTGGTGGCCTGCACGCCGTCGAGCAGTCCCGCTTCGGCGAGCATAAAGGTGGCAGTGCACATCGACGCGATGAAGGCGCCCTGCCGATGCTGACGGCACAGCCAGTCGCGATATCGGCCGAAGGCGGGCAGCGCCTCGCGCAGGCTGAACAGAAAACCGGGAACGAGTACCAGATCGGTGTGATCGAGCGCGTCGAGGGCGACGTCCACGGCCATCGTGCGGCCCAGGGCGTTTTTCACCGGCAGCCCATCGAGTGACGCGACAACAACCGCAAACGGCACCGCAGAGGGCGCGGCCAGGCGGTTTGCTGCATCCAGTACTTCAAGCGCCAGCGTGGCGGAGGCCTGGGAGCTGTGCTCGGCAAGCAAAAGCGTTATGTGCATGGCAGGTGTTTGCGTAAATCGCATGGTATTGGTCATTTCTGCATCTACCTTACCCCGAGCGCGCCACCTAGAGTGCCGCATCTGTCATGCCAACCGGATCTGCTCACATGAACCTGTGGTTTCGTCTTCTGCTGATGTTGTTGCGCCGCCCTTGGCGAAAGCCGGTACCGGGCCTCGCCACCACCGTCGTTCGGCTGCGCGTCTGGCCTCTGGATCTGGATTTCAACCGGCATGTCACCAATGGCCGCTATTTCACCCTGGCCGATGTCGGGCGCATGGACTACGTACTTCGCAGCGGCGCTTATCGTGTGGCCCTTCGGCATCGTGCATTGCCGATCGTGGGTGACGTGTGCGGCAAGTTCCGCCGCGAACTGAAGCTGTTCGAGCGCTTCGAGATCCACACGCGGATGCTCGGCTGGGACGCCAAATGGAGTTTCGTCGAGCACCGCTTCGTCAAGGACCAGCGGGTAATCGCCGTGGTGGTGATGCGCGGGCTGTTCAGGGGGCGCAAGGGTGTCGTTGCGCCTGGCGAGTTCGCCCGGGAACTTGGCTTGGACGAGCAGTCGCCGCCCTTGCCCCAATGGCTGCGCGAGTGGTCGGCGAGCTGCGATGGGCTCAGCATTCAGCTGCGCGAAGCGGAGGATCTGGTGCAGCAGGCGCCATGAGGCTGAGCGCCTGTGCGGTTCAGCGCGGGTACGGCTAGAGCGGCGGCGGGCCCTGGGCAATGTCGCCGGCCGCCTGGCGCACGGCATCGCGTGCGGCCTCCAGCGCCGGGTTGTCGTTGTCATCGCGCCAGGCCAGGTGCAGCTCGGCGCAGATGCCCGCCGGCAGCGGCAGTTCGCGAAAGCACACCTGCTGGAAGCGGATCGCGCTGGCCCCGCGCGGCACCAGCGCCAGGCCGAGGCCAGCGTTCACCAGCGAGAGGATGGTCAGCGTCGAGCCCAGCGACTGCACGTAGTCGGGCTGGATGCCGCTGGCCCGGAACAGCCCGGTGTGCAGCTCGTTGAACGGCTGCCAGGCGCCGTGGGCATAGAGGATGAACGGCTCGCCGTGGAGCATCGCCAGGGTCGGCGCCGGATGCTGCGCCAGCGGGTGCCCGACCGGCGCGGCCAGCACGAAGGGCTCGCGCAGCAGGCATTCGCTGACCAGCCCCGGCTGCTGCAACGGCTCGCGCACCACCGCCAGGTCGACCCGGCGCCCGCGCAGGGCCTGCAGCTGTTCGAAGGTGGTGGTTTCCAGCAGGTTAATGGCCACGCCCGGCCGCTCCCGGCGTATCTGTGTGATCGCGCGCGGCAGGAAGTCGTAGACCGCGCTGGCCACGAAGCTGATGGTCAGCGAGCCGCTCTCGCCCAGTGCAGCCAGCCGCGCGCCTTGCGCCGCGCGGTGGGCCTGGTCGAGCAGGGCCTGGGCCTCGATGAAGAAGGCGCGACCGGCGGCGGTGAGCGCCACCGAGCGCGTGCTGCGGGTGAACAGCGCGACGCCGAGCTGATGCTCCAGCAACTGGATCTGCCGGCTCAGCGGCGGCTGCGTCATGTTCAGGCGCTCGGCGGCACGGCGGAAATTCAGTTCGCTGGCCAGGGTGGTGAAGCAGCGCAGCTGGGCGAGTTCGAACATTGATCCGTTCCTGGTATCAATCGAGTGCGTTAATGAATTGGACCGTATCAATCCGCAGAGGGATTATCCAGCGCATCCCCAGATTGGCGAAACGGCGGCACGAATGAGCGACTTCTATGAAGCGGACCGCATCAGCTGGATCGGCCTGCGCGCGGTAGAGCTGCCGCTGGCCCGGGCCGTCAGCGATGCCAAGGTTGCCACCGGTCGCCAGCAGCCATTGGATGCGGTCAGCCTGCTCATCGTCGAGCTGCAGACGCAACAGGGCCACGCGGGGCTGGGGTTCAGCTACAGCCTGCGTACCGGCGGACCGGCGCAATACATTCATGCCCGCGAGCTGGCGCCGCTGCTGCTCGGCGAAGAGCCCAACGACATTGCCCGTCTGTGCGGCCGGCTGGGCTGGGCCAGCGCCTCGATCGGCCGCTGCGGCCTGGCGCTGCAGAGCATCGCCGCCTTCGACACCGCACTGTGGGACCTCAAAGCGCGCCGCGCCGGGTTGCCGCTGGCCAAGCTGCTCGGCGCCCAGCGCGATGCGGTGCCCTGCTACAACACCTCCGGTGGCTATCTGCAGGCGCCCATCGAGGAGGTCATCGAGCGCGCAGAGGCTTCGCTGGCGCGCGGCATCGGTGGCATCAAGCTCAAGGTCGGCCAGCCGAACCGGCGCGAGGACCTGCGCCGCGTGCGGGCGCTGCGCGAGGCGCTGGGGGCGGATGTGGCGCTGATGGTCGACGTCAACCAGCAATGGGACCGCACCACCGCGCTGCGCATGGGGCGCGCGCTGGAGGAGCTGGAGCTGGCGTGGATCGAGGAACCACTGGATGCCCACGATCTGGACGGCCATGCCGCCCTGGCCGCGCAGCTGGTCACCCCGGTCGGTAGCGGCGAGATGCTCGCCAGTGCGGCCGACGCCTGTGCCTTCGTCGAGCGCGGCGCGGTGGATGTGATCATGCACGACGCTCCGCGTATCGGCGGCATCACCCCGTTCCTGCAGGTGGCCGAGGCGGCGCGGCGACGTGGGCTGGTGCTGGCGCCGCATTTCGTCATGGAGTTGCATATCCACCTCGCGGCCGCCTACGAACACGTGGCCTGGGTCGAACACTTCGAATGGCTGGAGCCGCTGTTCGAGGAGCGGCTCGAGATCAGTGGGGGCTGCATCCAGGTGCCGACCCGGCTCGGACTGGGGCTGAGCCTCAGCGAGCGGGTGGCGGGCTGGACGCTGGCAAGCGATGCGTTCGGTCGGCGCGGCTGAGCCAAACCCCTCCTCCGGCCGGATGAGGGGCGTCGGTTCAGGTACGCAGGGCCTGGGCGATGGCACCGCTGCGTGGCCGCACGGCGCTGTACAGCTGCCAGAGCACGAAGGCCAGGGCCAGGCCGAGGAAGGTTGCGGCGATGGGGTTGCTGACAAAGGCGGCGAAGTTGCCATCGGACAGCATCAGGCCGCGGCGCAGGTTGGTTTCGGCCATCGGGCCGAGGATGAAGCCGATGATGAAGGGTGCGACCGGCATCCCCGCCTTGACGAAGCCGTAGCCGAGCAGCCCGAACAGCAGGATCGACCAGACGTCGAACAGCCGGCTGGAGAGGCCGAACGCGCCGACCACACAGAGCACCAGGATGATCGGCAGGAGGATGTGCTTGGGCACGTCGAGCAGCTTGATGAACAGGCGCAGGCCGTAGAACTCCATGAACAGCATTATCACCGAGGCCACCAGCAGCGCAGCGAAGATGGTGTAGACCAGCGGGCCCTGGCTGACGAACAGCAGCGGGCCGGGCTGGATGCCGTGGATCAGAAAGCCGCCAAGCAGGATCGCCGTGGTGGTGTCGCCGGGGATGCCTAGGGTCATCAGCGGCATCATGGCGCCGCCGATGCCGGCGTTGTTGGCGGTCTCGCTGGCGACCACGCCGCCGATGTTGCCCTTGCCATAGGTGTCCGGCTGCTTGGCGCGCTTCTTCGCGACGATGTAGGAGAGCAGGTTGGAGGTGCCGGCGCCGATCCCCGGCAGGATGCCCACAGCCAGGCCGATCAGGCCCGAGCGGCTGGCGTTGGGCAGCTCCTCACGGAACTCCCTGAGCGAGAAGCCGAAGCCCTTGATGTGCTTCATGCTCACCGAGCCGACCTTGCTGCGCGCGGCGTGCCGCCCGGTTTCGGCGAGCTTGATGACCTCGGCGACGGCGAACATGCCGATCATCACCGTGAGCATGGAGAAGCCGCCGTTTAGTTCGCTGAGGCCGAAGGTGAAGCGGCGCACCGCCTCCACCGGCGCGATGCCGACGGTGGACACGGCGATGCCGAGGGTGCCGGCGAACAGACCCTTGACCATCGAGCCGGCCGACAGGGTGGCGATCAGCGTCAGGGAGAACACCGCGATGGCGAAGTATTCGTGCGGGCCGAAGCTCAGCGCCACCTTGGCCAGCTGCGGGGCGATGAACATCAGCGCGATGATGCTGAAGATGGTGCCGAGAAAGGAGAACACGATGCCGACGCCGAGCGCCTTCACGCCCAGGCCCTGCTCCATCAGCGGGCCGCCGTCGAACACCGTGGCGATGGACGATGGTGTGCCGGGAATCTTCAGCAGGATCGCCGAGATCAGGCCGCCGGATGTGGCGCCGATGAACAGGGCGACCAGCAGCGACAGGCCGGCCTGCGGACCCATGGTGAAGGTCAGCGGCAGGCACAGGGCGACCGCCATGGTCGCGGACAGACCGGGCACGGCGCCGAACACGATGCCGACGGCGACGCCGAGAAACATCAGGATCAGGATGTTGAGCGAGAAGACGGCACCGAAGCCTTGCTGCAGTAATTCGAGCATGGTCGATTCCTCAGAGGAAATTCAGCAGGCCGGCGGGCAGCAACAGATCGAAGGCCTCGCGGAACAGCAGATAGATGACGATGGACGTGACCAGCGCGATGCCGGCATAGGGCAGATGACGGACCTTGCGATCCACCGGCGTCAGCACGATGAACTGCAGGTACAGGTAGAGCGTGGTCATGATGGGAAAGCCCACCGGTCCCAGCAGCACCACGTAGAGCAGGATCAGACCGAGGGTCTTGAGTACCGTGGCGGGCTCGATCACGGTGGGCGCGGGTTCGTCCTGCGTGGCGGCGCTGCTATCACTCGCCGGCTGGGTTCTGCTGGCGAACGCGCTGACGACCTGGAAGACGCCGAGCAGGGAGAGCAGGGCGGCCAGCAGGAAGGGGACCGTGGCGGCATCGATGCCTTCGTGGCCGGGCAGCCGATAGGCCATCACCATGTAGGTGGCGCTGACGCCAAGCATGGCCGCGCCGATGATCAGTTCTTTCTTGTTCGCAGTGGTCATGGCAAACCTCCGTACGCGAAGAGGAGCGGCCAGCCGGCCCATACGACCGGCTGGCGCTGCGTCGGGTTTATTTCTTGGCCTGACGCAGCTCGTCCTTGAACTGCATGAAGTCTTCGCGGGTCTTGGCCAGGATTTGCTTGGCCTCGTCGGTGCCGTAGTAGGCCACCGGCTGCTTGAACTTCTTCAGGTCCTCGGCGTACTCGGGGATTTCGGTGATCTGCTTCATGACGTCGGCCATCTTCTTCACGATGGCCGGGTCGGTGCCCTTCGGGAAGGCCACCACGTAGGGCTTGTCCATGGTGATGTCCAGGCCTTGCTCCTTGAGCGTCGGCACGTCGCCGAGCAGCGGGTTGCGCTCGTCGTTGGGCTGGCCGAGGGCGACCATCTGCCCGCCGCTGACGTAGTCCTGCACCGATCCGTAGGTGATCGCGCCCAGGTCCAGGCGGCCGCCGAGCATGCCCACCACGCGGTCGGACACAGTGCCGCCGTCGACCATCTTCAGCTTGATGTCGGTCAGCTTCTCCAGCATCAGCCCCTGCACGTGGGAGAAGCTGCCCATCTCGGTGCCGTAGGTGATGCTGCCCGGCTTGGCCTTCGACTTGTCGATCAGGTCCTGCATGCTGGTCACGCCGGACTGCTTGGAGGCGACGAACACCGTGCTCTTGTCGACGCCGGCGATGCAGGACACGTCGAAGGTCTCGTAGCTGTCCTCGGTGAGGCCGGCAACCTCGTTGACGATCAGCTGGCCCGGGTGGGTGAAGAGGATGGTGTTGCCATCCGCCGCCGCGCCTTTGACCTGCTCGGCGGCCAGGGTGCCGCCGCCGCCGGCGATGTTGGTCACCACCATGCTCTTGCCGGTGATCTGGTTGAAGTACTTGGCCATGGTGCGGGCATTGAAGTCGGTGTCGCCACCGGGGTTGGCGATCACCACCACCTGCACGGGGCGGGTCGGCCATTTCACCTCGGCGGCCATGGTGGTGGGTGCAGCAGCGAGACCGGCAATGCCGACGAGGGCGGAAAGGAGGGAGGCGCGGAATATTGTTTTCATTGGAGTTCTCCGGGTTTGGGCAGCGGGTTCAGGTATTGCGGCCGAGGCTGGGTTTCTTCGGGTTGTAGGTCCAGCCAGGCACCAGGTAGCGCATCGCCATGGCGTCGTCGCGGGCGCCGCTGGCGACCTTCTTGTACAACTCGTGGGCGGCCATGATCCGATCCATGTCCGGCTCGATGCCCAGGCCCGGGCGCTCGGGCACGCGGACCTGGCCGCCGACGATCTGCAGTGGCTCGCGGGTCAGGCGCTCCTGGCCCTCCTGCCAGATCCAGTGGGTGTCAATGGCGGTGATGCGCCCCGGCGCGGCGGCTGCGGCGTGGGTGAACATCGCCAGCGAGACATCGAAGTGGTTGTTCGAGTGCGAGCCCCAGGTCAGGCCGAACTGCTCGCACATCTGCGCCAGGCGCACCGAGCCCTGCATGGTCCAGAAGTGCGGGTCGGCCAGCGGGATGTCGACCGACTCCAGGCGCAGCGAGTGGCCCATCTGCCGCCAGTCGGTGGCGACCATGTTGGTGGCGGTGGGAATGCCGGTGGCGCGCTTGAACTCGGCCATGATCTCGCGGCCGGAATAGCCGTTTTCCGGGCCGCAGGGGTCCTCGGCGTAGGCCAGCAGGTGACCCTGGCCTTTGCACAGGGCGATGGCCTCGTCCAGTGACCAGGCGCCGTTGGGGTCGAGGGTGACGCGGGCATCGGGGAAGCGCGCCTTGATCGCGGCGATCGCCTGCATCTCCTCCGCGCCCCGCATCACGCCGCCCTTGAGCTTGAAGTCGGCGAAGCCGTAGCGCGCTGCGGCGGCCTCGGCCAGACGGGCGATCGCATCAGGGGTCAGCGCCTGCTGATGGCGCAGGTGATACCAATCCTCACCGGTGCTGGCCAGATAGGGCAGGTCGGTGCGCTGGCGATCGCCTATATAGAAGAGGTAGGCCAGCATCGGCACCGCGTCACGTTGCTGACCGCTGCCCAGCAACTCTGCCACCGGCACCTGCAGGTGCTGGCCGAGCAGGTCGAGCAGCGCGGCCTCGACCGCGGTGATGACGTTGTCCAGGCGCAGGTTGATCTCGTGCGGCTGGCGCAGCACGGCGGCCTCGGCTTCGGAGGTCACCTCGTGGCGGGTCGCCTGCGGGGTGCCGGCGGCGTTGCCGGCAATGGCGCTGCGCAGGCTGTTGAGCGTGCGGTTGTAGAGGCCGATCGGCTGGTCGATGACCAGCGACCGGCAGCGCTCCAGCGCCTGGCGGATGCCTTCGCCGCCCGGTACTTCGCCGATGCCGGTGTTGCCGGCATCGTCGGTGAGCAGCACCAGGTTACGGGTGAAGTAGGGGGCGTGTGCGCCGCAGAGGTTGAGCAACATGCTGTCGTGGCCGGCCACCGGAATGACCTGCATGCTCTGGACGCGGGGCGTTGCACGGGCCTGCAGGTTCATCGTGCACGACCTCCGTGGCCGAGGCTGCCGGTGAGCAGGCCTGCGGCGGCTTGCCGTGCGGGTGCGGCGGTACGGCGGCGGGTGGCGTCGGCAGCCGATGGCTGCGCAGGGATCGGGCGGTTTCGGCACATGTCCGGGGCCTCGCTATTGTTATTGTGGTCATAGGTCGTCGTACGACATGTGGGATTTTTTACAGCCCGCTCTGGCGCCTGTCAAACGAAATCGTCATCGCTCGCGGGGGCAGCTGACTGGCAGGTCATGTCGCGTGGAGGGACACGCTCTACAGTTAATGCGCAGCTAATGCGAAGGCTCTGGCAGTGGAGCGGAGCAAGCTTTCGGTCAGCTTTCAAGGCTTGAAAAAATGCGAAGAAAAAACGGTTGGACTATTTCTAGTTGTACGATAACGTATCTCAAGGCTGATGCCCTTGTACCTCCACAACACGCATTCAGGATGTCGAATAATGAATCCACAAGAATTGAAGGCCATCCTTTCCTCCGGCCTGCTGTCGTTCCCGGTCACCGATTTCGATGCGCAGGGCGACTTCAACCGCGCCGGCTACGTCAAGCGCCTGGAGTGGCTCGGGCCGTACGGCGCCTCGGCGCTGTTCGCCGCCGGTGGCACCGGTGAGTTCTTCTCGCTGGAGCCGCGCGAGTACAGCGAGATCATCAAGACCGCCGTCGATACCTGCGCCGGCACCGTACCGATCCTCGCCGGCGTCGGTGGTCCGACCCGTTTGGCCATCCAGATGGCTCAGGAAGCCGAGCGCCTGGGCGCCAAGGGTCTGCTGCTGCTGCCGCACTACCTCACCGAAGCCAGCCAGGAAGGCGTGGCCGCCCACGTCGAGCAGGTCTGCAAGTCGGTCAACATCGGCGTGGTGGTGTACAACCGCAACGTCTGCCGCCTGACCGCGACGCACCTGGAGCAGCTGGCCGAGCGCTGCCCGAACCTGATCGGCTACAAGGACGGCCTGGGCGATATCGAGCTGATGGTGTCGATCCGTCGCCGCCTCGGCGACCGTTTCAGCTACCTCGGCGGCCTGCCGACCGCGGAAGTCTATGCCGCGGCCTACAAGGCCCTGGGCGTGCCGGTGTATTCCTCGGCGGTGTTCAACTTCATTCCGAAGACCGCCATGGATTTCTATCAGGCCATTGCCCGTGAGGATCATGAAACCGTCGGCAAGCTGATCGATGACTTCTTCCTCCCGTATCTGGAGATCCGCAACCGCTGCAAGGGCTATGCGGTCAGCATCGTCAAGGCCGGCGCGCGCATCTCCGGCTTCGACGCCGGCCCGGTCCGCGCACCGTTGACCGAGCTCAAGCCAGACGAGTACCAGCGCCTGGCGGTGCTGATCGAACAGCAGGGCGCGCAGTAAGCGCGGCCTTTTCCGACCTCCTGGCGCCGCTGTGCCGCACGGTCGCGCCGGGCATCACCAGAGGACAGTTTGCATGGCTGACGTACAACGCTACGACAACTACATCGACGGCCAGTGGGTCGCCTCGGATCGCTACCAGGTCAACGTCAACCCCTCCGACCTGTCGGACGTGATCGGCGAATACGCCCAGGCCGATGCCGCCCAGGTCGAGCAGGCCATCGCTGCCGCCCGCCGAGCCTTCCCGGCCTGGGCCAGCTTCGGCATCCAGGCGCGTGCCGATGCGCTGGAAAAGGTCGGCCTGGAAATCCTCGCCCGCCGCGAAGAGCTCGGCACGCTGCTGGCCCGCGAGGAGGGCAAGACCCTGCCGGAAGCCATCGGCGAAGTCGCCCGTGCCGGCAATATCTTCAAGTTCTTCGCCGGCGAGTGCCTGCGCCAGGCTGGCGAGACGCTGCAGTCGGTGCGCCCCGGGGTCGGCGTCGAGGTCACCCGCGAGCCGCTGGGCGTGGTCGGCCTGATCACCCCCTGGAACTTCCCCATGGCCACCCCGGTCTGGAAGATCGCCCCGGCGCTGGCCTTCGGCAACGCGGTGGTCTGGAAGCCCGCCAACCTGGTGCCNNGATGGGCCGCGGCCGTGAGGTCGGCGAGGCCATCGTCAACGCCAGGGAGGTCGATGCCGTGAGCTTCACCGGTTCGGTGGGCGTCGGTCGCGGCATCGCCCAGGCCTGCGTGGCGCGTGGCGCCAAGGTGCAGCTGGAAATGGGCGGCAAGAACCCGCAGATCGTGCTGGACGACGCCGACCTCAAGGTCGCCGTCGAGCTGTGCACCCAGAGCGCCTTCTACTCCACCGGCCAGCGCTGCACGGCTTCCAGCCGCATCATCGTCACCGAAGGCATCTACGACCGTTTCGTCGAGGCGATGATCGAGCGCATCAGCAAGATCAAGGTTGGCCCGGCGCTGGAGCAGGGCGTCGACGTCGGCCCGGTGGTGTCCCAGGCCCAGCTGGAGCAGGACCTGCGCTACATCGAGATCGGCAAGCAGGAGGGCGCGCGCCTGGCCTGTGGCGGTGAGCAGGTGACCTGCGGCACCGACGGCTACTTCCTGGCGCCGACGCTGTTCGTCGACAGCAACCCGAACATGNNTGGCCATGGCCAACGACACCGAGTTCGGCCTGTCCGCCGGTATCTGCACCACCTCGCTGAAATACGCCAACCACTTCAAGCGCCACGCCCAGGCCGGCATGGTGATGATCAACCTGCCCACCGCCGGGGTGGATTACCACGTGCCGTTCGGCGGCCGCAAAGGCTCGTCCTATGGCCCGCGCGAACAGGGTCGCTACGCCCAGGAGTTCTACACCACGGTGAAGACCACCTATATCGGCTGATGTTGAAAGCCGGCCGAAAGGTCCGGCAGCAAGACTGCGTCACGGCGCCCCCGGTGGGCGCCGCATCCCCACAAGAACAACAGAGGGACACCCATGACCACCGCCATGTCGGGCACGCCCCGCATCACCGAACTCACCGTCGTGCCCGTCGCCGGGCAGGACAGCATGCTGATGAACCTCAGCGGCGCCCATGGGCCCTGGTTCACCCGCAACATCCTCATCCTCAAGGACAGCGCCGGCCACGTCGGCGTCGGCGAAGTGCCGGGCGGCGAAGCCATCCGCCAGACCCTCGACGATGCCCGCGCCCTGCTGGTCGGCGAACCGATCGGCCAGTACAACGCGCTGCTCGGCAAGGTGCGCCGCGCCTTCGCCGACCGTGACGCCGGCGGCCGCGGCCTGCAGACCTTCGACCTGCGCATCGCCATTCACGCCGTCACCGCGCTGGAGTCGGCGCTGCTCGACCTGCTCGGCCAGCACCTCGAGGTGCCGGTCGCCGCCTTGCTCGGCGAAGGCCAGCAGCGTGACGAAGTGGAAATGCTCGGCTACCTGTTCTTCATCGGCGATCGCAACAGGACCGACCTCGGCTACCGCGACGAATCCAACTCCGACGACGCCTGGTTTCGCGTGCGCAACGAGGAGGCCATGACGCCGGAGCGCATCGTCCGCCAGGCCGAGGCGGCCTACGAGCGCTACGGCTTCAAGGACTTCAAGCTCAAGGGCGGCGTACTGCGCGGCGAAGAGGAAGTCGAGGCGATCCGCGCCCTGGCCCAGCGCTTCCCCGACGCCCGCGTGACTCTGGACCCCAACGGCGCGTGGTCGTTGGACGAAGCCATCGGCCTGTGTCGCGACCTGCACGGTGTGCTGGCCTATGCCGAAG
>JABAHQ010006654.1_pt1 | contig 26109 bp, 25 predicted proteins | sample 7062091 | NCBI WGS metagenome assembly JABAHQ01 (sample SAMN14534359, study PRJNA622989) | marine sediment metagenome | biome: marine biome [ENVO:00000428]; feature: marine pelagic biome [ENVO:01000023]; material: deep marine sediment [ENVO:00002113] | place: India: Gulf of Kutch | collected...
CCCGCTGCGGGTGAACTCGGCCGGCGTGATGCCCATCATCTTCGCCCAGTCCATCATCATCGTGCCGGGCACGCTGGCGGCGTTCAGCAGCGTGCCGTTCCTGCAGGGGATGGCCGACACGTTCCAGCCCGGGAACTGGGTCTACTACGTCAGCTACGGGATCCTGATCCTCTTCTTCACCTACTTCTACACGTCCATCATCTTCAACCCGGTGGACCTGGCGGAGAACCTGAAGAAGCAGGGCGCGTTCATCCCCGGCGTGAAGCCCGGGACGCGGACGGCCGAGTACATCGACCGGGTGCTGACCCGGGTCACGCTGCCCGGCGCCATCTACCTGGCGCTCATCGCCCTGGTCCCGTTCTGGATCTTCGACATCTTCAACATCCAGACCTTCTTCTTCGGCGGCACCGGCCTCCTCATCGTCGTGGGCGTGGGCCTGGACACGGTGCAGAAGGCCCAGCAGCACCTGCTGCTGCGCCAGTACGACGGCTTCATGAAGAAGGGGCGGGTGAAGATGCGGGGCCGGCAACGGTATATGTGATCGAGAGGGCCCGAATCGGATCCGTGATGGCATTCGAGTCCCGCTGCATCCCCTTCTGCTGCGTTGCGCCTCCTCCCCATAGCGCCGCTATGAGTCGTCAGCGCGCCTTGCTGAAGGGGCGCATCGGGCCTCTCGGTGCTCATCCCGTCTCCGACCCGGGCCCCCTCGATCACACCGGGTGGACGGTCGTTCCGGTAACATGAGCCGGACGATCATCCTCCTGGGCCCCCCCGGGGTCGGGAAGGGCACCCAGGGGGTGCGCCTCGCCGACGCCCTCGGCTGGGAGCGGATCGTGACCGGAGACCTGCTCCGGGCCGCCCGCAGGCAGGGGAGCGAGCTCGGGCAGCGGGCCCGGCGCTACATGGACGCCGGCGAGCTGGTGCCCGACGAGGTGGTGGTCGGCCTGGTGGAGGAGAAGGTCTCCCGGGTCCCCGACGAGACGGGGATCATCTTCGACGGCTTCCCCCGAACCGTGGCCCAGGCCCAGGCCCTGGACGGGGTCCTGGCCGAGCACGACCGGGAGGTCGAGCGGATCGTGCTCCTGGAGGCGCCCGACGAGGTGCTGGTGAAGCGCCTGGCGGGCCGGAGGAGCTGCCCCGAGTGCGGAGCGGTCTACAACGTCCACTTCGGGCCCCCCGAGGAGGAGGGCACGTGCGACCGGTGTGGCCACGACCTCGTCCACCGGGAGGACGACCGGCCCGAGACCGTGCGGCGGCGTCTGGACGTCTACCGGGAGGAGACCGAGCCCCTGGTGGAGTTCTACGACGAGTCCCCGTGCGAGGTGGTCCGGGTCGACGGGGACCGGCCCGTCGACGAGGTGCAGGAGGCGGTCCGGAGCGCGGTCGCCGGCGACGGGGGGTCGGGGTCACCGTGATTCACCTGAAGAGCGCCAGCGAGATCGAGACGATCGCCCGGGGGGGACGGGTCATCGACGCCCTCCTCACGGAGCTGGCCGAGACGATCGAGCCGGGCATGAGCACCGCCGAGGTGGACGCCTTCTGCGACACCTTCATCCGCTCCCACGACGGAGCGGAGCCGGCGTTCAAGGGGCTGTACGGATTCCCCGGCAGCGTCTGCACCTCCATGAACGAGGAAGTGGTCCACGGGATCCCCAGCGAGGACCGGAAGCTGGGAGAGGGCGATATCCTCTCCGTGGACGTGGGCGTCAAGCTCGACGGGTGGTGCTCGGACTCGGCGTGGACCTTCCCGGTGGGAGAGGTGGACGCCCATACCGCCGAGCTGCTCCGGATCACCGAGGAGGCCCTGGAGCGGGCCGTGGACGCCGCCCGGCTCGGAGCCCACGTGGGCGACATCGGCGCCGCGGTGATGGAGGTGGTGGCGGGCACCGACTTCGCCATCATCCGGGATCTGGTGGGCCACGGGGTGGGCCGGGAGGTCCACGAGCAGCCCCAGGTGCCGAACTACGGCCGGAAGGGTCACGGCGCGCTCCTGCGGGAGGGCCTGGTGATCGCGATCGAGCCCATGCTGAGCGCAGGCTCGCCCGAGATCCGGACCCTGGACGACCGGTGGACCGTCGTGAGCGCCGACGGGGCCCGCACGGCCCACTTCGAGCACACGGTGGCGGTGACCTCCGACGGTCCGCGGATTCTGACCGGGGCGCCGGACACGGTCGAATCCGCCGCGTAGCCCCCGGGCCCCGGAAGCCCTTGTGGGTAGCCCGATCGAGAGGCAGGAGGGAGGCCCCGGGCGCCCTTGAGCGCCCACGGTGCCCACGTTATACTTCTGAGCTCTCCGAGAAGCGCACGGGAGGTGTCTTGCGATGAAGGTTCGAAGCAGCGTCAAGCCGATCTGCGAGCACTGCAAGGTGGTGCGCCGCAAGGGTGTGGTGCGGATCATCTGCAAGCGCAACCCGAAGCACAAGCAGCGTCAGGGCTGAGAGGAACGATAGGGAATGGCACGCATCGCCGGCGTCGATCTTCCGCGAAACAAGCGCATCGAGATCGCGCTGACCTACATCTACGGCATCGGCCGGAGCCGCTCCCGGGACATCCTCGGGAGCACCGGCGTCGATCCCGACCGCCGGACCGACGACCTCACCGACGAGGAGATCAACCGGCTGCGCCGGGAGATCGAGAACGAGTACAAGGTGGAGGGGGCGCTCCGCACCGAGAAGTCCATGAACATCAAGCGGCTCATGGACATCGGCTGCTACCGCGGTCAGCGCCACCGGAAGGGGCTGCCGGTCCGCGGGCAGCGCACCCGCACCAACGCCCGCACCCACAAGGGACCGAGGAAGCCCGTGGCGGGGAAGAAGAGGGCCCCGAAGAAGTAGACGGTCGGACGAGCGAACGCTTCCCCAGCGAACATCCCGGAGGACGAGCAGCGTGGCCAAGGCCAAGAAGACCCGGAAGAAGAAGACCAAGAAGGTCGTCGAGTCGGACGGGATCGCCCACATCAAGGCGACCTTCAACAACACGCTGGTGACGATCACCGACTCGAACGGCGACGCCGTCACGTGGGCCAGCGCCGGGAAGGCCGGCTTCAAGGGCTCGAAGAAGTCCACGCCGTTCGCCGCCACGGTGGCCGGAGAGCAGGCGGGGAAGGAAGCGCTCGCCCTGGGCGTGAAGCGGGTTCACGTTCGCGTGCAGGGGCCCGGCTCCGGCCGGGAGTCCGCGATCCAGGCCCTGGCGAGCGCCGGGCTCGAGATCAAGTCGATCAAGGACGTGACGCCGCTTCCGCACAACGGCTGCCGGCCGCCGAAGAAGCGCCGGGTCTGAACCGGAAAGCGGACCCGGTCAGGGCGAGACCCCGACCTGCCGGCCCCCGACGGAGGGGTCGGGCGGCGGGGTCCCGCACGTAGGACGACCGAAGCCACGCAGCTCGAACGCCAGGACGGACGTACAGGACGACGAATGGGACGATATACCGGACCGGTCTGCAAGCTCTGCCGGAGGGAGGGCCAGAAGCTCTTCCTCAAGGGGACCAAGTGCTACACGGAGAAGTGCCCCGTGGAGCGCCGGGGCTATCCCCCCGGGCAGCACGGCCCCGCCCAGGCCCGCCGTCGGAAGCAGTCCGACTACGCGGTCCAGCTCCGCGAGAAGCAGAAGGTGAAGCGGATCTACGGGCTCCAGGAGAAGCAGTTCCGGAACCTCTTCGAGAAGGCGAACCGCAAGGGAGGCGTGACGGGAGAGAACCTCCTCGCCCTCCTCGAGTCGCGCCTGGACAACGTGGTCTTCCGCATGGGCTTCGCCCAGAGCCGGAAGCAGGGTCGCCAGCTCGTGCGCCACCGCCACGTGGAGGTGAACGGCCGGGTGACCGACATCCCGAGCTACAAGGTGAAGCCGGGCGACGAGATCGCGGTGAAGGCGTCGTCGAAGGACGTGGCCGTGATCCAGCAGTCCCTGGAGGCCCGGACCCGTCCGGATCTGGTGGAGTGGCTGGCCCTGGACGAGAAGGCCAAGGTGGGTCGCATGGTCCGGGAGCCCACGCGGGAGGAGATCCCGCTCTCGGTCCAGGAGCAGCTCATCGTCGAGCTGTACTCGAAGTAACCGGAATCACGAACGGAGAGGGGTCGGAGGCCGCCAGGGTCGCCGGCCGCTCGTCCGAAGGAGGATAGCCGAACGTGGAGCTCGATCTCACAGGACTCGTTCTTCCCGAGCGGGTCGAGCGTACGAAGACGTCGAAGGACGGCCGGGCCGGGGAGTTCGTCATCGAGCCCCTGGAGCGGGGCTTCGGTCACACCCTCGGGAACTCGGTGCGCCGGGTTCTTCTCTCCTCGCTGCGGGGATCCGCGGTCTGGGCGTTCCGGATCGACGGGGTCGTCCACGAGCACCAGACGATCCAGGGCGTCGTGGAGGACGTCCACCAGATCATCCAGAACCTGAAGTCCCTGGTCCTGGTTCTCGACGAGGACGTGGAGGAGACGACCCTGGAGGTCCACGTGACCGAGGCCGGGGAGATCACCGCCGGCGACCTGGAGAGCTCCGGGTCGGTGACGGTCCTGGAGCCCGATCATCACATCCTGACGCTCCAGGAGGACCGGGATCTCACCCTCGAGCTCTACGTGAACAAGGGTCGGGGCTTCGTCCTGTCGGACCAGCACGCCGAGCCCCGGGGCGCCCCGGTGGACCTGGTGCGGATCGACTCGATCTACAACCCGGTGCGCCGCGCCAACTTCACCGTGGAGGAGACGCGGGTCGGGCAGCGGACCGACTTCGACCGCCTGACCCTCCACGTCGAGACCGACGGCTCGGTGGACCCCGAGCAGGCCGTGGGCTACGCCTCCGAGCTCACCCGGAAGCACCTGGAGTACCTCCTCTACTTCGGCGTGGGCGGGATGCCGGTTCAGGCTCCCCCGGGCGCGGTGCCGGTCCCCGAGCGGCTCCAGGATCTCTTCCAGCGTCCGATCGAGGACCTGGCCGAGCTCAGCGTCCGCTCCCGGAACTCGCTCCAGAAGGAGAACATCCGGACCCTCGGCGACCTGGTGCAGAAGACCGAGGACGAGATGCTGGAGATCGAGAACTTCGGGAAGAAGTCCCTCAAGGAGATCGCGGACTTCCTGGAGGAGCAGGGTCTCCGCTTCGGCATGAAGATCGAGGAGGGAGACGACGGCCAGCTCTACTTCGTGGAGGAGTTCGAAGAGGGAGAGGCCGGGCAGATGAAGCCGGCGGAGGCCTCCGAGGAGTGACGGCCTCCCCGCGATCTGAATTCCGGGGCTGAGGAGAAGAGGGACGAACGATGCGGCATCGCAAGAAGGGCCGGAACCTCTCGCGGACGCCCGCCCACAGGCGGGCGACGCTGCGGAACATGGCCACCAACCTCTTCCGCCACGAGCGGATCCGGACGACGAAGGCCAAGGCGAAGGAGCTGCGTCCGTACGCGGAGCGCCTGATCAGCCTGGCGAAGAAGGGGGATCTCCACGCCCGGCGACAGGCGGCCCGCAAGATCCAGGACCGGGAGGTGCTGGGGAAGCTCTTCGACGACCTGGGTCCCCGCTTCGCGGACCGGCCGGGCGGCTACACGCGGATCCTCAAGCTCGGGCCCCGGAAGGGCGACGCCGCCGAGATGGCTCTGATCGAACTGGTGGAACGGCGACCGAGCCAATAGCTTCGTGCGGGCCGGACCCCCGGCACCGCTCGAACGCGGCCTGTCGAACCTGAGAGGAAGGGACGAGCGAACATGGCGCAGACCGGATCCCGCAGGGGCGCTGCCCAGAACACCTCGCTGATCCTGGCCGTCCTCACCTTCGTCGCGATCGGTGGGCTCATGTACTGGCTGAACGTCACCGCCGAGCCCACCGCCACCGCCGTCGTGCCCCAGCAGGGCATGGACGACGAGCCGGTCTCCGACGTCCCGATCGTCGATCTCGGGTCGATTCGGGCCGAGACGGCCGAATACGTGGACCTGGAGGTGGAGCTCCGCAACCAGAACGTGAGCTCCACCCTCGGCGCCCAGGCGTTCTGGATCGGCGCTCAGGACCAGCCGTTCCTGGTGAAGATGGACACCACCGTCAGCGCGTCCCAGCCCGTGAACGGGGACACGGTCGACGTGCGCGGGATCATCCACGAGATGTCGGACAGCGTCCTCGACGCGTGGGAGGCCCGGGGCCACATCTCCGGCTCCGGGGACCGGGCCGTGGCGTCGTTCGCCGAAGTCTTCATGGAGGCGAGCATGGTGCGGGCCCGCGCCGGAGGGGGAGGAGACGGCCAGGGCGGCGGCTCCCAGGGTGACGACGACCAGGACGGGGGCGGCGGCGGAGAGGGTTGACCGCCCCTCGCTCCGGCACCGAGGAACACGAACCCAGCAAGGTCTTCCGGAACCATGGCTCGACAGTGCTACGTGTGCGGCAAGGGCCCGGCCACGGGCAACAACGTCTCCCGTGCGAACAACCGCACGAAGCGCCGCTTTCTCCCGAACCTCCAGAAGGTGAGGATCATGGAGGACGGGCAGGTGAAGCGGGTGAAGGTGTGCACGAGCTGCATCAAGGCGAACAAGATCCGAAAAGCGCCTCCCAAGAGCGTCCGCCGGGAGAGGCAGGCCTGACGGATCCGGGAGGTTAGAAATTCGGAGGCTCCCATGGTACTCTTGTGCCACGGGAGCCTTCGTGTTTACTGGATGACCACGGGACGCGATGAACGGAGAGGCCGGCAGGTCGACGGGCGAAGCGGCGGTGGAGGGTGATCGATCCCTGGAGGGCCTGACCGTCGTCGTCACCCGTCCGAAGCGTCAGGCGCCGGAGCTCGCCGACGCCCTCCTGGGCCGGGGCGCGCGCCCGGTCCTCTATCCCACGATCGAGATCGTCGCGCCCGAGGACCGGGCGCCCCTCCTCGAGGCCGCGCGCATGGCCCGGGCCTTCGATTGGATCGTCTTCACCTCGGTGAACGGGGTGGACGCCTTCGCCGAGGCCCTGGCGGAGGTGGAGCTGGACCCGGAAGAGCTGATCGGCGGGGACGGACGGACGGTGCGGATCTGCGCGATCGGCCCGGCCACCGGAGAGGCCGCCGCCCGGGCCGGCTTCGCTCCCGACGTCATCCCCGGTGAGTACGTGGCCGAGGCCGCCGTCCAGGCCCTCGGCGAGGCCGACGACCTCCAGGGCAAGCGGGTCCTCCTTCCCCGGTCCACCGGAGCCCGGGATGCCCTGCCCCGGGGGCTGCGGGAGCTGGGCGCGACCCTGGAGGTGGTGGCGGCCTACCATACCGTTTCCGTCTCGGAGAGGACCGAGGCCCTCCGCCGGCTCATCGACGCGGAGGTCGTGGACCTGATCACCTTCACCGCCTCGTCCACGGTCCGGGGCTTCCACGAGTCGATCGGCTCCGACGTGGGCGGCGCCGTGGTGGCGGCGATCGGTCCGATCACGGCGGAGACGGCCCGGGAGCTGGGCTACGAGGTCGCCGCGGTGGCGCGGGAGTACACGATCCCGGGCCTCGTCGAGGCGTGCGAGCGCTGGGCCCGGGAGCGGTCGCCCCGGGAACCGTGAGCCCCGAGACGGCCGGGCCGGGGTCGGGGCCCGTGGATCGCCGACCCTTCCGCCCGCCCCGGGGCGTCCTCCAGTGGGCGACCGCCGGCTACCTGGCGCTCCTCCCCGTGGGGATGGCGTACGTCGTCCCCTACGGCGGGGCGATCTCGACCCTCACCGACGGGCTTCTCGCCGTGCTCCTGGCGGTTGGTGCCGCCACGGGCCTGTCGGCGCTCCTGGGCCGAGGCGCCCGGGCCGGCGATCCGGGGTCGGGAGTGGCGACCTCCCCGACCGCCGCCGGGGCCCTCGCTCTCCTCCTGGCGTTCGCGGCGTGGGCCCTCCTCTCCACCGTCTGGAGCTCGGTGCCCGACTACGCCCTCCTCAAGGGGACCGGGTACGTGGCCCTGGCCGCCGGAGCCTCGGCGGTGGCGTGGAGCGGCCTCGGCTGGTCCCGGGCGCTGGACGCCTGGCTCCTCGGGACCGGGATCGCCCTCGCCTTCGCCTTCGGGGCCGCCCTGGTGGGTCCCGAATCCTGGGCGGCCCGGGTCACGTACGACGGCGGGTCGGTGAGGGGCCTCCCCTTCGCCCGTCTCAGCGGTCCCTTCCCCCATCCCAACGGTTTCGGGGACTATCTCGTCTTGAGCGGCGTCTTCCTCTGGGCCCGCTGGCCCGCGTGGGTGGCCCGCCCGGAGCCCGCGTCGGGGGTGGGGGGGTCCGGTGAGGGAAGATCCCCGTGGACCCGGTGGGCGGCCTATCTGGGCGCGGCCGCGTTGAGCGTGGCGCTGATCCTCACCGCCTCCACCGCGCATCTGGCCCTGGGCGTGCTCCTCCTCGTCTGGGGACGCCGCGTGGCCCGGGACGCCCGGCGGGGCGCGGGGAGCACCGGGGCCTCGCTCCGAGCGGTCCTCCTGCGGGGGGCGGGCGCCGCCCTGGCCGGGGTCGTCCTCGCCGCCCTCCTCGTGCCCCTCCGGGCCGGGGTCGGCGATCTCCGGATCGCCACGTCGGCGATCCGTCCCCTGATCTGGGCCTCCTCCCTGGAGGCGGTCCTGGCCGCTCCGGCGGTGGGCGTGGGATCGGCGCCCTATCTGGCCGAGGCCGCCGACCCCCTGAGCGTCTCGTCGGGGCCGGCCCTCTGGGACGCCCACAACGTCTACCTCAGCGTGCTGGGACAGTTCGGAGCCGTCGGGTTCGTGATTCTGACGGCCGCGCTCTGGCTCCTGGTGCGACACCTGCGCCGTGGATCTCCGGGGGGCGAGGGTCCGGACCTCGCGGTCGTCTCGGGGGTGTCGGGCTCCTCTCCACCCGGGCCGGCCCTCCGCCATCGGGCCCGGGTGGCGCTGATCGGGGCGCTCCTGGCCATGGGGGTCCACGGCCTCGCCGTCGCCGGTGAGGACCTGCGGCACTGGTGGGCGGTGCTGGGGATCGCCGCCATGGCAACCTCGGCCGGCGACGCGCCGCTCCGGGCTCCCGAGTAGGGGCCGGCTTGGCTTCCTCCCGGCGGACCGCGGCCATCGGCCTGACCGTCTCGGGCGTCCTCGCCGCCCTCGTGGTGGGGGTGGCCTCGGTGGAGGACTCCGCCACGGTCTTCCCCCTCACGCTGGAGATCCTCCTCCTGGCGCTTCTCACCTGGGCTTTCCTCGTCCGGGAGCGCCGGCGGGATCTGCGGAAGTGGCTGGGAGGCCTGGTCCTCGCGGCCCTGGTCCTCCGGGTCGGCGCGCTGGTGGTCGTCCACTTCGTGGTGGGGGCCCACCTCTTCGCCCCGGACGCCGCGTCCTACGCCTTCCAGGGAGGGGTGATCGCCGACTTCTGGGCCGGGGCCGCTCCCCCTCCGGAGTTCGAGCTCGGCTCCCAGATCGTCTACCCTTACCTGAACGCCGCCTTCGCCTACCTCCTGGGCGACCCCACCTTCGGCGCCGTCGTCCTCAACCTCTTCGCGGGGATCTGGACCGCGCTCGTGATCTTCGCCATCGGGCGGGAGCTGGCGGACGTCCGGGTCGCCAAGGTGGCCGCCGTGCTGACCGCGATCTTCCCGTCCCTGGTCCTCTGGTCGGTCCTGAACGTCCGCGACGCCCTCACCATGTTCGGGGTCGCGGCGCTCGTCTACTTCGGGCTGCGGGTCTACGAGCGGCAGCGGCCCATGGATCTCCTGACGGTCGGGGTGGGCGCCCTCTTCCTGGCGGGGCTCCGCGACTACATGGGCTTCCTCGTCCTGGCGGGCCTCGTCCTCGGGGCGGTCGCCGTGGTCCGGCGGGGGCGGGTCGGGACGACGCTGGCGGGGGGCACGGTCCTCGTCCTGGTCCTCGTCTTCGGCATGGAGCAGCTGGGCCTCTTCCAGCGGGTCGCCGTCGAGAACCCCCTGGAGGCGATGGGCGAGCTGAGGCGGGGCCTGACCCGGGACTTCCGGGGCGGGGAGGCGGGCTCCGCCTTCGCCTCGGGCGTGGAGATGGACACCGTCGGGGACGCCCTCCGCTTCCTCCCGGTGGGCCTGGCGTTCTTCCTCTTCGCCCCCTTTCCGTGGGCCGTGAGCGGCCTCCTCCAGACGATCACCCTCCCGGAGGTGCTCATCTGGTACGGGCTCACCCCCTTCACCGTGCTCGGCTTCGTGAAGGCCACGGACCGGGGCCGGCGCACGATCCTGGTGGTCGCGGCGGTCCTCCTCCTCGTCGTGGCGAGCTACGCGCTGGTGGAGGGCAACTTCGGCACCGCGTATCGGCACCGGGCCCAGGTGATGCCCCTCTTCTTCCTCTTCACGGCGGTGGGAATCGTGGAGGTGTGGAAGAGGTGGAGGGCCCGGCGGAGGAGCGCCGCCACCCGCAGGCGTCAGGCCCGCTCGGCGCTCTCCGGCTCCTCCTCCCGGCGCCGCTGATCGGCGTGCCGGCGCCCTGACGAGGGGATCCCATGTGCGGCATCGCCGGGATCGCGGTGGAGCGGCCGACGGAGGCCGGGGCCGAGGGGCTCCGCGACGCGGCCCTGTGCATGGCCCGCGCTCTCGTCCACCGGGGCCCCGACGGGATCGACGGCTATCTCTCGCCCTCGGGACGCTGCGCGCTGGGGCACTCCCGCCTGAAGGTGATCGACCTGGAGACGGGCGATCAGCCCATGCCCAACGAGGACGGCTCCCTGCAGCTCGTCTACAACGGCGAGATCTACAACTTCCGCGAGCTGCGGAGCCGGCTGAAGGCGAGGGGTCACCGGTTCCGGAGCACCGGGGACACCGAGGTGATCGTCCACGGCTACGAGGAGTGGGGCGACGCCGTGGTCGAGCACCTGGACGGGATGTTCGCCTTCGGCCTCTGGGACGAGTCCCGGAAGCGGCTCCTCCTGGCCCGGGACCGGGCGGGGAAGAAGCCCCTCTTCCTCTACCGGGAGCCGGGCCGCTTCGCCTTCGCCTCGGAGATCAAGGCGCTCCTCTCCCTCCCCGGAGTGGACGACGCCCTCGATCCCCGGGCGGTCCCCCTCTACCTGGCGTACGGCTACGTCCCGGCGCCCGGGACGTTCTACCGGCGGGTCCACAAGCTCCCCCCGGGCCACCTCCTGGTGCTCGAGGAGGACGCGTCGGAGCGGATCGACCGCTACTGGCGCCTGGACTTCGCCCTCCGCCCGGATCCGGGCGGGGCCGAGGCCGCCCGTCTCCTGCGCGGCCGGATGGTGGACGCCGTGCGCCGCCGCCTGGTGGCCGACGTGCCCCTGGGCGCCTTCCTCTCGGGCGGGGTCGATTCGACCGTCGTCGTCGGCCTCATGAGCGAGCTGCTCGACGAGCCGGTGCGGACCTTCTCCATCGGGTTCGAGGACGCTCCGGGCTACGACGAGACCCGCTTCGCCCGTGTCGCCGCCGAGCGCTTCGGGACCGACCACACCTCGTTCCGGGTCGGGGCCCAGTCCGTGGACCTGGTGGAGCGGCTCGTGAGCGCGTACGACGAGCCCTTCGGCGACTCGTCGGCGATCCCCACCTACATCGTCTCGGGCCTCACCCGGGAGCACGTGACCGTGGCCCTCACGGGAGACGGGGGAGACGAGCTCTTCGCCGGCTACGCGCGCTTCCAGGGGATGAGGATCGCCCACGCCCTGCCCGGGTGGCTGACCGGGCTCGGCAAGGCCCTCGCCGGGGCGCTCCCCCACGATCCCGACTTCCGCAGCCTCTCCCGGCGGGCCCAGCGCTTCTTCGAGGCCGCGTCCCTTCCCGAGGAGGAGCGGATGCTCCGCTGGATCGGTTTCTTCGCCGACCGCCTCGACGAGCTCCTCCGGCCCGAGCACCGGGAGCTCCTCTCCCGGGACGAGGTGACCGCGAGCTTCCGCCGGTCGCTGCGGGGGCGGGAGGATCGGACCGTCCTGGCCCGGACCCTGGCCCTCAACTTCGAGACCTACCTCCCCGAGGACCTCCTGGTGAAGGCCGACCGGTGCAGCATGGCCCACGGCCTCGAGCTGCGCTCCCCCTTCCTGGACACGGAGCTGGTGGAGCTCGCCGCGGGTCTGCCCGACCGGTACAAGATCCGCGGCTGGACGTACAAGCGCCTCCTGAAGCGGGCGTTCCGGGACGTGCTTCCCGACGAGATCCGCACCCGGGAGAAGATGGGGTTCGGGATCCCCCTTCCCGCCTGGTTCCGGGGCCCGTGGCGGCCGCTCCTGGAGGAGCGGGTCCTGGCCGACGACGCCCGGATCTGGGGGTGGATCCGGCCCGAGCCCGTCCGGGCGATGGTCGAAGCCCACATGGAGGGGCGGGCGGACTTCGGGCACCAGCTCTGGGCCCTCCTCACCCTGGAGGAGTGGCTCCGGCGGGGCCGGTACTCGCTGCCGGGATGAGGGGTGTCACTCCGGCACGAAGATCAGGTTCAGGTAGGGGAGGAGGGCCTGGGGGGGCGCGTCCGAAGGCGTCGTCCATCGTATCAGGGCGCCCAGGAGGCGCCAGAGGGCCCGCTTCCACGGGCTGGGGCTGAGCTCGTGGTACCGGGTCAGGGGCACCTGGGCGTCGGATCCGATCGGGGGGAAGACCAGCTCGTCGGGCGGGAGCTCCAGGCGGAAGCCGTGGGCGCGGAAGCGCCCGCGGAGGCTCGAGAAGCTCCGGTAGGTGACGTCCCAGCCCCCGCCCGGCGAGATCCCGTAGCGGTGACGGCGCCCGCGGAGCCGGACGTACGCCGAGGCCAGCCGCCGGGGGAGGAGCGGGACGAAGCGAAGGCCCGTGTGGTCGTCCACGAGCTGGAGCCGGTTCGGCACCGTCACGTAGAGGCAGCCCCGACAGATCCGGCGGAGCTCGGGCAGCGCCCGGTCCAGGACCGGGTCCTCCAGGTGCTCGATCACCACGTGGAGGTCCACCACGTCGAATGCGCCGTCGGCGAAGGGGAGGGCGCCCCCGGCGCTCTCCAGGAAGATCGAGGGGGGGAGGCCGTTCTCCCGAGCGAGGATCCGGGCCAGCCGGAGGTGCTCGCCGTGGACGTCGAGCCCGATCGTCGGATGGCCGAGGCGGTTCATGAGCACGGCGAGCTCGCCGGTCCCGCACCCGAAGTCGAGGATGCGGGGCCGCTCCGGGACCCGGGCGTAGCGATCCACCAGCCAGGGGAGGAGATCCCGAAGCCACTCCACGTAGCTCTGGTCGGCGATCCCCAGCTTGGCCAGGCGGTCCCGGGTGGCCGCGTCGTGGATGCGCGTGCCCCGGAGGGGATCGAGGGAGCGCTCCGCCGCCTCGAGGAAGCGGTCCGCCTCCAGGACCAGGGGCTCCCGGCCCCCCTCCGGGGCGCTCACCGGTCCGGCGCCCCGTGACCGACCGATTCCGGGAGATCTACCGGACCCGGGAGTGGGACCCCACCCACCGGAGCGGCCCGGGCTCGGACCCCGAGAGAAGCCGGGAGTACCTGGAGATCCTCCGGGAGCGGATCGGTCGGCCGGGGATCCGCAGGGTCGTGGATCTCGGATGCGGCGACTGGTCCCTCGCCCGGGAGGTGGAGTGGGGAGAGGTGGAGTACGTGGGCGTGGACGTGGTCCCGGAGCTGATCGACTCCCTCCGGCGACGGTTCCAGCGCCCCGGAGTCCGCTTCGAGCGCCGCGATCTCCTCCGGGACCCCCTGCCCCCGGGCGACCTGGCGATCGTGAAGGACGTGCTTCAGCACTGGCCGAACGCCGCCGTCCACGAGTTCCTGCCCCGCCTGGGTGCGTATGCGGAGGCCCTGGTGACCAACGACGCCCGCATCCACACCCGGGGCTGGCGGACCCTCTGGCTGTGGAGGGAGTCGATCCCCCCGAACGTGGACACGGCCATGGGGGGATACCGGCCCCTGGCCCTGACCGACGAGCCCTTTTCCCTCCCGGCGGAGCGCCTCGCCCGCTTCCACCTCACCGTGGACCGCGTCCGCTTCCTCAAGGAGGTGCTCCTCCTCCGGACCCAGGGCCGAGGCACACCGCCTCGAAGCGGCGGATCGCCGCCGGCCAGGTGAACGCCTCCGCCGTCTCCCGCCCGCCCCGGACCAGGCGGCGCGCCAGCTCCGGCGACTCCAGGAGCCCCCGCACCGCCGCCGCCAGGGCTCCGGCGTCGCCCACGGGGACGCCGAGGCAGTTCTCCTCCGGGCGGGCGTAGGCCCGGCATCCCTCGTGGAGGGTGGTCACCACGGGGGTGCCCACGGCCATGGCCTCCAGGGCGGGAAGCCCCCACCCCTCGGCCCGGCTGGCGCACACGTACGCACGGTGGGCCGCGTAGAGGCTTGCCAGCTCCTCGTCGTCGAGGCCCGGGCGGATCCGGGTGGGCAGGGGCGGCGTGTCCCGGGGCGGGCTCGAGGTCACCACCGTGACCGGGACCCGGAGCCCCCACTCGCGGAGGCGCTCCGTCGCCTCCAGGAAGTCGGGCCAGCCCTTCCGGGGCACCGGCGCGCCCACGAAGAGGATCCCCTCTCCCGGTCCTCCCTCCACGGCTGCGCCTCCCCCCTCCCGGCCCGCGTCCAGGAAGACCTCGTCGATCCCCGAGTGGATCACCTCGAAGCGCTCCGGGAAGCGCTCCTCGCCGTGATGTCGGGCGCACGCCTCGGAGACGGCCACCACGGCGTCGGCGAAGCGCGCCCCGCCCGCCAGGAGGCGGCTCTCCAGGGACAGGCCCTCGAACATCTCGGGGTAGTCCTGGGCGAGCCAGACGAGCCGCGGTGTCCGCCGGAGGAGGCGGGCCGCGGCGGCCACGGGAAGCGTGGGCGTCCACGTGGCCACCAGGACTCCCGGGCGGGGGAGGGCGGAGACGGCCCGGAGCGCGGCCCGCGCGTAGTCGAGGCGGGACGAGGGGAAGCTCTCCATCCCCAGGGTCTCGACGTCCAGGTCCCGGTAGAAGCTCAGCGAGCGGGGTCGGCCCAGGGAGAGGACCCGTACGTCGTGGCCCCGCTCGGCCAGCCCGCGGGCGTAGCGGCCGATCACCCGGTCCCCACCGTAGGTGTCGGCCGCCGGAACGAGAAACGTGGTTCTCAAGGGGGATTCGGATAAGTTATCGGGACGGCGGATCCGGCTCGGAGAGACCCCTCGCCCCGGGGCGTCCGCGTCGCGGGCTTCGGGGCGGGGTCGCCGTGCCAATCTACAAGAACCGGCGGGAGCGGACGACGGAGCCCACGCATCGACTCCATGACCACCGACGCCGAGTCCCTCCTGATCCTCTCGTCGGGATCCTGGGAGGCCTCCGTCGTCCGCAGGAACGCCCGGGAGCGCCTCGAGGTGTCCCGGCTGGAGGGCGTCTTCCCCCGGGCCCGATACGTCTTCTTTCCGGTGAAGGAGGAGCGCGTCCGCGAGATCGACGGCTCCCTGACCGTCCACGAGGTGCGGGGTGGGGAGCCGCCGGGTCCCCTGGCGCGCCTCGCCTGGCTTCGGCGGGCGTGGCTGCTCGTGACCGGATACCGGCGGATCCGGCGCGTGGCGGAGGAGACCGGGGTAGCGGCGGTGTACGCGGTGGATCCCTTCCTGTCGGGCCTCGTCGGGCTCCTCCTCTCCCGGCGCCTCGGCGTCCCCCTGGCGGTGGCCGTGGTCTCCAACTACCGGCTCTCCTACAGGGCCGGGGGCGTGAACCCCATGCCCGTGGTTCCGGCCCCCGTCGCCTTCGCCCTGGAGCGGTGGGTCCTGGCCCGAGCCCAGCTGGTGCTGGCGGACCGGAAGTTCTACCGCGACTACGCCCTCTCCCGGGGGGCCCCTCGCGAGCGGGTGCGCATCGCGCCCTGCTACGCCGATCCCGCCTTTCACGAGGCGGAGCCCGATCCAGGGATCTGGGAGCGCCTGGGGATCGAGGATCCCTCCCCCGTGGTCTACGTGGGGAGGCTGAGCCCGGAGAAGTACTCCCTGGAGCTCCTCGAGGCGTTCGCCCGGATCGCCGAGGGCTCTCCCGACCGGCATCTGGTGGTGCTGGGCGGGGAGGGCCCCCTCCGGGGGGAGTTCCTGACGGGCGCCCGGGCGCGGAGCCTCGGGGAGCGGGTCCATCTCCGGGAGGGGCTCGAGCCCGACGAGGTCTTCTCGGCCCTGGCCGGCGCCGGGGTGGTCCTGGCACCCCACGCGGGCTACGCCCTCCTGGAGGCGGCCCTGGCGGCGGCCCCCGTCGTGGCCTACGACTTCGAGTGGCACCCGGAGGTGGTGGAGGACGGCGTGACGGGGCGCCTGGTCCCCTACCGGGACCCCCGGGCCATGGCCGAGGCGGCGCTGGAGCTCCTGGAGGACCCCGAAGGGGCCCGGGCCCTGGGCGCTGAGGCTCGCCGGCGGTGCCGGCGGCGCTACCGGATCGAGCGCACCGTGGAGGAGCTGGAGGCCCACTTCCGCTGGCTGCTCCGCTCCGGCGGGGAAGGACGGTGAGGGGCGTCGGGTCGCGGGCGCGGGAGGGCGGCGGCCGATGAGCGGCCCGGACCGCGCCGGCCGGCACGGGGGCGCCGCGGCGGAGGGCGCGGGGGGGGACGAGGCGGGCGCCTCCCTCGGGCTGTCCGTCGTCATCGTGAGCTGGAACACCCGGGAGCTCCTCCGGTCGTGCCTCGCCTCCCTGCGGGCCGAGGCCCAGGGCCTCGCTCTCGACGTCTGGGTGGTGGACAACGCCTCCGAGGACGGCTCGCCGGAGATGGTGGAGGAGGAGTTTCCCGAGGTGCGCCTGCTCCGGAGCGGGGAGAACGTGGGGTTCGCGGCGGCCAACAACCGGGCGCTCCGCCGGATCGACGCCCCCTTCGTCCTCCTCCTGAACCCCGACACCGAAGTGCGGGAAGGGGCCCTGAAGCGGGCCCTGGAGGCCGCCCGCAGCCGCGGGACGACGGTGGCCGCCCGCCTCCTGAACCCCGACGGATCCCTCCAGCACTCCTGCTTCCGCTTTCCCCGCCTCGGCGTCGATCTCGTGGAGGCCCTCTACCTCCACCTCCTCCTGCCCCGCCGCGTCCGGGGCCCCCTGCTCCTGGGAGGACACTGGGCCCACGACGAGGCCCGGGAGGTGGACTGGGCCCTGGGGGCGTTCCTCCTGGTCCCGGGGACGGCGGTGGAGGATGCCGGGCTCCTTCCGGAGGAGTATCCCCTCTTCGGCGAGGACATCGAGTGGTGCTGGCGCCTCGGCCGGATGGGGTATCCGGTCCGCTTCTGCCCCGACGCCGAGGTGGTCCACCACGGGAACCAGGCCGCGGGCCGACATCCGCCCGAGTGGCGGATCCGCCGCACCCACGCCACAAAGTACCTCTTCTGCCGGCGGCACTACGGCGCGGCCCGGGCCCTCCTCCACCGGGGGGTGGACCTCCTGGGCTACACGATCCGGGCCGCGGTCTTCACCCTCCTGGGGCTCGTGAGTCCCCGCCGGAGGGCCCAGGCGGAGGAGTACCGCCGGATCCTCCGGCTGCTCCTGGGGCCGGGGGCCGGGGAGGAGGAGGGGCCGTGAACGTTGCCGTGGTGATCCCGACCCACGACCGGGCCGAGATGGTGGTGCAGGCGGTGGAGAGCGCCCTGGAGCAGACCGTGGCGTGTCGGGTGATCGTGGTGGACGACGGGTCCACCGACGACACCCTGGACCGCCTCCGGACGTTCGGCGACGAGATCACCGTCCTCGCCCGGGCGAACGAGGAGCGGGGAGCGGCGCGCAACGCGGGGGCGGCCGCCGCCTCCGGGGCCGATCTCCTCTGCTTCCTGGACTCCGACGATCTCCTCGACCCGGACCACGCCCGGACGGTGGCGGAGCTGGCCCGCGGCCGTCCGGAGGCGAGCCTGGTGGCGGTCCGGGCGGCGCTGGTGGACCGGACCCTGGAGCCCGTCGACCGGCTGGGGGCGAGCCCCCCCGGCCCCGTCGGGCTCGAGAGCTTCCTCCTCGGCCGCCAGGCCCTTCCACCCTCCGCCGTGGCCGTGCGGGCCGTGGTCTTCCGGAGGGTCGGCGGGTTCGACGAGCGCCGGGTGCTGGCCGGATCCGAGGACTGGCTCTTCACGGCCCGGGCCCTGACCCTCTCCCCGGGCTTCCGGGGCGAGGCATCCACGGTGCGGCTGCGGCGCCACGGGGCGAACACGATGTCGGATCCCGAGGGGATGCTCCGCACCATGCTCCTGGCCCACCGGGCCTACTTCGACGAGCCGGTGGCCGGGCTCGGCGACCGGGCCACCGCCGAGGAGCCGTTCCCCGGGATCCGGGAGCGCTCCCGGGCCCGGCTCATCCTGAACGCCGCCACCCAGTTCTACGCCCGCGGGAGGATGGCGCGGGCCCGGAACCTCCTCGCCGAGGCGGCCCGCACCGACCCGGGGGTCGTGCTGGAGCCGAAGTGGGGCTGGACGGGGCTCCGGAGCCTCCTGGGCGCCCGCCTCTCCCGGCGCCTCCGGCGCCTCAAGCGCCGCCTCGGGAGCCGCGGGCGCCGGTGACCTCGGCGTACACATCCTCGAGGCGGTCCACCACCGCGCCGACGGAGAAGCGGCGGCGAGCTTCCTCCCGGGCCGCCCCGGAGAGGCGTCGGCTCAGGGTGCCTCCTCTCCGTCGGTCCCGGATCAGGCGGGCGATCCGGTCCGCCAGGGCCGCCGGATCCCCCGCCGGAAAGACGAGTCCGGTGCGCCCGTCCCGGACCACCTCCCGGTTCTCGGGGATATCGCTCACCACGCAGGGCAGTCCGTGGGCCAGGGCCTCCAGGAGGGCGTTGGACATCCCCTCGGACCGGGAGGGGAGGACGAAGGCGTCGGCCTCCCGGTAGAAGGCGTCCACGTCGGTCCGGAATCCGTGGAAGCGCACCTCGACCCGCCCTCCCAGGGCCCGGGCCCGCTCCCGCAGGGCCGGCTCGGCGTTGCGGTCCGGGTCGGGAGCGCCCACCAGATCCACCGCTACGGCGTGCCCCTCCCCGGCCAGCGTTCCCGCGGCCTCGAGGAGGGTGCCCAGGGACTTCTCCGTGGCGAGGCGGCCCGCGTAGAGGAGGCGGAAGCGGCCTTCCGGAGCCCGGGGCGCCTCCACCGGGTCGCGCGGCACCTCCACGCAGTTGGGCACCCGCCGCATCTGCCGGCGCCGGAAGCCCAGGTCCACCAGCTCCCGGGCCATGGGCTCGCTGAGCACCAGGACCCTCCGCACCCTCCGGAACGCCAGCCGGCGGAGGGGCAAGAAGGGAAGCCGCTCGCGGAGCTGCCGCGCTTCGCCCAGGGGACCGCTGGCGGTGACCTTCACCACCAGGGGGAGCCCCGTGACGAGGCTGGCCGCCGCGCCCGCCAGGGTCGAGGAGTAGAGCTGGTGGGCGTGGAGGACGTCCACCCTCCGCCGGAGCCGCCAGACCCGCAGGGCCGCGAGGAGGGCGAACGACGCCCCCCGGAGGCGGGCGGCGGGGCCCGACCCTCCGGCTCCCCGACCGTCCCGTCCCCCGACCGGGTGGATCTCCAGGTGCTGCCACCGCGCCGGGCGGTCGGGATCGGCGCCGAGGGCCGGATCCCCTCGCTGGACCAGGTGCACCCGGTGCCCCCTCCGGGCGAGCTCCCGGCTCTGGAGGAGGAGCTGGCGGGCAAGGCCACCCCCCGCGTGGGTGACCACGGGCTGGATCATGCAGACCCGGGGGCGCAGAACCTCCTCGTAGAGATCCCGGTACGCGGCGACCATGCGCGCGGGCCGGAGCCGGGACCGCCAGTGGTCGGCCCCCTCCAGCGCCCGACGCCCGTAGTCGTCACGGGCGGCCAGCACCTCGGACACGCTCCTGGAGAGGCGCTCCGGAAAGCTCCCGTCCCGGTCCACCAGGGCCCCGAAGCGTCCGTCGTGCAGGAGGTTGGGGAGGTTGCCCACCCGGGCGGCGACGACCGGCGTCCCGTGGCGCAGGGCGTCGAGGACGGCGAGGCCGAAGGTCTCGGTCCGGCTCGGCTGGACGTAGGCGTCCAGGCTCCGGTAGAAGGACCGGAGATCGTCGACGAAGCCGCAGAATTCCACGGCGGAGCCGACCCCCAGCTCCGCCGCCGTCCGCTCGAGGCCGGCGCGCTCGGGACCGTCGCCGGCGACGCGGACCCGGAGGCCCGGGTGGCGCTCCAGGAGCGGGGGGAGGGCCCGGAGGAGGTCGTCCACGCCCTTCTCGGCCCGGAGCATGGAGACGGTGCCCACGACGGGACCCGGCTCGGGCTCGCCGTCGGGACCCCGGGACTCGCTCACCGGCTGCCCCGGCTCGTCGCGGGAGCGTCGGGCCCCGTCCTCCCGCTCCGTATCGGACGCCTCCGGGCCCTCCCCCGGCGGCGAGAGGTCCACGGCGTTCTCGACGAGCTCGATGCGGGGGAAGCGCCCCGAGAGGGCGTCCCGTACCCCGGGGCTCACCGCCACCAGGACGTCGGCGTGGGGGAAGACGAAGCGGTGATCGAGCCAGCGCCGCAGGCGGCCCAGGCTCAGGTGGTCGTAGCCCCGGTAGTGGACGGTGTGCACCCAGCGGAAACTCCCGTCCCAGATCCTCCGGATCCGCACCAGGAGGCCCGGGAGGAAGAGATGGGTGTGGACCACGTCCCAGCGCCCGAAGAGGACCTCCCGCAGCCCCACCGACCGTCCCTCCCACTGCAGGGTCCGCTCCGCCGGAGGGAGGTGCCGGACCAGGCCCAGGGCGACCCGGTAGGCGTCGTCCAGGGACCGGAGGAGCCGGAGGACGATCCGCTCGGCCCCGCCGGTGCGGGCCCAGACGCACACCTGGAGGAGCGAGGGTCTGCGGTCCAGGATCGTCTCCGCCGTTCCGAGGAGTGGAGAGGGTCGGGGGAAAGGCCCGGACCGCCCGCGCCCGTCCCCGGCGTCCCCTGAATGTTGCCCGAAAGCGCCACGGTACGCCATTTTCGGGACAGGGCTCCTTCGCCCGTGGATGCCTTCTCGGCACCGAGGTCCGCGCCGTCCGGCTCCCGGCTCCGTCCACCCGGGACATCCAGCCACATGGTCGACACGCTCCGAAAGACCCTGGACCTCTTCTCGGCCCGGGAGCGGCTCGTGGTGGCGGGGATCTTCTGCGCGGCGCTGATCACCGCGCTGATCGAGACCTTCTCGGTGGCCTCGATCATGCCCTTCATGGCCGTGGTCGCCGATCCCGGGATCGTCGAGCGGAACGCCCTCCTGGGGGCCTTTCGCGGGTGGGTGGGGACGGAGACCCCCTCGGGATTCCTCACCGCGCTGGGCCTCCTGGTCCTGGCGGTCCTCGTGCTCAGCATCGCGGTCTCGGCGTTCACGACCTGGGCCACGATGCGCTTCGTCTGGCTCAAGCACCACGACCTCTGCGCCCGCCTCTTCGAGCGCTACGTGGGTCAGCCCTACGCCTGGTTCCTCGACCGGAACACCGCCCACCTGAGCAAGAACCTCCTGAACGAGGCCTCGGTGGTGGCCCGGGGCGTCCTCGTCCCCGTCCTCGACTCGGTGGTCAAGGCCGTGGTCTCGGCCTTCATCCTCGCCTTTCTCGTCTACATCGACCCCCTCCTCGCCGGCGTCACCGGCCTGGTACTGGGCGGGGGGTACGTGGCGCTGTGGAGCGGGGTTCGGGGACGGCAGAAGCGAATCGGGAGGGAGCAGGTGGACGTGAACACGGCGCGCTACCGCCTGGCGGCCGAGGCGTTCGGGGGGATCAAGGAGTTGAAGGTCCTGGGCCGGGAGACCGCGGTGGCGGACCGCTTCCGCGGCGCCTCCCGTCGCTATTCGGCGATCAGCACCTCCCACGAGATGGTGAGCCGGCTGCCCCGGTACGTCATGGAGGTGGTGGCGTTCGGCGGGATCCTCCTCATCGTCGTCTACCTCCTCGCCTCCCGGAACGGGATCGGCGAGGTGCTCCCGGTCCTGAGCGCCTTCGCCTTCGGCGGCTACAAGCTCATGCCGGCCCTGCAGGGGGTCTTCGCGGGGCTGACCACCGTGCGCTTCCACGGAGCCTCCCTCGACGACCTCCACGCCGACCTCTTCGGCGAGGTGGGCGTCCTGGGCGAGACCGACCGCTGGGGCGAGCCCGCGACCCGGGCCCGTCGGGTGGACGACGCCCTGCACGACGAAGGGGCCGAGGAGAGTGGAAGGAAGGGAGAGGCCGGCGCGCCGGACGCGGATCGTGCCCCCTCCGCGGCGTCGCCGACGGCCGGCGGTCCGACCCCGGGCCCTTCGCCGGGCGCCGCCGGCCCCCGGCCCGGCGCTCCGGACCGGGAGAGGCCGGAGCCCCTGGCCCTGGACCGGGAGCTCCGCCTCGACCACCTCACCTTCACCTACCCCGGCTCCGACGAGCCTGTCCTCCGGGACGTCGACCTGGTGATCCACGCCGGCGAGATGGTGGGCCTGGTGGGCGCCACCGGGTCGGGAAAGACGACCCTGGTCGACGTGATCCTGGGCCTTCTGCCGGGCCCGCCCGAGGCGTTCCGGATCGACGGCGAGGCGATGACGCCCGATCGCCTGGAAGGGTGGCGGAGGAGCGTGGGCTACGTACCCCAGGAGATCTTCCTGAGCGACGAGTCCGTGGCCCGAAACGTGGCCCTGGGGATCCCGGAGGACCGCATCGACCGGGAGCGGGTGGAGCGGGCGGCCCGCATCGCCCGGATCCACGAGTTCGTCGCCACGCTTCCCCGGGGCTACGACACCGTGGTCGGGGAGCGCGGGGTGCGCCTCAGCGGCGGCCAGCGCCAGCGGATCGGGATCGCCCGGGCCCTCTACGACGCGCCGCCGGTCCTCATCCTCGACGAGGGCACCAGCGCCCTGGACGGGGCCACCGAGGCCGAGGTCACCGAGGCGATCCGGTCCCTGGAGCCCCCGAAGACCCTGATCTGGATCGCCCACCGGCTGCGCACCGTCCAGGAGTGCGACCGGATCTACGTGCTGGACGAGGGGAGGGTCGTGGCCCGGGGCACCTACGCCGAGCTCATGCGGTCGGACGAGCGCTTCCGGGCCATGGCCCGGGCCGGAGCCGAGGAGTGAGGCCCGGCTCGTGACCGCCACCCTGACCCTGGTCCTGGTCCCGGCGGTCGCCGTCGCCCTGACCGCCCTCCTCACGCCCGTGGTGCGCGGCGCCGCCATCGCCGCGGGTCGGGTGGCCCCGGTGCAGGTCGACCGCTGGCACCGGAAGCCCACGGCGACCCTGGGGGGGGTGGCGATCTTCCTGGGCTTCGGGCTCGCGGTCGTGGTGGGCGCCGCCCTGGCGCCCGGGACCGCCGACGCCCTGGAGTCCGGCCGCCCCGGCCCCCTTCCCCTGAGCCACTGGCAGGCACTGATCGCCGCGGGCAGCCTCGCCTTCCTCCTGGGCATGATCGACGACCTGATCCACCTCCGGCCCGTCTCGAAGCTCGCCGGGCAGCTCGCCGCGGCCACCGTCCTGGTCACCAGCGGGATCGGGGTGTGGCTGACCGGGATCTACGCCGTGGACGTGGGCATCTCCCTCTTCTGGTTCGTGGGGCTCACCAACGCCCTGAACCTCCTGGACAACATGGACGGGCTGGCGTCCGGGACCGGGGCGATCGCGGCGGGGATCCTGGCCGCGCTCTTCCTCATGAACGGGCAGGCCGGCCTGGCCACCCTGGCCCTGGCCCTCGCCGGAGCCCTGGTGGGCTTCCTGGCCCACAACTATCCGCCGGCCCGGATCTTCATGGGCGACTCGGGCTCCCTCTTCCTGGGGATCTTCCTCGCCGGGCTCGCCCTGGCCCCCGCGCCGGGCCTCTCCCGGGGGCTCTTCGCCGTGATGGCGGTCCCCGTGCTGGTGCTGTCGATCCCGATCCTGGACACGACGCTGGTCACCCTGGGCCGCTTCCTCGAGGGACGCTCGATCGTGGAGGGAGGACGGGACCACGCCTCCCATCGCCTGGCCGCCCTGGGGCTGGGCGAGGAGCGGGCCGTGTGGACGCTCTGGATCCTCGCCCTGACCGGTGGGGTGGTCGGACTCCTGCTGCGGACCGCGGAGCGGGCCCTGGCCGGCGTCCTGGGGGGAGTCCTCCTCCTGGTCCTGGCCCTGGTGGGCGCCTATCTCCTGGTCGAGCGCCGGGGGGACGAGGAGGCCGGGGCAGGGACGGCGGCGGAGGAGAGCGGGGCCGCCTCGCTCTACGACCGGGTCCTGGCGTTCCACCGGCGGATCCCCTTCCTCGCCTTCGGCCTCGACGTGATGCTGGTGGGGCTGGCGTACTACGCGGCCTATCTGATCCGCTGGGATCCGGGCCAGCTCCAGGGGGAGATGGCCTACTTCCAGAGCTCCCTCCCCGTGGTGGTGACGGCGAAGATCGTGGCCTTCGCCTGGGTCGGGATCTACGGGGCCCGCTGGCGCCACTTCGGGATCGAGGAGGCGCTGAGGGTCCTGAGAGCGAACCTCTTCGGCACGATCCTGGTCGCGGCCTCCCTCCTGCTCCTCCAGCGGGTGGGCCTCTCCCGGGGCGTGCTGATCGTGGACTTCTTCGTCTCCTCGGCCCTGATCGCCGGCAGCCGGTTCTCGTTCCGGCTCCTGGAAGGGATGACGTGGCGCTTCTCCGAGGAGGGCGAGGCCGTCATCGTCCTGGGCCCTCCCGCCGACGCGGAGCTCGCGCTCCACGAGCTCCGCCTCCGGGACCGGCCCCGCCTCCGGCCCGTGGCGATCGTGGACGGCGGCTACGGTCCCGCCCGGGGGCGCTTCCGGGGCTTCCCGGTCTACGGAGGCCGCCACGGCCTCAGCGAGGCAGTGGAGGAGACCGGGGTCCACGCGGTCGTCCTCGTCGACCGGCGGGGAGCGGGGACCGCGATCCTGGAGGGGATCCGTCAGCACCTGGAGAGCGAGGGCGCCCTGGACGTCTACGCGCTACGGGTGTCGGTGGAGCGGCTCGAGGGTGGAGCCGGACCCCGATGAAGCTGGTGGTCACGGGGGCGGGAGGTCTCCTGGGCACCGCCGTGTGCGCCGCCGCCCGGTCCCGGGGTCACCGGCTCGTCGCCCTCGGACGACGGGAGCTGGACGTCACCGACCCGGACGCCTGCCGGCGCCTCCTGGCCTCCCAGGCCCCCGACGCCGTGGCCCACTGCGCCGCCTACACGGACGTGGACGGAGCCGAGGGGAATCCCCCGGCCGCCCTCGAGGTGAACGCCCGGGGAGCGGGCCACGTGGCCCGGGCCGCCACGGAGGTCGGGTCCTTGCTCCTCTACCCGGGGACCGACTACGTCTTCGACGGGGAGTCCGAGGACACCTACACCCCCGACGACCCTCCCCGGCCGATCAACGCGTACGGGCGCAGCAAGCTGGCCGGGGAGCGGGCGGTCCGGGAGGCCGGCGCCCCCTGGCTCATCGTCCGGACGAGCTGGCTCTACGGCCGGGGAGGCCGGAGCTTCGTGGACCTGGTGCGGGAGCGGGCGGGGAGAGGGGAGGAGCTCCGGGTCGTGGACGACCAGGCCGGCCGGCCCACCTGGACGGGAAGCCTGGCCCCGGCCCTGGTCGAGCTCCTGGAGCGGGGCCCGAAGGGTCCGGGAGGGGAGCTCCTGCACCTCGCCGACCGGGGCACCACGACCTGGTACGGGCTGGCCCGGGAGGTGATCGAGCGGGAGGGCCTGAAGGGATCGGCGCGGCCGGTCTCCACCGAGGAGTGGGGCGCTCCGGCGCCCCGCCCCCGGAACGCGGTCCTGGACATCGCCACCGGGGAGGCCGCCCTGGGACGCCCCATGCCCCACTGGACAGACTCGCTGGGACGCTATCTGGAGAGAGGAAGGTCATGATCGAGGGGAAGAGGCGAGGGGACGGAGTCGGGGAGCGCTTCGCACCCGGGGAGGGCGGCCGGCCGTGAAGGGCGTCATCCTCGCCGGCGGCCTCGGCACCCGGCTCCTCCCCATGACCCGGGTCACGAACAAGCACCTCCTTCCGGTCTACGACCGGCCGATGATCTACTATCCCCTCCAGCAGCTCGTGCACTGCGGGATCCGGGAGATCCTCCTGGTCACCGGGGGCGACAACGCCGGCGACTTCCTCCGTCTCCTGGGGAACGGCAGGGACTTCGGCCTGGAGCACCTGGACTACACCTACCAGGAGGGGGAGGGGGGGATCGCCGACGCCCTGGGCCTCGCCGAGCACTTCGCCGAGGGAGAGCCCGTCATGGTGATCCTGGGCGACAACATCTTCCAGGATTCCCTGGAGGGAGCGGTGGAGGCGTACCGGCGCCGGGGGAGCGGGGCGATGATCCTCCTGAAGGAGGTGCCCGACCCGGAGCGCTTCGGCGTCCCCGAGCTCGACGGCGACCGGGTGCGCCGCGTGGTGGAGAAGCCCGACGTGCCCCCCAGCCCCTACGCGGTGACCGGCTGCTACTTCTACGACGCCCGGGTCTTCGAGAT
>JABAHQ010003424.1_pt3 | contig 26077 bp, 27 predicted proteins | sample 7062091 | NCBI WGS metagenome assembly JABAHQ01 (sample SAMN14534359, study PRJNA622989) | marine sediment metagenome | biome: marine biome [ENVO:00000428]; feature: marine pelagic biome [ENVO:01000023]; material: deep marine sediment [ENVO:00002113] | place: India: Gulf of Kutch | collected...
GATATCCTATACGAGATAGCAGACCTTCTAGAGATAAAGGGGATCCAATTCAAACCCAGAGCCTACAGAAGGGCAGCGCAGACCATCGAGACGTTGCCAGAGGATATCCAAGCCGTCTATGAACGTGGGGAGCTGGAGGAGATCCCAGGAATAGGCTCCAGCATAGCCTCCAAGATTCAAGAGGTCATGGAAACCGGGAGCCTAACTTACCTAGAGGAGCTGCGGGAGGAGCTTCCGCTGGGGTTGCGAGAATTGATGGAGATTGAGGGGCTTGGTCCCAAGACAGCTTTGAAACTACATAAGAATCTGGGGATAAGTAGCGTGGAAGAGCTGGAGGCCGCGGCCAGAGAGGGGAGAATCAGAGATCTGGAAGGATTCGGGGAGAAGACTGAGGAGAACATTCTGCAAGGCATCGAATTGTATAGGAGTGCTCAGGAGAGGTTCCTTCTAGGATACACCCTTCCCGTCGCCCAAGAGATAGAGAAGAAGCTGCAGAACTTAGAAGCGGTGAAGAGGATAAGCTTGGCAGGATCCATACGGAGAAGAAGAGAGACGGTAGGGGATGTAGATATCCTGGTGACATCACGGCAACCGTTAAGGGTCATGAACTTCTTCACAGAACTCGCCGAGGTCAAACGGATTCTAGCAAAGGGCAAGACCAAGAGCACCGTAGTGCTGACCAACAATCTACAGGTGGATCTAAGGGTGGTGGAAGAGGAGAGCTTCGGCTCAGCCCTCCAATATTTCACGGGATCCAAAGAGCACAACATCAGACTCCGAGAGATGGCTCTGGCCAAGAACTGGAAACTGAGTGAATATAGCCTGCTCGACAAAGAAACTGATGAGAGGATAGCCGGCGAAAACGAGGAGGAGATATACGGGGCTCTAGGACTGAACTACATCGAACCTGAACTGCGAGAGAATCGGGGGGAGATAGAAGCCTCATCAGAGGGACGACTACCGGAATTGGTGGACTATGAGAAAGTTAAAGGCGATCTTCATGTCCACACCACCTGGAGCGATGGAGCCCACTCCATAGAAGAGATGGCGGAAACCGCCAAATCACTAGGCTACGAATACTTGGCCATCTGCGATCACTCCCAAACCCTACAGATAGCTCACGGATTGACCGAGGAAGACCTCCGTAAGCAGATAAAGGAGATCGAGAAGCTCAACCGCGGACTGGAGGATTTTGTCATCCTATCTGGAGTGGAGGTGAATATAGATTCCAGTGGAGACTTGGATATCAAGGATGAGGTGTTGAAGGATCTGGATATCGTAGTGGCCAGTGTCCATTCTGGTTTCAAACAGCCAGAAGAGAAGATGACGGAGAGAATCTTGACTGCTATGCACAATGATTACGTGGACCTGATAGGGCACCCTACTGGAAGAATCATAAACAAAAGAGAGCCCTACCAGGTTGACTTATCAAGGATCTTCCAAGCAGCATCTGATCTTGGGGTCTCTATGGAGATAAATGCCTTCCCAAACCGTCTAGATCTATCGGATTTCAACTGTTACAGAGCTAGAGACTACGGAGTAAAGATCTCGATCGGGACCGACGCTCACAACAAAGATCATCTGAGGTACATGGAGCTGGGGATCGCCACCGCCAGGAGAGGATGGCTAGAAGAGAGGGATATCATAAACACCCTGAGTTTGCCTGAGTTGAGAAAGGTTTTGAGCACTAGATAGGCGGATAGTTTCCAAGCAGAGTTCTAACTAACCGGTTCTGGATCAATTCTATACCTGATCTTCAGAGCAGAGTGTAATTCAGTTCTTGAGCCTTCTTTTGCACCGCCTTATCCAGGATTGGAGGTCGATCACGTCTAGAAATATGTGACTATGCCAGAAAGAGATCTCTGTAGAGCGGAGTGAGACACGTTTAACCTAGGCTTCTAGGTGGAGTCCCTCCACCAATCCTTTCTTTCGGTTTCTGAGTGTAACCTCGGTAATGTTGGCTGCCGACGCTATCTCCTTCTGGGTCATCTTCTTGTTTTCCTTCTTGGAGGCGATGTAAATGGCGGCCGCTGCCACTCCTCGGGGGTCTTTTCCCATAGTTAACCGTTCACGCTGAGCCTTCTTGACTATTCTGACAGCACGTCCTTCGATCTCACCCGACAAGCCAAGCTTCCCAGCAATCTTGGAGATGAAATCCAAAGGGTCGTGAATAGGCATCTCCAGCTTAAGCCTGCGAATCAGCAACCGGTAAGACCGTGCTACTTCTTTCTCATCTCTGACGCTGGCTTCTGCAACCTCCTTTAGACTTTTCGGAATTTTGGAAAGCCTACAGGCTGCGTAGAGAGATCCTGCGACGATGGCGGCTATCGATCGGCCGCGGACCAGACCTTCTTCAAGGGCTCTCCGGTAGATCAGTGCTGCCCTTTTTCGAAGGGCGGAGGGTATATGCAGTTTGTCCGACAACCGTTCCAGCTCGTTCATGGCGTGCATCAGGTTTCGGCTCTTGGAGGCGTGCATCTGCGATCGGATGTGCCACTTCCGTAGGCGCCACATCTGACGTCTGACCTTTGGAGAGAGTGGGCGGCCAAAGGCGTCACGATCCACCCTTATTGTTGTTGGTAGACCCTTGTCGTAGCGGCTGTAGTCGGTTGGGGCTCCTGCTCTACTCTTCGCCTGCTTCTCTTCTGGAGTGAAGGCTCTCCACTCTGGTCCTTTAGAAAGCATATCCTCTGCTATGACTACCCCGCATTCGCCACAGACTAGCTCCCCTGTTTCTCGGTCATGGACGATATGCGAGCCGCCGCATTCCGGACATCGGATTTCTTCAGCGGCCTGTTTTGTCATCTTGCAACCGTAATCTTAATCCATAATCTGGATAGGGGCTTCATTAGAATAGCTCTTCTATATAAGTATTATCCCCCTCTTATATAAAAGTTAAACGCCGCACATCCCCACTCAAGTTCAGAACCTTATGCTTTCCACTGTTGAGGGCTGCTCATCGTCTTCTGTACCGGCGATACAGCCGAGACGAGTACCCTCCATAGGTCAACGTAGAAATCGCAGAAATCCACGCCGCCAAGTTTTGACAGAGAATATATATCCACACCAGCTCAAGATGCACCAACGGCTGAGTAACATATTCTATCCAGCCTTCGAGAGAACGTCTGAATCCGGGGGCGACTGAGATCAAAACACCATTCACAGCAGAGGCTAATCCACCTATCGGAGCTAAACTATGTCCTATGGAGGCAGCGGTCCCCATGGCCCCGATTACAAAGCCATGTAAGGAAGAATTACGTTCATAGAGAGTCACAACCAGATCATGTATGGAACTGGGGTATCCCATGAGGTACACAAGTACAAATGACACAAGAAAAATGGCCACCACGATTGCTGCGCCCTTCAGAGCCGCTCTCGCGAAAAATAGACGCCGCATCACAGAAGAGACTCCACGAAATCTGAGAAAGAACTGCTTCATTCGGCCTAAGAAGGTCGTTAAGGCTCCGCCAAGCCTACCAAATCTGCTCGCGGTTCGCTTTTTTGGCCGTTTTTTGACCGACGTTCTTCGGCGGGGAACCTTGGCCATATACTGAGTGAGATAGGCCCAGTTGGTAGCCAGAACTATGATTACACCGAGGGGCAGCAGATGAAAAAGTGGGCTTACAGAGAAATTGAATGAATACAAGGATAACCGGAATGTCTGGGCGTCTGTCAAACCATAAGACTGGAAGAGCAAGACGATAAAATACTCGATGAAGAGGGCTAACACCCAGAATAACGCCATCGCAACCAAGCCTTCACGCGCCGTCCATCGGAAGATTAAACGCTTCCAGCCCTTCTCTGAAGACACAGATGACACCCCACAATAAACTATCTTTTACTCATCTACCCCCTACTACACCATCTATCCGTTTATTAAAATATCTGATCCAGCATCGGTTCTCTTCTGCGCCCTCTGCAGACCTCTATAAAAGTGTTTCTCCGGATTCGTAAGTTCCAAAAAAACTTGGGAAGATATTACTCGCGATGAGCTCATGATCCGGTTTGTAAACCATAACCATCAAAATGCACGATGATCTACTTAAAGCGCGACCTTAAATGTTTATTCTAATAACGGGAAGCCCCGTGGAGACTGGAGTATACACCACCATAGCGGTCTGGCAACGGAAATTCATGACTGCATTTAGGACACTTTGCCATGCCACACTGGACCGCCGAGGGACATCCTGAACATGCGAAGGTCCTGCCGTATGTTATGTCGAAGGTGAAGCTGCACTCTGGACACTGAACTATCTGCTTCCCGTGTGTTATGATGAATCACATCCTGTCTGTGTTCTATATGAAACCCCCTGATCACCGTATTAAAACCTTTATATCTCATGCGGCCAAAATTCAAAACCCCAAGTAAACAGTTAATAGGCCTGCAATATCTTGTGAAAAAAGATTTAACAGAAGTAAGCAGATAGTTAGGGCCGACATCTGGTTGAAGAATTATGCCCCCAGGTTCAGAGGATGAGCGGGCCGAGGTCTACAAGGACCACCGGGTACAGCTACTTCTAAGCAAGTTCGTAAGCGGGGAAATCAACCAATTGACTCCTGTTTACGACCCCAAGCAGGGATACAGATATCCAGTTGCTGAAAAAATAGTGGGAGAACCCGCTGCAACCAAGGAGTTTCTGAATAATCTCTTCCATCTAGGCATCCTAGAGAGAGAGCTCTACGATAAGATCATCTACTGTCCCCACTGTGACTCCGCCAACATATCCACACACTACTGCTGTCCTCACTGCAGATCCTTCAATATCAAAAAAAGTGCCTTGATCGAACATATTTCATGTGGATACATCGATACCGAGGAAGAATTTGAACAGAATGGAAAGCTCCTCTGCCCCAAATGCGGGAAGGAATTGTCGAAGCCGGCTGTGGACTACAATAAGGCTGGAGTCTGGTGTACCTGTCATGAGTGCAGCAAGAACTTTGACATCCCGGTGCCCCTCCATTTCTGCCGAGACTGCCATCGAAACTTCTCCTTTGAGGATGCCCTCTATGAAGACGCTTACATCTATAAGATAAGCGAGGAAGCGATGCAGGAGGCGGCCTTGGGACTGATACTCATCGCACCGGTAAGAGAGTTCCTGGAGAACCAGGGATTCGAGGTGGAGACGCCAGGCTTCTTGGAGGGGAAGAGTGGGGCAAACCACATGTTTGATATCTTGGCTTCCCGTGAGGAGATATCCCGGGATGTAACCGTTATAGATCTGGCAGCCGTCACAGAGGGCTCGGTTTCCGAGCAGTCCGTCATCGGCATGTTCGCTAAAGTCTATGACGTGTCACCCAACAAAGCACTATTGATCAGTATTCCGAAGATGAATAAGAATGGAAAGAAGCTTGCAGCCCTCTATAATATAGAGTTGGTTGAGGCAAAGGATCAGAAGGAAGCCTTGAAGAAGCTTAAAGACGCTATAGAGGATTAGATCAGCCAGCCAGAGGTGCTCTATGATACTCTGCGGCTCTGGTCCCCCTCTCAGTCAAGATGTTGATCCGGTACACAGAACCCGCCTGCCAACTGTGGGTTATGTTCAGCCATCCATGTTCACCGGGCTCCAGTTCGCAAGATGTAAATGAATGGGGGGTAGAGTTCAGGTAAACAGCTGAGATCCGGATAGTTATCTTACCCACGTTACGAAGATAAACTGAGATTTGGTTGTTCCTAAACCAGACATCTTCCAAGATGAACCGCTCACCCATGGTGTCATGAAGGTTGCCGGTGATGACGTAGGTGGCAGTGGTAGCTATTGACATGGCGGCTACAGCTATCACCAACAGTAGGAGGTTGCTCATAACAGGTGTGATCCCGCTCTCACTCTTCAGTAGCTCTCTCACTTTAATCACTTCCTATGAAGAACTTCAAGCCCACGTACCCAGCTGCGAGGAGAATTACGCTATGTTTCAGCCCTGCGCTGGCAGATCCTTCACCCATCTTTCCAGCTACCAAGCCACCGAAGAAGGCTTGGAGTATACTCATATGGAAGAATAGTCTCCTGATTGCTTCAGGGGTCAAGAGGCTGACTCCGGTGATTGTAAACTCTGTTATCTGGGAGAAGAAGCTTCTGAAGAGCATGATGATGGAGAACAGGAAGACGAAGAAGGCGACATAAACGATGGCGACGTAGGGGCGGATCTGAGCCCGAAGCTTCTTCTCTGCGGTCAAGATTGACTGCACGAACCTACTCATGGGCCGGAAGACCCTATCAACCCGCCCACCCGTTCTGCTAGCTTCAATAACCAGCGGAACCGTGCGTTGCATCAGAGCTGTATCAACACGGTTGCCGAAGGATCGAAACGCCTTCTCAAAGGGCATTCCCCAAGACATCTTAGTCACCATCTTCTTAAGTTCGTCAGTTAGAGGCCCATAACTTCTTTTGGAGGCCTCCTCTAGGGCTTGTGGCAGAGTCATGCCTGTCTCCTGAGCTTGAACTATACTTCTGAAGAGGTCCGGTAGATGCTCATCTATGGATCTCTTCCAACGATAATCTAGGTAGTCCAGAACAGCTGGAGGAAAGACACCGACTACTAATGCCAACAGCAGATATTCGTCAAAGAGAAAACTGCCGTGAAGAGTCAAGCAGGCCGTTAAGACTATCATCACTGCTAAGATGGCTGATACGAGCCAGGCGATTTTCTTCTCCCATGCTTCAATCTTGGGCACGCTCATCACTTCGGAGTGTAAACATCCAGGATTATCAGAAATACCACAGATCCCAAAGGGAGGCTGAGATAAGTCAACAGATACAGCAGAAGGCGAGGATTCAGCAATCCCATTCCTCCTCCGCCGAGCATGGCCATTACGGCGAGCATCACCACTAGAATCAGAGGACCAGCCACCAATCCAGTCACGTAGAACTCTGCCAAGACTCCCAAGGTGTCTGATAGCCGATTCAGAGCGATCCGCCTCAATCTCATGAATTGGCTTGACTGCTCAGTGAGGTATTCCATCAGGCTTCCGCCAGAGTGGATAGTGGCTATGAAACCTTCCAGTAGTCCTTTAAAACTAGCCGAGGGTGTGCGATCAGAAGCGGCCTCCAAGGCCGAAATGGTATCGGAGCCGAAGAGGTCTACATCTCTTACTATCGTTCTGGCTTCGTCTGATATTGCCAGTGGAGCGTCAACCCGGGCCAAGGAACGGAAGATGTGGATAGGGGGTACCTCCGCACTAGCCAGTATAGCCATATAACCTGTGATGTAGGGTAGTCTCTCTTCCAGCTTCCTCTTCAGATCTTCCGCTCGATATACCGGGTAGAGGTAAAATCCGCTGAGCGTTAAGGCACCAGCCAGCATACCTCCTCCCACTCCGAAGAGAAGGGAGGAGAGGAAGGGAAGGTGAAAAAGATGAAGGGCGAGGAGAGGGATGAGGGTGAAGAGGGACACTGAGGTCAATAGACTGGCCAGAATAGCCAAACTGACATAGGCCCTAAAGCTGATCTTTATGTCTGCCCTTCTCAGGATCATATCTAAATCCTTGAATAAGGGTAAAAATCGAGCAGTCTTCTCTCCTACGGCTTGAAAAGCGAAGGCTTGAGGCTTTGTCATGCCCAGCCGAAGAGCTCCCCACCACCGATTCATCCCACTGAGGACAGGAGAGAGGAAGGGACTGAGTTCTCCTCTAACCCGCCGATACGCCATCTTGATCCGTTTCCTAGGCTGGCTGCTGCTCATCGCATCCCTACCCTCACCTTCCTATAGACCCGATCTGGTTTGACATAGTACTCCCGAATAATGTTGGCGACTTCAGTATGTTTGCGGATATTGTTTCGCACCATCCACTCCAAAACGCGCCTCCTCCGATCAAGCTCCTCTTTAATCTCTTCTCTACTCAGCTGGTTGCGTTCCATGATTCTCTCCAGAACATGACTACGACCATGATAGGAGAAAGCATCATGCTTGGCGTTCCATCCATATACGTCATTAGTCACGAAATCCTTCGTCTGGGGGTCTAACTTCGCCATCTCACTGACTGTGCATATTCTTCTGGCTGGTCTTCCGTCGATCTCGGTACGTAGTTGAACAACTACAGTGTCAATCATAGCAAGCAACGGCATCGGTATGTTCATCGGTTCAGACTCTAAGCGGCGTAAGGCAGCATCCATGGACTCGGCATGTATTGTGCACATGGCTAGGTGGCCCGTTGACATGGCCTGGAAGAGAGTGTAGGCCTCTCTCCCCCGGACCTCGCCTACAATGATATAGTCCGGGCGTTGTCTAACTGCACTCTTCAGAAGATCAAAGAGGTTGATGGCCCCCTCTCCTCGATGGCCAGAACCGGGTCGGACGACGGAGGGGATCCAGTTTTCATGGGGCAGATTGAGCTCTGCAGTATCCTCTACGCTAACCACCTTCATCTCTGGTCTTATGAACATGGATAAGCAGTTTAGTGTGGTGGTCTTTCCGGCCGCCACTCCTCCAGCCACCAGTATGGAAGCTCGGTGTTCTATGGTGTACCAGAAGTATGCTGCCATCTCTGGTGATAGAGTGTTGAAGGAGATTAGGTCCGAGATGGTGAGGGGGTCTACCCGGAATCTGCGAATCGTGAAGGTTGACCCTCTTCGAGTGATCTCTGTTCCATAGGTGAGTTGTATGCGGCTTCCGTCTGGGAGAGAGGCGTCCAGCATGGGCTTAGCCAAGGAAATTCTTTTTCTGGCCAGGTAGGCCAGCCTGATGATGAAAGAGTTTAGTTCCTCCACATCTCTATAGATAATGTTGGTGGGGAGAGACTCGTATTCTCTGTGCCAAACATAGACCGGGATATTCACCCCATCAGCAGAGATATCTTCTATGAGGTGATCTTTCATTAGGGGATCAATCTTTCCATAGCCTATGAAGTCGCGCGTGATGTAGTAGATGAGTTTGTCTATGGACTCTTCAGCGACCTTTAGGCGGTAGTCTCCGATGACCTCTCGCACTTTGTTTTCCAGATACGCTTTAGCCTCCTCTGGGGTCTCTATCTCTTTGAGGCTGACATCTATCTCATCCATCAGTAGAGCCTTGATCTCTCCCATCTGTTCCGTTTCATAGTGGGAGATGGTGGGTTCGATGACCTCGTAGCGTATCTTCTGCGTCTTGGGTTCTCTGACTATGGCTGCGTAGACGTAGGGTTCGTTTATGGGATAGACTTCTTGGAAGACGGAGGGCCTTCTCCTCTTTATGGCCTTCGTTTCGGACTCCATGGTTTTCACTGTTAGCTTAACATTCTTGCTTCTGGTCTTGATCTGGTGAGTAGCGCAAGAATATGAGGTATAGCAAGACTTAATAAACTATATGAACCTCGGGTCACTTAAGGCTCAGAATCTAACTAGGGAGAGTCCCGATTCAGTCCGGCGGACAGGTATTCTCTCCCCACCGGCATTTAAGCCGCCCAGAAGGGCATCTTTTGGCGTCTAATCTGCACATACTCCTCCAGCGCTCCAAGTGCATCAGGGGAGAGACGGTCTGGGAACTTCTTCAACAAGGCTTTTGCGTCCGCCTCCGGCACTCTAACATATAGCATGTCCTTCTCATGGATATGCCTTCCTACAATAGGCTTGTCGATTGAGATGGCGACCTCCCTTCCAACCTCGGCCTGTGATATGGCCTCCCCCCGGTCTTGAATCTGCTTTATTTCTCCCACAGGCTCCCCGTCCTCCCTGACCAGCGAGTATTTGGGCTCAATATGACCGGCCAATACCTCTATTCCCACAATAGCGGGCTTCGCCCTTCTGAAGACGTAGCCGGGTAGAATCTTGATCTTTCCCGGTTTGACCAATCGCTCAAACTCCTTTCTGAACACTGCTTCCTTCTCCCTCTTCACCCATCCAAGATACTCATCGATCAGATGGTAGATGATGTTATGCTGAAAGATCTGGACCCCCCGGTCTTCAGCCTCTTCTTCAGCGTCCGGCAGCGTCTTCACATTAAAGGCCAAGACCACACCGTAGAAGGGTTCCTTCTCTTTGACCACCACCGCCTCCATCACGTCCCTCTTGGAAACGTCGCCCACATCAGCCAGCCTTATGGGAACCTCATTCCGTCTCAGACTGTCTGCTATGGCCTCCAGAGAGCCCAGAGCATCGGTCTTCAACACAACACCCTCCGTATCGGTAGCGATTCTAATCCTCTCCACCTCTTCAGAGACGATTTCAACGTACTCTTGGAGGCGATCTTGAGAGGGAACCACATACACGGGGGCTCCAGCCAAGGCGTTCTCCAGATCGGGGGCAGCGATCTTCACTCCCGCCGCGGCTGAAACCTCCTCCACCGAGGTGAATCTATCCCTTGGATCTCTGATCTCATCCAGGGGCTTTGGTAGAAGAGCGGCCCGAACCTTAGTTACGATGGGCTCTTCTTTGCCCCCTACCACAACGGTGTCACCTCTTTCCAGTACGCCATCATAGATTATGAGATTGATTGTCATCCCCAGACCGGTCTCTTCCCTGACCTCCAAGACTGTACCCTTTGCAGGTCCTTTGGTGACCTGGAGTCTGGCCTGCAAATATTGCTGGGTGAGGCCTACTAGGACCGCCAGGAGTTCTGGTATTCCCTCCCCCGTCTTAGCGCTGGTGGGAACGATGGCCGCCGTCTTTGTGAAGTCTGATATGTTGTCAAAACGGTTAGCGCTGAAGCCGAGCTTCGAGAAAGTCCCTATTATCGTGTAGAGCCGCTCATCAAGATCCTGTTGGACGTAGGGATCCTGGGCTTTGTACGACCTTAAGAAGGGATGCTCTGATTGGGATTTCCACCCGGGTATACGATCTACCTTATTTGCCGCCACCAGAAAAGGGGTCTTTCTAGCCTTCAATATCTCCATAATCTCATGGGTCTGAGCTTCGAAGCCCTTCAAGACATCGATGACCAGGATCACGATATCCGCTACCGCACCACCTCTCCTCCTAAGGTTGGCGAAGGCCTCATGTCCAGGAGTATCGATCACAAGTAATCCCGGTATCTCCACCGCCCCCTTCAACTCTTCCAGCAGAGGACCACAAATCTTGGCTAAGGTATCTAAGGGGAAGAAGCTTGCCCCGATATGTTGAGTTATGCCTCCCGCCTCACGTGCTTGGACTGTACTCTCCCGAATCTTATCCAGTAACAGGGTCTTCCCTGTATCGATGTGACCAAGCACACATATGATAGGTTGTCGTATAGGCACCAGGCATCCCTCATCATTTCGAACTCATCAATACCTATCAGTGTTATAAACCGTTTCGCTCACCAGACCCTATCGGTGGTGAGCAACACCTTCACAACTTCCAACCTTGCGCTATTCGAAATACTCTACAATTGAAGGCATCATCTGTTCATAGCTTACCAACAAAGACGATAACAGATCCTCTTTTCTTGTGGGCTGATTGCCTTACAGGAGATGCAGTCAATTCCCGTTATTTGGGATTAGTGGTTGTGACAACATAGTATCGCTGAGGTTCAAGTAATTCTTAATATGGGCTTATACTTACTCTACCCGAACGTAGTGACAGTGTTGCCTGGCCTCTTCCTCTGCCCCAAATGCGATAGGCCGCATACCATGGAGGAATATAAAGACAGCCATTTCTGTCGGGCATGTGGTAAGCTCCTCACTCTGTCACATAAAGTTCACAGGTCTGATGTTAGGAAAAGACAAAAATCCGAGAAGCCTGGGACTCCGCCACTGTTTCCTTACGATCCCTATCCTCAACAACTGGAGTTCATGAACGATATACAGAGGGTTGTGGGTGACCGCGGTGTGCTGGTGGCTGAGGCCTGCAATGGATTCGGAAAGACCGTCTGCTCCTTGGCATCCCTACTGCCAATGAACCACAAGATCGTCTATGCCACGCGAACCCACGAACAGGTACGTCAAGTTCTTCTGGAGATAGAGAGAATAAACCATCACGCCGAAACAGACTTCTCAGCAGTGAACCTCGCCAGCCGAAGACATCTATGCATAAACAATAGATGCCGGAGACTTTCCGCTGTAGAGGCCTATGAGGCCTGCAAGCTGTTAAGGGATACCAACAAGTGCCAGTACAGATGGAAACTGAAGACTCTGCCCAACTCGCTTCCTCCTGTGCTGTCCATAGAGGAGCTTCGTAGACAGGGGCGAAGAGGTAGGATTTGCCCCTACTTTCTAGCTAGGAGGATGGGTGAAAAGTCCACCGTGGTGGTGGGGCCCTACCAGTATGTCTTCAACGAGTACATAAGGGCAAAGGTGAACCTAGATCTACTGAACAAAATTCTCATCTTCGACGAGGCCCATAACGCGGATCAGATCAGCCAAGACGTTCTGAGCGACACCCTGTCCGAAAGAAGCTTGGCCCAGAGCAAGGAGGAGGTGAACCTCGTGAGGGCCCCCTCTGGCTTCATAGATGACCTGGCTGAATACTTGGAAGAAAGCGTCTCCGAGAAGGCCAAGATAAAATCGGGTGCGGAGTTCCGAGAAGAATTAGAGCAGGTTCTTAATGTGAAGGACATTGCTTTCAGGGTTGAATCTTTCTATGAATGGGTGGAGGAGATCAGAAACCGCAAGATTGAACGCGGGGAGTATCCGGTTTGTTTCTTAAATGGGGTGCTTCGGTTCCTATCCTTGGTTGCCACCGGTCCACAGGAGAGTTATGTAGCCGTTTATCGAAGATCCTTCTCTGGCCTTAATACTATTGAGTACAAATGTCTGGATCCCAGCTTAGCAATAGAGCCGATCATAAAGCAAGCTTATGGGGCTCTAGCCATGTCGGGTACCCTGTCGCCCCTAGGACTGTTCACCGAGATCATGGGACTACCAGAGGCAGAGACCAGAAGCTATGCTGCCATCGCAGATTCGGAGAACGTGCGCACCATCCTGACCCCCTCGGTGACCACACGTTACACGGAAAGAAGTGAAGAGATGGTTGTCCGCTACGGGCAGGGCGTCCTCAAACTGGCTCCCAGGATCCCCAATGGAGTTCTAATCTTCTTTCCTCAGAGGGGATTCATGCTCAAGAGTTTGAGAATCTGGCTTGACAGGGATATTCTAACCAAAAGGCATGGGAGGCTACTTCTGGATGGAAAAAGGGTCTTTGTTGAAGGCCGCCATGCCACAGAAAACAGGAGAGTCGTGGAGGAGTATAAACGAGAAGCCAACAGCAAGCGAGGAGCCATACTCTGCGGCGTCTTCAGAGGAAGAAACGCCGAGGGCTCCAACTTTCCCCACAAACAGGCTAGAGGAATCTTCCTAATTGGTGTTCCCTACGCAGACTACAGCGACCCCGTGGTTAGAGCCCAGATAAACTATTTCAACCGGAGGAGCAAAGGCCTAGGAGAGAGGTGGTACGTTATGGACGCTTTTAGGGCAGCAAATCAGGCCATGGGCAGGGGAATCAGACACCGGAACGACTGGTGCAACTTTATCCTTATGGACCATAGATACGGAACCCATCGAAGCCTCATAACCTCCTGGGCAGTTATGAATGGAATCAGAGAGATCTCTATATGAAAATGATCCAAAAGTTTCCTGCAACATGTTTGTGAGGTACATCGGATGTATCTGGTGTTCATGTGCCCTAAGTGTGGATCAATAAGATACGCCAAAGAAGATCAGAACACTGCTAAATGCTTTGGATGTGGCTACCAAATTCCACTTCACCCAGCCAAAGTTCGTATCTTAGCCAAGGTCAAAAGGAGCAGAGAGGCCATCGCCACAGTTCGGGAACTCAAGATGCGCCAAGGAAAGAAGGATTTCGAGTAGTAGACGGGGGTGATTTCAGAAAGCTGTTTGACGAAGTACATACGCTCAGCGGTTGTGAATTACGCGCGCAATCTTCACATTTTGCCGCTGGAGTCAATCGATCTGTGAAATTCGTAAACTTAAGACACAAAATTCTTAGTATTTTTTAGAGAGTATAGAACTGTTTTCCAAAACTACTTGACAGAACCGTTTTCCATAAGCCTTGTATAGACACTTAGATGAAGATTGTATTTTCTGAGAAAGGAGGATAAGAAAATGAAAACAAAAACGCTGTCAATCGCACTGGTAATAATGATGATAGTTTCGTCAGTTGCAGTATTAGCTATTGGCACAACTCGTGTACATGCAGCCACCGACGAGGAAATCGGACAGGCAATAGAAGATGGGTTGGCATGGCTTGTAGCGCAACAGAATTCTAATCCGACAGATCCAAATTATGGCAGTTGGAACGCGTACTATGGTGCGCTGGAGGCAGGTACCGGTTTGGCGTTGTATAAACTCTGTGACCGTGCCTACGAACTCGAATATAGTTCACCGTTTGATCCTGACTATGAGTATCACCAAAATGTCACCCACGGGTTTGACTGGGTATTTGAGCACCTAGAGATCGTCGACATAGGCCTCCAGGATCACACAACTGTAGCAACCGGTACGGTGGATGACCCCGATACCAATGGAAACGGCCAAGGAGTATGTGCAGCACATGGTACCTACCGAGAGACCTACTACACAGGAATCTTATTGGCTGCGATCGCAGCAAGCGGCACCCCAGACAGAGTTGTGAATGTACCAAGTAGTCCTGTCAACGGATCGACCTATGGACAAGTGACCCAAGACATGGCAGACTTCTTGGCATTCTCACAGGTTGACCCCGCCATAGGTCCAGGTGGGGGAACCCATGAAGGTGGATGGGACTACCTGGCGGTAAACAATGGTACCGGAGGTACAGGTTGGAAGGGAGACCAATCCAACTCAGGCTACGCAGTACTCGGTCTCGGCGAAGCCGAAGCTTTCGGCTGCACGATCCCTGATTGGGTGAAGACCGAACTCGATGTATGGATAGACTGGGTACAGGACGATGTCGATGTAGATACAAACGATGGCGGTTCATGGTACTCTTATCCAGGCGACGGGATAGGAGTGAACATACTCAAGACAGGTAACCTAATCTTTGAGATGGCACTCGTGGGAGATATTCCTGAGACACAAAGAGTCATTGACGCAACAGACTATCTTGTAAGACACTGGAATGATTCAAGCGGAGCCAATTCGCCACCAGGATGGAACGGCACCCCAGCACAATACCAAACAATGTTCTGCGCCATGAAAGGTCTTGAATACATGGGCATAGACACATTCGACGGAATTGACTGGTTTGAGGGCTTTTCAGATGTAATAGTAGCACAGCAAGACAAAACTCCAGGACCAACCTATGGCTCATGGCAAAGCTCCTCAGGAAGAGGAGAACCAGTAATCATCACCGAATGGGCGCTACTCACGCTAGAAAGAATAGCACCACCCCCACCAGAGATTTCAGTGTACGTTGACATCAAACCCGGTTCATGGCCAAATCCCTTCAACCAGAGACAGGAGGAAGTAGTGCGATACAACCTGAAGAATGCATGGCCCAGCAGCTGGAGCTTGGGCAAACTCGACAGCCAAGGCAGAACTCCAGTAATAGAAGAGCTGGTCATACAGTACGAAGAACTCGACAGGGTGAGCCCAGAATAAATCTAATGTCGACCCAGGTAGAACCCTCTCAATCATCCCTTATCTTTTCTTGCGCGTTGGGGTGTCCCCCGAAATTAGCTTGATTATATGTGTGGTCTTCTGGGTTGTTTTAGAAGACCCATCGTGAAAAGGGTACACCGGGTGCACGAGACAAGACGAGTTTCTTTCTAATTTTTCCACGTTATTTGACTCTCGTTAACAGTGTAAGGAAAGAAAAGGCGAGATGGAGTCCACAAGCGCACTACTCAACAAATCTGCACACGCTCTAGGAATTTAGACCAGCGCGCGGCGGCCTCTCCAAACTCATTCTCAGCTGTACAATTCCACTGAACTTTTGAAAACTTCCAGGCATGCATGATGTGAATATGGAGTTAGCCAGTCATTGGAGAGTCTTCAGATACTGATTCTAGGTTCACAAGCTTTTTGTTAGAAATCAAAAGTAAACGATTGGTGGGTACCCGATGTACAGAGACTATATGCGGGAAAAGGTAGCGGAGATGAGACACAGAGAGACCCTGTCGTTTCTGATAATGATTATGGGCATGATTTCGCTGATGGGGGGATTATCTGCGACTATTCTTCTGGCAAATAATTTGGACTGGTTTCTGCTTCTCCCCTATGAGCCCACCTATAGTTCCTCGGGTCTGTTGGGTTTGACTCTGACTCTGCTGGGGTTTGGGCTGGCGGCAGCTGGTTTTGTGTTGGCTGTGCATTATGATCGGGATAAGATGTGGTTCTTGAAGCAGTTAGAGGAGTCTAACGTAGTGGTCGATACGATCTTAAAGAAGGGAGATAAGAAACATTAACGCGGGAGTTCGAAGGACAGAAACTTCAGGTGGGGCACTGACTAGACGTAGAATATGCCCCATCGTTCCTTCTTCTTTTCAGCCTTCTTTCCAGCCTTCCGGTCCTTCTCGGCCCCCAGCTTGGTGACTTCAACATCGTATTTTATGAAGGAGCGCGCAAACTCGCTGATGTGACTGTTCACCTTCTTAAGCTGCTCTTGGCTGCACTCCGCTATAATCTCCGGGTTCTTCACCCACTTCAACTGGCCTAGTACGCTCCTCTGGAGAACAGTGAGCATATATCGAGTAGACCTTACTAGCTCCAGGCGGTCTTTAACCTCAACCTGCTCTGACCGCTTTATTCGCTCTAGGATTCTCTCACATCTTCGAACCCAATCTTCACTCAAAGAGGTATCTCTCCCAGCTGGGAGGTGAAGCGGGACTAATATTCCTTGGGTTTCTAGGAATCGTAGATGCTGGGTGGCGAAGTAGAAACTTAGAACACCTTTTTTGGGGATTTTTTGCGGACTTGTTCTCGCATTTGCTTTTTGAAACAATCTGGACAAACCGGAAGCGGTATTTCTTCCCATGAACCATCTTCTTTTTGAATTTTCATCACATCTTTATCGGTTAAGCCAGCACCGCATTTCGCACATTCTCTTTCTTTCACTAGAAGATCGGCCTCCTTTCCAATGCTCTCTATACCATCTGGAATAAAAACTTTCAACCGCCCAGTAACTTAATATATAGCCGTTGTCTGTCAACTAACAATAAAACGTATTGATCTAACGCAGTCTCACACTGTGGTAATCTTCAAAGTCGGAACAAACGTACACACATCCGATTTTCGAGAGGAATTACGTTTTAAACAGCAAAGGAGGTATAAATATGAAAATTCATTTCCTAGGAGGAGTCCGAGAAGTAGGCGGCTCATGTATCGCCGTCGAAACCCAAAATGAGAAAGTTGGCTTGGACTATGGAATCAATGTTGGAGAAAAAGTTCCCAGTCAACTCCCTAGGGACTTCGATGTCACGGTCATCAGTCACGCTCACCTAGACCACTCCGGGAATCTCTTGAGCCTATCAAGAGGGAAGCCAGTGATTGTTGGGTCCAAGATAACCCGCGATGTCACCACTGAGCTGCTCCGCGACATGGTCAAGATTCAACACATGAACGGAAACGACTTCCCTTACACCAGACGAGATGCAAGTAATATCCAGAGATCTTGGTGGCTTCGAGACCGCATTGCACTACCTGGGATGTCGATCCAATTGTATCCGGCTGGCCATGTGGCAGGAGCGAAGATGATCAGCATCCACACTGAGGAGAGAGAGATTCTGTACACAGGAGATTTCTGTCTCCACGATACCGAAATCTTGGAAGGAAGCAGACCCGAAGATCTTCCAAAGAACCCTGATGTGTTGATTACTGAAGCAACCTATGGAGGAGAAACCAGACTTCCAAGAAAAGAATTGGTAGCTAGTCTCTTCAAACAGATTCAGAGCACGATCGAGAGAAAAGGGAATCTCTTGATCCCAGCATTTGCCTTTCACCGTAGTCAGGAGATGGCCAAGAGAATCGACCAAGCCATGGAGCACGGCATTCTACAGAACTATAATGTTTACACCATATCCAAGCTAGCACACAGAATCACTGGACACTTCAACAGGTGCAAAGAGTTCTTCACCCCAGAACTCCAACAACAGAGACACCCCTTCAACTACAGGCATGTGAAGCCCCTACGGAGCACCAGACAGATAAAGGAGCCCGCCATAGTCATCTGTACCTCAGGCTTCGGTCACGCCGGTGCAAGCCTTCACTTGTTGACCGAATGGGCAGATGAAGAAGACAACTCTGTCATCATAAATTCTGGCTATCTTCCACCGGAAAGCCCACTAAAGATCGCTAAGGAGAAGGGTGAACTCGTTGAAGATGAAAGAAAGATTCCTGTCCAAGCAGAAGTGAAGCAAATAGAACTCTCAGGTCACGCTGATCAAACAGAGCTCATTCAACTGATAACGGCGTTGAAGCCCAAGAAGACTTTTCTGGTACATGGAGAGATGGAGCAGGCGCAGGCACTGGCAGAAAGAGTCTCAGAAATGACTGAAGTCTACATCCCACAGAAAAATGAAACTGTCGCCATGTAGCATAAGTTTCTTAGACAATTAGAAAGTCTGGACATACTGTTGGTACTTGTGAGACCAAGCGGAGAGACAGAGAGAAACGGAAAGCCCTACCCCGTTAGTTAGTTGGATATGGTAAAACTGTTGTATATGTTCTGTTAGCCCTGTTTGATTGAAACATGGTTATACACTGGGATCGCCTTAATTTCTGCCTGCATTTTCTCTAACTTCTGTCTCGCAGTCTCTTTATTCTCCTCCTCAGTTTTTGCAGTCTTTGTTTGAAGATCTCTTCCTCTTCTTGGCCAGTACGTTCCACAGTATCTTTTAACGATCTGAGGTACCACCCGCTCTCAGAGGAGGCGAAGGTGATGTATATGGCTCCTGCGAATATCAGTGCAAAACCACTCAGGGTCATGGAGAGACTTATTACGCTGGTGGGGTCCGAGGTTCTTTTCCAGGGAATGAACAGGACCCAGTCGTCGGTACCTACGGTGGTATGGGTCATAAGTAGCCCTCCGATCAGTAGGATCATACCCAGGAGGATGAAAGAAAATCCAATAGACTCCTTCTGTCTTGATTCGGCTGCCTTTTCGCGAATGTACTCTTCGAAGGACATGAATTTTCAGTTATAATTGTTTGAGATAAGCAGGTAAATGTTGTGAACTTGGGCTTAAGACCTCAAAATAGTAGTCTCGGTGAAGATTCTATCTGTTAACGTCAAATATAAACGGCCTTTACCGTCACGTATTCTCGTCCACTTAACCAATTCTTGCCCCTGACCGCGTGGCGAAATTGCGCGGAAAATTTCCGCTCTTGATACTTCTTTCATGAATCTCTCTTTGATGTATCTTGGTGCGTATGGTATTATCGGAACTTCTGCGTTCCCGGGTCTTGTTTTGGCTATGATTACTAGAGGACCAAGTTCTTTGAGGGTGGCTTTTAGGGCTTCAGAGGTTTCAACTATCCTAACCTTGTTCTTACATCCTCTGGCAACCTCCTCAAGCCTCGTTTTTTGAGCGGTGTGTGTCGGCTGACCGCCGGTGGTTGCGTAGGATTTGTTGTCGATGATTATGAGATAATAGTTCTTCAGGGCGTAGTTCCCTATTGTCGATAGACTTCCAAGATTCATGAGCACAGATCCGTCTCCGTCGATCACGTAGACGTTCCTCTTCTGTGCCAAGGACAACCCAAGCCCTATCGACGAGGCGAGGCCCATGGACCCCAGCATATAGAAGTTCCTCGCGCTGTCAACGGTTGCGTATAGTTCTCTGGATGGAAAGCCCAAGTTCGAGATTATCAATCCCTCCCCGGCTTCCTCCGCCACCGTTTTTATTGCGTCTATTCGCTCCATAGGCTATCACTGAACAAGATCGCTTCTATCCTATCCTGACTGAAGACTCTCTGGGCAACTGAGCTAATCTTCTCAAGCTCTTCTCTCTTGGTTATCCGCTCATATCTGATTCCCATCTGCTCGAGCAGCTTCGGAGTCACTTCGCCCATGGGGATCTGTGCCGAGATCTTCTCGTTGGGTCCACCCCTATGAGCCATCAAGAGTAGCAAAGGAAAATCGTAGAGCTTAACCAGCGAGAGCAGGGCATTGATGCAATTTCCCAGTCCAGAGTTTTGCATGAGGAGCGCGGGCCTTCTCCCACCCATAAAAGCCCCCACACAGAGTCCTACTCCCTCCTCTTCCCTGGTCACAGCCACATAGCTGATGTGGTTGTCTATATTCTCAAGTACACCCTTCAACATGCTGCATGGCACACCACAGGAGAAATCAACTCCAGCCTTTTCCAGCTGCCTAATTATCTCGTCATCGAGCATAGCCTACCACCATACTTCTCCGCGATCCTCATCAGTTGATCGTATAGACCGCTTTCAACTACTATCTCCCTAGTCTTCTCTTCTCGTTCATATTCTATCTCTCCTGGGAGCAGGCAGCCCTCCGAATGGATATCTCTCACAACCTCTTCAACCCTGGACTTGAACAGGTCAATGTCTACAAAGCTCTCAATGTTGATTGCCACGAACAGGTCGCCCTTAGTACACTTCTCCAAGCTGGCGGTGCCTTTCACGGCTCTCCCACACTTGGCTCCGCTCAGCGCTCCGGACAGTAGGTCTATTATCAGTGCTAGACCGTAGCCTTTGTATCCGAAGTCTAAGCCTCCCAGCGGCATCAGACTATAAGCATCTCGAAGCTCCTTCGTAGGCTCGCCTTCTTTATCCAGAGCCCAGTTTTTCCCCAGACTCTTGCTCAATCTGAGTTTTCCTCTTGTGATGTTTGTGGTGGCCATGTCCAAGAGAATGGGCTTATCATAGATCGGTATCGAGACGGAGAGCGGATTCGTTCCCAAGATCTTTTTTCTCCCTCCGTACGGTGCCGTGGCTGGCTCGGTGTTGCAGCATGTGACACCTATCATATCAAGTTTTGCAGCTAATTCAGTGTAATAAGCTGCCATTCCAAAATGATTCGTGTTTCTCACACTTACCGCGCCTATGCCAGTCTGTTTCGCCTTTTTGATCGCGATCGCCATGGCTTGCTTAGCCACTACTGGTCCTAAACCATGGTCGCCGTCGAGCAACGCGCAGCTCTGCGTCTCCCTCTCTATCTTAGGCTCGGCTTTCGGCTTCTGAAGGCCAAGTTCAATGGCTTTGATCAGCTTAGGAAACCTGAAGATGCCGTGGGAAGCCAGTCCTCTCATTTCCGCCCTTATGAGCACGTCTGCGACGGTCTCTGCATCCTTTTCACACACAAAATTCTGAAGGACGGATTTGACATAGGCTCTGAGCTGTTCAGGTTTGAATCTCATCTTGGATGACACCATTACTTAGTTTTGGCAGGACCTTGTAGCTCTTGTTTGTTATGAAGTCAACATCCTTTGCGTATCCGATCTTTCTCAGATGATCTGCAGCCTTAGACCCAAGCACATTTTCTCTTACCCACCCTCGACTCATCTCTAGATCGTTCAGGCCGCTGAAGAGCGCGACTGCCACTGCCAGGTCCTCTGCTAAGCCATGCTTGCTTCCCACTGCGACTATACTGACCTCTCTGCCCCGAAGTTCTTTCTTAGCTGTTTCCAAGTTTAAAGTTGAAGCCACATAGGCTTCGGGGACTGAAGTCAACAACAGCGTTGCATTCGTCGTCTTGAGAACGAGCCTTTCCACCGGTTTCTTACGGATGACACGCAACAGTTCAGTTGGGGAATTTCCTATGTCAAAACCCCTCAATTTGACGCCGTTCTGTTCACCTGCCAGTAGGTTACGGTGTTTTTTGAGCTCTAAAGCTTCCTTTTTAGAGTTGACTGCCACAACTTCTGATACGTTATTTGCCAGGGCGGTTATGATTGTGCTGGAGCTCCTTAAGACGTCGATGATGACCGGGACGCCTTCACCAAGCTTAAGAGACTTCGCCAAGGGTGTCACCCCTTAAGCCTTGCCTCAACGTTTCGAGAGATATCACATCCTCAGGTTTGATGTTGCCCAGGTTGACTTCGGAACCGAATGCTAGGATCAACCATGCCTGCTGATTTTTTTCTGGGGCTTCAAAAATTAGATTTTCCAGTCCTATCTCTGCCGTTAACTTCTGTGTAAACTCTTCCCGGACCTTCCCAGTCTGGTCATAGATGCCGAGTCTGCCTGATTCCCTGGCTTCCAGTATCACCTTTCTTGCGCCTGCCTCCAAATCGTTTCTCGCTTCCTTTATCCTGGCGCTCAGGCTCAGTGCCCTATCCAATTCAGGATTCTTTTTTCCAATCTCCGAATAAACCTCAAAACCCTGTGCCAGGGCCCTCTTTATGATTGCTGCTTTTTCTTCCTGAGGTACGTTCACTTTGCCGGATGAAACCTCTATTGATGTCAAACCGATCTTCTCAGCCTCTGTGAGGAACTCATCGACCTTTCCTTGGCTGTATGCGAGCTCCAGTAGGGTTCCGCCGTTGCTCACTTCAATGTTGTTCTCTCGATAGGTTCTGATTTTCCTTTTCAGAGAATTTTTTGGACAAACCAGTGGTGTTCCCCAGCCTAGCTTTATAATATCTATCCATTCGCATGCTTCCATTAGGCTTTTGGCTGCACTATAGCTGAGGCCTTTGTCCAGGACCATCGTGATTCCTTGGGCCCTCTTTTTATTCCCTCTTTCTGGGAGCGTGAGAAAAGTGAACGTCATCTGCCGCCTCCTGACCAGGTTTGTCAAGAACAGGGTTCTTTTACCTGGAGTCACCAGCCTTCTTGTGCATGGTGTGGATGCCGCATTCGCCGCCGCACTTACTTGTACCTTTCCATCTGCCTGCACGTTCAGGTTCGGTGTCTTTGACCAATCTTGTGCACGGTTCACATCCGAGACTTCTGTAGCCTCTGTTATAGATTGGATTGACAGGTATCTTGTTGATCGCTATGTACCTCCATATGTCAAGTTCTGTCCAGTTCAAGATCGGGTTCACCTTCATTAGTGACGTCGGTATTTGCTTTCCGGGTATTCTCGTGAGGGCGCTGCCGCAGGGCTCAAATGTTTCATAGTCGGTTCGGGTTCCGCCTTCAGTTCTTCTCAAACCGGTTATCCATGCATCCAAGTTTCTTATGGCTCTCTTTGTAGGTTCAACCTTGAATATCTCACAGCATCTGTCTGGATCACTCAGCCAGAGGTCTTCGATCGGTTTTCGTTCAGACATATAAACCTTCAGATTCAGATTCCAAAGTTTTTCCAAATGATCTTTGTATTCAAGAGTCTCTTTAGGCGTCATCGGAGTTAAAACTGTAAAGACTCCCATGTCGGGTTTGACCTGCAAGGCTAGATGAAGAGCAACTAGGCTGTCCTTTCCAAAGCTACAGGCCACGGCAATATTTGGATATTCTGAAGTAGCCTTCTGGATAGTTGCTATGCTATATTCGATCTTCTGCAGTAGAGTTCCATCTATTGACTCCGCTTCCCCACGGTTCTCTGCATCCGCAGCATGTTGGTCCCTTTGTTTCATGAAATAAAATGATTCGTGAATGGTACTTAAACATTTCTCCCTTTTGGAAAAATATTATCCTTAAAAGGCATAACTGGCTCACTGAACAACCTAGATAGGAAACATAACCCAAACTTTTGAGAAGATTACAAGCGTATACATGCATGCTCTGACCTAGAGCGGTCCTGAAGACTGTAGGCTGGCAAGATTTGAATTTGAGGGCTCGCTTCTGCAGTAATCTTTTCGCAGGTGCATTGACCCAATGGGAGGTTTGGCGAGAAAGTAGCATGACCGCTGAGAATACTAATAGAGAAGGTCACCAGACAATAAGCCGCAGTGGAAAATCCCATAAGACAGTGAAGCTGGATGATATCATCAGTGAAGCTGAGAAGCCCGTGCCTAATAGGATGCTTCCAGCAGCCCACCGACGGGGCTCACTCGTCTTCTCTTGAGACACCGTGACTCCCCGGCCTCGAAACTTGGTAGCGTAGAGATAGACCGCAACGTTAGCCAAGGCGAACAACGCCCGGAAGACCAGGAAGAACATTATGCCGAAGTCCCCCGTTTCTGGGTTGGGAAGCACTATCAAAGGGAAGGTTGGAGGTGCGAAGATCGCCAGAATCCAGTAAAGGAGGCCACATCGTCAAAATCAAGCGTTTCGCTCCGGACAGGAACCGCAGCATAGACTCTGGGGAGCTCAACCCAAAACACAACAATCAAGAAGAAGACGAAGTGAGCCCACGGCGTAATCAGACTCGCCATGTCTGTGATCGACAAGTCGGTCAACGAGAATGCACTGAGGCTAATGGTTGCCTCAAACAACGTGTTATTCACGGATCTCATCTTTGAGTAGAAGACTCCACCCATCTTCTTAACTTCTGGAGCGCAAGAGATTGAGTGAGCTTTCTGAAGTTTTAAATATGTAGATTACTTGGGTTTGTAGTAAGCCATTAATATTTCCAGCGTGAACAGAAGGCTATGCAATTAGACGAAGTCTATCGCTACATCAGATCCAACTCTCAGAGTTTCATCGATGATCTCGTCCAACTCGTGAACCAACCCAGTGTCTCTGCGAGAAAGGAGGGAATGCAGGAATGCGCGCAGATCGTGGACGAGATGATGAGAGATATCGGACTCTCCACTAGAATCATCCCAGAAGAGGAGGGAAACCCGGTTGTATACGGGGAAATCGAATCAGAATCCTCCGATAAAACGCTTCTCTTCTACGATCACTACGATGTTCAACCCCCAGAGCCGATTGAAGAGTGGATCTGCCAGCCCTTCAGCGCCGAGATACGGGATGGGAAGATCTACGGCAGAGGGGCGGCTGACAACAAGGGCAACATCGTCTCTAGACTAAAGGCCGTTGACGCCTTTATGGAAACCCAAGGAAGCTTGCCGGTAAACATCAAATTCTTGATTGAAGGTGAAGAAGAGATAGGGAGCCCCCATCTGGCGCCAGTCATTCAAGCCAACAAAGAGTTATTCTCAGCCGACGCCGCAATATGGGAGTTCGGAGGCACCGATCGGCACGGGCGTCCCTGTGTCTACCTGGGACTCAAGGGAGTGCTGTCGGTGGAGTTGAGAGCCCAAGGAGCTGAAAGAGATGTGCACTCTGCAAACGCACCCTTGATACCCAATCCTGCCTGGCGACTTGTATGGGCACTGAATACCCTCAAGAATGCGCAAGACAAGATCTTAATTGATGGATTCTATGACAGAGTTGAGAGCCCATCGGATGAGGAGCTTAGCTATCTCAAAGAGATCCCCTTCGAGGAAGACGAGGAGAAGAGAGAGCTGGGGTTGGAGGAGTTCCTTCACGGTCTTTCTGGGATAGACGCCGTAAAGACTCTTCTTTACAAGCCCACCTGCACCATAAATGGATTTCTCACCGGATACACAGAGGCAGGCTCTAAGACGGTGTTGCCCAACAAAGCTATAGTAAAACTTGACTTCCGCTTGGTTCCAGGTCAGATGCCAGACGAGATCTTCGACAGGCTGGTCAAGCACCTGAAAGCAGAAGGCTTTGATGACATTGACGTGATTCAACATGGCTCCACGGAACCCACCAAGACCCCGATCAGTGACAAGTTTGTGCAACAGGTCATAGAGACCGCTGAAAAGGTGTACAAGAAGCAGCCGGTGGTATACCCTACAAGTGCCGGATCTGGACCCATGCATCTGCTCCGAAACTGGCTTGGCCATCCGGTGGTCTCAGTGGGCTGCGCCCACGCAGAATCACGAGGACACGCCCCCAACGAAAACATCACAATAGACGGATTCATCACGGGCACCAAATTCATAGCCACAATCATCAACGACTTCAACACCTCCTAGTCTTGACACCAAGTTCACACAGTAGGAAACTAGTGAAAGTCTATTAAGTTCGTGTGGTCATCAGTTTCTATGATTCTGTGAGTGAAACATATGTCGTTAGAACATATAATTAAGGAGATACAGAAAGATCTAATGAAGAGAGCTGAGACGTGGGAAGAAGTCAAGAGAGACATGCGGAAGGCCACCCGCTTGTCTAAACAGGCGATTCTATTGGCGCATCAAGAAAGGAATGACGATGCCAAAGAGCTACTGGACGAAGCATATGAGCTCCTCTCCAAGCTTGATCAAGTTTCCCAGGAACACCCTGACCTGATACACAGAGGAATAGTCCACTCAGCCTTCCAAGAATATACTGAGGCCCATACCTTCCTAAGTCTGATTGAGGAAGACAGATTCATCAACCCAGAGGAGCTTGAGGTGCCCTTCATATCTTATATTCTAGGTCTGGCGGATGTTGTAGG
>JABAHQ010012315.1_pt1 | contig 26068 bp, 19 predicted proteins | sample 7062091 | NCBI WGS metagenome assembly JABAHQ01 (sample SAMN14534359, study PRJNA622989) | marine sediment metagenome | biome: marine biome [ENVO:00000428]; feature: marine pelagic biome [ENVO:01000023]; material: deep marine sediment [ENVO:00002113] | place: India: Gulf of Kutch | collected...
AATGCGCTGCATCGCGCCGCGCTGAAGAGCCCGCAGGCGGCGCATACGGCGCTGACCACCCTGTTCAGCGGGCGCCCGGCGCGCGGCATCGTCAACCGCATCATGCGCGAGCTGGGTCCGCAGCCCGAAGGGGTTCCGCCCTTCCCGCTGGCCGGCAACGCCATCGGTGCGCTGCGCGCCCAGACCGNNATCACTGCACGCCGCTGTGGGCCGGGCAGAACGTCAGCGGCTGCCGGGAGATCCCGGCCGGCCAGCTGACCCGTGAACTTGCGGCCGGATGGCGGGCCTGAGTCATTACGCAGTCCGTCGCGGCGAGCCCTGAGCCGCCGCGACGGGGCGTAGAATCGACCGCATGTCACACGGAATCCCGTCATGAGTCCACTGACCAATACGCTCGTCTTCCTGGCCACCCTGGCCGGCATGGAAGTCTTCGCCTGGTGGGCACACAAGTACGTGATGCACGGCTGGGGCTGGGGCTGGCACAAGTCGCACCACGAGCCGCGCAACGGCTGGTTCGAGAAGAACGACCTCTATGCGGTGGTGTTCGCTGGCGTGGCGATCCTGCTGATCGCCCTGGGCACTGCCGGTTATCACCCGCTGGAATGGATCGGCGCCGGGATGACGGCCTACGGTTTTCTCTATTTCGTCGCTCATGACGGGCTGGTCCATCACCGCTGGCCGCTGCGCTACGTGCCGCGCAACGGCTATCTCAAGCGGCTGTATCAGGCGCACCGTCTGCACCATGCGGTCGAAGGCAAGGAGCGCTGCGTATCCTTCGGTTTTCTCTACGCGCCGCCGCTGCCGGTGCTCAAGCGCCAGCTGCGCGAGCTGCACGACGGGCCGCTGCGCAAGCACCAGGGTGCATCTAGCGAGGACGTCTCCAGAGATCGTCAGAACGCGGCCTGACCTGCATCCGCCGCGAGGCCAGCGCCAGCACGCCGCCCCCCAGCAGGAACTGCAGCTTCTGCCCTTTGCTGGTCGACACCCGCGCATCCCAGGCCGCCGCGCCGCGCGCTTTCACCTCGACGCCGATCTGCCGGTAGACGCCATGAGCCGTGGCGATCGACCAGGCCGAGCGTAACGGCAGGTCGCGCAGGCCCTGAGACGCAGAGCGATAGTAGGGCTCGGCCAGATCCACCAGTCGCGCCGCCAGCGTCGCCAACGCGGCACGATGCTGAGGCAGCGCGACCTCGTCCTCCGGAATACCCACCTCCGCCAGCCACTCGACCGGCAGATAGACGCGCCCGATCTGCGCATCCTCGACGATATCGCGGGCGATGTTGGTCAGCTGAAAGGCCAAGCCCAGATCACAGGCGCGATCCAGCGTCGGCTCCGCTTCGGCGCCCATCACCCGCGCCATCATCAGGCCCACCACGCCGGCAACCCGGTAGCAGTACAGCAGGGTGTCGTCGAGGGTCTGGTAGCGGTAGCCCTGCACATCCATGCGAAAACCCGCCAGATGCTCCAGCGGATGGGCCTTGGGAATCCGGTGACGCTGGATTACCTGCTGGAAGGCGGCGAACGCCGGATCGACCATCGGCTCGCCGGCATAGGCGCGCTCGGTGAGATCGACCAGCTCGGCCAGCCGCGCCTTACCGCTGTTGCGATCGCCCTCGACCTGGCCATGCCCCAGCGTCTGGCCGTCGATCACATCGTCGCAATGACGGCACCAGGCGTAGAGCATCACCGCGCTCTGGCGGGTGCGCTCGTCGAACAGCTTCGCCGCCGCGGCGAAGCTCTTGGAGCCGACATTGATCGCCTGAGTGGAGTGATCGATGACCTGATCGTTCATCCGGCCTGCCCCTTCAACATGAAGTCCTCCAGCATCAGCCCGGCGGTGGCCTTGGCCGAACCGACGACGCCCGGCACGCCGGCACCCGGGTGAGTGCCGGCGCCGACGATATAGAGGTTGGGAATCACGTCGTCGCGGTTGTGCGGGCGGAACCAGGCGCTCTGGGTGAGGATCGGCTCCAGCGAAAACGCCGACCCGAGATGGGCATTGAGCTCGTCGCGGAAATCCTGCGGCGTGAATATCCGGTGGGTCACCAGATCGCCACGCAGCCCCGGCATGTAGTGCCGCTCCAGGTACTCGAAGATGCGGTCGCGGTACTTTGGCCCCTCCTCCGCCCAGTCGATATCCGCCGTGCCCAGGTGCGGCACCGGCGCCAGCACGTAATGGCTGGCGCAGCCTTCCGGCGCCAGCGAGGGATCGGTGACGCAGGGCGCGTGCAAGTAGAGGGAAAAGTCGTCGGCCAGCGTCTCGCGCTTGAAGATCTCGTCGATCAGCTCGCGATAACGCGGGCCGAAACACACCGTGTGATGTTGCAGGTGCTCATGACGGCGCTTGAGACCGAAATGGATGACGAACAGGGACATCGAGAAACGCTTGCCGGAGAGCCGTTTGGCCTCGTCGCGACCACGCTCCTCATGCCCGAGCAGCTGCTTGTAGGTGTTGACCACATCCGCGTTGGAAGCCACCGCATCGGTGTCGAAGCGGCGACCGTCACCGGTGATAACGGCCTTCGCGCGTCCAGCCTCCAGCTCGATCCGCGCGACCTCGGCGTTCAGCTCCAGCCTGCCGCCCAGATCCTCGAACAGCCGGACCATCCCCTGCACCAGCGCCCCGGTGCCGCCGCGGGGAAACCAGACACCGCCCTGGCGCTCCAGGGCATGGATTAGCGCGTAGATGGACGAGGTCTCGAACGGATTGCCGCCCACCAGCAGCGAGTGAAAGGACAGCGCCTGGCGCAGCCGGTCGTTCTCCACGAATTTGGCCACCATGCTGTACACGTTGCGCCAGGCCTGCAGCTTGGCCAGCTGCGGCGCGACGCCGATCATGCTGCGAAACGACAGGAAGGGCACGGTGCCGAGCTTGACGTAGCCCTCCTCGTACACCGCCCGCGAATAGGCGAGAAAGCGCTGATAGCCGGCCACGTCGCGAGGGTTGAGCGCGTGGATCTGCCGGTCCAGCTGGGCCTGGTCGTTGACGTAGTCGAAGCTGTAGCCGTCCTCCCAGCACAGCCGGTAGAAGGGGCTGACCGGCAGCAGCTCGACATAGTCGGCCATGCGCTTGCCGGCGCCGCTGAAGAGTTCTTCCAACGCCGGCGGATCGGTGATCACCGTCGGCCCGGCGTCGAAGGTGAAGCCCCGGTCGTGGTAGACGTAGGCGCGGCCGCCCGGCTTGTCGCGCTTCTCCAGCAGCGTCGTCTGGACGCCGGCGCGCTGCAGGCGGATCGCCAACGCCAGCCCGCCGAAACCGGCACCGATCACCACCGCCCGCCTCACACCGCCTGTTGCCTGGTTCATCGTCTGTCCTTGTGCAGATTGCTGGCGGCCAGCGCCCGCAGCGCCTCGCCCACCGGCACGGGAGGTTTGCCCGAGACGATGCGCAAGCGGTCCCAGGCAGTCAGCTCGGCCGCGTAGAAGCGCTGGATCAGCGGTTCGCGCAGCCGGTAGAAACGCTGCATCACCGCCCAGCGGCGATCCGCCGGGCCGGCCATGAACAGCATGCGATTGAGCAGGCGGAAGAAGCCGCGCCGGCGCCACTGCAGCGTGGAATAGTCGCGAATCGCGGCGAACAGGCTGCCTGCGTCCCAGCGATCGAGGGCGACCAGGTGGTCGGCCAGGCGCACCGCATCGGGCAGCGAATAGCCCGTGGTGGGGTGGAACAGCGCGGCCGACAGTCCGCTCTGCGGCACGCCACGCGCCTCGCCCCAGAACGCCGCGATATCGCCGGACAGCACGATGGGCAGCACGCCCTGCTCCTCGCGCAGCACCTCGCGGATCGCCCAGCCGCGGCCCTCGGCGTAGCGCTGGATATTGGCGCGCAGTGCCTCCGGCGCCACCGCATCGCCGTCGGCGTAGTAGGTGTCTTCGATCAGCAGGCTGTCGACGCTGAGCGGCAGCACGTAGACGAAGCGATAGCCGTCTTTCTGGGCGACGCTGGCGTCCATGACGATCGGCACCCGCAGGCCATGGGGCTGCTGCAGACGCAGCTCCTGGCCGAGAAACTTCTGGAAGCCCAGCGCCAGCTGAGCGCTGCGCCGCACGCCGCGCCCGTCGATCACCGCCCCGGCCTCCAGGCTCTGCCCGCCGACCAGCTGAACGCGTTGCGGCTCGACCGCGGACACCTCCACGCCCAGGCGAATCTGCCCGCCGAGCTCAGCCATCAGGTGCTGATGAAAGCGCGACGAGAAAATGCTCGCGTAGCCGCTGCCGAGCTGCCGTCGCAGGGCGGGAAAGATCACCTCGTAACCCGGCCAGTGCTGCTCCACCAACGGCGCCAGCCAGGCCTGCTGCGCCGGGGTCAGGTCGTACTGGTGGAACGACCAGGTGTGGTTGCCGCCGAGGGTATCGCCCTGCTCCAGGAGCAGCACGCGCAGCTCCGGCCGCTGCTGGCGCAAGCGCAGGGCCAGCAACCCGTTGGCCAGGCCACCGCCGACCAGGATCAGGTCTGCATCAGGCGTCATCGGCCACCTCCGACCGAGGCCGAACGCAGCCGAGCGCGCTTTCGATCAGCTCGGCGGCGCGGGCCGCGCCACCGGCCTGGCGAACCTCTTCACCGAGCGCCGCGGCACGCTGGCGGAAGGCCGCTTCGTCGAGCAGCCGCCGCAGCGCATGGGCGATACGCGCCGGGCTGGCCAGCGCCGGAAGCAGGCGCAGCCCGACGCCGGCGTGCTCGATACGCGCGGCGACACCGGGCTGGTCGAAGGCGATCGGCAGCGCCAGCATCGGCACACCCGCCTCCAAGGCATCGAGCACGGTGTTCAGCCCGGCATGAGTCACCACGGCCGACGCCTGCGCCAGCACGGCCCGCTGCGGCGCGAAATCGGTGACCCAGCATGCGCCTTCCTGCCGGAGCCTGGCGGCCGCTGCGGCATCCAGCCCACCGCAATGGGCGATCAACAGCTGCACATCGAGCCGCCGACAGGCGCGGGCGATATTGCGCAACAGCCCGTAGCGGTGGCCCTGCAGCGTGCCCAGCGAGGCGAAGACGAAAGGCCGTGCGCGGTCCAGCGGCCACTCAAGCCCGGCCGCCATCGGCAGCGGCTGGCGCAGCGGGCCGAGCGCATGAAAGTGTGGCGGCAGGGCCTGCCGCGGAAAGTCGAAGCCGTTCACCGTCTGGCTGATCTGCAGCAGCGGCGACAGACAGTCGCTCAGGCTCGTGCGCCTGGCCAGGCCGAACACCCGGCAATAGCGCTCGATCACTTCGCCGTGCGGCCGCATCAGCCGATCGTAGACGCCGCTGCTGTGCCGGTTGAGCTGCTCGCCCCAGTCCGTGGCCCGGTAGCGCCAGGGCATCACCGGCAGTGGCACCAGCGGCTCGCGGTTGAACGGCAGGGCGCAGGCGATGGAAACGAATGACAGCCCGAGGTGCTCGGCCAGCAGGGCACCGGCCGGCTCCATCTGGTCGGCCAGCACCGCCTCCACTTCCAGCGCCCGCAACACGGCAGGCGCCTCGCGGCAGAACAGCTCGGTGCTCGCCGCCATGTCGGCGATCACCCGGCGAATGCCGAACGGGCCGGGACTGGCGGCACGACGCACCACAGCGGCCAGCGAGCCCGGCGGATGGGTGTCGCTACCGATGGCAGCGAAGTCCGCCGCGGGCAGGTCCAGCAGCGCGCCGANNGCGCCGACATCGGCCTGCTGGATAAAGGTCACACGGTGGCCATGTTGCTGCAGCTGCCAGGCGATCGCCTCGAACGCCCGCAGATGGCTGAGGAAGGGCGGCGCAATTGCCGCAAAATGTGTCATCGGAGCGCCGGGCCGGGCATCAGCAGGCGGACAGCTGCAGCAGCCGCGCCTGTCGCAGCCCGGCGAGATCGGCCGAGCCGGTACAGAAACAGGCAATGCGCAACTGCTCGATCAGCACTTCGAAATGGCTGACCACCGCCTCGCTGCTGTGCATCGCCGCCTGCAGCACGCCGGCCGCCTGCCCCACCAGATCGGCGCCCAGGCAGATCGCCTTGGCCGCCTCGACGCCATCGCGGATACCGCCGGAAGCGATCAACGGCGTGTTCGGGCAGGCCTCGCGCACCGCCAGCAGTGCCTGCGCCGTGGGTATGCCCCAATCGGCGAAGGCCTCGGCAATGGCCTGCTGGCTGGCGTCTGCCGCCCGCGCGGCCTCTACCGCAGCCCAACTGGTGCCGCCGGCACCGGCCACATCGATGGCGGCCACCCCGGCATCGACCAGTCGCCGGGCCACCGCCGCGGATATTCCCGCGCCGACTTCCTTGATCACCACCGGCACCGACAGGCGCGCGGCCAGCGCCTCGATCGCCTGCAGCACGCCGCGCCAGTCCCGATCGCCACCGGTCTGCACGGCCTCCTGCAGCGGGTTGAGGTGCACGATCAGCGCGTCGCCTTCGATCATCTCCACCGCCCGCCGCGCCTCGTCCACGCCATAGCCCCGAACCAGCTGGGCGGCGCCGAAGTTGGCCAGCAGCAGGATGTCCGGTGCCAGCTGGCGCAACTGGCCGGTGAGGCCCTGATCGCCGGCGGTTTCCAGCGCTACCCGCTGCGAACCCACGGCCATCGCAATGCCCAGCTGCTGGGCGGCCTCGGCCAGATGCGCATTGATCGCCGCCGAGCGCGCCGCGCCACCGGTCATGGAGCTGATCAGCAGGGGCGCGCGCAGGCGCCGTCCGAACAGCGCCGTCTGCAGGTCGATCTGGTCCAGGTGCAACTCGGGCAGGGCGCAGTGCTCAAAGCGGAAGGCGCCGAAACCGGTCCCTGTCGCGGCGATGGCGCGGGTGGGGTCGAGGACGATGTCCAGATGATCGTTCTTGCGGCTGACCAGCGACTGCTTGCTCATGGAAATCGGCTCCCGGGAAGACTTCTTTGGACGTGAAGCCCTGAAAAAAGTGCTATACGACGGCACGACTTGTACAACTTTTTGTCAAACCGTCCAATAGTTGTACAACATTATCCGCAACCCTGGTGCTCGGACTGGGGCGCAGCGAGGGCAACGCCATGCAAACGCAGAACTCCAGTCTCCCGCTTCCGCAATGCGACAACCTGCTGCGTCTGCGCCGACAGGTCGACGAGCGACTGGCGCTGCGCCTGCCATTTCCGGAATCGGAGCTGGACACCGTCACCCAGGCCCTGCGCGAAGGCACCCTGGCTCCTGGAAAGCGGCTCAGGCCGTTGCTGCTTCTGCTGGCACTGGGCGATCTGGATGCCGATCCGGCGATCGGTCTGGATCCGGCCTGCGCGCTGGAGATGATCCATGCCGCCTCGCTGTTTCTCGACGACATGCCCTGCATGGACAATGCCAGCCTGCGCCGCGGCCAGCCGACCATCCACCTGCGCTTCGGCGAGGATGTCGCCGTGCTCGCCTCGGTGGCTCTGCTCAGCCATGCCTACGGCATCACCGCCATGGCACCGAGCCTGAGCCCGCGCCAGCGCAACGATGCGGTCGCACTCTTGGCCAGGGCGGTGGGCGCGCAGGGGCTGGTCCGCGGCCAGTTCCGCGACCTGCACGGCACAGGGCAGGCGCAGCAGCTGGATGCGGTAATCGCCACCAATCAACTGAAGACCGGCTCACTGTTCACCGCCGCACTGGAGCTGGCGGCCTTGCTGGTCGGTGCCGACCGCGCGCTGACCGCGCACCTGCGCGGTTTCGCCAGCGAGCTGGGCATGGCCTTTCAACTGCTCGACGACATCGCCGACGGCCTGAGCCCCGAGCAGACCGGCAAGGACTGCCAGCAGGATCGGGCCAAGGCCACGGTGGTGTCGCTGCTCGGTCCCCAGGCCGCGCGCCAGCAACTGGCAACCCATCGCGAAGCGGCACTGATGCACCTGGAAGCGGCCGGGCTGGCCGAGGGCGAACTCGCCTCGCTGATGCGTCAGTTGCTCGACTAGGAGGAGGTCGCCCGTGTTGACGCTCCATCAGTGCAATGGATGGAGCTAGGCAATGGAAAACGGGCGTCCTTAGACTCGGGCCGATAGAAATGGAGGTTGACCATGACCGAGACCCTGCTCTGCCCGCGCAACCTGGCCTTCGAACTCTACGAGGTGCTGGACGCCGAGGCCCTGACGCGCCGCGAGCGCTTCGCCGATCACAACCGCGAAACCTTCGATGCCGCCATCGGCACCGCCCGCAGCATCGCCGAGAAATATTTCGCGCCGCACAACCGCAAGTCCGACGAGCACGAGCCGGTCTACCAGAACGGCGAGGCGGTGCTGATCCCGGAAGTCAAACCAGCGGTCGACGCCTTTATCGAGGCGGGTTTCCACAATGCCCAGCGCAATTTCGACGACAGCGGCATGCAGCTGCCGAACCTGCTGTCGCGGGCCTGCTTCGCGCATTTCCAGTCCGCCAACATCGCCACCAGCTCCTACCCGATGCTGAGCATGGGCGCCTCGCACCTGATCGAAGCTTTCGGCTCGGAGGAGCAGAAGCAGCGCTTCCTGCAGCCGATGCTCGAGGGGCGCTTCTTCGGCACCATGGCACTCACCGAGCCGCACGCCGGCTCCTCGCTGTCGGACATCCGCACGCGCGCCGAACCGGCCGGTGACGGCAGCTATCGCCTCAAGGGCAACAAGATCTTCATCTCCGGCGGCGACCATCCGCTGTCGGAGAACATCGTGCACATGGTGCTGGCCAAGCTGCCGGACGCGCCGCCCGGGGTGAAGGGCATCAGCCTGTTCATCGTGCCGAAGTTCCTGGTCAACGACGACGGCTCGCTGGGCGAGCGCAACGACGTGCTGCTCGCCGGCCTGTTCCACAAGATGGGCTGGCGCGGCACCACCAGCACCGCGTTGAACTTCGGCGACAACGGCAACTGCGTCGGCTACCTGGTAGGCGAGCCGCACAAGGGCCTGGCCTACATGTTCCAGATGATGAACGAGGCGCGCATCGGCGTCGGCATGGGCGCGATCATGCTCGGCTACGCCGGCTACCTCTACTCGCTGAACTACGCCCGCGAGCGTCCGCAGGGCCGACTGCCGGACGGCAAGGACCCGGCGTCGACCCAGGTGCCGATCATCGAGCACACCGACGTCAAGCGCATGCTGCTGACGCAGAAGGCCTACGTCGAGGGCGCCTTCGACCTCGGCCTGTACTCGGCGCGGCTGGTGGACGACGAGCACACCGCGGAAAGCGAGGAGGCGCGGCGCAGTGCGGCGGAATTGCTCGACCTGCTCACCCCCATCGTCAAGTCCTGGCCATCGGAGTTCTGCCTGAAGGCCAACGAACTGGCGATCCAGATCCTCGGCGGCCACGGCTACACCCGCGAGTACCCGGTGGAGCAGTACTACCGCGACAACCGCCTCAACCCGATCCACGAAGGCACCCACGGTATCCAGTCGCTGGACCTGCTCGGCCGCAAGCTGATGCAGAACAAGGGCGCCGGCCTGCGCCAGCTGCTCGGGCTGATCCAGGACTGCTGCCAGCGCGCCGCCGAATACGACTCGCTCGGTGCCTTGCGCCAGCCACTGGAACAGCACGTCGCCCGGCTGACCAGCGTGACCCAGGCGCTCCTGGGCGACCTGATGGCAGGGAAGGTCAACCTGGCGCTGGCCAACTCGGCGCTGTATCTGAAGGTGTTCGGCCACGCAGTGATCGGCTGGCGCTGGCTGGAACAGGCACTGCGTGCCGAGCGCGGGTTGGCCGAGGGCAATCCGGCAGATGCCGACTTCTACCGCGGCAAGCTGCAGGCGGCGCGCTATTTCCTGACCTGGGAAGTGCCGGCCTGCGCCCACGAGCTGGCCCTTCTGGAAGCCCGCGACGACACCTGCCTGGGCATGCAGGACGCCTGGTTCTAGCCCACTGGAGATATTGTTACAACGCCCCGCCGATGCGGGGCGTTTTTTTGACAGCCCGTCAAATCATCAGGTTAGAATCGCTGGCATATCCCGTGCATGGGCGCGAGGCGGCTTTCTCTAACGGAGTGTTCATTTGGACGTCGGCAACATCAACCACCTGTTCTTCATCGGTGCCTTGTTGGTGGCTGCAAGCATTCTGATGAGTTCGCTGTCGAATCGCCTCGGCGTACCCATCCTGGTCATCTTCCTTGCCGTCGGCATGCTCGCTGGCGTCGATGGCGTCGGCGGCATCGTCTTCGAGGACTACCGCCTCGCCTTCGTCATCAGCAACCTGGCGCTGGCGGTGATCCTGCTCGACGGCGGCATGCGCACCCGCACCGCCACCTTCCGCGTCGCGCTGAAACCGGCCTTTTCCCTGGCCACCCTCGGGGTCGCCATCACCTCGGGCCTGACCGGCCTGGCCGCCGCCTGGCTGTTCGACCTGCCACTGCTGCAGGGCCTGCTGATCGGCGCCATCGTCGGCTCTACGGATGCCGCGGTGGTGTTCAACCTGCTCAACGGCAAGGGCCTCAACGAGCGGGTCGGCTCGACCCTGGAAATCGAATCGGGCAGCAACGACCCGATGGCGATGTTCCTGACCGTCGCACTGATCGAGATGCTGCTCGCCGGCCAGTCCACCTTTGGCTGGGATTTCCTGCTCAGCCTGCTGCAGCAGTTCGGCATCGGCACCGTGCTCGGCCTGCTCGGCGGCTGGCTGCTGCTGCAGCTGATCAACCGCCTGTCGGTGGCCGACGGCCTCTATCCGCTGCTGGCGGTGGCCGGCGGCCTGATGATCTTCGCCCTGTCCGGCGCCATCGGCGGCAGCGGCATCCTGGCGATCTATGTCTGCGGCCTGCTGCTGGGCAACCGGCCGATCCGCAACCGCCACGGCATCCTGCACATGTTCGATGGCCTGGCCTGGCTCAGCCAGATCGGCATGTTCCTGGTGCTCGGCCTGCTGCTAACGCCCAGCGAGTTGCTGCCCATTGCCATCCCGGCGCTGCTGCTGTCGCTGTGGATGATCCTCTTCGCCCGACCGCTGGCGGTGTTCGTCAGCCTGCTGCCGTTTCGCAGCTTCNNGGATCGGCCTGCGCGGCGCGGTGCCGGTGATCCTCGCGGTGTTCCCGCTGATGGCCGGGCTGGAAAATGCCCAGCTGTTCTTCAACGTGGCGTTCTTCATCGTCCTCGTATCGCTGCTGCTGCAGGGCTCGACGCTGGCCTGGGCGGCGAAGAAGGCCAAGGTGGAAGTCCCGCCGTCGCCGATGCCGGTCTCGCGCACCGGCCTGCAGGTGCACACCACCAGCCAGTGGGAGATGTTCGTCTACCGCCTGAGCGCCAGCAAATGGTGCGTCGGCGCCGCGCTGCGGGAACTGAAGATGCCCCCGGGCACGCGCATTGCCGCCCTGTTCCGCGGCAAGGAGCTGCTGCACCCGTCGGGCAGTACCCGCCTGCAGGTGGATGACATCCTCTGCGTGATCGGCCATGACGAAGACCTGCCGGCCCTTGGCAAGCTGTTCAGCCAGGCGCCCACGCGCGGACAGGACCTGCGTTTCTTCGGCGACTTCATCCTCGAAGCCGACGCCCAGCTCAATGCCATCGCCGCGCTCTACGGGCTCAAGCTCGGCGAGGTGGATGGCGAGCAGACCATCGGTGACTTCATGGCCGAGCAGGTCGGCGGCCGGCCGGTGGTCGGCGACCAGGTCGAATGGAACGGCCTGACCTGGACCGTGGCGGCGATGGACGCGGGCGAGGTGCGCAAGGTCGGCCTGAAGTTTCCGGAGGGCGACAAGCCCGGCCCGCAGCTGATGTTCTAGCGTCTGGGGCGGTCCACCGATCGCCCCGTTTCGCCGGCTAGCGAACCGGCGCCGCGAACCACTGCATTGCTGCGAACCGCCCGGCCAACGAGCCCGTCCGTCGACCCGTTGCACGGTACTCGCGCTCGGCTGGCGCAGCCCGTAGACTTTCGCACTTTCGGTCACCCGCCTGCGTCTGCCTCCATGTCATTTCTGCGCACCCTGCTGCTTTCCACGCTCTGCCTGTTCGTTGCCCCGCTGCACGCCCAATCCCTCGACAGCCTGACCGGCACGCCGCCCGCCGCCGAAGGCGAAGCCAAGCCGGCGTTGTCGCTCGGCGAGCAGACCCAGCGTCTGCTCCAGCAAACCGAAACCAGCAACAAGCGCGCCGAGGAACTCAAGGCCCTGCTGGCTCAGGCCCCGAAGGAGATCACCGAGGCCCAGCGCGAGCTGGCCAAGCTCAAGGCCAGCCCCGACGAAGACGCCGCCGAGCGCTACGCCAAGCTGTCGGTCGAGGCGCTCGAGCAGCGCCTGAGCGCGCGGGTCGAGGAACTGTCGGAGTGGCAGAAGCAGTTCAGCGCGGCCAACAGCATGATCATCACCGCGCAGACCCGTCCGGAACGGGCCCAGGCGCAGATCGGCACGGCGCAGACACGCATTCAGGAAATCAACAACCTGCTCAAGAACGGCCGCGAATCGGGCAAGCCGCTGAGCGAGGAACGCCGCGCCCTGCTGGACGCCGAGATCGTCTCGCTCAATGCCCAGATCGAGCTGCGCCGCCAGGAGCTTGCCGGCAACAGCCAGCTGCAGGACCTGGGCAAGGCACGCCGTGACCTGCTGGCCGAACGCATCGCCCGTGCCGAAAAGGAAACCCAGGCACTGCAGGCCCTGATCAACGAGAAGCGCCGCGCCGAATCGGAGCAGACCGTCGCCGAGTTCTCGGCACGGGTGCAGCAGGCCGGCTCGGACAAGCTGCTCGCCGCCGAGAGCGCCGAGAACCTCAAACTCTCCGACTACCTGCTGCGCGCCACCGAGCGCCTCAACCGTCTCAACCAGCAGAACCTGCAGACCCGCCAGCAGCTCGACACCCTCAACCAGACCGACCAGGCGCTGGAGGAGCAGATCTCGGTGCTCGAGGGCAGCCTGCTGCTGTCGCGCATCCTCTACCAGCAGAAGCAGGCATTGCCGAGCCTGCAGCTGGACAAGAACCTCGCCGACGAGATCGCTGACATCCGCCTGTACCAGTTCGAGCTGAACCAGCGCCGCGAGGCCGCTGGCAATGCCAGCGCCTATGTCGAGCAGCTGCTGGCCCGGCAGAACGAGGAGGATGTGACCCCGGAGCTGCGGCGCACGCTGCTCGACCTGGCGACCACCCGCAGCGAGCTGCTCGACCGCCTCAATCGCGAGCTGGATGCGCTGCTCAACGCCTCGATCACCCTGCAGCTGAACCAGAAGCAGCTGCAGGACACCGCGCGCGCGCTCAGCGATACCCTCGACGAGCAGATGTTCTGGATTCCCAGCAACAAGCCGCTGGATCTCAGCTGGCTGCAGGGCGCCCCCCAGCGCCTCAAGGCCCAGCTGGCGTCGATGCCCTGGCTGTCGGCGCTGCAGGAACTGGGCGCCGGTCTCAAGGAGCGGCCGCTGTTCTTCCTGCCGCTGCTGCTGCTGATCGCCGCCCTGCTCTGGTGGCGCAACAAGATCGACGCCAAGCTCAGCTCGCTGAGCGAGCAGATCGGCCACTTCCGCAACGACAGCCAGCTGCATACACCGCTGGCGCTATTGCTCAACCTCTTGCTGGCCTTGCCCGGTGCATTGTTCCTCGCTCTCTGCGGCTATCTGCTGCAGATGGATGCGCGCGGACAGAACTACGTGCTCGGTGCCGCCCTGTTCGAAATGGCCCAGGCCTGGCTGGTGTTCTACAGCGCCTACCGCATGCTATCGCCGGGGCGTGTCGCCGAGCTGCACTTCGGCTGGTCACGGCCGCAGGTGGCCTTCCTGCGCGACGAGATCCGCCGCCTCGGCCTGATCGTCATGGCCCTGGTGGCGGTGGTCAGCGTCGCCGAGCACCAGCCGGCGCGGTTGGCCGACGACGTGCTCGGCATCCTCGTGGTGCTGACCTGCTTCGCCCTGATGAGCTGGCGTCTCAACCGCCTGCTGCTCAAAGGCCCATCGAGCCAGAATGCGCCACCAGTGAGACTGATGATCGGCCTGCTGTTCAGCGTGCTACCGATCGCGCTGATCGTCGCGGTGGGCTTCGGCTACTACTACACCGCGCTGAAGCTGACCGACCGGCTGATCGACACCCTTTACCTGCTGATGATCTGGATCGTCGTCGAGGCCGCGCTGATCCGCGGGCTGACGGTGGCGGCGCGGCGCCTGGCCTACAAGCGCGCACTGGCCAGACGGCAAGCCATGGCCGATGAGCAGAGCGATACGGTCGAAGCCCAGGGCGAGCCGGGGCTGGACATCGAGCAGGTCAACCAGCAGTCCCTGCGCCTGACCCGCCTGACCATGTTCGGCGTGTTCCTGGTGGCGCTGTACTGGGTATGGTCGGACCTGATCTCGGTGGTCTCCTACCTGGACAACATCACCCTCTACGAATACACCACCGGCAGCGGCGAAACGCTGACCACCGCGGCGATCAGCCTGAACAACCTGCTCGGTGCGCTGCTGATCATCGCCATCACCGTGGCCCTGGCACGCAACCTGCCGGGCCTGCTTGAAGTCATGGTGCTGTCCAAGCTGCGCCTGGCCCAGGGCAGCGCCTATGCCACCACCACGCTGCTGTCCTATGCGCTGGCCGGCTTCGGCATCGTCGCCACGCTGTCCACCCTCGGGGTCAGCTGGGACAAGCTGCAATGGCTGGTGGCGGCGCTCTCGGTCGGCCTGGGTTTCGGCCTGCAGGAGATCTTCGCCAACTTCATTTCCGGTCTGATCATCCTCTTCGAGCGCCCGGTGCGCATCGGCGACGTGGTCACCATCGGCAACCTGTCCGGCACGGTCAGCCGGATTCGCATCCGTGCCACCACCATCACCGACTTCGACCGCAAGGACATCATCGTCCCGAACAAGACCTTCATCACCGGCCAGCTGATCAACTGGTCGCTGAGCGACACCGTAACGCGCGTGACGATCAAGGTCGGCGTCGCCTACGGATCGGACCTGGACAAGGTCAAGGCGCTGCTCTACAAGGCAGCGCAGGACAACCCGCGTGTGCTCAAGGAGCCCGAGCCGCAGGTGTTCTTCCTCAATTTCGGCGAAAGCACGCTGGACCACGAGCTGCGCATCCACGTGCGCGACCTCGGCGACCGCAACCCTGCCACCGACGAGATCAACCGCTTCATCGATCGCGAGTTCAACAAGGCGGGCATCAGCATCGCCTTCCGCCAGGTGGATATCTTCCTCAAGAATTTTGCGGGGCAGCAGCTGCAGCTCAGTGCCGCAACCAAACCGGCCGATGGCGACAAGCCGGCAACCGACGATCGCGCCTGAGGAACGTCCAGGCGTCCGTCGTCCTCCAACGTCCTGAACAGGCTCGGCTCCGGCCGGGCCATGCTTGCCCGCATGCCGCGCCGGAGGCGACTTGAAGACCCTGACCCAGCTCCATTTCGACAATCGCTTCGCCCGTCTCGGCGATACCTTTTCCACCCAGGTATCGCCGCAGCCGCTGGAAGCGCCGCGCCTGGTGGTGGCAAGCGAGGCGGCGATGGCCCTGCTGGATCTCGACCCGGCCGAAGCCGAGCAGGCGCTGTTCGCCGAACTGTTCTCCGGGCACAAGATCTGGTCCACCGCCGAGCCGCGCGCGATGGTCTATTCCGGCCACCAGTTCGGCAGTTACAACCCGCAGCTCGGCGACGGCCGAGGCCTGCTGCTCGGCGAGGTGGTGAACGAGGCCGGCGAGTACTGGGACCTGCACCTCAAGGGCGCCGGCAAGACGCCCTATTCGCGCATGGGCGATGGTCGCGCGGTGCTGCGCTCGTCGATCCGCGAATTCCTNNAGTTCCCGCGCGCTGTGCGTCACCGGTTCGGACACCCTGGTCTACCGCGAACGCCCCGAGCGTGGCGCCATGCTGCTGCGCCTGGCGCCAAGCCACGTGCGTTTCGGCCACTTCGAGTTCTTCTACTACACCCGCCAGCACGGCGAACTGAAGCAGCTGCTCGAGCATGTCATCGAGGCGCACTTCCCCGAACTGCTGGAACATCCCGAACCGTTCCACATGTTCTTCCGCACGGTGCTCGAACGCACCGCCGCGCTGATTGCCCGCTGGCAGGCCTACGGCTTCTGCCACGGAGTGATGAATACCGACAACATGTCGATCCTCGGCATCACCTTCGACTTCGGCCCCTACGCCTTCCTCGATGACTTCGATGCCCGCTTCATCTGCAACCACTCCGACGATACCGGCCGCTACTCCTTCGAGAATCAGGTGCCCATCGCCCACTGGAACCTGGCCGCGCTGGCCCAGGCGCTGACGCCCTTCGTCGAGGTCAAGGTGCTGCGCGAAACCATGGAGCTGTTCCTGCCTCTGTACGAGGCCGAATGGCTCGATCTGATGCGCCGCCGGCTGGGTTTCAGCCAGGCCGAGGATGGCGACGCCGAGCTGATCCGCCGCCTGCTGCAGTTGATGCAGGGCAGCGCGGTGGATTACACGCGCTTCTTCCGCGAACTCGGCGAGCGCCCGGCCGAACAGGCCGTGCAGCGGCTGCGTGAGGATTTCATCGATCTGCAGGGCTTCGATGCCTGGGCGGCGGACTATTGCGCGCGCAGCGCCCGCGAGGGCGGCGATCCGGTCGCGCGGCAGGCACGGATGCACGCGGTCAATCCGAAGTACATCCTGCGCAACTATCTGGCGCAGCAAGCGATCGAGGCGGCGGAGAAAGGCGATTACGCGCCGGTGCGCGAGCTGCATGCGGTTCTCAGCCGCCCCTTCGACGAACAGCCCGGGATGGAGCGCTACGCCGAGCGGCCGCCCGAGTGGGGCAAGCATCTGGAAATCAGCTGCTCGTCCTGAGACCGCCGCCCTGGGGCTGCGAGGCTGGCTATTCGCCCAGCGGCAGCAGCACGCGGAACACGGAGCCGCGACCTTCCTCGCTGTGCACCTGGATACGCCCCTGGTGCGCACGCACGATCTGATCGGCGATGAACAGCCCCAGGCCCAGTCCGGCGCTGCTTTCGCTGCCTTCGGCCCGCTCGAACTGGTGAAAGATGCGTTCCAGGCTCTTCGGACTGATGCCGATGCCATGGTCACGCACTTCGATGCAGGCACCTTCGGCACAGGCGGCGACGCTCACCTGCACCGGCCTGCCGGCACCGTAGCGCATGGCGTTGGTGAGCAGGTTGGCCAGTACCTGCTCGATGCGGAAGGCATCCCAGACCCCGACGATGGGTTCGTTGCGCTCCAGCCGCAGCTCGCAGCCGCAGGCTTCCATCTGCGCCGCGAAGCTTTCCACCACGTTGCCCACCAGTGCGGCGAGATCGGTGCGGCTCGGGCGGATCGACAGCTTGCCGGTGCGGATGCGCGAGACGTCGAGCATGTCGTCGATCAGCCGGATCAGGCTCTGGATCTGTCGCTCGTCCTTGTCCACCATGCCGCGCAGGCGCTCTTCGCTGAAAGCGGCGAGGTTGTTGCGGCTGAGCTGCAGCTTGCGCAGCTGAACCTCGAGAATCAGGGTATTGAGCGGCGTCTTCAGTTCGTGGGAAACGATGGACATGAAGTCATCGCGCAAGCGCACCGCATCTTCCAGTTCGGCCTTGGTCTGCCGCAATTCGTCGAGCAGCACCTCCTGCTCGCGGCGGCTCTGCTCCAGCGCCTCGAGCTGACGGGCCAGGCGCTTGCGGCTGCGGTACAGGTCGACGAACACGCTGACCTTGCTGCGCACCGCATGGGCATCCAGCGGTTTGTGCATGAAATCCACCGCACCGCTCTCGTAGCCCTTGAAGGCGTAGTTGAGCTCACGGCCGGCGGCGCTGACGAAGACGATGGGGATCTGCTTGGTACGCTCGGTGCCGCGCATCAGCTCGGCCAGCTGGAAGCCGTCCATGCCCGGCATCTGCACATCGAGAATGGCCAGGGCGAACTCATGTCGCAGCAACAGCTCCAGCGCCTGCTCGGCCGATTCGGCCTGGTGCACCCGGACGCCCGGCGCCTGCAGCAGCGCATCCAGAGCCAACAGGTTCTCCGGCAGGTCATCGACGATGAGCAGGTTCACCTCGTCGTTACGGTCGGGCATGGTCACTCCAGTTCTCGCAACAGTCGGTGAATGTCACGTAGGGGCAAGATGTAGTCCGGTGCGAAGCGCTGCAGCGCCGCGCGCGGCATGGTCGGCACGGCCGCTTCGGCAGGGTCCTGGATCACGGTCAGGCCACCGACCCGATGGATCGCCTCGAGGCCGGCAGCGCCGTCCTCGTTGGCGCCGGTCAGCAGCACGCCCGCCACCTGCGGCCCCCAGACATCGGCCGCGGACTCGAACAGCACGTCGATCGAAGGCCGCGAAAAGTGCACGGCATCATCCTGGCTCAGCGACAGGCTGCGGTCGCCTTCGACCAGCAGGTGATAACCGGGCGCCGCGAAACACAGCATGCCCGAGCTTAGCGGATCCTTGTCTTCTGCTTCCTTGACCCGCAACCGGGTTCTGCGCGCGAAGATTTCCACCAGCTGGCTTCGGCCGTGGGCCGGCACATGCTGCACCACCAGGATCGGCGGGCGGTAGGTGCTTGGCAGGCCCTCGAGCACCACGCCCAGCGCCTCCAGCCCGCCAGCCGAGGTGCCGATCACCACGGCCTCGATGGGCGGCTGGCGTCTGGCCTGCAGGATAGCCTGATCGGAGCTGCTCATAGTTTGCGGAAGATCCTTTCCGATTTGTCGAACGGCTCGTAGAGACCGGCGTAACCCGAGAACTCGACGGTCTCCTTGCTGCCCAGGCCGAGGAAGCCTCGGTGACAGAGCGACTCATGGAACAGACCGAAGGCGCGATCCTGCAGCGGCTTGTTGAAATAGATCAGGACGTTGCGGCACGAGATGAATTGCGTTTCGGAAAATACGCTATCGGTCGCCAGACTATGATCGGCAAACGTAACCTTTTCTTTCAGTGACTTGTCCATGATCGCCGAGTCGTAGGCGGCGGTGTAGTAGTCGGAAAAACTGCGGGTGCCGCCGGCCTGCTGGTAGTTGGCGGTGTACTGGCGCAGGTGGTCGATGGCGAAGATGCCCTGACGTGCCTGCTCCAGCGAGCGCGGGTTGATGTCGGTGGCGTAGATGATCGTCCGCTCCAGCAGCCCCTCCTCCTTGAGCAGGATGGCCATCGAGTAGACCTCCTCGCCGGTGCTGCAGCCGGCGACCCAGATCTTCAGCGACGGATAGGTGCGCAGCACCGGCACCACGTGCTCGCGCAGCGACCGGTAGTAGCTCGGGTCGCGGAACATCTCGCTGACCGGGATGGTGAGGTACTGCAGCAGGTCCATGAAGGCGTGCGGGTCGTAAAGGATCTTGCGCTGCAGTTCCGAGATGCTGCCGCAGTCGAGCTGCTTGAGCGCCAGCAGCACCCGGCGCTTGAGCGAGGCGCTGGAGTAGTCGCGAAAGTCGTAGCTGTACTTGAGGTAGATGGCCTCGATCAGCAGCTTGAGTTCGATTTCGATGTTGCGGTCGCCCATTTCACAGCAGCTCCACTTTCGGCAGCCAGACGCGGATCAGCGAGAACAGACGGTCGAGGTCGATGGGCTTGGCCAGGTAATCGTTGGCGCCGGCACGCAGACAGCGATCCTGATCGTCCTTCATCGCCTTGGCGGTCACCGCGATGATCGGCAGCTTGGCGAAACGCGCCTCCTTGCGGATTTCCTGCATGGCGGTGAAGCCATCCATTTCCGGCATCATGATATCCATCAGCACCAGGTCGATGGTCTCGTCGTGCTGCAGCTTGTCGATCGCCTCCAGGCCGTTGCGGGCGATTTCCACCAGCGCGCCCTTCTGTTCCAGCGCGCTGGTCAGGGCGAAGACGTTGCGCACGTCGTCGTCCACCACCAGGATCGTGCGGCCCTCGAAGGCCTTCTCGCGGCTGCGCGCGCTTTTCAGCATCTTCTGCCGCTCCGGCGGCATGTCCGACTCGACCTTGTGCAGGAACAGGGTGACCTCGTCGAGCAGGCGCTCCGGCGAGCGCGCCCCCTTGATGATGATCGAGCGCGAGTACTTGAGCAGCGCCGCTTCCTCGTCGCGGGTCAGGTTGCGCCCGGTGTAGACGATCACCGGCGGGAAGGAGCAGATGTCCTCCTTGGCCATGCGTTCGAGCAGTTCGCTGCCATCCATGTCCGGCAGTTTGAGGTCGATGATCATGCAGTCGAACATGGTGCTGCGCAGCAGTTCGAGGGCCTGCTCGCCGAACTCGACGGCGGTGATCTCGATGTCCACGTCCTCGATCAGCCGCGACATGCTCTCGCGCTGCAGGGCGTCGTCCTCCACCAGCAGGATGCGCTTGACCTTCTGCGCCAGCTTGGCTTCCAGTCGACCGAACACGTCCTTCAGCTCCTCGCGGGTGGTGGGTTTCATCGCGTAGCCCACCGCGCCCATCTGCAGCGCAGCTTCCTTGCGATCCTCCACCGAGACCACGTGCACCGGAATATGGCGGGTCGCCGGGTTTTCCTTGAGGCGCTCGAGCACGGTCAGGCCGGAATGGTCCGGCAGGCGCATGTCGAGCAGGATGGCATCGGGCTTGTACTGCACCGCGGTGTCGAAGCCGTCGTCGGCGTTCTGCGACAGCAGGCAGCTGTACTCGAGTTCGTGGGCCAGGTCACGGAGGATGCGCGCGAACTGCGGCTCGTCCTCGATGACCAGCACGCAGCGCTCCTTGAACGGGTACTTGTCGCGGTCGTCGGGCAGGCGCTCGTAGGACACGGCGCCGCGGTTCGGCAGCTCCGGCTCGTCGCGGCGCGCCGGCGGCGTGATCGCTTCGGCCATGGTGACCGGTGCGCGGCTCGGCTGCGGCGCGGTGGTCGGCTCGACGGCGAGCGGCTCGCTGTAGCTCTGCGGCAGCACCAGGGTAAAGGTACTGCCGGCACCCGGCGCGCTCTGCACCTCGATCTGGCCGCCCAGCAGGTTCGCCAGCTCGCGGGAGATCGACAGGCCCAGGCCCGTGCCGCCATAGCGTCGGTTGGTGGTGCCATCGGCCTGGCGGAACGCCTCGAAGATCGCCGCCTGCTGCTCCGGCGCGATGCCGATGCCGGTGTCGCGCACCGCGAAGGCCAGCATGCCGCCATCGCGCGGCTCGACGCGCAGGGTGACCGAGCCCTTTTCGGTGAACTTGAAAGCGTTGGCCAACAGGTTCTTGAGGATCTGCTCCAGGCGCTGGCGGTCGGTGAACAGGGTGGGCGGCAAGTCGTCGGCCAGTTCGACGCTGAAGCTCAGGGCCTTCTCCATGGCCTGTGGCAGGAACAGGCTCTTCATGCCATCGACCAGCCGCGCGAGGATGGTCAGTTCCGGGTGCACCTCGAGCTTGCCGGCTTCCACCTTGGAAATGTCGAGAATGTCGTTGATCAGGGTCAGCAGGTCGTTGCCAGCCGAATAGATGGAGCGGGCGAACTGCACCTGCTCCTCGCTCAGGTTGCCGGCCGGGTTGTCCGCCAGCAGCTTGGCCAGGATCAGCGAACTGTTCAGCGGCGTGCGCAGCTCGTGGGACATGTTGGCGAGGAACTCGGACTTGTAGCGGCTGGCACGCTGCAGCTCGTCGGCGCGCTGCTCGAGCATCAGCTGGGCCTCGTTCAGGCGCTGGTTCTTCTCGTCCATCTGGTCGCGCTGGCGAGCCAGCGCTTCGGTCTGCTCGGCCAGCTGTTCGTTGGTCTGCTCCAGCTCGGCCTGCTGCTCTTCCATGTGCGTCTGCGACTCGCGCAGGGCATTGGATTGCTCCTCCAGCTCCTCGTTGGCGGCACGCAGTTCTTCCTGCTGCACCTGCAGCTCCTCGTTGAGCTGCTGGGTTTCGGCCAGCACCTTCTGCAGCCGCTGGCGGTAACGCGCCGCTTCGATGGCCGAGCCGATGCTCGGGGCGATGCGTCGCAGCAGCTCGCTGTCCTGCTCGCGCAGCGGTCGCAGGAAGCCCAGTTCGATCACGCCATTGAGCAGGCCGCTGTCTTCCACCGGCACGATCAGCACCGCGCGCGGTGTGGTGTCGCCCAGCGCCGAGGTCACCTTGAGATAGCCGGCCGGCAGGTCTTCGAGCGCCATCATCCGACGCTCCAAGGCGGCCTGCCCGACCAGCCCCGTACCGACCTCGAGGCTACGCGCGCTCTGCAGATGTTCCGGGTCGTAGGCGTATTCGGCGACGCGCTGCAGCTTGCCGTCCTGCACCACGTACAGCGCGCCGACGGCGGCGTCGATGTAGCGCGAGAGGAAGTTCAGCACGCCCTGGCCCAGCGCCGGCAGCGCCAGTTCGCCGATGATCGACTCGCTCAGCTGGGTCTGGCCGGTGCGGTACCAGGCCTGCTTTTCCAGCGCCTCGGCATGCGCCTGCTGCTTGCGCAGCGATTCGGAGTAGGTCGCCGACAGCGTGGTCAGGTCACGGCGACCGAGAAAGACCAGCAGGCCGCTGAAGATCAGGCTGAACAGCAGGAAGCCACCGATCAGCGCCGTGGTGACGATTTCCGAGGTGTCGGTACGCTCGGCACGCAGCTGACGCTCGGTGGCGATGAATTCGTTGAGCAGCGTGCGGCGCTGGTTGGTCAGGTCGAGGCCGCGGCGGGTGCGCACGTACTCGACGATCGACTCGCCGGCGCTACGCCGCGCGATCCCTTCTTCGGCAAAGGTGAGCCAGAGATGATGCGCCGCCTCGACCTTCTGGATGCGCGACAGCTGCAGCGGGTTGTTGCCGGCGTAGCGCTTGAGCGCGTCCAGCTCCTCCTCGATCTGCTCAAGGCCCTGGCGGTACGGATCGAGGAACGGCTTTTCGCCGGCGATCAGGTACCCACGCAGGCCGGTTTCCAGATCGGCGACCAGGCGCAGCGCTTCATGGGCGTGGGCCACCCCCTTGACCGACTGATCGACCCAGTGGCTGACGCTCAGCAGGTAATAGACGATGGCACTGAAGAAGAAGGCGCTGAGGAAGCCGAAGCCCAGGGGCACGGCCACGTTGCGATTGAGGATGCGCCTGAAATTGTTCTGATCGATGAAGGACTCGCTCATCTGGTTTCCTTTCCGTGTACCGGGGCAGGTCTGACGCAGCGCGGGGGCATCACCTGCGGGCGATGGCGCTCGGTTTCCGGCGTTTTCTTGAGTGTTTCGCGCCTAATAGGTTCCGTAGCGCAGGAGGCGCGACTCTACACGGCCAGCGGAGGGAGTTCAAAAGCGGGCCCGGCCGAGCCGGGCTCTGAGCGATCAGCGGCGGGCGATGATCCAGACGGCGTGAACGATGCCCGGAATGTAGCCCAGCAGCGTGAGCAGGATGTTCAGCCAGAAGGCACCGCCAAACCCGACCTGGAGAAAGACGCCAAGCGGTGGCAGCAGAATCGCGAAGATGATGCGGATAAGGTCCATCAGGGTCTCCGTCAGTCAGGAATTGGCCATTACGAGGCTCACTGAATCGACCTGATCGACGCCAACGGGTTCCTTCGTCAGCGGAGCAGACCCGCCGCCCTCAGGGCAGCGGGAACGAGTCCGAAGGCGACCGGATAAGCCGCCGAGGGCATCTGATGGATGCACAGAGGGGGAAGACGCAGCCACCACGGTGGCATCGTTGCGTCATGCCGCTTCGCCTTTTGAGCCAAGGGGCGGCGCCAGCTATCGCTTAGCCTGCTAACCATCTCAGACCAAAGGAGTAGCCGCCATTGGCCATTGGTCGATAGCCGAGCGATCCACTGGGGCAAGCGGCGAACTCGGCCGGGCCTGGGCGGGTCGTCTAAGCAGCTGCGGGCCACCGAAAGCGCCCGTTCATTGCAATGACCAGAGGACTTCCCATGCCAGAACCAACCGCGGTGATCTGTGGCGCGACTGCCGGTGTCGGCCGCGCCAGTGCCGAGGCCTTCGCCAGAGCCGGCTACCGCGTCGCGTTGATCGCGCGCGGCGAGCAGGGCCTGAGCGACACCCAGGCGCAGCTCGAAGCGCTGGGAGCCCGTGTGCTGGCGATCGCCGCCGATGTCGCCGACGCCCCAGCCTTGGAAGCGGCCGCCACGCGCGTCGAGGCCGAGCTGGGGCCGATCGACGTCTGGGTAAACGCGGCGATGGCCACGGTGTTCGGCCCGTTCTCGGCACTGACCCCCGAAGAAATCCGCCGCGTCACCGAGGTGACCTACCTGGGCAGCGTGCACGGCACCCTGACCGCCCTGCGCCACATGCGCCCACGCAACCGCGGCACCATCGTGCAGGTCGGCTCGGCGCTGAGCTATCGCGCGATTCCGCTGCAGTCGGCCTACTGCGGGGCCAAGTTCGCCATCCGCGGCTTCATCGACTCGCTGCGCTGCGAGCTGATTCACGACCGCAGCGGCATTCGCTTGAGCATGGTGCAACTGCCGGCGCACAACACGCCGCAGTTCGACTGGGCACGCAACAAGGTCGGCTGGCGTGCCCAGCCGGTGCCACCGATTCATACACCCGAGGTCGCCGCCCGTGCCGTTCTGCGGGCGGCCCGGGAAGCGCCGAGAGAACTGTGGGTCGGCACCGCCAGCCTGAAAGCGATCATCGGCACGCTGTTCATGCCCGGGCTGCTCGACCGCATGCTGGCCCGCCAGGCCTGGGACGGCCAGCTGATCCCCGAGCGTGAGCCCGAGGGCCGGCCCGACAACCTGTTCGAGCCGGTGGAGGGGCTGCACGCCACCGAAGGTCGCTTCGGCGACCAGGCGAAACCGCGGGCGATCGCCTTGAGCGCGGCGAGCGTCGGCAAGCTGGCGCTAGGCGCCGGCACGCTGCTGGCGCTGGGTGCGGGTTGGGCGCTGGGGCGTCGCGGCCGCTGATCCGGCTCAGCCCTGCGGCGGCCGTGGCGTACGTTTACGGCGGATGTTGATCCAGGAAAGCACGGCCAGCGCCAGCATGGCGCCGGTCATGTTGTAGTTGCCGATCGCCGCATAACCGAGCGCGGCCAGCGAACAGGCGCCGAAGCCGATCCAGCGCACGGCAGCCATCATCCGCTCCACCGCCCGGCTGCGTGGCGCCGCCATCAGTGCGCACCACGCTGCATGCGCGCCAGCTCCTGCGCGTCATGGCTGCAGAACAGCGTGACCTCGTCGCGGTGCTCCAGCGACAGCGTCCACAGCCGGTGCTGATTGGCCAGCCGAGCGGTGCGATCGACCTCCATCATGCGCTGGTAGAAGCGCAGCCCCGGCGTGCAATGGCGCTCGTTGCGGCCGACCTCCTCGCGGAAGAAATAGGCGTCGCCGGCATGCAGTAACCAGCCGCTGTCGGTCTGCACGGCGACCCCGGCGTGACCATGGGTATGCCCCGTCAGCGGGATCAGCTGGATTTCCGGCGGCAGCCCGCGCAACTCGCGAACGGCCTGGAAGCCGAACCAGAGATCGCCGCCCGGCTCGTAGAACTGCCAGTGGCGCACCTCGTCCCACTGCCGGTGACGGTAGCGGCTGTGGCCGATGAAGCTGCGTGTCGCCCGGGCGGCATCCTTCTCGCGCTGCAGCACGTGCACCTGGGCCTGCGGAAAATCCGACAGGCCCCCGGCGTGGTCGAAATCCAGGTGGGTGAGCACGATATGGCGCACGTCCTCGGCGGCGAAACCGAGCCGGTGCAGCTGTTCCAGCGCGGTGTAGCGCGGCTCCAGGCGGATGTTGTTGAGCGCCCGGAAGAACGGACTGAGCCGCTCGCCGGGGCGCCGCACGTCTTCGGTGCCGAAACCGGTATCCACCAGCACCAGCCCGTGCTGGTCGGTTTCCAGCAGCAGGCAATGGCAGACCAGCTGCGCCGTCAGGCCCTTGCTGAAACCATCGAACAAGGCCCCGCCGAGCGGACACATGCAGCCACAGTTCAGGTGATGGATGCGCATGAAGACTCCTCGATCGGCATGCAGGCCGCGAAGGCCGGCCCTTACTGGTTCTGAGGTCACTGCCGCGACTGGAGTTCAGCCCGGTCNNCCGGTCGGCGGATACGCGGCGTCCTGCCTCGCCGCGCCGCGACGGCGGTAGTCTAAGCTGCCAGCAAGGGCACGACACTGTGCCGTGCTGCTGCCAGAGGACATCCGCCATGCCTCGCCATCCCGCCCGCTGGCTGCTGGCCCTGCTGCTCGCGCTCGCGGTCCAGAGCGCGAGTGCCGCCGATCCGGTGACGCTGCTGCGGGTCGATGGCGCCATCGGCCCGGCCAGCGCCGATTACATTCTGCGCGGCCTGCAACACGCCCGCGACGAGGGCGCACAGCTGGTGGTGCTGGAACTGGACACCCCCGGCGGGCTGGACACCTCCATGCGCGCCATCATCAAGGCGATTCTCGCCAGCCCCATTCCGGTGGCCACCTATGTCACCCCCAGCGGCGCCCGCGCCGCCAGCGCCGGCACC
>JABAHQ010000623.1_pt1 | contig 26035 bp, 30 predicted proteins | sample 7062091 | NCBI WGS metagenome assembly JABAHQ01 (sample SAMN14534359, study PRJNA622989) | marine sediment metagenome | biome: marine biome [ENVO:00000428]; feature: marine pelagic biome [ENVO:01000023]; material: deep marine sediment [ENVO:00002113] | place: India: Gulf of Kutch | collected...
CGCGCTCACGCGGCCCGGGGGGTGGCGAGCGCGTCGCGCACGCGCTCCAGGCGCCCGCGCACCTCCCGCGCGAGCGGCCCCATGGCGTCCTTGCGAACAAGCCCCAGCACGGCCTCCGGATCCATGAACGCCACCGTCACGCGGCCGTCCTCGTCCTCGCGCACCACGACGTTGCACGGCAGGAGCAGGCCGATGTCGGGATCGGCCTCCAGGGCCTCGTGGGCGAGCGGTGGGTTGCAGGCCCCCAGGATGACGTAAGGGCGCCGTTGCACACCGAGCTTGTTCTCGAGCGTGGCTTTGACGTCGATGGTGGTCAGGACGCCGAAGCCCTCCCTCTGCAGCGCCTCGGTGACGCGCGCCAGCGCGCCGTCGAAGGTATCGTCGAGCCTTGTCGAGAATCCGTACATGATGCTCAGCCTCCACTCGGTCTCATACGGTGCGCGTCAATCTCGTTGGGTCGTTCGCGGGCGTCCTGTCTCGAACGGGGGGCAGGGTCGGTCGTCAGCTTCTCCACGCGCAGGGTCAGCCCCTCGACGTCGGCGACCTTGACCCGATCGCCGCGCTCGAGCGTCTGATTGCACTTGGCCCGCCACAGCTCGTTCTGCACGCGTACCGTGAGGGTTCGGCCGCCCGTGGCGACCACTTCGCCGACCTCCTGGCGCAGGCGTTCCACGCCCGTCTCCACCGGCTGTCTCATGGAACGCATGATGAGCCCGTAGAGCCACACGGAGAGCAGCAATACGATGGCATAAACAGGGCCGGCGACGGGCAGGGGCGCCATCCAGAAGATGGCAAGCCCCAGCACGGGCAACAGCAGAATCAGGTGACACACGAGGGCGCGCTCCGTTGGTTATCCAAATCCGCGCTGCTTCATACGCACCTTAAGGCTATGAGCTGCACGCAGGTCAATGGACGCGCGTGCACACCAACAACTTAGTCCCGGGGCCGGATGACGTTCTTGACCGAGGTCAAGCCGGTGTTTTCGTCATCCCGGAGAATTCGCGCGCGGGCCCGGGGCTCCCGCACATGCGGTATCATGCGCTCCGCCCGCGAACGAGCCGGACCCCCGAGCATGCGGGTGAGCACCGCGCCCTCACGGCGAGGCGCCGTTACCGATGAGACGACTGTTCAAGGGTAGTGACCGGCGCTTCCAGGGACGTCGCAGCCCCGGTTTGCTGATGCGACGGGTGCTGATGGCGGCTCTTTGGCCGACGTGGAAGGACGCGCGGTCGTGCGAAAGCTCTACGACGAGATGGCCGTCGAGAATCTTGGCATGTACGTTACGCCCGAGGACGAGGACATGCGCAGGCTCGGGCTTTTCGGGCTGCCGACCACGCTGCTCGTCGGTCCCGGCGGCCGTGCGCTCGCACGCAAGCTCGGGGCGGCGGAGTGGGACAGCCCGGAGATGCTGTCGTTCATCGAGGAGCGTCTGGACGGTGGGGGCTCCGTGGCGCGGACCCGGTGAGCCGCGGCCTGGCATTGTTCTCCGGTTCGACTGAAAACCTCCCATGAGAGAGCCACAGATGACAGGGTTCAGATCGCTGCCGGCGATCCTTGCCGGCCTCGCGCTGTCTTTCCCCGCAGCCGCCCCGGCGCAAGGGTCGACCTCCGTCGAGGCGCTCGCGCGCAGCACGCACTTTCACGGCATTGCGGTCGACCGCGGCGACCCCTCGCGGCTGTACCTGGCGACGCACCACGGCCTGTACGCCGTGTCGGCCGACGGGAGCGCCGTGCGGGTCTCGCGCGAAGCGCACGATTTCATGGGTTTCGTCCCCGACCCGGTGGACCCGGCGGTGCTCTACGGCAGCGGGCATCCGGCCGGCGGCGGCAACCTGGGCTTCATCGTCTCCGGTGACGGGGGCAAGACCTGGGAGCAGCGCGCCGAGGGGGCCCGCGGGCCCGTGGATTTCCACCAGCTGGATGTGAGCGCGGCCGATCCCGACGTCATGTACGGCGTGTTCGGGGGATTGCAGGTGAGCCGCGACGCCGGACGCTCCTGGCGCCTGGTGGGGCCCGCACCGCAGGGTCTCATCGACCTCGCGGCCTCGGCCATCGCGCGCGATCGGATCTACGCGGCCACGCAAAGGGGCCTGCTGGTGAGCCGCGACGCAGGCGCGTCCTGGATGCGAGCCCACCCGAGCGATACGCCCGCTACCCTGGTCACCGCGTCGGGGGACGGGAGGCTCTACGCGTTCATCGTGGGCGTGGGGCTGGTGAGCGCCGGGGAGGCGGAGCTCGCCTGGCGCATCCTCCAGGATGACTTCGGCCCGCGGTTCATCCTCCATCTGGCCGTCGATCCCTCGAATCCCGAGCGGCTCTACGCCATCACGTACCACGGCGAGACCCGCGAGAGCGGGCTCGTGGCCAGCGCCGACGGCGGTCGGACCTGGCGGCCACTGGGTCGGTGAGATGAGCAGCCGGGGATCGTGAACGCGGAACCATGGGGGAGATCTCCAACATCGGGGTGCTGACGGCCTTCCTGGCCGGGCTGATCTCGTTCCTCTCGCCCTGCGTGCTGCCGCTGGTGCCCGCCTACGTGTCCTACGTGGCCGGCCAGTCGGTGGAGGACCTGCGCGCGCGCCAGGCGGCATCGGCCAAGCTCGCCGCCCTCGCTCTCAGCGCCTTCTTCGTTCTCGGCTTTTCCACGGTGTTCGTGGCCTTCGGCGCCAGTGCCACGGCCCTCGGGCAGCTCTTGCTCGCCTATCGCTACGAGGCCAACATCGCCGGCGGCGCGCTCATCATCCTCTTCGGTCTGTTTCTGACGGGACTGCTGCGGGTCCCGGGCTTCCAGCGCGAGTGGCGCTTTCACGGCGCGATCAGAGGAGGACGGCCGCTCGGGGCGTATCTCATGGGGCTCGCCTTCGCCTTCGGCTGGACGCCCTGCATCGGGCCGGTCCTCGGCGCCATCCTCACGGTGAGCGCGGTCTCGCCCGCGCTCTCCCAGGGGGTCGCGCTGCTGGCCGTGTATGCGTTCGGGCTGGCGGTGCCGTTCCTGGCCACCGCGCTGTTCACCGGGGCCTTCCTGACCCGGCTCAGATGGTTGGGTCGCGTGGGGGGCCGGCTTCAGCTCGTGGCGGGGGTGGTGCTGGTGCTCATGGGGCTCGCCATGATCACCGGGCAGCTCTCGCGCTTCGCCTACTGGCTGCTGGAGACCTTCCCGGCCCTCGGAACCTACGGCTGACACCGCCTCCCTTCGGCCCATTCGATCCGTGGGGCTCCGCCGACCGGGGCGTTGACAGTGGACGCTGAACGGGTACACTCATCAAGTATAATTGAACAGATGTTCAATCATTCATCTAATCCTTCATGCTCTCCGAGGACAAGGTCACCCAGCTCGCCGAGATGTTTCACCTGATGGGCGATCCGAGCCGCCTGCGCATCGTGTTCGCCTGCCTGGACGGGCCCGTCTGCGTGAGCGACATGGCCAACGGCCTGGGCTTGTCGCCCTCGCTGGTGAGCCACCACCTGCGGCTGCTGCGCGCCGCGCGGCTGCTGCACGCGGAGCGCCGCGGGCGGCAGGTCTTCTACAGCGCCGCCGACGAGCATGTCCGGTCGGTGCTGAAGGACATGGCCGCCCACGTGGAAGAGGTCCCCGAGCATCAGGAGCCGATGTGACGCGCGGGCACGCACACGGGGCCGTGACCAACGAGCGCAGGCTCTTCTGGGCCATGTGGTTGACCGCCGCGTTCATGGTGGTCGAGGCCGCCGGGGGCTTACTGGCGGGGTCGCTCGCCCTGCTCGCCGACGCGGGGCACATGCTCACCGATACCGCGGCCCTCAGCTTCGCATGGATCGCGTTGCGCCTCAGCCGCAGGCCGGCCGACCGCAAGCGTTCCTACGGTTACCACCGCTTTCAGGTGCTGGCCGCCTTCGTCAACGGCATGGTGCTGCTGGGCATCGTGATCTGGATCGGCTTCGAGGCGGTGCACCGCCTACAGGCGCCGGTGGAGGTGCTGGGCGGTCTCATGCTCGCCGTCGCCTGCGGCGGTCTGGCGGTCAACCTCGTCGTGCTGCGCATCCTGCGCAGCGGTGAGCGCCCGAGCCTGAACGTCCGCGGTGCCGCGCTGCACGTGTTCGGTGATCTGCTGGGCTCCGTCGCGGCCATCACCGCCGCCGGCGTCATCCTGGCGACGGGCTGGACGCCCATCGATCCATTGCTCTCGCTGGTGGTTGCGCTGCTCATCCTGCGCAGCGCCTGGCACCTGGTCCGTCAGTCCGGGCACATACTGCTCGAAGGTACGCCCGGCGACCTGGATCTCGCGCAGCTGCGCTCCGAGCTCATCGACTCGGTGGCCGAAGTGGACGACGTCCATCACATGCACGCCTGGTCGCTCACCGACGAGCGCCCGCTCGTCACCCTGCACGCGCACATAGTAGACGGTGCGGACCAACAGTCGGCACTGCGTCGCATCAAGCGCCTCCTGCGCGACCGCTTCGGGATCTCCCACGCAACGGTACAGATCGAGCGCGGACGCTGCGCCGACGATCACGGCAGGCAGGACGTTGAACGCGCGCACCGCGGTTGACGGTAGCGCAGCGACCGATGCGTGACGCTCCCGTACCGTCCGCGGGCTCGGCCTCCACCTTGGGTAGCCGGAACTGGCAGCGTTTCGCGCTGCGCCTCGTCGTCGCCACGATGGCGTACAACGCGCTCGAGGCGGTGGTTGCTGTCTGGGCCGGAACCGCCGCAGGGAGCATTGCGCTGGTGGGCTTCGGCCTGGACAGCGTCATCGAGTGCGCCGCCGCGGGGGCGCTGCTGTGGCGGTTGTCGGTGGAGGCCCGGGGCGCGAGCCCGCAGGCCGTCGAGCGTACCGAGCACCGTGTGCTGTGGTTCGTGGGGCTCACTTTCTTGCTGCTGGCGGCCTACGTCACCGCCCAGGCGGGCTGGATGCTCTGGTCCCGCCAGCCGCCTCACGAGAGCATCGTCGGCATTGTCCTGGCCGCAGCCTCGCTCGTGGTGATGCCGCTGGTGGCCTGGGGAAAGCTGCGCGCGGCGGGCGCCATCGGCAGCCGTGCCCTGCGCGCGGAGGCGAAGGAGACCCTGGCCTGCTCCTACCTGTCGCTGGCGCTGCTCGCGGGTCTCGCGGCCAACGCCGTCGCCGGCTGGTGGTGGGCCGACCCGGTCGCGGCGCTGCTCATGGTGCCCTGGCTGCTGCGCGAAGGGGTCGAAGGCATGCGCGGCGACGTCTGTGCCGATTGAACGGATGCGAGATCAGCCTCACCCGCCGGCCCCGCGCGGGCCCAGCAGAATCACGGCGGCTCCCGTGAGACAGATCGCGGCGCCCGCCAGATCCCATCGATCCGGGCGGGTTCCTTCGACGACCCAGAGCCACGCGAGCGAGGCGGCGATGTAGACGCCGCCGTAGGCCGCATAGGCACGCCCCGCGAAGCCGGCCTGCGACAGGGTGAGGAGCCAGGCGAAGAGCGCCAGGGAGAGCATCCCGGGGACGAGCCAAATCGCGCTCCGGCCGAGCCGAAGCCACGCCCAGAAGGCGAAACACCCACCGATCTCCGCGAAGGCGGCGAGGGTGTACACTGCCAGCGTCTTGCCCCCCGGGACATACGCCGCTGGTAAGTTCATGTGCGGCGCCCCTCGACGCTACACCGTGGCCAGGTGCAATGGCCAGAGCACCTCGCGCAATCCCTGTCGGTACCCCACCACGGGCACGGTCTTGCCCACCTGGATCCCGCGCGCATCCAGCCGATAGCGGCCGAAAACGGTGTCGGCATCCAGGGCGAAGAGCGCGTCGCGCACGCCGGCCGGGTCCAACGACCCGGCTTCGAGCACCGCACGCTCGAGCACCTGCGCGGCGCCGTAGCCGGCGGCGGCGTGGTGATCCAGCAGCAGTCCGATGGGCTCCTCCGGATATTCGCGCTCCCAGCGGTCCGTGAACCGGTGCACGAATTCGCGATGGCCCGGATAGGGCATGTTGGGTGTCCACAGTCCGAACCCGATCATGCCCTCCACCCGCTCTCGCTCGGGCAGGATCACCGGCTCGTCCAGCTCGAACCACGCGTAGTGCTCGAGCTCGGGTCCCGCCTGTCGAGCCGTCTCGGCCAGCTGCGGCACCTGATCACCGACGTTGCCCCCGGCGAGGGCGTCGGGCGCGGTGCCGAGGGCCTTGACCATGGCGGACCGAAGGCTGGCCGGGTCGCCGAAGGCATAGGTCTGGTGCGCAGTCACGGTGATCCCGAACTCGCGCAACCACTGCAGCAGACCCTTGGACAGATCCGCTGCATAGGCGTTGTCCGCGTTCACCACGGCCGCCCGCCGCACCCCCTGGCGCTGGAGATACTCGACCAGCGGGCGGGTGACCTCGGTGGCAAGGGGCAGGGTGGGCACGGCCCAGCGATGCTCGTTCAGCCACAGCCGGGGCCGCCAGGCCATGGGGAAGACACAGGGCAGCCGCGCCGTCTCCACCACCGGGATCGTGTCACCGGCGACGCCGCTCGAGTAGTTGCCGAGCAAAAGCTCGACGCCGTCCTCAATGACGTGCCGGTAGATTTCGGCGGCGCGCGGGCCCTCGGCCCCGTCGTCGCGCACGATCAGCCGGACCTCGCGGCCGAGCAGCCCGCCGCGCCGGTTCACCTCTTCCTGCCACAGCCGGTAGCCCAGAAGCTGGCGCAGACCGTCCTCCACGAAAAAGTCCGGACCGGTGAAGGGCAGCGAGGCGCCGATCCTGACCACATCCTGAGGGGCGGCACGCGCGGCCGGGGGGAATGCCCCCGCGGCGAGCGCGGCGATGGCGCCCCCGGCCTTGATGAACTCTCGCCGGTTCCAGCGCTCCATGGTCTTTTCTCCTCTAGCCCCCATTTCTCGTTACTGCATGGCTGGGGGCGTGGGCCGGTCGCCCTCGCTTCGCGCACCGGTGAGCAATGCGGAGCGGCCCTGCCCGGCGCGCGGCACGAAGGCGCCCTCTGCGTAGCGCCCGGGTCCGATGACGACGGGCTCGCCGTCGCGCCACTGCACGAGAGCGTTGGTCTTCCCGGTCTGAAGCCCCCGTTCATTCACGCGAAAGCGGCCGAAAACGGTCTCCACGTCGAGCCCGAACAGCGCATCGCGCACGGCGCTCGGCGTGGGGGCGCGGGCGTTCGAGGCCCCGCGCCGCCAGGCCCGGGCCAGAACCTGCGCCGCCGCGTAGCCCTGCGCCGCGTGGACATCGGGCGTCTCGCCCCAGCGTGCGCGAAAAGCGCTCACGAAAGCGCTGTTGCCGGGAGTGCGCAGATACGTGCGCCAGCCGGTGCTGCCCACGACGCCCTCTGCGGCGGCGCCGGCCTGCCCGGCGAAGCGCCGATCGGACGCTCCGATGCCGAGGCAGAGCAACGGTGCGTCGACGCCGGCCGCGCCGAGCGCGTCGAGCAGCATGAGCGCGTCGTCGAGAAACCCGCTCCCTGCGCCGCCCGGGCGGAAGCCCATGCCCGCTACGAGCTGGGGCCGGGCCTCGGAGAGGGCCCGGGCATGCTTGCGTGCCTCGGGCTCGTTGCGGTACGTGAGGTTCGCCCGCACCTCCAGACCGAGGGCTCGGGCGCGGTCCGCGGCACCGGCGACCACCGTGCGCGAGAAGGCGTCTTCCCGATACAAGAAGGCGGCCGTGCCCAGCCCGGCCCGACTCGCCAGCGCCACAACGCCGTTGAGCATCGTGTCGGACGGGTTGAGGAGCTGAGCGGTCCAAAGCCGACGCTGCGCCCACAAGGCCCGGTCGCCTGCGGTGGGGGCGACGCACGGCCGGCCCGCAGTCTCCACCTCCGGCAGCACCGCCCGAGTGAGCCAGCTCCCGTAGGGCGCGATGAGCAGATCGGTCTCGGGGGCGAGGCGCTGGAAGCGCCGGCGTGCGATGTCGGGGTCGCTCGCGTCGTCCTCGAGGGCCAGGCGCACCCGCGCGCCGCCGAGCCCGCCCCCCGCGTTGAGCTGCTCGCGCCACAGCCTGAGCGCACGCTGTACCGGTGGCCCGAAGGCGGCGAAGCGCCCGCTGAGCGAGACGGTCCCGCCGACGGTTACGGTGCCCGGTGTGGCGGCGCGCCCCGGCTCGCCCACGAGCGCCGTTCCGCTGACGCCGAGGAGCCCGGCGAGGAAGCGCCGGCGGCGCATCAATAGTAGCCGCCGCCTCCGGTGCCTCCGCCGCCGCTCTCGGGCTCGGTCTCGGCCGCCCCGCCGACGGTCAGGGTGGCCTCCATGCCAAACTTGCGATGCCCGGGCACGTTGCAGTAGACCTCGTAGGTCCCGTCGGGCAGATCGACCTCGAGGGTTCGCGACGCTCCGGGCGGCAGCAGGGTCGTCTCCACGTAATGCCGGCCGCCGGAGGACTCGATGGTCAGATTGTGGGGAGCCTGTCCGGCGTTGGAGACGCGCACCCTCAGGTCGCCGTCAGCGGTGCTCGTCTGGTTGAAGCCCATGCTCCATTCGCTCAGGACCACCCCGAGCGTGCCGTCGCTGACGCCGCCTTGCTGGGCAAGGGCGGGGCCCGCCGCCAGCGTCAGCAGCACCGCCCCGAGCATTGGCAGGTTCGAAATCGTTCGCGACATGATGACCTCCGTTTCGATGACGTTTGTCTCTGACAGTCGTCCGCGGGTCCTTGACGGCTGACAATGTCAGCATCTCACGGATGGAGGGGATGTGAGAACCCGCGTGAGCCCTCTTTCTTGGTATAGGGACGCGCCACCGGCGCGCAGGTTCCCCGGCGACCGGGATGTCCAATGGAGACGCCCGGCACCTGCTTGACGATCGGTTCGGGCGCCTGCCGCAGCCGTTGCAGCCCGGGTCGGGTTCCTGGAATCCGTTCTTCGGTGTCGTCGGCACGTGGCAGACCAATCCAACACCGAGGGCGCCGACGACTTCGAGCTCGGCGACGTCCTGCGCGCCGATGCCTCCCTTCAATACCGGCTCTGGCCGCGGGCGCTGGGCCGCCGCGTTCCGGGGTTCTTCTACGGCGTGCTCGAAGCGAACCTGATGCGCGCAGACAGGAATGAAGCCAACGCCGTGGCGGATCCGAACCCCGGCGGCACCACGCTCTTTCTGGAGATTTCAGTACGTAACCAGGCGCTGGGTGGTCGAGGCCGTGGTGCACGTGCCGGCGCTTCAGGATCTCGACGGGGCCGCTCTCGAGGATGAATGGACGGTGCGCGCGGGGTTTCGCCTGAACTTCTGAGACGTTCCGCGCAGTGCGGCGGCGGCCGCGAGCGTCATGCTGGAAACCATCGTTCGTGCGCCGTATCCTGGAGTCGGAGTTGCGCGTAAGCCCATGCACTGTCATGCGATCAGCGAAGCGGCGCGCCGGCTGGGTATCAGCCCCGACACGCTGCGTTACTATGAGCGCATCGGGCTGCTGCCGGCCGTGGCGCGCGCGCCGTCGGGTGCTCGTCTCTACCGCGAAGGGGATCTCGGGAGGCTCCGGTTCATACGCCGTGCACAGAGAATGGGGTTCACGCTCGCGGAGATCCAGACGCTCCTGAACGTGCGTGATGCACCGGATGATGCGCGAGCGGAGGTGCGCGCTCTCGCGGCTCGCAAGCTCGGCGAGATCGAAGCAGCGCTGGACGAGCTGGCCGAGCTGCTGGCGCGGTGCGGCGGCAGCGAGACGCCGTGTCCCATCCTGGAAGCCATGAACGAAGCTGTCCGGGGGACGCACGAATCAGCGGGGTGCACTCCGACGTGAGTTTGTCCAGCTTGCTGCCGGGTACCAGAAAACCTTTGCCTGACGCTTGGACGAAAAGAAAGAGGAGGGACGCATCATGAGGTTTCACGCTATCGTCGCCGGGTTGCTGCTGGCTGGAGGCGTGGTCGGGAGCGCTGCCGCGTTCGAGTGCCCGCGGCATTTTGCCGAGGCCGAGGCGGCCATCGAGAAGGCCACGAATGCCGCGGAGCGCATGCCCGCGGGCGAGCAGAAAAAGCTCGTGCACACGCTCATCGACGACGCGAAGATGTATCTCACGAGCGGGCGTCACAACCACGAGAAGCCGCAAGGCAAGTACGACCACGCACGCGCCATCGCCAAAGCGGATGCGGCGCGCGGTTATGCCCAGGCGGCCGAGATCCTGGCGAACAACTAGCCCGCTTGCTCATTCGGTCCACGGCTGCGGGCGGATCCGCCCGCAGCCGCGGCGTTGCGCTCGGCAAAGGTTGCTCGACTCACCGTCGTACGCGCACGGGTATCTCCACGCCTCCGCTTCGCGCACCGGTGAGAAATGCGGGCTCGCGCTCGGTGAAGCCCGTTCGGGTCGTGCGACCTGCCGGCGGGATGCGCGCGAACGGGTGGGCGTGTGTTTCGGGGGATGCGAAGGCTGGTCAGCCGCTGAAGAGCCGCACCAGACACTCGGCCAGCGGGATGTAGTCGGAGTTCGGTAGAGAGAAGAAGCGCTGGAACTCGGCCGCCGACATGCGGCCCTCGAGGAAGGCGTCGAGGAACAGACGGCTCACCGGATGCAGGCGCTCGGGAAACTCGCACCCCAGCGTCACGACGGATATGGGATCAGGCATGGAACCTCCCGCGTCACATCCTGGGGGACGCTTGTCTCCGCACAAGCCTAGCACGTCGTTCGTCGGAGATCACACCAGCGCCCGGTGGTCTGCATTTCTTACCGGCCCATGGCCGCCGGGGAAGATCTGCCCGCGTCTACGGGCCTCTCCACGGCCTCGCTTCACGCACCGGTCAGACGTGCAGGCTTGCGGCGCCGCGCCCGCGTGGCATGATCGGACGCAGCCGGCGGACGCAAGCGCGGCTCTCGCATGGCATACCATTCCGAGGGAGGAACGCATACGAATGTCCATTGCGGTGGCTGTCAGCAAGAACGATACGACGGTGATCGGCGCCGACACGCAAACCAACTTCGGTGACATGAAGGTGCCCATCGACAACGTGCGGCCGATCAAATTCCGGCGGGTGGGCCGCAGCTACCTCGCGGTCACCGGTTGGGATCTGTACGACAACATTCTCTCGGACTATCTCGACGGCGCACAGCCCGCGCTGACGACCCAGGGGGACGTCTTTCGTTTCTTCATGAAGCTCTGGCAGGAGCTGCACAAGCGCTATCCCTTCGTGAACGACCAACCCCACACCGACGACCGTTCGCCGTTCGGCGAGCTCGATGCGACGTTTCTGGTGGTCGGGGGCGAGGGCATCTTTCACGTGTCCGGCAACATGAGTGTCATCCCCTTCACGCGCTACGCCGCCATCGGTTCGGGCGCCGACTTCGCCCTCGGGGCGCTGCACGTGCTCTACGATCGGGACGATCTGGATGCGGCCACATTGGTTCGGCGGGCCTGCGAGACTGCGATGGCGTTCAACGTCTATTGCGGGGGTGACATCGACGTGCAGACGGTGTGAGCCTCGCGCTCTGTCCTATAGGACTTCGTCGAGGTGTTGAATGAGCCGATCGACCTCGTCCGGCGTGTTGTAGTGCACCATGCTGGCGCGCACGACACCGTGCTGGGGCTCGAGCCCGAGCGCCCGGATGCAGCGCGCAGCGTAGAAGTGACCGGCGCGCACGGCGATCTTGTGGGGCTCCATGTGCGGCGGCAGCTCCTCGGAGTCGCGATCGCGGACGACGAAGGAGAAAGTGGGCACCCGGCGCGCGGGCTCGGACGTCGCGCGGCCGACGATGCACACTTGGGGTTTGGCGATCAGAAAGTCCAGGAAGCGCCGCCCGAGCGTCGCCTCGTGGCGCGCCACGAGCTCGAACACTTGGTCGACGCGTGTATGCAGATCCGCGTTGCTGCCGGGGAAGTGGTGTGCGTGCAGGGCATCGAAGTAGTCGCTGATACCCGCGAGACTCGCTGTGAGCTCGTGATTGACGCCCCCGGGAACGAGCTTTAACGGAATCTGGTCCTCGCCGATGAAGAAGTGGTTCTGTCCCCGTGCACGCACGAGGTGCTCGCGCTTGCCGTACAGAAGCCCGAGGTGCGGGCCGTAAAGCTTGTAGAGGCTCAGCGCATAGAAATCGACGTCGAGCGCCTTGACGTCGATCGAGCGGTGCGGCGCGTAGGCGACACCGTCCACGCACACCAGCGCGCCCGCGTCATGCACGCGGCGCGCGATGGCGCGCACGTCGTGAAGCGAGCCGGTGATGTTCGAGCAGTGCGTGAAGCACACCAGCCGCGTGCGCTCCGTGAGGAGCGCATCCAGATCTTCGACCTCGAGCTCGGCGCTTTCGGGATTGAGCCGCCACTCCTTGACCTCCACGCCGAGCTCGGCGAGGCGCCGCCACGCGCCGTTGTTCGCTTCGTGATCGAGATCGGTGACGATGAGCTCGTCACCGGGCTGGAACCAGGGCCGAAGGGCGTGGGAGAGCACGTACACGTTCATCGTCGTCGACGGGCCGATGATGATCTCGTCGGTGCCGGCGTTGATCATGGCGGCCATGCGCCGGTGGGCCTCGTCGATGCGCCCGGTGGCGTGCGCCGAGGCGGCATAGCTCGCCCCCGGCTGCACCTGAGTCTCGCGCATGTAGGCGTTCACCCGCTCGATCACCGAGTGCGGCACCAGAGTGCCGCCCGCGTTCTCGAAGAAGGCCCACTCCCCGAGGCCGGGAAAGTGCCCGCGCACGTAGCCCACATCGAGCTGGGTCTGGTCGTGACTCATGCCCTGGTCGGTCCTCCTACGGTGATGCCCGCCGTGCCGATGCCGTCCGCCGGCCTTTGCTGCTCGCCCGCCTCGCCGGCGCCGCCATCCGGCCCAACACGTCGAGCGCTTGCACGCAGCGGGCCAGCGCCTTCAAGGCCGGCTCGCGCGCCGAGCCGCTTCTCCATAGCAGGGCGATGTCGCGGTATGGCTGCGGATCCTCGAAGCGGCACAGGCGGATGTCGGCGCCATTGGGGATTTCGTTGTTCACGCGCGCGGCCAGCTCCGGCAGCAAGGTGACGCCGGCGCCCGAGGCAACCATCTGGCGCAGCGTCTCGAGGCTCGTCGCCCGGAACTCTCTGGCCTCCGTGGCTCCTACTGTGTGGCAGACGTCGAGCGCCTGGTCGCGCAGGCAGTGGCCTTCCTCCAGCAGCAGCACCGGCGTGTCGCGAAGCTGCTCGGTCCGTGCACGGCGCCCGCGCGCCGGCGCGTGCGCGGCCGGAGCGGCGAGCAGGAACGGCTCGCGGAACAGGAGCTCCGAGTCCAGCCCGTCGTCCTCGACCGGGACCGCCAGGATGACCGCCTCCAGGATCCCCTGGCGGAGCTGAGCCAGGATGTGGTGCGTCTTCTCCTCGTACAACAGCAGCCGCAGGCGCGGCAGGGCCGTCCGCGCGGCGGGTATGAGGTGCGGCAGCAGGTACGGTCCCAGCGTGGGAATGACGCCCACACGAAGATCGCCGGCCAGCGGGTCCCGGTGCATACGGGCGGTCTCCACCAGCTCGTCGGTCTCCTGGAGGATGCGACGCGCCCGGGCGGCGATGGCTTCGCCGACGGGCGTGATGAGCACGTGCCGGTGGCTGCGCTCGACGAGCTGTACGCCGAGGTGCTGCTCGAGCTTCTTCAGTTGGGTGCTCAAGGTGGGCTGGCTGACGAAGCAGGCCTCGGCGGCGCGCCCGAAGTGTCGCAAGTCCGCCACCGCCACCAGGTAGCGCAGGTCTCTCAGATTCATGGCGCCGTTCGAAATCCGCTCGCGAGAAGGGATGCGACGAGAGCCGGCTTCACGCCGCGCCCAATAGTTTACATCAATTATTTCCATATAAACAATCCATTTAACAAATGGCTCGCGCGGCTGTACCTTTCAACGAGTTGACGAACATTGGAGCCACAGGAGGCGATGACATGTTATCAGTCGGCGAGCGATTTCCCGAGTTCAACCTGAAGGCGACCGTGTCCACGGATTTGAAGGATGCATTCGCCGAGGTCAACGACAAGAGCTATCCCGGCAAGTGGAAGGTGTATTTCTTCTGGCCGAAGGATTTCACTTTCGTGTGTCCCACCGAGATCAAGGCGTTTGGCGACCTGAACGACGAGTTCGAGGCGCGTGACGCGGTGGTGCTGGGGGGCAGCACGGACTCGGAGTTCGTGCACCACGCGTGGCGCGTGCACCATCCGGACCTCAAGGGCCTTCCTTTCGCGATGCTCGCGGACATCAAGCGCGAGCTCACCGGCGCGCTCGGCATCCTCGACCCGAACGAGGGGGTGGCGCAGCGAGCGACGTTCATCGTCGACCCGGACGGTATCGTCCGCTTCGTATCGGTGACCGATCTCAACGTCGGCCGCAACCCCGACGAGGTCCTGCGCGTGTTGGACGCGTTGCAGACCGACGAGCTCTGCCCGTGCAATTGGCGCCAGGGCGAGGAGACGCTGAAGGTTGCGTGACGCGGCCCGGGCGGCGGGGACGCCGCCCACGCATTTGTCATCGGTCCTCGGTCGCCGGTCATATGCTTGGGAACGGCGTGCTCTCGGCGCCACCGTTCGCAGTCAATGGAGGGGCAACAAACGGCAAGTGACAGGTGGCCGACGGCAGATGGCAGGAGACTACAGGATATACAACGGACTCGAGAGGTACTTGACATGACGAAGGCGTTCCCCGTTCCTGATCTGCCCGATTACGCGAAGGATATCAAGCTGAATCTGTCCAGCCTGTTTCGCCCCGGCGGTACGCCGGGTCTCGCCGAGAGCCAGGCCGCCGGCGTCGCTCTGGCTTCCGCGATCGCGTCGCGCAACGGCGATTACACCGCGCAAGTGCAGGCTTTCGTCGCGGATATGCTGGACGAGAGCGCCGTGCATGCGGTCAAAGCCGCAGCGGCGGTCATGGCCATGAACAACATCTACTATCGGTTCGTGCACCTGGTGGAGGACGCCGAGTACCATAGCCTGCCGGCGCGACTACGCATGAATGTGTTGCGCTCTCCCGGCGTGGCCCCGGTGGACTTCGAGCTCTACTCGCTGGCAGTCTCCGCGATCAACGGTTGCGGAATGTGCGTGCGCTCGCACGAGCGCAGCCTGCGTGAGCACGGCATTACGCGCGAAGGCGTGCAGTCCGCGGTACGCGTCGCCGCGGTCGTCCACGCCGCTGCCGTAACCGTGGAGCAGGCTTCGCACGAGCGTTCCACCGACACGGACCAGGCGGCCTGACCTTTGCGCTGAGGAATTCTGTGCCCTTCGTGTGATCTTCGTGTTCCTCGTGTTAAGGATGGGCGTTTGAAGTTGCCACCTCTATTCCTCCGCGGACACGAAGCGGCGGTAGTCCTCCTTCACGTGCGCGACGGCCGCCTCGAGGATGCGCTGCCCCGCCTCGATGCTGGCGAGAGAAGGGTCGGAGCCGATGCGCCCGTCGGGAAAACGCCCGCGGTAGTCTGCGGCGTCGCGGATCGGGCCGCGCGGTGCCATGCTCGGCTCGAGCGAGGCGCGCTTCACGGCATCCGGATGGGCGAACTGGGTGAGGGCGATCTCGGTCGGCGTCGCGTGCACGCCTTCCGCATCTCCGAACAGCTCTCTGGCTACGGCTCGCACGCTCGGGCTCTGCCACCAGTTCGTCAGCTTGCACCGCAGCGGTGGCCGACCCGCGGCGGCGGTGCCCATGCTGGCCTCGGCGTACACCTCTGCGAACGCGGCACTCACCGTCGCGGCGTTGCCGCCGTGACCGTTCAAGAAGTAGAAGTGATCGAAACCATGGCGTGCGAGCGAAGTGATGACGTCGCGCAGAACGGCGATCAAAGTCGTCGGCCGCAGAGTGACGGTGCCCGGAAAGCCCAGATGATGCTGAGCCATGCCGATGGCCAGGGTGGGCGCAACCAGCACCTCGATCTCAGCGCTCACGCGACGCCCTATGGCCTCGGGGCAAATGGCGTCGGTGCCGAGCAAACCGGTCGGTCCGTGCTGCTCCGTGGAGCCGATGGGTATCATGATCCCGGTCGAACGTTGCAGGTACGCCTCGACCTCCTGCCAGGTGCTTAAAGCGAGCAGCATTCGCGTTCCTCTCGTCGGCTGGGGGTTGCGGCCGCGGCGGACGCATCCCGCGCGCCGCCAGCCCGCATTTCTCACCGGTCCGCTTTTCCCCAACGTACCATCAAGGTACGCCTGCGCCCCTTGTATCGATGGGCATCTCCATGCCCTCGCATTTCGCGCACCGGTGAGACAGGCGGACCTGGCTGCCGATCTGAGGGACAAATCCACGCGAAGTCAACCACCGCGCAGGCACGCGTGGCGGTTAACGCACGCGACCGATCGGACGAAATAGTCCCCGGAGACCGCGGGTCGCCTTCGAGGCCCCGACGGGAACAAGAGGACTTCAGCGCGTATTCGCTCCAGCGCCAGGCGAAAGGCAAAATGGCCGCCAGGTACACATGGGTCGTGACCCGCGACGTGTTGCTCGGAGATAGCAGTGACGCGGTTGGGAAGCTCGGTCCCAGCGGTGTCGCTGGACGCGAACGCTTCGATATCGTTATTCTGAATGGCGAGCACTTCCGGCTTTTGGACGATGCCGGCGAGGTGCGTTACATCGGGTATATCCTTGGCGATTATGACGGCCCTGAGCCGTTGGAGGATTACGGACGCAAGCACGGCTGCGTTGTCATCGAGTACGAACGCAACGGCAAGTGGTTGCCGGTTTGAGCCGTATTGTGATGCCGCCGTGGTCGACGTGACCCCGCCGCCGAATTCGAAGAACAGGCGGGCACGAGGACGAGGAATGGAGGATGCTCCAACGACAAGAATGCCTAGAGCGTATAGCGCCTGCGAGCAACCGCCGCGCCGTCGCGGATCGCCGGCGTCGACCCAATCTGTTCCGCGACTGGCGCTGGCTGGTCGGTAGCCGCCGGCGAACGCTCCGCCGCCAGGAAGATCAGACGGGCGTGTGCCTCGATTGGTACCCGCCGCACCTGTTCGTGGTGGCCATGGGAATCCTGGTGTTGAACGGGGTCGACGCGACCCTCACGCTGAGACTCCTGGATATGGGCATCGCGCGCGAGGCGAACCCGTTCATGCGCGCTCTCATCGAGCACGACCCCGCCGTATTCGTGAACGTGAAGATGCTCGCCACCGGACTGTGTCTGTTTTTTCTCGTCGCGTACTCCAATCTGGCGGTGGCGGGCCGCTTCAAGATCGTCCGGATCACGTACGGGATCCTCGGCTGCTACCTGGCTCTGGCGATCTACGAGACTGTTCTGCTGCTGACGGGCGCGGGGGCCTGAACCCGGCGGCGTGACGCCGCCTGTCCCCCCGCGCTGCGACGGTCTCGCCATCGGAAAACGCTACCGCCGGTGACCCCCGGCGCGGGCGAGCGTTACTTTTCGACACGGCCCGTGGGCGCCCTGGCGATGCAGCGCTGCGACGGGCCCCGACCCGCGCCCCTGCGCCGCCCCGGAAACCCAGATGCGGCGCCGCCCCCCCGCGTAGGCATCTGCAATCGGCCCGTTGCCGGTGGGTTTGGCACGCCCCTTGCAACGACTCGCGCGCCAAGCATTCGGGCACATCCACAACGCTTTCGCATCGAGGAGGGGTTCGCCATGTCCAAGAACGCGGCAAACGCCGGCACCTTCAAGGTCAAGACCTGGGTCTTTCCGGTGATCGGTCTGCTGATCCTGGTTGCCGTCGGCATCCTGACGAGCTGATCGCGGCGCGGGCTCGCACCCGCGGCGCGGCGTGCGCCGCGGGCTAATCCACGGCGTGCTCCTCGCGCCGGATTTCCGCCACGACGTCCATGTAGGCGCGTAGCACGCTGGCCTCGAAGACCACCCCGATCAGGCGTTCGCTGCCGCCTCCCTCCACGACCGGCACGCTCTCGCCGAGGAAATCCTCGAGGCGCTGCATCGCCTCCCACACGGACGTGTCCTCGCTGAGGACCACCGCCTCGGGGGTCGCGAGGCGGATCACCGGCGTCGCATCGGCACCGGCGCCCGCGAGCCGCCCCAGGGTGATCGTTCCGAGATAGCGGCCCGCTTCGTCGAGGACGTGCGCGGCGTTGCGGCGCGAACGCGTGAGCCGCCTGCGTGCCTCGCGCAGCGTCACGCCGGGGGGCAGCGCGACGAACTCCCGCGTGACGTAGGGCGCGATGGTGCGCCGCTGCAGCACCGGCTTCTCGCGGCCCAGGGAGAGGTCGAAGCTCCGCTCGATGAGCTGCGCGTCGAAGAACGAGCGACCGAAGACCCGGTACGACACCAGGTTCGAGAAGACGACGCTGACCATCACGGCGATGGCCAGCTCGTAGTTTCGGGTCAGCTCGAGCACGATCACGATGGTGGTGAGCGGCGCCCCGATCACGGCGCTGGCCACCGCGCCCATGCCGCAGATGGCGTAGACCTGCGCGCCCGAATAGTAGCTGCCCATGAATCCCTCGACGCCGGTCCCGATGAGCGCACCGAGCAACGCCCCGATGATGAGCGAGGGGGTGAACACGCCGCCGGCAAAACCGACCCCGAGGCACAGCACCGTCGCCAGCAGCTTGCCCGCGAGGATGTTGCCCGCGTGGGCGGCCGTGAACGCCTCGGTGACGGTGAGCCGCAGGGTCTCGAGCCCGACGCCCAACACCTGGGGCACCCAGAGCGCGATCAGTCCTACCGCGGCGCCCGCGGTCATGGTCTTGACGGCGAGCGGCGCCCGCACGCCGGCGCTGGCGGCCTTGACCAGCAGCATCCCGCGCATGAAGGCGATGGCGAGGAGCGCCCCGGCCACTCCGGTGAGCGCGAACAGCAGAAACTCCGGGGCATGGATGGGCGGGGCGTCGGGGATGGGCAGCAGCGGCTCCTCTTCGACGAGCACCTCCGCGGTGACGAACGCAATCACCGAGGCCAGCGTGACCGGGGCGAAGGCCCGCAGCGAGTAGTGGCGCAGCACCACCTCGTGGGCGAAGATGAGCCCGGCGATGGGCGCGGCGAAGACCGTGGAGATGGCCGCGGCCACGCCGCAGCCCACGCCCACGCCGCCGAGCCTGCGCCCGAAGAGCCCGAGCCGGGAGAGCGCCGAACCGAGCACGGCGCCCACGTGGGAGAGGGGTCCGTAGAGGCCGACGGAGGCTCCCGTGCCCAGCGCCGTGAAGCTCGCCGCGCCGGTGAGGAACCCCGACCTCCAATCCATCCATCCCCGCCGCTCGTGGACCGCCTGAATGGCGTCCGCCGGCCCCTCGGCCTGCTGATCGGGCAGTCGCGAGACCATCAGCCCGACCAACAGTCCCCCCAGGGTCGGCGCCCCGATGGTGGCCGCGTACAGCAGCCGGGGATCCGCGACGCCCGCGCGTGCTTCCAGCGAGAGGAGCAGGACGTCGTTCACCCAGAACATCCCGCGGGTGAAGGCGATGGCGACGACGGCGGCACCGATGCCGGTGGTGAGGCCAAGCAGGCTCGTGGAGCCGATGGCCGAGAGGATTCCCAGCAGGCGGGCCGCCGGCGTCATGGGCCCGAGGACGCCGGCCTGGCGACGCCGGGCCAGACATGCGACGAGCCGCGTGTCAGAATCGCCGGGACAGCCCGTGCACGGCGCTCCGGGAGGACGTCCAACCCTGGACCCGGATCACTCCTGCTCGGGTACGGACATGCCGAACGCCTGTCTGAGCGCTCTCACCGCCGTCCCGGAGATGAAGTAAGCACCTTTGCTGTAGGTGTTGCTCTCCTCGTCCCAGGCCCAGTCCTCGGGGTCCCAGTTCAGCAACCACGCATCGGCGTGACCGGTGACGCTGCGCAGGGCGAGGGTGATCCCGGACACTTCCTGGCCGAGCTGATCGTATTGGTCGTGCCCGGTGACCTCCATCAGCTCATCGAGCTGCGCGTATCCCCGTTGACCGTTGTAGTGGCGCGCGAACAGGCGCAGCATGCGCCGGCTGGCCTCGGGAAGCCCTCGGATGAGCATGCGCGCCTCGTCGACCGACAGCGGGTAGGACACGTCGCTCTCCGGGTTCCAGTCCAGGTCGGCGACCTCCCGGAACAGCCCCGCCACCTCCTGGCGCAGCAGCTGCAAGAGCTCGCGTCTCGCCGTGGGACTCAGGCGCCGAAGCAACTCTCCATCGATGCCGAAGTTGATCATGCGTTTCGCTCCCTACGCCGTCGTGCGGGTGCGTATCAGTCGGTGAGAAATGCGGGCTAGAAGGGGATGTCGTCGTCGAACTCGTCGACCGCCTCCTTGGATTTGGGCTTCGACCCGCGGGTGCCGGAGCCACCCTGATCCCAGTCGGCGTCCGAGGGCTCCTCGGCGGGCGCGGTGGCGCCGCCGCCGCGCGAGCCGAGCATCTGCATTTCGTTGGCCACTATCTCGGTGGTGTAGCGGTCCTGGCCCTCGCGGTCCTGCCATTTGCGTGTCTGCAGGCGCCCCTCCACGTACACCTGCGAGCCCTTGCGCAGGTACTCGGCCGCGATCTCGGCCAGCCGTCCGAAGAACACGATCCGATGCCACTCGGTGCGCTCCTGCTGCTCGCCGCTCTGCTTGTCGCGCCAGGAATCGGTGGTGGCGATGCGTACGTTGGTCACCGCCGCACCGCTCGGCATGTAACGCGTGTCGGGATCGGCGCCCAGATTGCCGATCAGGATGACCTTATTGATGCCTCTGGCCATGGCGACCTCCTCCCCAGTCTACAGCCCATGCCCTCGGGGCATGCGCGAGGAATTGTGAGTGGACTGAGCGCAAGGCGCGGCCTTCGCTTCGGATCTCGTCGTCCGCCCGCGGCGCTGCTGCGCGCCGACTGCGGTCCGGTGGACGGCGGGTGGCGACAAGCTGTGTGAGGTGCGTCCTTGCACCGCCCTACTCTACGCCTTAGCCTCCGAAAATGCACGGGCCTCGAAGGCGCGCAAGGCCTGCTCGTCCAGTCGGCTGCGGTCGACCTTGAGGTACGCGATGCCATCCTCGGGCACGACCACGGCCTCGGTCACGCCGCTGATGGCCGTCAGCCCCCGCGCGAGCTCGTCGGCCTGATCGGCGTGCACGGCCCCGAGCCTGACGAGTCGACTGGCGAGCGCACGCGGCCGGCGCATGGTGACGGCGATCCCGCCCCACACCGCGGCGAGAAGCGCGCAGAAGGCGAACACCGCCTCCGGGCCGAAACGCCCGTGCAACCACCCCCCCGCCGCGCCGCCCAGAAACGCACCCAGGAACTGCGAGGTCGAGTACACGCCCAAGGCGGTGCCCTTCTGCGCCGGCGGCGCCAGGGTCGAGATCAGCGAGGGCAGCGTCGCCTCCAGGATGTTGAAGCCGATGAAGAACACGAGGAGAAAGAGCACGGTCTCGAACAGGCTCGCGTGCCAGGCGAAGAGGCCGCCCTGCGCCAGCGCAAGTGCGGCCACTGCCCCCACGAAGATCGGTTTGGTGAGGCGATACCTGTCGGCGATCACCACGAAGGGCGCCATGACCGGCACGGATACGCCCAGCACCAGCACGTACACCTTCCAGTGCTGGGCGGGAGGCAGGCCGCCGGCGTCACGCAGCACGAGCGGAACGACGACGAAGCTCGCCGTCAGCATCAGGTGCAGTGCCATGATCCCGAAGTCCAGCCGAAGGAGCTGCGCGTCGCGCAGGATGTTCAGGATCTGACCGGGAACCGGCTCCGCGTCGCGGTGCAGGCGCGACGCCGCCGGGGTCGGCACGTACAGCATCAGGACCGCTGCGCCGAGGAGAGCCAGCAGCGCCGTGAGCCAGAAGAGCCCCGCCAGCCCCACCCGAGCGGTAATGAGGGGTGCGGCCACGAAGCCGACGGCGAACGCGAGCCCTATGCTGGCCCCGATGACGGCCATGGCCTTCGTGCGATGCTGCTCGCGCGTGAGGTCCGCGGTGAGCGCGAGCACCGCCGCCGCGATGGCGCCCGCGCCCTGAAGGGCGCGGCCGACGATGACGCCGTAGATGGAGTCGGAGAGCGCGGCCACGGCGCTGCCTGCCGCGAAGAGCAGCAGGCCCGCGAGGATGACGGGCTTGCGGCCGATCCGATCGGAGAGGATGCCGAAGGGAATCTGAAGCATCGCCTGGGTCAGCCCGTAGGCGCCGAGTGCGACGCCGGCGAGCACCGCCGTGTACCCGTGATAACGGTCGGCGTGCACCGCGAAGACCGGAAGGAGCAGGAACAGCCCCAGCATCCGCAGGCCGAATATGCACGCGAGGGCGCCGGCCGCGCGTCGCTCCCCGGGTGTCAGGCGTCCGGCGGAGGGGGCGTCCGAGGATTGTGGTTGGTTTTGCTTCATGGGGAAACGGCACCGTAATATAAACAGTTTGACCTTCGTGCTGAAACGGCGCCTTGAGCCACGTCATGGACGTAATCCGTATCCGCGGGGCACGCACGCACAACCTTCAGAACATCGATCTGAACCTGCCGCGGGATCGGCTGATCGTGCTCACCGGCCTCTCCGGATCCGGCAAGTCTTCGCTCGCCTTCGATACCATCTACGCCGAAGGTCAGCGGCGTTACGTGGAATCTCTATCTGCATACGCGCGTCAGTTCCTCTCCATCATGGAGAAGCCCGACGTCGATCACATCGAAGGGCTCTCCCCGGCGATCGCCATCGAGCAGCGGGCCGCCTCCCACAACCCGCGCTCCACGGTCGGCACCATCACCGAGATCTACGATTACCTGCGGTTGCTGTTCGCGCGCGCGGGCGAGCCGCGCTGCCCCGAGCACGACATCGTGCTCGAGGCACAGACCGTGAGCCAGATGGTGGATACCGTGCTCGCGCGCCCTGCGGGTGAGCGCCTCGTGCTCCTCGCGCCCCTGGTCGAAGGCCGCAAGGGGGAGCATGTCCAGACCTTCGAGGCCCTGCGCAACCAGGGCTACATTCGCGCCCGGGTGGATGGCCGGATCGTGGAGCTCGACGAGTTGCCGGCGCTCGATCGCCACCGGCACCACACCATCGAGGCGGTGGTGGACCGGTTCCGGGTGCGTGCGGATCTCAAGCAGCGCTTGGCCGAGTCCTTCGAGACGGCGCTCGGGCTCGGCGAAGGCCGGGCGCGGGTCGCGCCCATGGATGCGGGGGAGGGCGACGAGTTCGTGTTCTCCGCGCGCTTCGCCTGTCCGTTGTGCGGCTACAGCCTGCCGGAGCTCGAGCCTCGCGTGTTCTCGTTCAACAATCCCCACGGGGCCTGCCCGGCCTGCGGCGGCCTGGGCGTGAAGTCGTTCTTCGACCCGGGGCGGGTGGTCACCCACCCCGGGCTCAGTCTTCCCGGCGGGGCCGTGCGCGGCTGGGATCGGCGCAATGCCTATTATTTCCAGCTCATTCAGGCGCTGGCCCATCACTACGGGTTCGATCTCGACACGCCCTTCGAGGCGCTTCCCGAACGCATCCGGGAGGTGATCCTCTACGGCAGCGGAGACGAAGTCGTTCGTTTCACCTACCACGACGGGCGCGGGGGTTCGCGTGTGCGCGAGCATCCCTTCGAGGGCATCATCCCCAACATGGAACGTCGTTACCGCGAGACCGAAACCAGCGTCGTGCGCGAGGAGCTGGCGCGGTATCTGGGGACCCGGTCCTGTTCCGAGTGCGGGGGGACGCGCCTGAACCGGTACGCGCGCCACGTCTTCGTGGGGCATCACAGCTTGCCCGCGATCACGGCCATGGCGGTGGGGCGCGCGCGCGCGTTCTGCGACTCGCTGGCCCTGCCCGGGCGGCGGGGCAAGATCGCGGCGAAGATCCTCAAGGAGGTCAACGACCGGCTGCGATTCCTGGTCGACGTGGGCCTCGACTACCTGACCCTGGATCGGTCGGCGGAGAGCCTCTCGGGGGGCGAGGGGCAGCGCATCCGGCTGGCGAGCCAGATCGGCGCCGGCCTCGTGGGTGTGATGTATATCCTGGATGAACCCTCCATCGGGTTGCACCAGCGCGACCATCGGCGGTTGCTCGATTCACTCGAGCGCCTGCGCGACCTGGGCAACACCGTGATCGTGGTCGAGCACGACGAGGAATCGATCCGCAGCGCCGATCACGTCGTGGACATGGGTCCGGGCGCGGGCGTGCACGGCGGGCGCGTCGTCGCCCAGGGGCGGCCCGCCGACATCGCCGCGAATCCCGCCTCGCTCACCGGCCAGTACCTGGCGGGCCGGCGGAGCATCCCGCTGCCCGGCGAGCGCTTGCCGGTGGACGAGGAACGGCTGCTGCGGGTGCACGGCGCCCGGGGCAACAACCTCAAGTCCGTGGAGTTGGTGGTGCCCGTCGGGCTCATGATCTGCGTCACCGGAGTCTCGGGCTCGGGCAAGTCCACGCTCGTCAACGACACGCTGTATCGCGCGGCGGCGCGCGCGCTGTACGGCAGCCACGAGGAGCCGGCGCTCCACGACGCCGTGGAGGGGCTCGAGTGGCTCGACAAGGTGGTGGCCATCGATCAGAGCCCCATCGGTCGTACCCCTCGCTCCAATCCGGCGACCTACACCGGGGTGTTCACGCCCATTCGCGATCTGTTCGCCGGCGTACCCGAGGCCCGCGCCCGCGGCTACACGCCGGGGCGGTTCAGCTTCAACGTCGGCGGGGGTCGTTGCGAGGCCTGCCACGGTGACGGGCTCATCAAGGTAGAGATGCATTTCCTGCCCGACGTCTACGTGCCGTGCGACGTGTGCAAGGGCAAGCGCTACAATCGCGAGACACTGGACGTCCGCTACAAGGGTGCCAACATACACGAAGTGCTGGAGATGACGGTCGAGGATGCGCGCCGTTTCTTCGATGCCGTGCCGCAGGTCGCACGCCGGCTCCAGACGCTCATCGACGTGGGTCTCGCCTACATCAAGCTGGGTCAGAGCGCGACCACTCTCTCGGGCGGCGAAGCACAGCGCGTGAAGCTCGCGCGGGAGCTCGCCAGGCGCGAGACCGGGCGTACACTCTACATCCTCGATGAGCCCACGACGGGGCTGCATTTCCACGACATCGAGCAGCTTCTGCGCGTGCTGCACCGCCTGCGCGATCACGGAAATACGGTGGTCGTCATCGAGCACAATCTGGACGTCATCAAGACCGCCGACTGGGTCGTGGACCTCGGCCCGGAGGGAGGTGAGCGCGGGGGCTACGTCATCGCCGAAGGCACGCCGGAGACCGTGTCGCAGAAGCCGCACTCGCACACGGGCCGCTTCCTCGCCGCGGCGCTCGCGGCGGGCCGCCAGCAGAAGGCGGGATGATGGTTAAGGAAATCGCGGTTAGGAAACCGCGCCCACAAGGCAGGAGCGGCCTTCGGCCGCAAATCACGTGATCGCTCGAGTCCGGGGGGATGCGATGTCTGCACTGATATGTGGATCTCTTGCCTACGACAACATCATGGTGTTCCACGACCGTTTCCGTAATCACATCCTGCCGGACAAGGTGCACATTCTGAACGTTTCCTTTCTGGTGCCCGAGCTGAGGCGGGAGTTCGGCGGCTGCGCCGGCAACATCGCCTACAACCTGCACCTGCTCGGCGGAAACGGCGTGCCCATGGGGACCGTGGGACACGACTTCGCGCCCTACGGCGAGTGGATGGACGAGTGCGGCGTCAAACGACGCCACGTCAGCGTCGTGAAGGATGTCTTCACTGCACAGGCGTTCATCACCACCGATCTCGACGACAATCAGATCACCGCTTTTCACCCCGGCGCCATGAATTACTCACACGTGAACGACGTGCACGACGCCGAAGACATCGACATCGGCATTGTGGCACCCGATGGGCGCGAGGGCATGATCCAGCACGCTTCACAGTTCGCGCACGCGGATATTCCGTTCGTATTCGACCCGAGCCAGGGCCTGCCGATGTTCGACGGCGCCGAGCTCAGGCACTTCATCGACCAGGCGACGTGGGTCACCGTCAACGACTACGAGTGGCAGATGCTGCGCGAGCGCACCGGTTACAGGATCGGCGACGTGGTGAAGCGCGTGGAGGCGCTCATCGTGACCCGGGGGGCGCAGGGATCGCTCATCCACACGCGCCGCGGCGAGCTCCGCATCCCGGCCGCGCAGGTGCGCGAGACGGTCGATCCCACGGGGTGCGGCGACGCGTACCGCGCCGGGCTCGTGTACGGGCTCATGCACAAGATGGATTGGGAGATGACGGCGCGCATAGCATCGCTCATGGGCGCTTTCGCCATCGAGCACAACGGCACCCAGAACCATCGCTTCGAGCGCGCCGAGTTCGAGGCGCGCTTCAAGGAATCCTTCGGCTACTCGCTTTGAGCAGGAGTTGAACGGAGCGCCGTAGGAGCGGCCTTGGCCGCGAAC
>JABAHQ010010913.1_pt1 | contig 26031 bp, 26 predicted proteins | sample 7062091 | NCBI WGS metagenome assembly JABAHQ01 (sample SAMN14534359, study PRJNA622989) | marine sediment metagenome | biome: marine biome [ENVO:00000428]; feature: marine pelagic biome [ENVO:01000023]; material: deep marine sediment [ENVO:00002113] | place: India: Gulf of Kutch | collected...
CCGCCCTTCAGGGCGATGGACGCCAGGCCGGTGGCAATCAACAGGCCGGAAAACACCAGGGCCGTCTTGAACTTGCCCATGAAATCGATGTGCGTCTGTTTGGAGATCAGTTCCATTCCGTTTCCTGTTTAAATACTCAGCTTCTCAATTTTTTTCCGGCTCATCACCGTATCGAACGTGGCCCGGCTGACGAATACCGCCGTAAACATACTGGCGGCGATCCCGATACACAGGGTGATGGCGAATCCCTTGATGGGACCGGTGCCGAACTGAAACAGCACGATGGCCGCGATGAATGTGGTCACGTTGGCGTCGACGATGGTGCGAAAGGCTTTCTCGAAACCCGCATCAATCGCCGCGCGCACGGTTTTTCCCACCCGCAGTTCTTCCCGGATACGTTCAAAGACCAGCACATTCGCGTCGATCGCCATACCCACGGTCAGGATGATTCCGGCGATTCCGGGCAGGGTGAGCGATGCCCCGAAATAGGCCAGCGCCCCCATCAGCATCACCAGATTCAGCACCAGTGCGCCGACGGCCACGATCCCGGACAGCCGGTAATAGATGACGATAAAAACCACCACCGCCAGCATGCCGATTTGAATGGATTGGATTCCCGCGTTCACCGAATCCTTCCCCAGGGAGGGTCCGACGGTGCGGTTTTCCTCTATCGTGACCGGTGCGGGAAGAGCCCCCGCGCGCAGGGCGATGGCCAGGTCTTTAGCCTCTTCCGTGGTGAAGCGGCCGGTGATCTGCGCCTGCCCGCCGGCGATTTCTTCCTGAATCACCGGGGCCGAATAAATATGATCGTCCAGTATGATGGCCAGACGTTTACCGACGTTTTCCCGGGTCACCTGGTGGAAGGTCATTCCTCCCATACTGTTGAACGCGATGGCGACATAGGGTTCGTTGAACTGTGCATCGTAACGGACATCGGCGGCGGTGAGCATATCACCGGTCAGAATGACCCGCTTCTTGACCAGATACGGCTCCTTTTTGATGACTTCCCCGGTGGTTTTGTCGACGGTGCGTTCATACAGAATTTCACTGTCCACGGGAATTCCCTGAGCCTTGGCCGCGGCGGGGCTCATCGATTCGTTCACCATCTTGAATTCCAGTCGGGCGGTCTTGCCGATCAGATCGATGGCCCGCTTGGCGTCTTTGATCCCCGGCAGTTGCACCAGAATACGGCGTTTTCCCTGCACCTGGATCGAAGGTTCCGCCACGCCGAATTGATCCACCCGGTTGCGGATGGTTTCCATCCCCTGCTGGACCGCGTTGTCCTGAATATATTTGATCTCCTCGGGGCGTAACCGGTAAACCAGCTCCAGGCCATCCCGCAACACTTCTTTCTTTTCCAGCGAGGTGTAATTTTTGAGAACGTTCAGGGCGGTCGGGGTATCCACGGTATCCACCAGAATAACCCGGATCACCTGGGCATCCTGGTTCAGCAGAACCCGGTCCAATTCGATATCCTCATCCTGAAGCGCGTGCCGGATATCATCCACTTTCTGTTCCAGGGAAAACTCCACGGCTTTTTCCGCCTGAACCTCGAGAACGAGGTGCATTCCCCCCTGAAGATCCAGTCCCAGATTGATCTTTTCTTCCAGCGGCCAGGCCAGCCAGCCGGCACCCAGCACCAGAAACAGAATCAATGGAATTTTCCAGCGTAAATCCTTAAACATGTCTCAGCTTTCGGGTTCACCCATGAAAAGAGTTTATTCCTTAATCTTGCCGATGGATGAACGGTTGATCTTGATGCGAACGTTGTCGGCGATCTGAAGGGTGACAATATCATCCTTCACTTTTTTAACGGTTCCGTGAATACCGCCCGTGGTAATGATATTGGCGCCTTCCTCAAGATTGTCCCGCATTTTCTGGACTTCCTGGTGTTGTTTCTTCTGCGGCTTGATCAGAACGAAATAAAAAATCAGCCCGACAAAGATCATCGGCACGACAAAACTCATAAACAGGCCGGGGCCTTTCGGCTGCCCCTCTCCCGGAGGTGGTGCCATGGTCAGCACCCAATCGATGATTACGTCATGAATCATTGGTCATTCCTGTTAGCTTCCGTTCCCAAAAACCGGACGGTCCTGGAAACCTGTTTTTTAGACCCGTCCGGACTTTTCCCTGTTCTCTGGAACCGCGTATGCACATATAAAAACAAACACTTAAGCAACATCCCACGATCCGATGAGTCAGGAACAAGAATGTTGCTTCTATCAAATCCCCTTAATTTTGTCAAACTTTTATAAAATTGGCTGTTGGGCTTGCAGGGCAGGCCTCTAAACGGTATTTTAAGACTCGTGGCGGGGCGGGCAAAACCCATTCCCAAACCGGGCCATCATAACATTTTTTAAACCTGAATTACCGGGAGAACCGACTGTGTCTACCACTCACACCATCCACACCCCCATCAATGATTTCATCGCGGAAGACGTCCGGCGGACCGGAATTTTTGAGGACCTGGAAATCGACGCCTGTTGCGGCGGCTGGCGGACCCTCGCCCAGGCCTGTGAGGAAAAAGGCATCGACCCGGAACCGGTTCTGCAACAATTGCTGGATATCCAACCGGAACCCGACCCGTCCGCCGAAGAAGCGGCGCAAGGTATGGACGGCTCACTGGCGGAATCGGTAGACCATCTGCTGACAACGCATCACACCTATCTCAAACAGGCTCTACCCAAACTGGCCCAACTGTTCGACAAAGTGATCGCGGCCCACGGCGAAAACCATCCGGAGTTGAAAACGATTCAGGAAACTTTTGCCCAATTGCGGGCGGACCTGGAGCCTCACCTGTTGAAAGAAGAACAGGTGCTGTTCCCCATCATCAAAGTACTGGAAACGTCCGGGGGTGATGCGGATTTTCACTGCGGCTCGGTACTCAATCCCATCCGCGCCATGCAGACGGAACACGAACGTACCCATATGCTGTTTGAAAAAATCCGCGGCCTGTCCGGCAACTTCAAGCTGCCGGAAGACGCCTGCGAAAGCTACCGCCGGCTGTACGCCGAGCTGGATGAATTGGAAACCGATACCCGCCTGCACATCCGGAAGGAAAATGAAATCCTGTTCCCGCAGGTCCTGGCTTTCGAAGAGAACCTGGATTAGGCGTTTGGGCGAACCCGCTCCCTAATAAAATTTGTCCGGAATTTTTTGTTCGCCGGTCAGCTTGACGTACAGGGCATGAAATTCCGCCGTCGTCAGCTTCGGATCGCGCAACTGTTTCAATTGCTCAGGGGTTATCTTGGCTTCCGAATTCTCGTCCCAGGCGGAAGTGCCGATGGCAACGTAATGCGGCGGATTCAGCCGCTGGAATATCAGACCGTTGACATTGTCATTGAGTTTGAGGGCCAGATCGATGACCCACCGGGCGTCTTCCGCGCTGAGTGACCGGCCGATGGCGATATTGGTCGGCGGATGCCCTCCTCGCGGCGGCCAGTACTGAATGGTATTCCGGATCACCTTGATGGAATTCTTCTTCAGCATCTTGCGGAGAGCCCGGTTGTTCTTTTTATGCTTACGCTCCAGCCAGATTTCGATGGTGCAGATGGTGGTCTTTTCGATTTTACATCCCGAGGGGATATAATCTTTTTGCGCCGCACTCCCGGCCCAGGCGGCCCCGGGTCCCCAAACGGCCAGAGCCAGCGCGAAAACTCCAATTCGTAAAACTGATTTCATTGCAACACCCTTCCCTGTTGAATTGCGATTCTGATTCCTGTTTTCGATAGCTGCATTGTAACTTATCTAAGACCGGAGACTCAGCCTAATATTCCCATGATTTTTTTCTGATGGTCTTCCGTCAAAATCGGATCCGTATAACTTTTGATCGCCGCGATCATATTTCCGCCTTCTACCACATTGTAATCGCGGGCCCCGGTCAACCGGGCGCGGGTGAACACCACCAGCGGGATAAACGGAAAATCCCCCACCCGGTTTTCCAGTTCCTGGATGACTTTTTTGGTCTGCCACAGGGGATTGTATATCAAATGATTTTTACCCATCCCCGAAATCTGCCATTCCCGCTTGCCGGGCTGAACATCCACCTGCCCCACTTCCCGGCATTCGTTGAGGATGAACACGCCGTAAGGGGACACCACCGAGTTCTCGATGCGGATCATGCCTTTCTCGCTCTGCAGGATGGACCCGCTCAACACCACGTAGTTGCCACCCAGTTGAGTCAACAACGACCGCACGGAAACTTCCGGCGTCAGCGGCCGCTTGCGGGAAACGATCCACATCGCTACCCCGCCTGCCAGGGTAATACCGGCGATCAGCCAGGGGTCCATCATCGGTTTAACCGTTGATATCGTCGAGCAGTTTGCCCAATTCGCTCAGGGTTTTTTCCAATAACGGCGGCGACAATTCTTCCTCGGAGGAGGGGTCGACCAGAAACTCCCGGTCAAAATCCATGTCCTCGACTTCCGCCTCGACGGTCGGGGGAATGGAAAATTTCTCGAACCAGGTATACAACTGTTTGTGCTCCCCCAGCGGGACCCACTGGTTGCCGTCGGTGGAAATCTCATCGGTGGGAAACAACTTGCCCTGTTCGATCCCGGGAACCAGCTTGCGCGTGGACACGGACAGCAGGACCTGGTCTCCGCGTCTCAGAATCACGGATTTTAAAATTTTGCGGTTGGGGTTGGCCATGTTGGGTTTCTCCAGAGAGTTCACCGGCCCGGGAAGTCAGCCGCGAGGGGCGAATGGATCCGGGGGTTCGGATACGTTGAATGATTGGCCGGAGGCGTTCGCTTCCGGGGTTGATGCTGCATGCGGTTTCAGATCGAATTTCAAACCGGAAACCGCAGGGAACAATTGCGGCGCCGTGGTTTGCGGCCGATGCGGCAGACCGCTCAATGCCTCCCGGTAGTGCTTCAGCCGGGTCAGGGTGACGGATCCGCGTTCCGGCAGGGCTTGCCGGAGGCCCTGCCCCACCCGGCGTCCAAACACAATAATATCAAGAAGCGAATTGCCCATCAACCGGTTGGTGCCATGAATCCCTCCGGTCACCTCGCCAGCGGCCCATAATCCAACGCGTTCCGTCCGGCATTCCCGGTCGATCCGGATGCCGCCGTTTTGATAATGCAGGGTGGGGTAAATCAAAATCGGTTGGCTGGCGGGATCGATATGGTAGCGTTGAAAGCGGTGGATCAATCCCGGAAATTGTTTCGCCAGCGTTCCCTTGCCCTTGGCCAACTCGATCAGCGGCGTATCCAGCCAGACACCGCGGCGGCCGGTTGGCGTCTCCACGCCGCGTCCCGCCATCACCTCGCGGATGATGGCCGCCGCCACCACATCGCGGTAAGTCATCTCGTCGATAAACCGCTCGCCGTTGACATTCAGCAACTGTGCCCCCGCGCCGCGAATCGATTCGGTGACCAGCTGACCCACCAGCGCTTCGGGATAGCTGGAGCCGGAGGGATGGTATTGATGGCTCCCCGGAAATACAAGCGAACACCCCTGACGATACGCGAGGATCAACCCGTCACCGGTGGCGCCCAGATGGTTACTCGTCGGGTAGCCCTGAAAACGTAACTGACCGCTCCCGCCGGTGGCCAGCACCACCGCCCGCGCGGCAACGGTGACCAGTGTCTTCGATTGACTGTTCCACAACACCGCGCCGGTCACCCGGTCGCCGCCGTCATCGGTCAACTCCACCGCCGAGTGGTGTTCCAGCAGATGCGTATTGCCCGCCGTCACGGCGTTTTTAAGGACGCGCATGATCTCGAGACCCGTGTAGTCCCGGCAGGCCAGCACGCGCGGCGTCGAGGTGCCGCCGCCGGAACGCAGGCGGAACCCGCCGTCGTCGTTGCGGTCGAACAGCGTTCCCAGCCGGTTGAGCCATTCGATTCCCGCCGGGCCGCCCTCGCACAACAGGCGCAACAGTTCCGTGTCGTTTTTACCGTGACCGCCGACGTACCCGTCCGCAAAATGCCGCCGGGTGGAATCCTGCGGACCCAGCGCCGCCTGAATGCCGCCCTCCGCCATGATCGTGTTGGAGTCGCCGAGGCGCAGCTTGGTGGCCAGATGCACCTGCAAACCGGAATCTTCCAGCGCCAGCGCCGCGCTCACCCCCGCCCCGCCGCCGCCGAGGATCAGCACGTCGGTTTCGATGTCGACGTTGGGTTGGAAACCGGCAGGTACAGGGCTGTCCGATTCCAGCAGGTCCGCCAGCTCCATCGGAAACGGATCGCTGTCGGCATTGGGGCCGACGTGGATCTTGCGCTCGTTGCCGACGTAATCCGGGTGGTATTCCCGGATCAAAGCCTGCGATTCGTCATCGGTGATCGGTGGCGCGGATTGATTGAGACGCGCGGCGCGTGTGCTTTCGACTTTCTCCAATGACGCTTCTGCCCACTCCATCATGCCAGCGTCCCCTTTTCCCTGAATGCTTTCGCGCGCTGGAGGCGTTCCTCGTCGTCACCGTTCAAGAGATGCTCCCATTCCTTCTCCTCCGCCTCGGTCATGCCCGAATCCAGGGTCTGATCCAGTGATGCGGTATCCAGACTCATGCCCAGTGAGCGCCGGACCCAGATGCCCATCGTGTGCGGCAGAACCTTGTCCTCGCACACCGCGCGGCACAGGCCGCAATGGATGCAGGTGGTGAAATCCTCCGCCACCGCCGGGAACTCCCCCTTCTGCATGCGCAGGACGGAATCCATCACCGGTATCTGCATCGGGCAGGCGACGGTGCAGTTATCGCATTTAGTGCAACGGTCCACGGTGGGAAACACGGCGCGTAATTTTTCGCCATCGGGGTCCGCCACCGGAGCGGGCGAAGCCAGCGCGTCCACCGGAAACGGGAACACCTCCATGCCTTCCTCGACGGGCCGCAGGCACGCCAGGTCGGTGCCGCCCGGCCGGCCGTCTTTGAAGCGCAGGGTGACCGTACACGCGCCGCACACGCCGCCGACACACCCCGTCTGGATAAGGTGACCCTGCCCCGCCTGCCACAGCGCGTGGATGATGGTCTCCCCTTCCCGCGCCTGAAGGCTCTGCCCGGCGACGGTGATGTTGACTTTTTTAATGTCTCTCGGTTCCACCGATGAGTTCATGAAGGCTCTTCCCTGCTGTCAGTTTATGCCACAGGATAATGTATCATAGATATCCATCCGGCAACGGTGGAAGGAGAAGTCGGGAAGGTTTTCTTTTTATTCTTCGGGAAGGTAAGCCGGCCTTTCGTCAATGCCGTCGGTCCAATACTTTTCATAGGCGAACATCATCTCGCAGGAGTTGATGTGCAGTTCCAATTGAATCGCGTCACTATGATAAGCGAAAACCGAGCTCTTGCTCACCTCCATGACGGAGCAGGCTTTGCCTTGTTTCATGACCGGCGGTACGTAGGACCATTTACCGGTGTTTTTGCCTTTATGGTAGGTCAAGGCGGAGATATGAATACGGCGTTGGATGGAATTGTCGTAACACACTTCCATTTCGATATGGTCGTTGAACTCCCGTGTCACGTACAGCCCTTCAATATCAAGTGACCCTTTAATGTCAAACTGGTATCGTCCGTCGCAATATTTTTCCGAGATTTTCTGAAGCTTGCGCCGTTCGGTATTGACCACCACGCTCTCCGGCTTGGGCGGTGGTGTTTCCTCGTTCAAATCCGACAACGGCGGCGCGAACACCAGCCGCAGGCCGATATAGTCGCCCTTGTGAAATTTCGCGTTGCACCCGCCCCGCCAGCCGAAACTTTCGACATGCTCTTTGGAAAACCAGCCGCCGCCCCGCGAAGCGGGTATCCCATCGACGCCCCGGGGATTCAAGACGATCGCTTTGCGGTTGGCCAACTTGATATTGGCTTTCGAGGGCCAGCAGTCGGCGGTCAATTCAAAGACATTTCCCAGCGTGTCGTACAGTCCCAGCGGATTGGGGACTTTGGCGCCCACGGGCCGGGCCATTTTGGATGCGTTATTGTGCCAGGCGGTTTGGGCCAGATACCCTTCGCCAGGCCTGTACATACCCGCGCGCGCGGCGTACTCCCACTCCGATTCGGTGGGAAGCCGGAAGACGTAATCCTTAAACTCGGGATGGTCCTTCCGCCAGCGCTCCAGCTTGCGCTTGCCGGCGAACGTCACCGCATCCAGAAACCCCCGGGCATCCTGCCAGGAAACCGTATTCACCGGCTGGTCGCCGTTTTCCGCTTCTCCCGACCGGACTTCCGAAGGATCGGTCTTCATCAGGGTTCGCCACTGGTCGCGCGTCACTTCTTTGGAAGCGATGAAAAAATCGTAATCCAGCGCCACGAACCGGATGGGGCTCCGCTCTCCCAGGTCATCCCCTCTCAGATAATAATGGCGGCCGCCGCTGATGGCCTGCCACTCCTTCGAGTAGGTCGAGGGCACGCGGGCGAAATCCAGGCTGGAAGGGCCGAGAGGCAGGGACAACTCATAGCCGCCGGCTTTCAGCGTTTGCTTCATGCTGGCAAAAAACTGCCGCTCCGTCTCAACCGACTTCACCTCACCGATCTCTTTCACCATTTTGACGGAAGAGGGTCCCGTGTCACAGGCGGTGAGCGACAGGAAACCCAGCGCAATCGTCCCAATCAGGATATTTTGCTGAATCATGGCAAACCCGCATCAGAAAGTTTACGTACATTTAGACTATTAACAGGTTAAGGGCAATGAAAAGGACTTGCAAACCCTTTGACAGGATCACAGGATTTCAAAATCGGATTCACCGCACAGGACACAGAGAGCGCAGAGAAAAGATTTGATCCCCCCTTCTCCGAAGGGGGTCAGGGGGCTTCTTCCTTAATATAAAAATATAAGGCGGACAGGATAACAGGAGGACACGGATCAAATACCATCGACACCTCGCCGGACGGCGCCTATAATGGGCCACTCCGAATTCTCAAGAGGTGACAATGAAGATTGATCCAAACAAAAAGATATTGATAGTCGTTGCGCTGGTTCTCTACCTTCTTTATAAAATAATGGGAGGTTGATGGAAGGTCAAGACGGGACGCTCCGCGCGGGGTGAACCAGCGTGACGCTGGAAACAAATTGCCCCCGGCGCCAGCCGGTGTCACCCTGAGCCCCTTCAAAAAGTGGGGATAAATCAAAACCCGGATTCTTCGCTTCGCTCAGAATGACACCGGGCAGGGCCCGGAGCATTTTTTCGGCCAGCGTCACGCTAAGCTACGGATGGAAGATGACATCGCCTTCAAACAGCTCCATGATCAGGATGCCGCATGCGAAGATGACCAGTACGATTCCCATGGTATCCCACAACATGATCCTCGCCCCCTTTCTCGCCAAAAAGGATTAATCATTTAAAAACAATACCTTACGAGGGCCCTGTGAACCCCCGCCTCTACCTGTAATATAGGCACCCCCAACATAATTAACCACCGATGAACACAGACCGGCGTAGCGCCGGGGCAAATTTAAAACTCAGAACCTTTTTTGACAGGATAAAAGAATAAAGAGGAAGGGATCATCAACCACCCCCAGCCCCTCCTTTGAAAGGAGGGGAGCCGGGCGAGGCCCGGGGCAAATTTTTTAACCATGAATTGCGCACGAGACCCATCGCAAGCCATTAACTGTCAGCAAGTTGCTGGCGGGGGCTACCCCGCGCCCAGTTCTTCTTTCATCATGGCGGCCATGTTGTGGATGGCCCGGGCGCCGTCGCCTTTCCAAGACGAGCCGTGCATGGGCAGGAGGAGGTTGGGTTTCAGCGCGGCCAGCCCGTCGTAGATGTTTTGCGTGTTCGGCGTATACGGCATGTAATGCGCGAAGGGTCCCTTGCCGTACTCGACCAGCGCCGTCCGGAAGCGCTCCACGAGGTCTTCCTCCGTCACCGCGTCGACGTCGCCGAGTTGATGAAACAGGTCGGAGCAGAACAGCGCGCCGCGGGTTTCCTCGAACAGCATTCCGGCGTCCCAGCCGTGCGGCACCTGCGGCGTGGCGCGGTAGCGGAAGCGCGACTTCCCGGTTTCCAGCACTTCGTCGTGTTCCAGGATGCGGGCGGGACGCGAGGCGAAATCGTTGACGCTGACCAGCGCCGCCACCATGCCGCACGCCGCCTGCGCGTTCGGCGCGACGTCCAGCCATTCGTTGAGGGCGCCGCATTCGTCCGCCTCGAAATGGCTGAAGCCGATCCAGCGGAGCGTCGCCGGGTCCATCACCGAGGCCACCGCCTCCCTGACCAGCGGGAACAGGCCCTTCATGCCGGTGTGGAACAGCAGGGGTTCGTCGTCCTTCACCAGAAACTGGCAGAACTGCAGGCTGAAATCGGGGATGAACGTGCAGAGCCGGTATACATCCGGCGCGACTTCGGTCACGGTGGTTTCCGGCATGAGAATTTCCCTCCATTAAGGAATAGCGTTTTTTAAACGTCCGGGCCTGGCCCGGTGCAAAGTTTTTCTTGGTGGCGCGTTCCCCTTACTCATCAAAGGCGTACTTTAACCGCTCTATCGTTTTTTCTTTCCCGAGCAGTAAAACGACGTCATAAATCCCCGGGCTGGCGGTTTTGCCGGTGAGGGCGACGCGCACCGGCTGGGCGAGTTTGCCGAGTTTCAATCCCGCCGTCTCGACAGTCTGTTTGAACAGGATTTCGACCACGTCGTGATCCAGCGGCTCCTGCATTTCCTCCAGCCCCGAGATCAATGGTTCGAACAGCGGTTTGATTTCCGGCTTCAGAAACTTGGCTTTCGCCGCTTCGTCGAACACCACTTCTTCATTGAAGTAAAACTCCGCGCCGTGGGCCATCTCCAACATCGTTTTGGCGCGTTTCTGCAGGGACGGGATGATTTTGAGCAGATCGTCCCGCGACCGGTCATGCTCCTCCGGCAGGATATTTTCCTGAATGAGCGCCGCCTCGAAGGCGTCGACCAGTTCCTCCGGCGAGAGGTTCTGGATCCACTGTTCGTTGACCCATTCCAGTTTCTTGGGATTGAACTCCGCGGCGGAGATGGTGACGTGTTGCAGGGTAAAGTGCTGGATCATTTCCTCGATGGTGAAAATTTCCTGATCGCCGTGCGACCAGCCCAGCCGCGCGAGGTAATTGTTCAGCGCCTGCGGCAGGTAGCCCATATCGCGGTATTCGAGAGTGGCCACCGCGCCGTCGCGTTTGGAGAACCGTTTTTTATTCGGTCCGAGAATCATGCTGAGGTGCGCGAACTGCGGGCGGGGGAACCCCAGCGCGTCGTACAACAGCGCCTGGCGCGGCGTGTTGGAGAGATGGTCGTCCCCGCGGATCACGTGGGAGATGCGCATGTCCGCGTCGTCCACCACCACCACGAAGTTATACGTCGGCGTGCCGTCGGTGCGAAACAGGATGAAGTCGTCCTGCTCCGCCAGGTCAAACGTGACGCCGCCACGCAGGATATCGTTGATCACCACCTGTCCCTCCTGCGGACACTTGAAGCGGATGACGTGCGGGGCGCTTTTCGGGAATTCCGTCCGGTGGCGGCATTTGCCGTCGTATTTCGGTTTGGCGCCCTGGTCCTTCGCCATTTTGCGGCGGTGGTCGAGCTCCTCCGCCGTGCAGTAACAGAGGTACGCCTTGCCCTCATCGAGCAGTTGTTTGGCTTTTTCCAAATAGAGTTTCTTGCGCTCCATCTGGCGAATGGGGCCCTCGTCCCAGTCCAGTCCCAGCCATTGCATCGATTCGATGATCTCGCGAATCGAGTCTTCGGTGGAGCGTTCGCGATCGGTATCCTCGACCCGCAGAATGAACTTGCCGTTGTTGTGGCGGGCGAACAGCCAGTTGAACAGGGCGGTGCGCGCGCCGCCGATGTGCAGGTAGCCGGTGGGGCTGGGCGCGAAACGGACTCTTATCTCTTCAGTCATGGACGCTCCTTGGGGTTTCGAGATCAAAAACAGTGGTTTAGGTTAGCAGAATCAGCAGGTGAAATTAAGCGGAAATCCAAAGGTGCTCCGTCATTTCCACAAGCCCCGAATAAATGCTAAAACCAGTGTTTTCCGCCATTGACAGCGGGGTGACCGGGGAATATATTATATGTGAATATTTATTCACATAGGTGGGTTCATGGCGACTCAAAAGCTGGCCACGGAAATCCGGCGCGAACAGATCGTGCTGGCGGCTCTGCGCCAGGTGGCGAAACACGGGCTTCGGAAAATGAGTATCGCCGGGGTGGCCCGCCAAGTGGGTCTGGTGCCTTCCGCCCTGTACCGCCACTTCAAAAGTAAGGACGAAATCATCGACGCCCTGCTGGACCTTTTAAGATCCAAGATGATGGGCAATATCGAGATCGTCAAAGCCGAAACGGAGGATCCCGAGGCGCAACTTCACCGTCTGCTGGAATTGCACGCGGGATTGATCCGGGACAATCAGGCCATTCCGCGCATTTTATTTTCCGATGAAGTATACAGCGGCAGTTCGAAACGCAAGGGCCAGATGCACGGCGTTTTGAAGGGATATCTGGAAGCGGTGGCCGGGATCATCCGTGAAGGCCAGTACTCCGGCCGATTCCGAAAGGATGCGGACCCGGAAACCCTGGCCCTGATGCTGGTCGGCATCGTAGTCCCGGGGGCCATCTTATGGCACGCCAGCGGCGAGACGTTTGATATCACCGCGCACGTGGAGAAGGGCTGGCGGAATTTCCGCTACATGATCGTAAGGGAGATCACGCTTTTATTGGATGAAGATTGATATGAAGCCGTCCAAAAAAACAATAATCCTTGCGCTTCTGCTCATCGCAGGGGGAGGGGTTTATTTCCATTACTTCCATCCGAAAAAAACGGAACCACCGGAAAACGCCATCCGCATTTCCGGTAATATTGAGGTGACCGACGCGCAGTTGGGATTCAAGATTCCGGGCCTGGTGGTCGAGCGCCTGGTGGATGAGGGAGAGGAGGTGCAGAAAGGCCAGTTGGTCGCGCGGCTGGAAAACACCGATCTGGTCAGCGAAGTTGAACTCCGCCAAAGCGAAGTCAACGCCGCCCGGGCAACCCTGGATGAATTGCTGGCGGGTTCGCGTCCGGAAGAAATCAAAGAAGCCCAGGCCGCGGTGGAACACACACGGACCCATGTCGAAGAGATGCTGGCGGGGTCCCGGCCGCAGGAGATTGCCACGGCCCGGGCGGCCGTCGAGCGGTCCCGGGCGGAAATGGAAAATTTTAAACTGGAATACGAGCGGCAAAAAAAATTGTTCGAGCAGGGGGTCGCCTCCGAGGAAGTGTTTAAATCCGCCAAGACCAATCTGGATGTGGCCACCGCCAGGCTTCGTGAAGCGAAAGAACAGCTGAAACTGAAGCAGGAAGGACCGCGCAAGGAGGAGATTCAGCGCGCCAAAGCCGACTTGAGCCAGGCGAAGGAACGACTGGCGTTGATTCGCAAAGGACCGCGCCAGGAAGTCATCAATCAGGCGCGGGCCAAACTGCAACAGACGCAGGCGGCGCTCAAACTGGCCCAGACCCGGCTGAGCTACGCGACGCTGGTTTCACCCATGGCGGGCGTGGTCCTGTCGAAAAATATTGAGCCGGGGGAATTCGTCTCGCCCGGAACGCCGGTGGTCACCATCGGGGATATCAGGAATGTCTGGTTACGGGGCTATATCAATCAAACCGACCTGGGCCGCGTCAAGCTGGGCCAGCAGGCGAGCCTTTATGTCGATACCTATCCGGAGAAGGTGTATCAAGGCTCCGTGACCTTTATCGCCTCCAAGGCGGAGTTCACGCCTAAAAATGTACAGACTCAAAAGGAACGGGTAAAACTGGTGTACCGGGTGAAAGTCAACGTTGATAATCCGGAGATGGAGCTGAAACCCGGCATGCCCGCCGACGCGGATATTTTACTGGACTAATGCGAGTGCTATGGATGCCATCCGTGCCGACCAACTGACCAAACGATTCGGTGACCTGACGGCGGTGGACCGATTATCGCTCAACGTCGCTGAGGGAGAAATATTCGGCCTTGTCGGTCCCGATGGAGCGGGCAAAACCACGATTATGCGGCTTTTGTCGGGCATCATGGAACCGACCTCCGGGGAAGGCAGGGTGTTCGGCCGGTCCGTGGTTACCGAATCGGAAGCCGTTAAAAACGATATCGGTTATATGAGCCAGCGGTTCGGGTTGTACCACGACCTGACGGTGTTGGAGAACATCCGGTTTTACGCCGATATTTACGGCGTTCCTCGACGGGAGCGCGAAAAAAAAATCGAGGATCTGCTGGAGCTTTCCAACCTGGCTCCGTTCAAACACCGGAGAGCGGGGCACCTTTCCGGAGGCATGAAACAGAAGCTGGCCCTGTCCTGTGCTCTCATCCATACGCCGCGGGTTTTGTTCCTCGACGAACCGACCAACGGCGTGGACCCCCTTTACCGGCGCGAGTTCTGGCGCATTCTGTATCAACTGCAACGGCGGCAGGTGACGATTTTCCTGTCGACCGCTTATATGGACGAAGCGGAGCGATGTTTCCGGGTCGGCCTGTTGCACGAAGGCAGGCTGATGGTTTGCGATACCCCCGCCAACGTGAAAAAGAGATTTCACGGAGAGATGCTGGAGCTGAGGTTTTCGAATTCCCGCCGGGCGGCGGCCATCCTCCGCAAACGGTTTTCAAACCGTTCGGTTACTTTATTCGGCGACCGGATTCATCTGGTGACCCGCGACCCTCAAGGCGATATTTCCCGTTCCCGGGCGGAGACGGAGAAAGCGGGAATCGATCTGGTGAGTTCTCGTGTCGTCGAACCGGGCTTGGAGGATGTGTTCATCTCGGAATTGACCCAGGGCTCCGGAAGGACGCAGGCCGATGAATAAGAGAAATGAACCGGCGGTTTCCGTCCGCGATCTGAGCAAACGTTTTGACGGGTTCACCGCGGTGGACCGGGTCAGTTTTGATGTGCCGAAAGGAGAGATTTTCGGGTTTCTGGGCCCGAACGGAGCGGGGAAGTCCACCACCATCCGCATGTTGTGCGGCTTGCTTTCTCCCACCAGCGGCGAAGGCTGGATTTCCGGATTGGATATTCGCACCCAGCGCGAGCAGATCAAATGGCAGGTGGGGTACATGAGCCAGAGATTTTCGTTGTACGAGGATTTGACGGTCGAAGAGAACATCAACTTCTTCAGCGGCATCTACAAAATTTCCGAAGCCATCAAACAAACGCGCAAAGACTGGATTCTGGAAATGGCCGGCCTGCGCCGTCACCGCGATTCGTTGACCCGCGTCCTGGCCGGCGGCTGGAAGCAAAGACTGGCCTTGGGGTGCGCTTTGCTTCACAAACCGCCCATTTTATTTCTGGACGAGCCGACTTCCGGAGTCGACCCCATCAGCCGCCGCCGGTTCTGGGATTTGATCAATAAGCTGGCCGGTGAAGGTGTCACTGTTTTTGTGACCACCCACTATATGGAGGAGGCGGAATACTGCGACCGCCTGGGGTTGATCCATGGCGGCCGGCTGATTGCCCTCGGAACCCCGGAGGAACTGAAAGCTCACTTCCTGAAAGAACAGATTCTGGAGATTGCCTGTGAAGACCCGATGGAAGCGATGGGGACGATTCAGGATTTGGCCACGGTCCGGGAGGTCATCCTGTTTGGTAACGTACTGCACGCGGTGGTCAGGGATGAGCCGGAGGCCCGGGTGGCTATTGAATCTCGTTTGCGGAAAGAGCGGTTGACTCTCACCCGTATCGATACCATCGCCCCCACTCTGGAGGATGTGTTTGTCTCGTTGATCGAAGACCGGGATAGGGTTACCGCCGAGGGAGGGCAGGGCTGATGAATCTTCGCCGATTGATCGCGGTGGCTAAAAAAGAGAGCCTGCATATTATCCGCGATTCGCGCAGTCTTTACATTTCGATCGCTCTGCCCATGATCCTGTTGCTGTTATACGGCTACGCCCTGACGCTGGACGTGGACCGGGTGCCGATGGTGATCTGGGACCAAAGCGAATCCACAGAAAGCCGTGAACTCATCAGCCGGTTTACCGGCTCCCATTATTTTACGGCTCAGGGGCATCTCCAAAATTACCAGGATGTGGAGCGGGCGATCGATTCCCGGCAGGCGCTGGCCGCTATTATTATTCCGAAAGATTTTTCCCAACGCCTGGGGGCCCGGCAGAACGCCCCGGTTCAGTTCATTGTGGACGGCACCGACGCCAATACCGCAACCCTGGCTATGGGGTACGCGGAAGTGGTCACTCTGATCTATTCCCAGGAAATCATTTTACAGAAAATGCGGCAATTGCACGGGCGGGTGTTGACCGTCCCGATAGAAGTGCGGGCCCGGGCCTGGTTCAATCCCGACCTGGAGTCGAAAAATTATATTATCCCCGGACTGATCGCCGTCATCATGATGGTTATCGCCGCGCTTTTGACCTCACTGACCGTGGCGCGGGAATGGGAGATGGGGACCATGGAGCAGTTGATTTCCACACCCGTTAAAGGGCCGGAGTTGATTACCGGGAAATTGATTCCCTATATGATTCTGGGACTGCTGGATGTCCTGCTGGCTGTCCTGATGGGGGAATACCTGTTTCAGGTACCGCTGAGGGGTAACGTCGGGTTGTTGTTCGCGATGGCCGCGGTATTTCTGGCGGGGGCGCTGTCGCTGGGCATGATGATCAGTATCGTCGCCAAAAGTCAGATGCTGGCCAGCCAGGCGGCGATTGTGGTGACGTTTCTGCCGTCCTTTTTGTTATCCGGGTTTATTTTCGCCATCAGCAATATGCCGACGGTGATTCAATGGGCGACGTATCTGGTCCCGGCGCGGTATTTCATCACCCTGCTGAAGGGGATTTACCTGAAGGGCATCGGGCTGGAGATTCTGGGAATGGAGGCCGTGTTGCTGGCCATGTTCGGGATTGCGGTGGTTGGGCTGGCGAATTTCAAATTCAAACGAACACTGGGGTGAGCATGATCGGCCGATTGAAAGAAATGCTGATTAAGGAATTCATCCAGATTTTCAGGGATCCGCGTACCCGTTTGATCATTTTTATTCCTCCCATGATTCAATTGCTGATCTTCGGTTACGCGGTGACCACCGATGTTCGGAACGCGGCGACGGCCATTTACGATCAGGACAACAGCGTGGCCAGCCGGGAGCTGATCTCCCGCTTTATCCGGTCGCGCTACTTCAGGGTGGGAGAATATATTCAGCGCGAGAAGGATATCCGGCTGGCCATCGACCACAGCCGGGTCAAGGCGGTCCTTCAAATCAATAAAGGTTTTGAGGAGGATTTGCGTTCCGGACGGACAGCGCCGGTGCAAATGATCGTCGACGCCACAGACTCCAACACCGCGAGCATTCTGCTCGATTACGGGCAAAGAATCGTGAGGGAATATTCCCGGGAGATTTTACTGAAGCGGGCGGGCCGAACGGGAACCGCGGTTCACGCCATCGGAAGTTTGGAATTGGAATCCCGGGCCTGGTTCAACGAAAACCTGGAAAGCCGCAATTTTTATGTGCCCGGCGTATTGGCCATTCTGCTGATGCTGGTAACCCTGATGCTGACAAGCATGGCCGTGGTCCGCGAAAAGGAGATGGGCACCATGGAGCAGATCGCGGTGACCCCGATGTCTCCTATGGAGTTTATCCTGGGTAAAACCCTGCCTTTTGCCCTCGTGGGTTTTGTGGACATGATTCTGGTGGTTTTGATCGCATGGGGCTGGTTCCAGATTCCTATTCGGGGCCATATCGGGTGGCTCGTGTTGGGGACAGGATTGTACCTGATGACGACGCTGGGAATGGGATTGCTGATTTCCACCATCAGTAAGACCCAGCAACAGGCGTTGATGACGACTTTTTTCTATTTTCAGCCGATGGTTCTGCTGTCAGGTTTTATGTTTCCCATCGAGAATATGCCGGAACCGGTTCAGTGGCTCACCTTTTTGGATCCCCTGCGGTACTTCCTGATCATTATCCGGGGCATATTTTTGAAAGGGGTGGGGCCGGAGATTCTATGGCCGCAGATGGCCGCCTTGCTGGTCATGGGTCTGATTATTTTCCGGCTGGCCGTCAGGCGTTTTCAAAAAAGCGCTGATTGAAAGGAGAGCTTTGCATAACCCGGTGTTTCCCGGTCCAGCGAAAAACCAAAATCCCTCTCCCCTCAATGGGGAGAGGGCAGGGTGAGGGGTGGTCCCCTTAGGGGAGAGGAAATAGTAGCATGACCCCTTGAAGGTTTGAAAATGGGTCCTTATGCCAAGGTCTCGATTGAAAGGGGAGGAGAGCCGGTTTTTTTGTGGATCGGCGATAAGGTGTTTTCAGTGCCGTGGATGGAATCCAAAATAAAACAGCCGGCCCAGGGGGAGCCGGCTGTTTCTTTTGGGTATGGAGTCGCTCAAGGCAACTTCAAGAAAAACGTACTTGCGCGATTAGTTACAAGTAACGGTTACTGCGTTGGTTCCGGTGTTTTCAAAGGTAACCAGACCGCTGATATCTCCAATGGAGTCGCCGCGGCTGAAAGACGTCTGACGTTTCAGAACGACTTTCTGTTTACCCATGGTACCCATCCGGCCCAGACCGGTTTTGCCATGGTCGGAACCGACCAAGGAGCGGTTGTCATCGTTCGGTCCCAGGCTGATGGGAACCGTCGTGGCGTTGGAAGATTTCCAGACAACGACATTGGCAGAACCCCGGTCATTCGTCGTGTAACCGAAATTATTGGCGTCTGCTTTGTTTGCGATTTTAGCAACCTCGAGAGTGATCGAGTTCGCGTTATTGCAAGAAGCCTTTTTGCCAGGGGCCAAGTTCACGGATTTGGCAAAAGCGGATGCCGTAAAGCATACAAAACATACAATTGTTAATAATGCGACCTTTTTCATTCCCCAACTCCTTTCAAAGTGAGTAATAAAATCTGTTCCTGGTTAACTGCGCTGTATAAATGAGATAGCTCCCACTACGGGCCGGAAAAAACTATGCGGCCTGGAGCTGAACCACGCTTATTTCCAAACAAATCACACCGGTTGAATCCGGGGTGGGCTTCATCGAATAACAAAAGGAATAAACACCCCTCTGGCTGAATTGCAAAGCAAACGATTCACCCGAGGGCAACGATTCGACTTCAACCAATTTGACTTCCGAATCCGCTTTGACGATCGAAGCGCGATACACCTGCCCCGGATGATTATTTTTAATGATGACATTCGATCCCATGGGGACGCGATATGCCAAGGGAACCTCCGCCTCTTCCAGCGAAATGGTGCGGATCATTTGCTCCCCGAAAATATTGAATGGGGCGGAAAAAACCACGGCCACCCATCCTGCCAGGCCCCATTTCAACCCAAACCGCAGGCCGGATAATTTTTTTAAAACGGCATTAGCCAAGGGCATATTGAATTTCAATCAAAGCGAATTTGGCGTGTTTAACGGAATTAGCGCGCCTTAGGCCAAAACCGCTATTACGGTATTGGGACGGAGTTTAGTGGATATGGCGGTGAGGGGGTATCAGCCGCCATCCTATTTTTGTGTAGGAAATACACCTAAGTAAGGTAGGATATCCGGGCTGAGGGCTTCGGCCGGTTTTCTTACGGTTACAGCAATTCGTGTTGAATGGCGTAATGGATCAGTTCGGCGTTTTTTTTCATTTTCATCTTGTCGAGAATTCGAGTTCGATGGGTGCTGATGGTTTTGACGCTTAAGGACAAGTCCTGGCCGATCTCCGTAAGAGTTTTTCCGGCGGCGATCATGGAAAAGACCTGGTATTCCCGGTCGGATAACAGTTCGTGCGGCGGTTTGTCGGAATCCATGAAATCAAACGCCAGTTTTTCCGTAATGTCGGGACTCGCGAACTTTCCGCCATGGGCCACCTTGCGCACCGCCTCCAGAAGGGTGTCCACCGGACTTTCTTTCGTCAAATAACCCGAAGCGCCGGCCCGGATGAAACGGACGGCGTACTGGTTTTCGGGGTAAACGCTCAGAATCAAAACGGGGATTTTGGGGAACTCGGTTTTCAACTGTTTCAGTACCTCCAGTCCGCCTTTGCCCGGCATCGCGATGTCCAGCAGGACCAGATTCAAATCATTGTCCCGCACCAGGTTCAGAATTTCGTTGCTGTGGTTCGTTTCGCTCACCACGTCGATATCGGGGGTTTCCGCAAAGGCGTGTTTGAGTCCCTGGCGGAACAGAGGATGATCGTCGGCAATAAGAATTTTAATTTTAGATTTGTTTTCAGTAATCACTTTCAACTCCTGCAGATTTTGACCACAACGGTCGTTCCTTCTTGAGGTTTGCTATGAAAATCAATATTTCCTCCCCAGACCCGGGCGCGTTCGCGCATACCGAGAATGCCCAGGGAATTTTTGTCGAGGTAACGGGTATCAATCCCCACGCCATCGTCCTGGACCCGGAGAGTCAGGAATTGGGGTTCATCCAACAGCCGGACCTGGACGTTTTTCGCGTGGGCGTGCCGCGCCACATTGGTGAGGGTTTCCTGAAAGATCCGAAACATGGTGGTGGACCGGGCGATGTCTATTTTGGGATTGTCCAAATTCAAATCCATGTCGCAATGAATTCCGGTGAGACGTTCGAACTCCTTTCCCTGCCAGTAAATGGTTTCCTGCAGACCCAGATCGTCGAGGATCGGCGGACGCAAATCGTGAATCAGGTTTTTAACGGTCGGAATCGATTGGTCGATCAAACCCACAATCCGCTCGATTTCAGGACTAAGCAGAGGCAAGGATCGGCGCAGTTTTTTATTGAAGGTGGACAGTTCCAGTTTCAGGGCGGTCAGGACCTGAGCCAATTCGTCGTGGATTTCGCGCGCAATCCGCTTGCGCTCTTCTTCCCGGACCATTTCCAGCCGGTGGTAGAGGTTCAGAAGTTGTTGCCGCGAATAGGCATCTTCATCTTCCGCGCGTTGCCGTTCGATGACTCGTCCCAACTGGGTTCCGATGTGGCCCATAATTTCCAGCAGTTCTTCCTTTGGCTCGGCGGCTTCGGAGGAAAAAAATTCCATGATTCCCACCACCTCATCGCGGATCAAAACGGGGAAAGCGAACCCGGCTTTGACCCCCAGGTTTTTGGCCAGCCTGGCGCGCGGAAAATTCGGGTCCTGGGTGACATCGATGATCCAGGCGGGTTGACCGCTGGTCAAAACCCGGCCGGGAAGGCCGATCCCGGGATCGAACCCCGTCGCTTCCGAAATCGAACGAAAGGTTTCAAACTGGTTCAGATTGTCCAGGTGCCATATGGTTGAAGAAACCAGCGGGGGATGGGATTCCTTGTCGACCAGGTAAAGATGCCCCACCGGCCAGCCGGTATGCTGACATATGCGTTGCAGGCAATATCTAAAGGTTCCCGCGACCGATCGCGTTTCATTTGAGGCGACGGCGATATCCTTGTGCAGTTGGACAAAGGCGCTTTCCTGCTGCAACAGGCGGTTGGTTTTGTCCAATTGATTCGTGCGTTCCTTGACGCGCTCTTCCAGGTGAAGTTGTGTGGCGGTCAACTTGCTCTGGGAATGGTTTTGCAGGTGACACAGGAAGGTCGTTATCCATAGGGTGAAGACCGATAAAAATCGATTAAGAAGAACCTTCCATATTTCGCCACCTGCGGGAGACAAGAAGAACCCGGTAATGATCAGTACCGTGCCCAAACCCGCGCCGCCGAAAATCAATCGCCGTTGGGCGGAAAGCAGGCCGATCAGCGGCAACACGACATAAAGCATGCCGTCCGCCACACCGGTGGGAATATAAATATCCGCCAGAAAAATCAGGACCGCGGAAATAAACCAGAGCGCTGTCAACAGAGTCGGGAATTTTTTAATTTGAGAATTTTGCGTAAGCATACAAGCCAATCAACGTGAGCCGTAATAAAAAAGCTTGGCATTATACCCTACTTTAATTAAATCGGGGGCCCGCGTAATGGTTTTTTTGCCCTGAAATGAGGGGAAACCGGTATTTGGAAGGGAAAATCACCTGGAATGGGGGGGAAAATTACTTGAAAACGCGGTTGAACGCAATGATATACTTTTTATCAGCCCCCTTGTTCCATCTCAATTATGGAGAAATAAGCCATGATAAAAATATTCTATGGTTCCATTGGGCTGTTTTTTCTGCTGACGGGTTTTCTTCAAGCCGCCGAACAAAGAGGCGCGCTGGTTTTGAACAAGATTCCCATTTATGAATTTGAAGACCCCCGGAAATTGGTGTGCACGGGAATGTACGATGTCCGGTTCGGACGGGATGTTCCCGATATGCGCGAATTCCGCAATGCGCTTTGTCAAGGACGGTACGAAATGACCCTGACCGGCGAAAAAGGGCGGACCATTACCCTTTACGCTCAATTTAAATTCGGCCGGGGCAATGGATTCCTGGTGGTTCGAAAGATGGACGACCAGAAAATCTGGATTTCGGACCTGGAAAGATACCCCAGCGAAAAATGGGTGACGGTTCCGGCGACCTCCCAGTCAGGCGCGTTTCAAGTGTTTTACCGGGAAGGGGAATTGTTTGATCAAAACATTTTTTCCCTGAAATGGGGACAGTGGTGGCAAGGCCCGGTTCCTCAATAAATTTTTTAACCTGATTCAGGTGGGCCGGCTTTTCGATGAACGCAACCGAAATCCAGTGTGCATCCATATTGACGCGGGCCGGCGGTTACCTGAAATCGGTTTGCTCCCATTCCCTTAACCCGTACATCGGCTGCGGCTTCGGGAAAACGGCTTGCGGCGTCGGCTGTTATGTCCGCTTCAATCCCTGGCTGACCGGTGGCCGGGAGTGGGGGGAGTTTGTTGACGTAAAAATCAACGCTCCGGAAATTTACCTGAAAACCGCCGCCAGAGAAAAACGATGGGCTAACCGTCGCGGGCAACCCTTCGCCGTCTTTTTATCCAGCTCTACCGAACCCTGGCAACCGCTGGAAAAACGTTACCGCCTGACCCGGCGTCTGCTGGAAGCCATGCTTGTCCGGCTTCCGGACGAGTTGATTGTGCAAACCCATTCCCCCCGTATGAAGGAAGACCTTCCCCTGATCGCGCGCTTGTCTCAGCAATGCCGTTTGCGGGTTCATGTCTCCCTGGAAGGGGACCGCGACCGTTTGCCCGGCCTGCCGCCGCCGCCCGCCTCTGTCGCTGAACGAATTCATTTACTGCGCGAGACGGCCGAAGCCGGGGTGACCACGGTGGCCTGTCTGGCGCCCCTGTATCCTTTGAAGAATCCTCCGGCGTTTTTTGATGAACTGGCCCGGGCGGGGGTGCACGCGGTGGTGATCGATCATTTCATTCAGGGGGACGGCACCGCCGAGGGCACCCGCACCCTGAAAACGGAATTGCCGCTTTCGATGGAACGCGTGGATTCCGAATCCATCCGATTGGAATACCGCGACCGGATCGCCGCCATCGCCCGCCGATATCTTCCGGTCGGGCTCTCCGCTTCCGGTTTCGCCGGCCACTATTCTCAAGCCTGATTATTCGGGTTTGAAATCTACCAGCGGCGGGCGTTTGGGGAATTTGTATTTTCCTTCTTTGAACATTTTCATCAGGCCGATCCGGCGGGCGGGCCAGGTGTTTTTGTAAACATTGGTGGGCGCGTTGCCCTTAAACACCAGAACACCATACTTGCCGTAGTGGGGCAGTTTGCGCATCAGGCCGGGCACGCTGGGCGGGTTATCCGCGATGATCCAGGTGGCGGTGCGCCCCGGGTTGTTTGGATGCGGCAGGGTGAACATGAAGCTGTGCTCCTGCCATGGAAATTTTTTCCCTTCAATAGTGACTCCGTCGTCCGCGAGGGAGACTCCAAAATCCTTTAAGCCGGGCTGTAAATCACGGGCCGCCGGGTTGTCCCTGCCGAACAGCCAGAGGGAGGTGTTTGGCGACTTCCAATTCCCGGCCTTGTTCGTCAAGGTGGCCGGCGTCCTTAAACCTTCCACAAAGCGGGTGTAGGCCTGGCGTAACGAAGGCTCCTCTTGACGGGAAATAACCGCCACCGCTTTGTCCGCGCCGTAAGTTTGCCCGATGCTGGGCGGCGTTTCCCGCGGGTCGAGTTTGCGGAACACATCATAATAAGGATCGAGCATGACCGCGCGCGGCTGACCGGGCACGAAGAGGCGCAGGGTTTGTTTCGGTTGCGATTTTAGAATCAGGTTTTCGAGGTGGGGCTTGTCCGATCCTTCAACCCACACCGCCACCGGCAGAGTCATATGATACAGGGGCCGCTCCTGTTTCTGGGAGACAGTGAGGGCGATCCGGTATTCGTTTTGAAAATTTTCATAGGCGGCCCCGGTCAGTTCCAGCTCCGGCGCGCCTTTGGCGCGTATCCATTGACGGAAGAACCGCTCCAGGTTTTTGCCGCCGGCCGCTTCGAAATGGCCGCGCAAAGCTTCGAACCCGGCGTGGCGGAATTGGCTGGTGAGGAAAAACTCCTGAAGGGCTTTCAGGAACGCCGCGTCGCCCACTTCCAGCCGCAGCATGTTCAACACCATGATCAGCTTGCCGTAACCGATGGCCTGCGTGGCCATGTCCGTCCGCGAGGTAAAACCGCTCAGGGGAAAATCATTGTTCGCGTTCACATAACTCGAGTATTTCATCAGTTCCTGAAACCGGTAACGGGGCCCGTTGCCGTCCAGATCCGGAAACAGGTGGTCCGAGAGGTAGGCGGTCAGGCCTTCCGACCAGTTGCCTTCGCGCGGGTCGACGTAGACGCCGTTGCCCCACCAGTTGTGCAGGATTTCGTGCGGGTAGGACGTGTGCAGGATGAACGGAAACCGGATCACCCGCGATCCCAGCAGGGTGAAGGACGGCATGCCGTAACCGGTTTGCAAAGCGTTCTCCACCACCGCGAACTTGACGAACGGATAGGAGCCGATCAGCCGTTCGTAAAACGCGATGTAGGATTTCGCGGCGTCGAGATACTTGCGCGCCAGCGTTTTTTCCTGCTTGCGCAGAAAGACGTAGAGGGTGACGTCCTCATATTGATCCCGGTATTCCACATAATGGTCCGCGATCAGGAAAATTTCCTCCATCGGATCGTCGCATTGCCAGAAGGTGTGGCGCGGACCGTTGACCGTGGTTTCGCGCACGCGTTTGCCCTGGCTGACCACTTTCCACTGGGACGGCAGGTTGACCGCCAGCGAGAACGTCAGGCGCGAAGGCTGGTCATCATTGTCCACGCTGGGATAAAAATAGCCGGCGCCGGAGAGAAAAATACCGTGATCCTTTTCCCCGCCGGACGGCGGAGCGTTTTCCGCCCCGCGCAGGGGATCGTAAAACTTACCGCTATAGAGGAATTTGATTTGCACAAAATCCGGCCACGGTTGGCCGTCCGGTTTAAACACGCTGATCTTTTGCAGAGGCGTGTCTCCGTCCCTGACCGAAGACGTTTCCACACGCCAGCGGCCTTTGTGCGGTATCTCCGTTTTCTCGATCCGGTAATTGGCGTGCAGATAAAAATCCACGGACGGGGCCTCCCGTTTGAACGGGTACAAAGTGATCAGGTCGGCCATGCGGGCCTGTTGGGTGGCGGGATCCAGAGTCACTTCCAGCGCATGATGCGTTGGGCGGCTCCAGGCGGCTTCGGTGACCGGTACCTCTGCAAACTGGGATGACAGCAGAATGAACAGGCAGACGATCCATCGGAAATGGATGGAGAGTTGAGAAGGCGAATCAATCATATCGAAAGAGGTCTTGGAGGTTAGCTGAGGACCGCGTCCACCCCGGCGCCGGATTTGGCCAGAACCCGCACCACCACACGATTGGGCAGGCAGGCGGCGAACCGGTCGGCATACTGAATGAACCCGGATTTGATGCACAGTTTTTTACTGCACGGCGATTTCACCACGCGCGCCTTGCCGTCCTTGATTTCCACCTCGGTCTCGCCGATGGGGCCGGTCACATGCACCCGCCGGTTGCGCGACAGGGGCAGGCGTTCGACTTCCTGGTTGTCGACTTCGATGATCACCCACGTCCCCGCCTTGTTGGAAAACCCGATCCGGACGAACAGGGCGATATTCAACGCCAGCAGACAGGCGATCAGAATTTTATCCCCACGCGTCGTGTGCATGTCTCATTATATCATGTTCCATAAATCCTAAGTCCATTTTCACCACAGAGGACGCAGACCGCTCCGCGCGGGGCGAACTTAAATACCTCCCCTCCTTTAAAAGGAGAGCTTTGCATAACCCGGTGTTTCCCGGT
>JABAHQ010002141.1_pt2 | contig 26022 bp, 42 predicted proteins | sample 7062091 | NCBI WGS metagenome assembly JABAHQ01 (sample SAMN14534359, study PRJNA622989) | marine sediment metagenome | biome: marine biome [ENVO:00000428]; feature: marine pelagic biome [ENVO:01000023]; material: deep marine sediment [ENVO:00002113] | place: India: Gulf of Kutch | collected...
ATATGAAGACCTCCGCCAAGAATATGAAGAATTACGCAGGCCGTTTAGTGTATCCGCCGATGTCCCCTATACCGATGTCTGGGATTTCCCAACAGTACAAAGCTACAGGGGCAAGCATGTCTGTGAAAAACCCCTAGCCATGATGGAGCATATCGTCACCGCATCCAGCAGGCCCGGAGCCATTGTGCTGGACTGCTTTGCAGGAAGTGGTGTAACGGGCGAGGCGGCGGTTAAGCATGGCCGGGAGTTTATCGGCATTGAGAAGGATTCTCATTGGTGCAAAAGGGCAGCGGATAGGATAGATGGCGCAACCAGTCAGGGCGATTTAGAGCTATAACGAGGCGAGGCAGAGAGATGAGAGAGAGGCGCATCCAAACTGTTGATCAACTCCAGAGGGCCGCGCTTGATTTAACGGCCCTTGAGGATCATTTGCCCATTGTTCTAACGGTCACGCAGGGCTCGCGTATTCGCACAACAGGTCAAAATGCAAGACACTGGAGTGAGGTAAACTATCTTCGCGAACAACTCCAACAGTCAGTCGAGAAAATATCCGAGCACACGGGTTATACGCCGCTGGAGGTAAAACGGCTGATAGCTCAGGAGATGGAGCCGGAGCAGATTGCTATACTGTACGCAAGAAGCAATGAGACCATCCATGATATACTGAAGGATATCGTAGGCATCCCGACGAGTACGCGACTAGGGACAAAGGAGTTTAGCAAATTCGATGATCGGCTGGCGCAGGTCATGGCCGAAATTGTCGGGATAGTTAAATCAGTAACACATAGAGCGACAACATGAAGCGCAAAAAATCGAACAAGAAGAAGCTTAAGGACAAGCTATGGGAGCTGACTTCCGGATACGTTCGTCGGAGCAGGGCCGATCATGTCGGGTATGTTTCATGTGTAACGTGTGGGATGACGAAGCACTGGAAAGAGATGCAGGCAGGACATTTCATTCCCCAGGCTCAGGGGGATGCGGTGCGATTCGACCTGAGAAACATTCACCCACAGTGTCATCGTTGTAATATCAATCTAGGAGGGAACGGCGCGGAGTATTATCCGTTCATGCTAAGCGAATACGGGCAAGAGGTGATCGACGAGCTTAGGAAAAAGTCGAGAACTACGGTCAAATTCACAGAATCTGATTATGAGGAGATGATTCGGGATATTAAACAAAAACTAGAGGAGGTGGATAATGGCTAAGATTGAAGTGGGAATGATGGTTAAACTTGTTGGGCTGAAAGGAGATTGTGTCAAGAAATACGAGGGGCATGTGGGCGAAGTTCTGGCTCTGTCAAAGATTCACCCCGTGCGTGGGAACCTGTTTGATATAGACGGTACAGATACAGATATTTTCCATTTTCCAGAAGATGAGCTTGTGCCAATCGACCCACCCAAGGAATCAGAGGATATCCGAGAGACCCGAGAAAAGGGCGCGCCATCTTTCGATCAAATAATGAAAGAACTTGACAAGGTGCTAGAAGATGCAGGGTGATGAAACATCAGAGGGAAAAATAAAACAGATTGCAATGCAAATCTGGATGGACTCACAGGCCAAAGGGAAACAGGCATGGCTTGATTATAATCTCAGGTTAAACTTAAGATGCCCCTCTAGTCGCGAGGTGGATGGTGAGGTAATTGGAACATATTACAAGCCTATCCTTGATGATGTTGAGGAGGATGTCCGGGAAACTGTAAGGATCATAAATGCGGCGGTATGAATACGGCAACCCTGCTATGATCATAGAGGGCGAGTGGAGGAGAAGGCACGGCTGTTTTGCTTGTAAATTCAGCAAGCGGGGCGAGATAGACGGGAAAATCCGATCATATTGCGAATTGAGTCAAGAAGGCTATCCTGATAACGCAGTAGACCAATGTCAATGGGGGAGGCGTAAGTGAGTCCAGCTAGTTTCTTTTCAATTCTCACCTGCGGCACTTCAAGGCCCTTAGGGGAGTCTGGAAGCTCACACGACGCCCTGACGTCATCTCTCGCGGCACATTATTGCAGAGACATACCTGACCACAAGCTACAATCTGCGCTCCTGAGATGGGCTGACAGTTGGGCTGGCGCGAATGATCTCGAATACAAGCTGTGGATAAAAGTCGTGGACATGAAGTCATCCGAGGGATGGAGGGTCAAACCCCGAGGAATATTGAGGAAATTAGCCCAATTAGCAATATGGGAGATGGGGGCACCAGCGAGGTTTTACTTCGCCGACGCCTGGAGGCTCAGAGCCGGATATCTGGGAGTTGACAAAATGGCATGGTATCGGACGTGGGCTCCTAAATACCAAGCTGTTTATGAGGTTATTCAAGAATGGTCAAATGAGGCATGGCGGGACGTGAAAAAAAACATGGAAGAGGCTTGACAGTAATTATAATCCCGTCTATACTGTATTTAACGATTGAGGAAAACAGAGGAGACAACAAATGTATAAAATTACTGTGACTAAAAATGTATATGTTAAGGCAATTCAATACAACCGCGACCGAATCCAGGGCGAACAAAATGCCCGCATGCAGTTCGGCGAATCATGCCAGTATCACGTTGAGCCCGCATAACAACAGAGGAGATAGAAAATGACGAGCCAAATCACAAGCAAAACCACAAGAGATTACCTGCATTCACACGGCTGGACATACCTGCGAGGCGGTCCGTATTGCGAGGGGTGGGGGCTGATTACCGAGCAGAACGGCGTCGAATATGAGGGATTGACAGCGCACGAGGCGGAGGAAGTCACCCGCAAGGACAAAGGGATCTCTATGGGTCCTTTTTAAATAATCAACAGAGGATAACACCCGCGCCACGGATGGCGCATAACATAGGAGGCACTATGGCTGGCAGACCCCCAAAAAAAGACAGGAGGATGGTGAAAATTCCGGTGGGGTACAAATTACCCCGCTGGCTTGTCGAGTGGATGAGAGAGCAGCCTGAGTCGCAGGCGGCAATAATCGAGGATGCTGTGATGGAGAAGCATAATCTCAAAGAGCCCTCTTGACACTATTGTAACTATTTGCTACCTTAATATGTAGCATGAAAAAATGACTCCTCGGCCCCCAAAAGGGGCATTTATGGCTCGCTCCGGCGGGCCTTTTTTATTTGAGGCCCCCCCATGTTAGACGATGATGTACATCAGGACTTTGCTAGTTTTATCAACGATCACCCAATCCCGGAGGAGCTGGTAGAGATGATCCTGTTGTTTGGTCAGATGAGAAACGAGGGCATGGGAGAACAGGAAGCTGTGGAACAGATGATGCATGAAGTCTCCGCCAGGGAGTTGAGTCGGGAGATTTACGATGACTAAGGCGTCACGGGTTGGGGCGTGAAGGATGCCGGTTCTAAACAGCCTGTTAAGACAACAAGACAAAATACCCCAGCAAAACAGGCTTGGCCTGATGGGCGACATGAGGCAGCAGATAAACAGCCTGATGCAGCATCGCCCGGCAAAAGGAATGCCGACATTAGGTGAAGTGACAGAGTTTGGTGTTCAAGCCTCTCCCTTTGTTGGGGATGCGCTTGCACTAGAGCAGGCCGGGAAGGACTTCAAGCAGGGCAATTATGGTTCAGCCACATTCAACGCCGCCACCGCCCTGCCGGTGATCGGTGATGCGGCCACCGCTGCAAAGGTCGCCCTCCCAGCATTGACCTCGTTAGGCTCGCTAGGGGCCATGATGCGAATGGGGCGTGGTACGCCGCCCGTCACGCCCTTTAGCAAGATGCAGGGGGTGATTGGCGGCTCCGCTTCACCGCCCAAATCAAAAAATGCCGATGATCTCGACATAGAGAGGGTGATTAAGCGTGGGGGCACGGGGTCTGGGTTCAGTGATATTGAGGTCACGAGAGTAAATGGTGTGGCCGATGTTTCAGTTGAGCAGTCTGGTAACATACGACTAACCAATCCAGAGAAATCAACTCAATGGGCGGAATATAGTCCTGGTGGCGAACTCGTAAGGCACGGGCAAGACTTTACAACCAGGCCGGATGAAGGTGTTTTGAGCGTATGGAATGAAACGGCACCAAAAATTGCTTTAAGGATAAAAAGAAATTCGACAAAAATCCCAGGGGGGGATGTTTATGTCAGATATGGGAGGCCGCCGAAATCAGGAAAATCCAGGAATCACGTAACTGGCGAATATGAAAGAGGGGTTTCTGTATATTCGGCGGAAGTAGACCCCCTTACAGGAGGGGTGATATTTTCTGCTCAGGGGACGGAGCCTGGCGCTATGCTTAATTATACATTGAGCGGGAAAAAGCCATATCTAGTGAGTGGAGAAATTATAGGGTTTGGTTCTGATGGGGAGCCTTTATTAAGAAGCCCCAAAATACTAGGGGAGCTGAACTATAACAAAGATCTGTCCAGCTTTGTATTGGGCGATCCATGAAACAAACCATTACCCTGGTAATACAGAACATAGGAGATTCTAATGCCCTACGACAAGAAGCATAAAGGCAAGAAAGGCGGCGGTAAGAAGAATAAGTAAATGGCCACGCTTAGAGTCTCCACCACAGGAGATGACTCAAACACATATTCAGAGGTCGCGGCCGGAGCATACTGGGCAACACCCACAAGGGCAGTGTATGGATCTACTGACCCCTCATCTCCGAGCGCATCAGAGGCCGCAGCCGCCGGTGATACGGTAATAGTCGAGAGCGGGACTTACACGGTAGAGGCGCAGTTTGATCGTTTTATTCCTGCGCTGGAGTGTGAGAACTCTGGAAGCAGCGGGAGCCCGATAACGTTAAAGTGTGAGGGAACCGTTACTCTACAGTACGCAATGTACGACAGTGGCACGACGGACTCCGCCACGGCGAACACCCTGACGGACTCATCTCAGGGGTGGGCGACAGACGAATTAGTAGATTACGCAATCAAGATCACATCCGGGACTGGGTCGGGGCAGGTCAACTTCATCACTGGTAACACAGACGCGGGTGTAATTACGGTATCTCAAGACTGGGAGACGACCCCCAGCGCGGGAGATACTTACGAGATTTGGCCAACTGGGCCTGTACTTGGGGTGTTAAATAATAGTTACATTATCTGGACGGCCAACTCAGACGGAAGTGAGTGGTACATCGATGAGCAGTCTGCCATAGCCAACCCCGATACAGGCCCTGTAACTGTAGTGGGGTCTAATAATTGTGAAGTGCAGTACGTACACGTAGCAGGGTTAGAATATAACAACGGCGATAATCATCCTGGCATAAGAATCGAGAACTCGAACGATTGCATTGTTAAGAACAACAAAATCCACGATTTTTCTCTATTAAACAATAATATTAAAAACGCTGCTGGCGTTCAGACTTACGGAGCCAGAGATTGCGAGATTGCTCACAATGAAATATATAACTGTGGTTCTGCATTATTCATAAAGGGTGAAAATTCTCAAACCCAATACGGGAATCAGGTACATCATAATTTATGTTATGACAATACCCACGGTATCGTAATGATACTGACCACCGGGACGACAAATGACACATGGATTTATCAAAATGTAGTCTTGAGAACCGAGAATTACTCAATCGACTTTAATGCCGCGTTTGTATCCGCGCCAGACATCACTAACGTGAAGGTATTTAATAATACGTTCTGGAAGGACGCCACAACGGCGAATCATCAGGTTAACGCCTACCACTATGATTATCTGGATAATATAGAATTCCGTAACAATATCGTCTCGGGGACGGACGAGAACCAGATGATATGGATGAGGAAGGAAGGCGGGGCGCTGACTCCATATTGGGACGGAGATTATAATCTATACTACAACGCTGCTGGAACTTATGATTGGGATCTGGATCTATCGAATTATAGCTCTTTGTCCGCATGGCAGGGCGCATCCGACACCGGAACAATTGATGCTAATTCCACACAAGAAGACCCGGTACTAACCGACCCGGCGAATGACGACGCCACCCTGGACACGGGCTCGCCTTGCTTCGATGATGGTATAGACACATTCGATCTACTGGGTGGTGGTACGTCTGCCTCGATTAATAAAGGGGCCTACATATTATCAGGCCAAACTGATGTTATAGGGATAGAGACCATCCCATCGGTAGCTCAGGCAAAACTCGGCGGTCCTTCATCGTTCCTTTCGTTTACATTATTTAGAGGCATATAGATGGCAACCATCTCGTCACTCACAACAAGCGGCGCTGTAACAGGTTCCGATACTCTCACCGTCCCCAGTAATATACTCGGCGGGTATAAGCTAAACGGCGACGGTACAAATGAAGCAACGCTAGTCATTAGAGATCAAGACGCATCAGGAGATATTCTTATCAGTACCGCAACAATCTCTGGTGAGGAATCCATAAAACCCATGCTCTGCTCAGGGACAATACACTACACAGTTGGCGGGACAGGCGGTGATGCAATGATCTTCGGCTGGGAACGTAATCAGTCTTATTAATTCGGACCATTAAAATCAAGATTTTTCAAGATGTCACATGGCGGTAAACGGAAAGGCGCAGGTAGACCGAAAGGATCAACCAACAAACTCACCGCAGAGCAGGTCGAGGCCGTACAGCAAGGCCAGAGCCCGCTTGAGTACTTGCTGAGCGTAATGCGAGACAGGGAGCGAGAAGACAAGGATCGCATTGACGCCGCCAAGGCCGCCGCACCTTTCGTGCATGCCAAACTATCGAGCGTAGAGATGAATGCAAGAGTCGGATTTGACCACGAATCAGCCCTCGATGAGCTCGAGGGAGAAACAGATACGGAAGAGACTTAGGGAAGACTTCGAGCACTACGCAGAGAAGTGCCTGAAGATTCGTACTAAGTCCGGTGAGATTAAGCCACTAATTCTCAACCAGGCCCAGAAGCACATCCACGACAGGCTTGAGGCGCAGTTGCAGGAAACCGGGAAGATTCGAGCCAACATACTCAAAGGCAGACAGCAGGGCTGCTCCACGTACGTGGAAGGTCGGTTCTACTGGAAGACCACCCACCGAAAAGGAGTCAGAACATTCATCTTGACGCATGAACAGGAAGCAACAAACAACCTGTTCGAGATGGCTCAGAGGTATCACGATAACAACAATCCTCTACTGAAGCCCCGAACAGGAGCGTCAAACACTAAAGAGCTGTACTTTGACAAGCTGGATTCGGGTTATAAAGTTGGAACGGCTGGAACTAAGGGTGTCGGGAGGTCGAGTACGATCCAGTATTTTCACGGCTCCGAGGCTGGATTCTGGCCAAACGCTGAAGAGCACGCCAAGGGAGTGATGCAGGCTATCCCCGACGAGGATGGAACAGAAGTTATTCGTGAGTCTACTGCTAATGGCGTAGGGAACTATTTTCATCAGCAGTGGAAAAAAGCCGAACGTGGTGAAGGGGAGTATATAAACATATTCATCCCTTGGTTCTGGCAGGATGAATACCGCAAGACTCCGCCGGATGATTTCGTGAGGGACGACGAAGAGGAAGAACTCGCTGAACAGTATGGGTTGGATGACAATCAGCTTTACTGGAGAAGGGTGAAGATTGCCGATCTCTCGGTAAGCGGTATAGACGGAGAGTCCGCTTTTAAGCAGGAATATCCCTGTAACGCAGCCGAAGCCTTTCAGATGACCGGCAGAGCAGGACTTATAACCGCTGATGTGGTTATGAGGGCAAGAAAGTCCAAGGTTAACGGGAATGGACCTCTGATAATTGGCGTTGACCCGTCAAGGGGTGGAGATCGCTTCTCGGTTGTCCGTAGACACACAAGAAAGGCATATGGATTGCAGAGCTGGCAGGGCGATGCAGTGGATAAGCTGGGTAAGCAGGTCACAATCTGCAAAAAGATTCTCGATGTAGCTTGTCCCATTGCGAGACGCAAGCCTGATATGATGTTTATTGACGCAGGCGGCGGGTCGGATTTAGTGGACAGGCTCCACGAGCTAGGATATGAAGATAGAGTTAGGGCTATTGCTTTTGGCGCTACATCAACAGTTTTTTACCCCGAGAAGTATAAGAACAAACGGGCGGAGATGTGGGGAGAGATGAATATCTGGATGCGGGATGAAAACCTGCCTGTTGAGATCCCCGACGAGGACTCTCTTCAGGCGGACTTATGTGCAAGTCCTTATGAGCGAGATTCGCACGACAGAATCCAACTGTGGAAAAAGGAAAAGATTAAATCCGAGTATGGGTATTCTCCCGACGAGGGGGACGCTTTGGCGTTAACCTTTGCCGAGACCCTACCGGCACACGATTATGATGATGACTTTGACGTCGCCTTTGAATACGGCCGAAACGAAGTAACAGGATACTAATGGACAAATTACTCTCTTTCATCGATAAGACAAACATTGCCGAAGACCTGGAAGATGAGGAGCTTGGTCGTATTGGATCTGATGTCGTAAAAGGCTATGAGATCGACAAAGGCTCAAGGGATGACTGGGAGAAGAAGCACCAGAAAGCCATGGATTTGGCCATGCAGGTCCAGGAGGACAAGTCTTATCCCTGGCCCGGTGCATCGAATATTAAATATCCTCTCGTGGCGACGGCTGCGATACAGTTCAATGCACGCGCTTATCCAGCGATCATTCAAGGGAGAAATATCGTTAAGGGCGCTGTGACCGGCGAAGACGAGAACGGAGAGAAGCAAGCCCGAGCCTCACGCATTGAGACCCACATGAACTATCAGCTTCTGGAAGAGATGGAGGAGTGGGAGCTTGATGTTGACAAGATGCTATTACAGCTTCCGATTGTCGGTTGTGCGTTCAAAAAGACATACTATGACAACATATTAGGCCGTAATGTCTCGGAGCTGGTCCCCGCAAAGTATCTAATCGTCAACCACAAAGCAAAGTCTCTTGAGTCCGCCCCAAGGATAACGATGGAGTTCACTCTCTACCCTCACGAGGTGACAGAGAGAATTCGGGCAGGTACGTATCGCGATGCCGATCTACCAAGCCCCGAGGGTGAGGACGAAGAAGGGCCGATGGAGTTTCTGGAGCAGCACAGGCTCCTTGACCTTGATGATGATGACTACCCTGAGCCCTATATTGTCACAGTCCACAAGCAGACCTCTAAGGTCGTCAGGATTGTCGCAAGATTTGAGCCCGACGGGATTATTATTAACCGCGACCGTGAGATCGTGAAGATAGAGCCTGATCAGTACTTCACGAAGTACGGATTCATTCCCAATCCCGATGGTGGATTTTATGATATCGGGCTGGGGATGCTCCTGAATCCCTTGAGCGAGTCGATTGATACGACTCTGAATCAGTTAATGGATGCCGGACACCTGGCGAACACTCAGGGTGGATTTATCGGTCGTGGCTCGGGGATGAAGAAAGGTGAGATAAGGCTCCGTCCCGGCGAGTTCAAGCCGCTGAATGTCCCCGGTGGGCAAATCAGGGACAGTATCGTCCCGATGAACTTCCCTGAGCCCTCAGCGGTGCTGTTCCAACTGCTTGGGTTATTGATTGACGCTGCAAAGGACATTTCATCTGTTAATGAGACGATGACTGGTAATGCTAATACAATGTCTCAGCCGACTGCATTGATGCAGATGATTGAGCAGGGCCAGCAGGTCTTCTCCGCGATATTCAAACGGATTCATCGGAGCTTGAAGTACGAATTGAAGAAGATCGCAAGGCTGAATAAATACTATCTGCCCGATCAGGAGTACTTTAACGTCCTCGATCAACAGAACGTTATTGCCAGAGAAGACTACGAATACGAGGATTGTGACGTTCATCCTGTATCCGATCCAACAGTAGTCACGAACACACAGAAATTAGGCCAGGCTCAATTTTTAATGCAGTTCATGGCCGACCCTCTTATGAATCCTATTGAGATTCGTATGAGAGTATTAAGAGCTGCTAATATAGAAGACCCTGAGAAGCTTATCGCACCCCCTCAACCTCAAGGTCCCGATCCTCAGATGCTGCTTGAGATGGCAAAAATGCAGCTTGACAAGGCAAAATTGGACAACGAGGCCAGAGAAACGAACTCAAAAATTATCAATAATATCGCAGATGCGCTATACTCCCTGGAGAGGGCTGAGGCGGAGAATGCTGGCACTCAAATTGAGTATTACAAAACCCAGCTAATGGGTATGATTCAATTCATGGGGAAACTGAATGAGGCAGATAGAGTTAACGGAGGAGGAGTTCAGGGGATGGCTGGACAGTCAAACAACCCAGGTGTTTCTCCAGTACCTCAAGGACTTCCGCCAGAGCAAACTGGAGGATTTGGGCTCGGGTGAGTTCACCGCGCCCACGGCAGATCAAACCATCCAGCGAACCAGTGAGGCCATAGGTCAATGCTGTTTACTGGATGACATGATCAATCTTGAATATGACGACATAGCCGCTTTTTATGAGTGGGGAGAGAGTGATGAGCAAAGTTCTGAAGTTCCAGATTGACCCTAATTATCCTAAAGAGGGATGCACGGTTACCTTCTTTGACAAGAAGGGCCGGGTCATTTTTTTGGCCGATAATCTTAGGTTCGCCACAGAGAATGCTTTTGACGACGTTGTTCGGGTGTTCAGATTCGACGACGGCGAGATGCCTGATGAATACTATCAGATCCTCCCCGACGGCACAGAGAAACGGGTAATGGTGTGATTGAGATTGGAGAACACCGCACCAAATCCGCAATCTACGCCCTTGTCCCGAAAGACAAAAAGGATGAGGCGATTAAGATGGGGTACAGAAAGACCCCAAAATCCCCCGTCAATTACGGCGGGGCATTATGTGAGCTAATGTTGAGACCGAGGTGAGATATGAAGCCAAATTCAGAATATTTAGCAAGTGAGTACATTGCTGGTCGCGCAAAGGAAGAGGTGGCAAACGCAGAGTTCTTTCCGCAGGGTATAGCGCTGGGTATAGCGCAGGGTGAGGCGAAGAGCGCCCCCGCAGACCATTTCGCTATTAGTAGTGGTGAGCAGCAATCCGCAGATGCGGCGTGGGAGGCATTCTGGGAAGATTACGACAGAAAGATTCGCCTCGTTGACGAGAAGGAATATCAGAACATATTCTGGCGCATGAAACCGCGCTACGAAACGTTACAGCGGCGGGACGATGGTTCTGTTGTCCATAAGGTCGGATGTAGATTTTCTTTACTGTGAGGTGGTTATGAGCGACGCGGCAGAAGTGGTTGACATGAATTTGAACAAAAGCGGTATCCAGCCTGTTGAATACAAGGTACTGATTAAGCTCGATCCTATTGAGGAGACCGACCCCCTCCGTAAGCGGGCCAGCGATATAGGGCTTGAGCTGCTTAGCGAATACACAGACCGCGAGCAGATGTCCCAGGTTAAGGGGGTTCTTGTTGCTGTTGGGGGTAACGCTTTCGATGACTGGTTACCCCCCAAACCCAACCCCGGTGATCGGGTCATGATCCGCAAGCTGGAGGGTGTATCCTCAGAAGGGAAAGACGGCGAGGAATACCGAATCTGTAACGATAAAGACATTATGGCGATTATTGAATAGTTGCACAGAGCAAACCCCAAACAAACCCGCCTAGAGCGGGTTTTTTAATGTCAGGAGAAAATTATGAGTGAAGAAGAAATCCAGGAAGAAGTTGAGCAGGAACCTGAAGTCGAGCAGGAGCTTGAACAGGAGGCCGAGCAAGAAGGTGAGAGCGAGTCGGAGAGGCAAGCCCGAGCACAAGGATGGGCGCCCAAGGAAGAATGGCGCGGCCCAGAAGATCAATGGGTCGATGCTGACACTTTCCTTGAACGAGGGCAAAAGAATAATGCCATTCTCCGGGAGCGTAATGAGAAACTTTTTAATGAAATTCAAAGCCTGAAAGATGAGCTAAGAAGCTCTGTCAAAGAGTTCGGCGAGGCGCAAAGGAAAACCGAGGAACGGGCCTACAATCAGGCCATGCAGGACCTCAAGGCGCGCCAGAAAGAAGCCGTGGAACTCGGAGACGTTGAGTCGTGGGAGAAACTTGAAAGTCACAAGCAGCAACTCGAACAGGCTAAACCGCAGCAACCTCAGCAGCAGTACAACCCGGATACCGACCCGGCGTTTATATCGTGGTTGCCCAAGAATGATTGGTACAACCCGCAGTCTGATAATTATGATGTTGATGCGTCTGCCTATGCTGAACAGATTGCTCCGGCAATNNTCCGGCAATCGCTCGAAAGTTCGGTGGCGGGCAGGAGTTTTATGAAAAAATTTCTGAGCATGTGAAGCAGAAGTTCCCGGAGAAGTTCGGCAATCCTCGCAGAAGTCGCCCATCTCCCGTTGAGGGCGCAACCTCAGCAGGAGGAAAGCAAAAGAAGGGCAAGAGCTATGATGATTTACCGCCCGAGGCGAAGTCCACTTGTGATCGGTATGTCGAGCAAGGGCTGATGAAAAAAGACGAGTACGTCAAAGAGTACTTTTCCCAATAGAGCAAAAGGAGAAATCCAATGGCACAGAGTAAAAAGAAATCCCAGCGCAAGAAGCGAACTCCACTCGGCGCGCCGAGCTACAAATTAGCCGTAGAGGAACGCCCCGGATATGTCCGGCGCTGGATCAATGACGCAGGAAACCGACTCAACGACGCCCGAGAAGGGGGTTATGAGTTTGCTTCCGATGTAAACGTCGGCACTGGTTCTGAAGACGGCAATACTGATATTGGGTCACGTGTTTCCCGCGTAGTCGGGAAGCATGAAGACGGCTCACCAATGAGGGCCTATCTCATGGAGATTCCAAAAGAGTATTACGAAGAAGACCAGGCCGAGAAACAGAAACACGTCGACCAAATCGATGACATGATTCGAAATGGCGATGTAAACCGTGAAAATGATGATGGCCGGTATATTCCAAAAGAAGGTATTCGGGTCAAATGACCCTATCCGGCCTCATCCCAAATAGGAGAACCATAAATGGCTAATGCAGATACTCCCAAAGGGTTGAAGCCGGTTAAGTACCAGGGTGGCGCGTGCTACTCAGGTGCCGCGAATTTGTACTACATTCCGGCGTCTGATTCTGACACCGCCGTCTATATTGGTGGTCTGGTAAAACTGGCAGGCTCCGCCGACGCCGACGGCGTACCCAGTGTGTCGGGCAACGTCTCAACGGGCGATGCGGTGATTGGTGCTGTAGTGGGATTTGATCCCGATAACGGCGCGGGTGCCGATGGTCGTGACTCAGATATCTATCGCGCCAACTCCACCGAGCGGTATGTGTACGTGGCAGACGACCCGAATCTCTTGTTCGAGGTTCAGGACGACGCTTCCGCTACGCTGACCGCTGCCGACGTGGGTACTGTTGCAGATTTGACTGGCTTTACTTCCGGTTCTACCGGAACAGGTCTTAGCTCAATCGAAATCTCGGCAACGACCACAACCTCGTCAGGTGACGGCACAGAAGATGTGAAAATCATGCGTCTGGTGAATCGTCCCGATAACACTATCGGTGACAACGCTGATTGGCTGGTGCGCTTGAATAACCACGCTTACGTTGACGCTAATACCGGCGCATAAGGAGGAATACCAATGTCAGTAATTACCACTAGTAATCACCCCAAGGCGCTTTGGCCTGGGATTAAGGCGTTCTACGGCCGTCAGTATGAGGAGCATCCCGAGGAATTTCCGGCTCTGTTTGAGAAGGACACTTCCCAGATGTCAGCAGAGGAACTGGTTGAGGTCACCGGTTTCGGCCTGGCTCCGGTGAAGAATCAGGGCGCCAGTGTTCAATATGACACTGAAAACCAGGGTGACGTGACCCGTATCGTCCATGTGGCGTATGGTTTGGGTTATATCGTCACCAAAGAAGAGCTTGACGACAATCTTTATGAAGTTGTCTCAAAACGTCGCGCCCGCGCTCTGGCATTTTCCATGCGCCAGACCAAGGAGCACGTCGCAGCCAACATCATGAATCGGGCCTTTAACAGCTCTTACACCGGCGGTGACGGAGTGGAGTTGATTTCCACTTCCCATGTGACCAAAGACGGCACACAGTCTAATCGTCTGACGACTGCTACCGATCTGAGCGAAGCTGCCTTGGAGGACCTGATCATCCAGATCATGCAGGCCAAGAACTCTCGTGGCCTGAAGATCTCGCTGATGCCGCAGAGCCTTCATGTTCATCCGTCCAATTGGTTTGAGGCCAATCGCATCCTGAAGTCTACACTTCAGTACGATACCGCTAACAACGCCATGAACGTGCTCAAAGCCACCAACGCACTGCCCAAGGGCATTCATGTCAACCACTACTTCACTGACAGTGATGCCTGGTTCGTGAAAACTAACTGCCCGAACGGTCTCACCCACTTCGAGCGTGTTTCCAACGAGTTTACTCGTGATAACGACTTCGATACTGAGAATGCCAAGGCGAAAGCCTATGAGCGTTATTCTTTCTCGTGGGGTGACTGGCGGACAATCTTCGGCTCGCCTGGTGGTTAATCCAGCGTGTAACGTGTTGGGGGCTTAGGCCCCCACTTTTGGAGGAAATATAATGCCTATTTCAAACTATCCTAAAGGCTTTGCGAACGGGCTGAACGTTCGTGGAATGCCGATCCTTAACTCATACGGTGGGGATATCTACTGGGTTGACTCCGGTGACGGGTCGGACGGTAACAAGGGAACCTTTGATCGTCCTTTTGCAACGATTGATTACGCCATCGGACAATGCACTGGTAGTAACGGCGACATTATCATGGTCAAGCCCGGTCATTCAGAGACCTCACTGAGTTCTTCTATCGAGGCCGATGTTGCCGGTGTGTCAATTGTTGGTCTTGGTAACGGGGATAATCGCCCTGTTCTTGGAGGCATCGCGACCGATGAAGTGATCGATATTACCGCTGATGATGTAGCGATTAAAAATATCCGCTTCTCCGCTTTAACTTCAGGTACTCAGGCCGGAAGTCGAAAGATCACCATTGATTCTGACAGCGCCGTTGTAGAGGGTTGTGAGTTCCAGTGTGGTGCCTCAGACGACAACGCGGTTTATGTGACCTATCAGGGCGATAACTCGGTTATCTTCAATAACGCCTTTGAGGTGAGCGCGGACGGCCCTGATACGGCCATCTACCTTGAAGGGGCCACCGGAGGTGACTCGCTGACTAAAACCGTAATCAAGGCCAACTTCTTTAACGGCGGAACGGCGAACAACTCATGGGATGAAGGGGTTATTTACTCTTCAGGCGTGCATACTCAGTGCCTGATTGATGATAATAACTTCCTGTACATTTCAGGTGGTGTCGGTGGTGTTGAATTTACTGCCGCCGCGACCGGGTTGATTCGGGATAACTTCTTCGGCGGTGGAACTCTTGGGTCGATGCTCGATCCGGGGTCTTGTTACTGCTCAAACAACAAGGAAGCTGACGCTGTTGATGAGAATGCTCGTACCTTCCCGAGACCTCTGATGCCAGTTAATGTACGATAAAGCGTATCAGGACGAATACGAGCGACGCGCCACCTCGAAAATCGGGAAACGGATTTACCGAGAAAGGTGGCGATATGTCCAGGAGTATGTCAATCATGGCGTGCTCCTGGACTATGGTTGTGGGGCTGGGGCATTTCATGCCTCCGCCCCCTCCAGTTTTACGGCGTATGGGTATGATATTAACCCGTACTCCCCCTTTAACACCGAGATTGATGAAAAAATAGACGTGTTGACAATGTGGGATGTTATCGAACATCTTGTCGTCCCCACAGAGCCGATAGAGAAATATCAGCCGGAATGGGTGATTCTCTCAACGCCAAATATCGATGCCGCGCCGGACAATATCCGGGAGTTCAAGCACTGGAAGCCAGGCGAGCATCTTCATTATTTCAATCTCAAATCCCTTCAGGCTGTAATGGCCTGTGTTGGGTATGACGTGGTGAGTCATAATTTTGAGGAAGGGGCAATCAGGGACCCCAACAAGCCGGAGGCTATCATATCAATAGCTTGCCGAAAGTCATAAGCGAGATTAAAGCCAAAAATGCGATATTGGTGGCGTCCGTTCATCATACGGGAACGTGGTTTGCTTTAAATTTTCTACTCTCCCACCCCGATGTGTCGGAGATGGTAGAGATGCGGGAGGTTTTTGAGGGCTCCCATGTCCCGGAGAACGGGATTGTCCACGTTCATATTATGGGAACGGGGATCAATTCTCGTGGCGAACTGAAAACGTGCGATTTTGACGAGCTTGTATCTTTGACGGAGGGCGTAAGGGTGCTGACGCCGCTCAGAGACCCCGTGAAATCGATTATTTCCAGGGAGCAACGTCACCCAGAGCTTTCTCATGAATTCATTCCAGAAGCATTCTCAAAGCTTCACAGGCTGAATGCGGTGTTTTTGCCCATCGACTCTGACAGAGATAGGGCGGAGGTGCTGGAAACAGCTCTAAAAGGACTGGGACTGAGGGGAAACGAGGTCTTTCAGGACTGGCCAGTGTTTAACACACGCGGTGGTTATCAGATGAAGTTGGATTATGAAGCGGGAATTGTCCCTAATATGCCCGAAGTAGACCTTTTGGTGGAAGAATCTAAAACGATCATCCCGTTTTTGAAGTCTCAAGGGTATAAATATATGCCGTGGTGGGATCTATGCAAATAATCACTCATCCAGGGATTGGGGATGTATCGTGGATTTACTCCAAATTGGTGAATTGCGGGGAAGATTTAGACTTAATCATCGCAGAGGACAAAAAGACCAGTCGGGCGCTGCCGTTTGTCGATCTTCTTCCTAAAGTATCAAGCGCAGAATACGGCACAATGGGGGACTACATCCCTCTGTCTGAGTGTGGTAATGCGTACTTTCAAGAGTACAAGATTGCTGAAGATTTGGGGATGGATTTATTCGTTTCCGCGAATAATTACCTCGAAGAGGGTAATCGGTTAGAAGGATATTTACCCGATCTTGAAACAGACTTCCACTACCCCATAAACACAAGCGACCAGGATAGGGAGAGAGCAAGGATTCTCCTGCCTGGCGGGGTTTATCTTGGTATTTACACCTCATCTCAGGGCGGCGCGGATTCGTGGTCAGGATGGGGCGTTCACGAATGGTCGGATTACGTCTCCAGGGTGAGGAGGGAGTTTCCCCATGTGATGTTTGTGATTATGGGGGCGAAGTGGGATACAGATTTATCCGACGCACTCTCAAGATCGATGAATAGTATGGGGGTTGAGCATATTAACCTATGTGGAAAGACTCCAATGGGTGTCGCGGTCGAATGCCTTAAAAGATTGAATTACTTTATAGGGTTCGCTTCCGGGATGGGAATTCTATCGAACGTACTAAGTAAACCACAGGTTATGCTATACCCCCATCATCTGAGGGATTTGATGCATTCCTGGCCGTGTCCTGTTTCACTCGCTAACGGCTCGCATCAGGGCGTTATATGGGATAGACCTATCACTATTTACAGAAAAACTCACAATTATATGAAGCACTATTTAAATGATCGGGGGAGTGATGGGTAATGTCTTAATTACAGGCAAGCTGGTCACCGACCGCACGACCGTCAAGGAGATTGCGATTGATCCGTCTGGTGGGTTGTTGGCGGTTACGCTNNTTACGCTACAGCATTCAAAAGTTCATCAGGGCGATTATTATACCGCCGCCCATTATTTTTCTGGGGTTGCCTCTGGCGGCGTGGCATTATTAAGACTAAAGACCTCAAGTTCATACACGAACCACGCGGTGGTTAAAGTCGCCTGCGGGGCGGATGCCAAGGCGGAGGTTATCGAGGGCACGACCTATACGGCTGATGGGACGGTCGCGCCAATTTACAACCAAAACAGATCTAGCTCGAAAACGACGTCTTCATTGGCATACCATACGCCGACAATAGACACAATTGGGACAGTTATTTTGCCTGAATTTCTTCCCGGAGGGTCTGGAGGTAACAGTATCGGGTCCGCTTCGGATGTCCAGGCAGAGCAATTTGTCTACGCTTCTGATACAGATTATCTTATTAGAGTAACTAACAATGGGGCTGGTGCCGAAGACATCAGCATAATGGTTTCATTTTATGAGGTCCCGGTATGATACCCGTAAAACTTGACATAGACCCTGATAACCCAGACGCCGATGGCCTTGCTGCGGCAAATGACTCATCAGGAACAACTTTAACCCTTGATGGCGCTCTTATCTCGGGCGGAACGTTTACCGCTTCTGATGGCTTAGGGCACAAAATAGACATCACTGATACGGCGACGGTCGACCAGTCGGGTGCGACGTTCACGATCAACGGGACTAACGCAAACGATCAGTCTATATCTGAAGACGTGACAGGTCCTGGCTCTGGCGCGACTGTGACATCTTCTAAATATTTCAAGACTGTTACATCGATCACGATTGCATCGGGCGCGGGATCGGGTACGGCCAATGTTGGCACAAACGATGAAGTCGCATCACAAGCAATCCCGCTGAATTGGCGGAGTAATTACGGATGCATGACCGCTATTGCCGGAGCATCCGGGACGTTCTCTGTTGACATCCAAGAGACCTTCGATGATTGTTTAAGTTCCGAGGTTGATAATGCCAACTGGATTGATAAGCACGTCTCTCTCTCAGGTGACGGAGGCTTTGAGCTGGACGTCAGGGCGCGCGGTGTTCGAGCGCACACAAACTCATTCACAAATGGCGCAGAATTTCAATTCCACATAGTGCAGAGCAATGGATAAATACCGTCCCGGCGATTATTACATTCAGTGTGATTATAGCGGGTTTAAGATACGACGCTCTCAGGCCAAGAAAAAATGGGATGGTCTGCTTGTTGATCGGCGGTTCTGGGAAATTCGCCACCCTCAAGATTTTGTGCGTGGGATAAAAGATCGCCAAGCAGTCCCCGACCCCCGCCCAGAAGGCGACGATACATTTTTGTCAACAAACGAAGTCACGCAGGATGATTTATAATGGCCACATCTGGATCGGTTGATTTCGCGCTAAACAGAAACGAGATAATCACAGAGGCCCTTGAGCTATTAGGGGTTAACGACCCGGAAGAGGCCCTAGATGCTGTAGATGTGGCGTCTGCGTCGAAAAGTTTGAACATGATGCTCAAGACGTGGATGAGGCATATTGACGTCCCGTTGGTCCAGAGGACGTTTCTAGTCCTGCAAAAAGACACAAGTGAGTATTCATTAAGCTCAACAGGTGACAATTTTACAAACTCCCTGACTGTCACGACGACCTCTTCATCTTCAAGCTCTGGAGACTCCACAATAGAGGTGACTTCGGCTACCGGGATATCTGATACTTATAATATCGGGGTTCAACTGGATGACGGAACAATCCAATGGACCACAGTCAACGGAGCCCCTTCGGGAACAACCGTAACGCTTACAGCAACGTTAGACGATGACGTCAGTTCTGGTGCGGCTGTTTATGTGTATCAGACAAAAACCAATCGCCCATTAAGAATATTAAACGCTGTGGTAAGGGATAGCAGCGGACAGGATACCCCGATTTGGATGTGGTCGCGTCAGGAATATGTCGAACAGGCTAATAAGGAAACCGACGGGCAGGTCGTGGGGATTTATTACGATCCAAATGTATCAACGGGGAAATTGTTCACATGGCCCCAGACTGATGATGTGTCTGATTACCTCGTTTTGTGGGTAAAAAGACCTATAGAAGACATGGACGCCGGAACAAATGACTTCGACCTTCCGCAAGAATGGCTTGAGACTGTGGCTTACTGCCTCGCGGCAAGGATAAGGCCAAAATTTAAAGTCCCCCTTCAAAGCGTACAGGATGTTATGACACGCGCAGAAATGCTCGAAGACGAACTAATGGGCTGGAGCGAGGAAGACGCCTCTGTTTATTTCGGGCCGTCTAAATACTGATGCAAATACCGTTTGTTACAGGCTCATACGAGGCGTATTCAAAAGACGCCGCCGCAAATAGACTTGTTAATCTCTATATCGAGATTATCGAGGGGGAAGGGAAGTCAAGAATTGCCGCGTATGGAACGCCGGGCCTTGAGTCGTTTGTAGACTTCGGGGCTAACCCGGTAAGAGGGCATCCGCATGTACTAGGGGATTACGCATATCTAGTGCATGAGGATACGTTCTATCAAGTCAATAACGCTGGAGTAAAGACCTCAAAAGGGACGCTAAACTCCAATGGTGGGTATGTTGATATGGCTGACAATGGTATAGCCAACGGTCAGCAGATTATAATTGCGGATGGTGTCAATGGGTATATTTATGACACAAATTACGACACCTTCTTTCAAATAAAACAGTACTCGACAGGAACCACAGACGGCACCACCACGGACAAGCTGGTTGACTCCGGGGCAACATTCCAGACCGACGGCGTTAAGGCCGGGATGATTGTTTATAACACCACGGACTCAACTAATGCGATTGTTACGGCTGTTGACTCAGAGACTCAGCTTTCAGTATCTGATGATATTTTCGTCTCGGGTGAAAATTACGAAGTTGGGGACGGGGACTTTCCTGATGGTTCTCAGAGTATAACATTTATAGGGGGTAGGTTCGTTGCCGATTCCACCACAACCGGGAGATATTACTGGTCGGCTCTTTATGACGGGAATCAATGGTCTGCATTGAATTTTGCAACGGCGGAGAGCAACCCGGATGATCTGGTCAGGGTTTTTGCAAACAACGATACGCTGTATTTGTTCGGCGAAGAAACAATGGAACCTCACTACCAGACAGGCGATCAAGACCTTCCCTATTTGAGGATCGGTGGGTCGACGAGTCAGTATGGATGTATTGCGTTTAAGACGGTTTCAAGACTGGGAACGACTCTTGCCTGGCTGGCTCAAACCACCGACGGTGGGATACAGGTTGTCCTTTTAAACGGTAATACACCAATGGTGATTTCTCACGCCGCTCTTGACAGGAAGATAGCTGGATATGAAAGAGACTTTGGCGTCGCTGATGCGGTGGCGTATTCATATTCAGAGTCAGGACATACATTTTACGTTCTTCAATTCCCAGCTGCCGGTAAGACTCACGTTTTTGATGCCACAGTGTATGCTCAGTCACAAAGAAGGGATTTGGCATGGCATGAGCGCGAGTCGAGTGACGGNNCATAAACGAGCACATCGTCACTGATTACTCATCCGGTAAATTATACAAGATGAGAGATAATATATATAACGACAACGGTGATGAGAAGAAGTGGAGAATGGTAACACCGCCCATACACGCGGACAATAAGCGATTGTTCTTTGGTCGGATTGAGGTTGATATAGAATCCGGTCGTGGGCTGACGACAGGGCAAGGGTCCGATCCATTAATGTCATTAAGATACTCCGATGATGGGGGTAAGACATGGAGCAACAAGAAAGAACGCTCTATGGGCAAGATTGGCGAATATTTACACAGAGCAGTATGGAACAGAAACGGATCAAGCTATAACCGAGTATGGGAAGTTTCAGGCTCTGAGCCAATAAAAACTGTCATTATAGGGGCCACCTCGGAGGTGTCAGTTGAAGCTTAATAAAAGTTTCGACGTCACCAATCCCACTGAATTGGCTCAGTGGATATCAGAGGTATCGAGGTTATTCGATAATCTAGGAGATATAAATAAGGTCTACAGCGCCACAGCGACGGTGGATTTCGCCTCTATATCTGCGAATGATTATGAAGATATAACTGTCACTGTTGAAGGGGCGGTTGCGGGAACTAAAAACACTGTTGAGGTTGGGCGTCCTCCGGGGCTTGAGCCTGAAATTATCATAGAAAGCAGTGTGACGGCGGACGATACCGTAACAATCAGAGCGCATAATGTTTCCACTGGGGCTGTTGATCCAGCGGAAGCGACCTACAGAATAACGGTTATTCAATATAATTAGGAGGCAGTATGCCATTAGGTGATGAAATTGCGGAGGGCGTTACCAGCATTGGCCCGTCCCGAGATTGGATCAGGGAATTCATTGGTTCGGACGTCGCCGCTGAGTATCTTCGACAATACGGAGAGAGGGGTCTCGGAGAAATCACGGGAGGGCTTCAGAGAGGCCGTGGACTTTTAAGCCCCTATCAGCAGAGAGGCGGACAAGCTTTAAATCGTCTTTCTCAAGCCGTTCTCGAAGGTGATATGTCAGGCTTCCAGGAAGACCCAGGGTTTCAGTATCAGATGAACCGTGGTATGGGGGCTGTGGAGTCTTCCGGTGCGGCCAGGGGGTCGCAACTATCCGGCGCGACGATGCGTGAGCTTCAAGGCACTGGACAGCAGTTAGCCAATCAACAATATAACCAGTATCTAAATCGACTTGCCGGAATGGCTGGAATGGGCCAACAGGCTGCAAGCCAGGGCGCTGGAATGGAAATGCAAGGCGGACTCGGAAGGGCCGGTCTACAAACTCAAATCGGTTCTGGTATGGCTGCCGCCGAAATGATGCCGTATCTCGCGGGGTCTCAAGCTGCCGGTGTTGGAAGCAACGTCCTCGGAACATTCCTCGGTGGGTTAATGTGTGATCGCAAACTCAAGAAGAATGTTAAGAAGATAGGAGAAACTGATTCCGGTCTTAATGTATATTCATTTGACTACATCTGGGGCGCTCAAGGGGTTGGCCCGATGGCTGATGAGGTCAAGGAAGTCTTCCCTGAAGCTGTATTTAAGGTCGGCGAATATGACGCCGTAGACATGACAAAGGTGGCATAAATGGCACTCGATCCCTATGTAATCATCCGTCCGATGGAAGCAGCAGGACAGGCCCTCCTAAGAGGCGCTGAGTCAGGCTCAAGAAACTTCCTCGCCGCGATGCAAGCAGCAGAGCAAAGGAAGATGAGGGAGCAGCAGCAGGCGCGACAGAACCGTCTAGCCCAGTTAGCGCAAGAGTCTTTCACACCCGGACAAGAAGCTCTCCCATCAGAACCCGCAATGGGACCAGTTCGCCCTGGTGAAAGACTTCCCGACTACCCGGCACAACCCGCACGTGAACCACAATTCGATGTACGGGGATTCCAGAATCGTCTGTTAGGCGCGGGTATGGTGCCGGAGGCGATGCAAGTCAGTAAATTTGCCACTGGAACTGACCAAAGAATCGGGACATATAACCCTAGAGATTACACAACGGAGTCATGGAGTGAGTTCACAAAAACTGGAGATCCGTCAAAACTTAAACGATACACAGAAAAAACCATCATGATAGGCGAGGTCCCTCACAAGCTGGTTCCGGGAACCGAGAACACCTATGTTCCGCTTTCAAGTCTTGGGGAAGAGGCGGAAGCGGCTCGCGAGCTAGAAAAAAGCAAGGGTATAGGAAAAGCAACCGCGAAAAACATAGGGAAAGCCGCAGAGCAGATTCCCAAGATCAGCGAAAACATCCGCAATCTTGACGAGGTTATTCGGCTAATTGAAGAGGAAGGGGCGGTAACTGGTCCCGTGGCAAGCAAGTTCCCGAGCTTCCGTAAAGCTTCTATTCAGCTTGATAACATGCGGCGTCGCCTTGGCTTAGATGTTATCGGGTCCGTGACCTTCGGTGCACTGTCTAAGGCTGAATTGAGCATGGCGCTTAGTACCGCTTTACCAACTCAGCTCAAGGGTCAAGATTTGGTCGATTGGGCGCGGCGCAAGCGTGACGCTCAAGCCAAGCTCAGAGATTATATGCAGGAGCAAGTCAATTTCCTGTCTCAGCCTGGAAACACAATGGCGGATTGGTATGAGCACATGCAGGGCAGGAACAAAGAACAACAGCAAGGACAAATCAAGTTCCTGGGGTTTGAATAATGCCTATCGCAAAGTTTGAAATGCCAGACGGCAGGGTGGCCAGATTCGAGGTCCCTGAAGGAGCTACGCCAGAGCAGGTGGAAGCCCAAGCGCAAGCCATGTTACCACAGATTCAACAGCAACAGGCCCCAACAGGCAGACAGCCCATGCCGAATACGCCCCCTGCGGACCAAGGTAAAGATACTGGGTTTATGTCTCAAGCAAGCGAGGCTATAAAGGAAAGCCCGACAGGCTCTGCAATAGCTGAATTTACATCCGCCGTTAATAGAGGGGCTGTTAATCTTCTCGACTTTCTTGGTCCAGACCAGATAAATAATATTCTTCAAATGGCGGGAAGTGAACAAAGGATTCCCACATTAGGTGAACAGGGGGTTGTTGAAGAGGCGACTACAGGGCAATTTATGGAGCCAGGACTTGCCAAGGAAGCAGTTAGAACAGCAGGAGAGTATGTTGCTCCAGCCATGGCTGGGGGTGTCGTATTAAGGCAGGCCGCTGGAGCTGTCCCAAAAACGGCCACGCCAACCACAGGACAGCGCATTTTACAGGGAATGACAGCCTCTCCCGGCGAGGAGATGACCGCTGCTGCTCTTGCTGGGGCAGGTTCTGAAATTGGGGCTGAGGTCGGCGAAACCGTCGGAGGAGAGCAGGGCCGCCAAATAGGTGGTTTACTAGGCGGAGTTGGAGCGCCAGTTGCAGCTAATTTGGCAAAAGAAACAGCGAAAACACTTTCCTCAAAGACTGCTAAAAAGTTGCTTCGCGAGGCATCTCCTTCTATTGAAGGATTAAAGAGCACGGCCAGAAATATTTATCAGAAGATCGATGAACTAGGAGCGTCAGTCAAGCCAGCCGCTGTAACACGACTTTCAAAAGAGTTGAAGCAAACCGCAAGAGAAAAAGGCTTTAATCCTACTATACACCCAAAGGTCAATGCCGCTCTAAGGGAGTTTGAGCAAGCTGAGGGTCAAGTATTGAAAACATCTGAACTTGATGTTCTTAGAAGGGTTGCGCAATCAGCAGCAAGCAGCGCAGACCCTGACGAGAAAAGATTAGGGGGTATTCTGATATCAAAAATAGATGACTTTATGGATGACGCGGCCAAGAATTTAACCAAGAAGGGCGCGGATGTTGGCAGGAAATATAGAGATGCCAGGCAGTTATGGAGAAGAGCCAAAAAAGCAGAAACCCTTGAAGAAGCTTTTAATAAAGCTCAGCTTCAAGCATCTGGATTTGAGAACGGGATAAGGGTTCAATTTAGGTCAATCTTAAACAGCCCCAAGAAAAGACGTGGCTTTACAGAAGAAGAGATTAAAGCAATGCGCCGGGTTGTGGAAGGTGACTCTCTTCAAAATATAGCAAAAGCTCTTGGGAAGTTCGGGTTCAATGAAGGGCAAGCCACTAATATGTTGATGGGCTCGCTGGGTGTTGCAGGGGGTGCATATATTGGCGGGCCTGGCGGAGCTGTTGCAGTGCCAGTTATAGGGCAAGTGTCAAGGAGGCTAGCTCAAAAATTAACCAGAAACGCCGCTCAATTATCAGATGATATTGTCAGGGCAGGGCCGAACGGGAAAGAAATTGTAAGGGCTTACATGAAGGCAACCCGTCCACAAGAGCGATCATCACAAGAACTTGCAGAGCTTCTTTTGCGCCCAGGTGTAACAACAGAGGGCGTGAAAGGTACGGCAAAAAGCGGCCCTGCTAAGAAATTGGTAAGTGATGCTGTGTTTTTAACAAATGCCATAAAATCTCAGGAAGAATGAATGTCAATCATATTAAGACCTAAATTCCAGGCTTTTGATGATAATGGAGATCCACTATCCGGTGGTAAAGTTTACTTCTATGAACCCGGAACCACGACCCCAAAAGACACTTATTCTGATTCATCGTTAACCACGGCAAATTCTAATCCTGTAATTCTTGATTCTCGTGGCGAGGCTGAGATATACGGGTCTGGGAGTTACCGTGTCATACTTGATGATGCTAATGATGTACAAATAGAAGACATTGATAATGTCATAGGAATATCCTCATTCACCGCGCAAGATGTCGAGGAATGGGTCGCCACGGGTCATACACCGACCTACATTTCTTCAACTAGTTTTTCCGTACCCAACGATAGAACGGATACATACCAAGCCGGAAGGAGGGTTAGAATATCCCAAACATCTGGAACGGTTTATGGGACAATCCTATCCTCTGCGTACTCCACCCTTACTACAGTAAACGTCTACATTGACGGTAGCGGGTCGGTTGATTCCGGTATTGATACCGTCGATGTTGGGTTAATCACTCAGACAAATCAATCATTCCCGATTAAAACCATCCCCGTGGCTTCCGCTGGTGGAACGGTGGATGCAATAACCGCAAATTTCACCCCAGCAGTCCCTTTAATCGATGAGGTTATATGCAGTGTTGTCGCGGCAGGCGCGAATACC
>JABAHQ010018429.1_pt5 | contig 25998 bp, 25 predicted proteins | sample 7062091 | NCBI WGS metagenome assembly JABAHQ01 (sample SAMN14534359, study PRJNA622989) | marine sediment metagenome | biome: marine biome [ENVO:00000428]; feature: marine pelagic biome [ENVO:01000023]; material: deep marine sediment [ENVO:00002113] | place: India: Gulf of Kutch | collected...
GATGAGGAAAGAAAACTCACCTTCCGCCAGTATCTCGATCTTTACCTGCCCGCACATCCGTTCAGCGATTTTGGCATGGACCTGGGCCTGGGTGCGAAAGCGGATCGCGTCGCAACCGAGTGGGAATCCATGTTCCTGCCCGATTTTCTCTACGACTCCTTTGCCAGCGCCACCATCGATATAAATGGCAACACCGCTTCCTTTGTCAGCAAAACCGATACGCTGCTGTGGTTTAAAAGCGCTGATGTGATCGATCCTGCGCCGCCCTATCCGGCCATTTTGTTGTGGCTGCTGTTTATTGCGGTCACCGTGATAGCCCTGTGGCCGACTATTTTCCCTGCCCAAAAATCACCGAATATTCGCTGGCTGGATATCATTTTATACGGGGTAATCGGCTTGTTAAGCCTGCTGATTCTATTCCTCTGGTTTTTGACAGACCATAACGTCACCCAGCAAAACTGGAACTTACTCTGGATATGGCCGCCTCATCTCATCATCGCCGTCATTATTCTATTAAAGCGTCAACCCAAATGGCTGCGCTGGTATTTTATGCTCAATGCGGTAGCCATGCTTCTTCTCCTGACCGGCTGGAAGTTTTGGCCGCAAAATTTCCACTCCGCCTACATTCCATTGATCCTCACCCTGGGCTTTCGCAGCGGGTGGTTGAGTTTGCGGTTCTCGCAGGAAGAGCGACGGGCTTGACGGAAAATTGACCTGCCTGCGAGCGAGATTCAGGCAGGCCACCAAGGCTCTCACAAGGTGATCCCTTTGGGAAAAGACACAAAGTGAAACACAAAGATCGATAAAATTCTCTGTGAAAATTTAGTGTCTTGGTGTCTTAGAGGGTGTTTGAAAAGTTGTCTACCTGGCGCTGAAGGCAGACAGGCCTGCCTGCGATACGAGTCAGACAGGCCACGAAGGCTCTAAGGCACAAAGAATCATGAAGAAATTACTGAAAAATATAGAAAAACTTGGTGAAGACTTTGCGTCTTCGTGTCTTTGTGGCAAATATAGTGACTTTCCAAACACGCTCTTAGTGGCAGAAGTGCGCACGTGCGTAGCGATTTCAAAGAAAAACGATTTGCAATATTCATATCCAATTTGTATATTATGATTGACAAATATATCAATTGTCAATCATAATATACAAATTAAGCAGGTATGGAAGAGCTTTTACGTCAGTACAATCCCCATTGGGAAGGTCAACAATTCTCCGATGAATTGATCCCCCGCTCGAAGTATACTCAGCAGATCACCTCCTTATTGGAACGCAACGAAATTATTGTGCTGCAAGGGATTCGTCGCTCCGGGAAAAGCAGCCTGCTTAAATTGATTGTCAAAAATTTAATCGATAACAAGGTCCCTCCGACCAATATTTTGTTTATGAATCTGGAGGATTACCGGTTTGGCCGGGAACGCAATCTGAATACTTTGGATCAAATTTTTCAGACCTACCAGGAGCTTAATCATCCCCAGAAAGAAGTTTATATTTTACTGGATGAAATTCAGGAGATACCCGATTTTGAAAAATGGCTGCGCACCCACCACGAACAAAATAAAAAATTAAAGTTTATCATTACCGGCTCCTCCTCTTCCTTGTTCTCTCAGGAACTGGCCACCTTACTAACCGGCAGACAAATCGCGATTGAGATGTATCCCTTTTCTTTTCTGGAATTCCTGGATTTCAAGAGCCCCGCTATTCCCAAGAAAATCGCCAAACAGGATGTCGATGTGCTGTATTTGTCACCTGTTTTTGGAAAAATCGAACCGTTGCTGAAACGCTACCTGGATGAGGGCGGATTTCCGGAGATCATCAAATATGAGCAATCGGAGAACAATATTCTTCTCCTCCAGCAATACATCAGCGATATAATTCTGCGCGACATCGCCCGCCGCTATAATATCCGTAAGATCGAGGTGCTGCAAAAGCTGGCGCTTTATTTAATCTATAACATGGGAATGGGGCTGAATATCAGTAGAATGGCCGAATTGGTAGGCAGTAATCGTACCACGATTTTGGAGCTACTGGCTCATCTCAAGGAAGTTTACCTGATTTTCACCTCATCCAGTTTTTCGTTTTCACCCAATGAGCGAATGAACACCACTCGTCCCAAAAAAGTTTATTGCGTCGACAACGGATTTTTCGCCGCTATCAAAACCAAAGGCAGTAAAGACTTTGCCAAGAAGATTAAAAATGCGGTTTACCAGCAACTTCGCTTTCGCTGGGGGGCGGAGATTTTTTACTGGAAGAATAAAATTGAAATCGATTTTGTACTGGAAGACGGTTTTCCCATCGGTATTGTGGTGGATAAAATGGATACCGATAAAGAAATTTACCGGCTATTTTATTACATGAATCAACATAATTTAAACAAGGGTCTGCTGATCAGCTGGAACAAACTTCAAATCATGGAAGAAAATGAACGCAAGATATTGATTTTGCCCTTGTGGCTATTTTTGACCAAATCTCAGGAAGATGTGATGAATTATTATGAAGCGGGTTAGATTGTGTTTCGGTGCTCGCGTGCTATAGTGTTCGAGTTGCTTTAACACTTGAAAACTCAAATACTCAAGCACCTGAACAGTCAAATCGCTGAATTTTAACCGAACAATTCTCTGCCCCCTAACTCCCCATACTCACCTTGTGAACGACTTGAAAGACATCATCCGGCGGATCGCTGCGACTGATCAGGCAAACTTTATTTAAGGTAAATGAAAGCGGCTTCCATGTTGATTCAAGTGAGCTCCGAACTTGCTGCAAATTTTTCGGACCGGAAACCTGCCCCACACTTAAATGTGGGGTGAATCCGCTTTTATGTTTGCGCACTTCATTGCAATCAGGTACCACGGTTTGTAAGGCATCTTGTAGCTGTGCAATTTTGTCCACTGGTTCGGGCGCCAGCCACAAGGTATATTTCTGACGACCGTGCTGAAAATAATCAAACCGATTCAGGTGAATTGTCAAGGGCTGTATCTGCCTTAGAGCTTTTGAAAAAGACGGTAAAAATGACTCAAAATCCTTTCGCGGCCGGAAGGGATATATCATGGTAATGTGGGGCATCCAGCGCCGAAATTGGCGATCATACTTCTGGCGAATGTTTTGGATAGGCGGCCAAAGCTCCGAAGGCAGGATAATCACCATTGCGGTTTTATGGGTCTTAGAATATGCCATTTGGTNNTGTGAAAGAGAACGATGCGATTGCTGTTGGTTCCCTTGGTATTGTTATCCACTCCCCAAATGTTGGCGGTTTTGGTAAATTCCTGTTCGTTGATGATGGTCCCCTTGCAGCTAAAGCCGGACTTGATTCCCAGCGGAACCACATACTCATCTAATTTTATTTTGCCATTCTTGACCTCACCAACTTCAAATGCCAGCCAACCATTCGGTTTGGTAATTCGGAAAAGTTCTTTAAACACCTCGCCCATCACTGCTGACCATTGGTCAATTGTTTTGGCCATGGTGATATGGCTGCCGACGGCTTCCGCATCGATGGAATTGAACCAGCAGCGCAGCCAGTTGTCCGCAGCGTATTGAACCACATTCAGAAATGGCGGCGACGTTACGGTGAGTTGAATACTTTCGTCGGCAATATCAGACGTGTTGCGCGCATCCCTACATAAAAACAAAGCATTCTGCCCAATCTTTTTTAATTCTGCTATTTTGGTTTTACTCAAACCGGAAATCAACTGTTTGGATTTCTTCAGGATTAATCTTTTGGTATCCCGATATTCCGGCTTTTGTTTTCGCTGCTGATTGATGCGGGTCTGTCGCTTGGCGGCGATTGCTTGATTGGGCGGCAGGGTGTAAACGGAAAAGAATCCCGATGAATGGCCGGTCAGGCGGTTAGTCGCGACCATACGAATCCAGGCATCCAGGTGATCTTCTCGATCGCGCTGTGCTCGTTCACGTAAATATTCTTTTAATGACACAATCTCGGCTTCCGTGTCGGGATGGTAAAACATGGATAAATCGATATCCGCTTTGGCCTGCGGTTGATAAGGAATCTCAGCCAATCTATCTTCCAGAGCCTGTAAATCAGGAATGAAGAAGCGCGGGAATGATAAAATTTTGCTCAGCGGATTGACATCGTTGGCAGCCACGTTTCGGCCCAGTATTCCGGCTTCGATGATGGTCGTTCCCCTACCGGAAAAGGGGTCGTAAATGCGGTCGCCCTCTTGCGTCAACAGTTTGATGAAAAATCGCGGTAATTGGGGTTTAAAACAGGCACGGTAAGCCACCTCCTGCAGGGCAGCGGCCTGTCGTTGTTTAGAGGTCCAGAATTCATTAATGAATTTGGGATAGCTTTGTCCGTCAATGATTTCGTATTCAATCCGGGTTGAGGGATAGGCACCATTCCTCTCACCAGCAGGTGGGCCTGGCGGAGAAGAAAATTCTGCAAAGGGTAGGCTAAGCTGGGGTGATGTTAATTGAAATTCTTTTAGATATGTAAATAATTCGGATTCGGTTAATCGCATTTTTGACACTTCCCAGCCTGGACGTGACATTTTTATGTTTTAAAACCAATACATGCTAAAGCATGGCAATCGATATTTATAAATGATGGCCACACTTTAGTGCGTCTTCATCTTGCTTGCTGAGAAATGGGAGAAGTAAATGATACTGTCATTCTGAGCGGTAGCGAAGAATCTCCTTCCCTACAATGAGACTTTTGAGATTCTTTCCCATGGGGACCACCATGTGACGGTCACTCCTTTCCCTCAGAATGACAACCCCAGTCCTCAGCAGGCACAAAAACTAATTCTCAAACACTTCTTCCACCGGTACAATTTCCACATTTTCCGGTTTCACCGACAGTGGAAATTTGGCAATCTCTTTGTCCTCTTCCAAAATCTCGGCCGGCTTTTCGGATTCATAGGTAATCGGCGTCGGCTCGTTATTGAGCAGTATCTCCTTTAACTTTTCCGCCTCATTGGTAATAAAAGCAGCCTTGATATTATCGTATTGCCAGTGTTTCTTGATGGCCGCGTTGACTTCTTCCAGGGTCAGTTCATTTAACATCTTTTCATACACATCCCAGTGATAACCATCATTGCCGTAAAATTTGTCGTCCAGCATGTAACCCAGTTTCATGGAAGTGGTTGGCGCGTAGTGAAGGATGTAATTCTTCAAAAATTTTCGGGTCAGTTCAAAGTCTTCCCCGGACATGCCGTTATCGACCAATTGCTTTAATTCTCGCAATGCGGCTCGAAAAGCGAACACACGCGCCTCATTGGGCACCGGGCGAATCCATATCTGAAAAATTTGTTTTTGTCGGGCCACGTTTGGCGGCGGAAACTGGCGTTGATGCCCCCTCGGAAAATGCTCGATATAGGCATAGTCCCCATAGTTTAAACCACGCGCTTCGCGAATCACCTGATACAGATGGGAGCTGGAATTGCGGTGTTCACCCAGCCAGGAAGTGGCCAGCGCCAGTGCATAAAATTCGCGACTGCCCCGGGTTACATCTATCGGAAATCCAAAACTGATGGCGGTGGCATTGGCATTTTTCTCCACAACCCGAAATTGAAGTCCCTCTATGTTTTCCGGTTGCGGTGCTGCCATTGCGGAGGATTTTCCTTCAGGCAAAGTTTCAAAGTCTTCTCTTGCTTTAGCCACGAACGCCTCGTCATATCCACCACCAAGACCAATGGTCAAATTGGCCTGATTGTAATGGGTTTGGTAAAATTGCTTGACATCATCCAGAGTAATCGATTTAACACTTGCCACGTGCCCTTCTTCAATGTGTTCATAGGGCGTTCCCTGGAAAATAAATTCATACATGACCTCTTTTCCCAGCACTTCATCCTGGGCGTAACGAAGCGTTTTTTGCAGGTAATTGAGCAAATCGCTCTTCACTCGCTTAAAATCTTCCTCCTTTAAGGCCGGTGTTAATAAAACCTCTTTAAACAAGGCATAATATTGATCGAGGTTGTCTTTGTGAGTGCGCCCGGTAAAAACAGTCATCTCTTTATCCACCTGATCGTTGATAGAAGCCGCCATCGGATAGAGTAGTTCCAGAATTTCTTCATAGGAATGTGTTTCTGAACTTCCCTGGGAAATCATGCTGGCCGTTAATACAGCCAATCCCTCTTTTCCCTCGGGATCGTTTTGGGAGCCCACCTTAAATAGAAAGCGAAAGGATACAGTAGGATCGTCTTTGACCGGTAATAAGACCATGTTATCCTCGGCTGACCTCTTGGCGAATCCGACGTTTAAAAGTAAAGCAATAATTAACAGAAGAACAATAGGATATCTCATTATGCTTCTCCCTTCAGTGTAATGACCGTGCGACGTTTTTTTTGCAGAAATTTCTGCGCAGCCTGGCGGATGTCTTCCGGCGTAATTTCCTGAATCGTGGCATACAGTTGATCGACTGCTTTTATTCTGCCGGTTAAAGCGATAAAACGGGCTAAGCCGCTGGCGACGCTGCCGGGAGTGTCCAGGTTCATCAAATAGCCATAGCGGGTGCGCTTCTTGAGGTCCTCTAATTCTTTTTCGGAGACCAGTTCGGTTTTAAACTTTTCAGCAGTATGGTCAATTTCGTCTTTCACCAGGGGAATATCCTTCTCGTCCTTAACCATTGTATAAACTGAATAGAGTTTCGGATCTCGATTAAAGCCAAAACCTCCGGCAATAAACTGCACCTTTTGCTCCCGAATCACCAGCTTTTTATAGATCTCGCTATTTTCACCAAAGGCCAGATCCCCTAACAAAAAGGAAGCAGCAACCATTTTGTCATTGGGATCGAATGCGGTGCCTTTATAGCCCATCCAGATCAAGGGTAAGGTTTTGCCCTCGTAATCAACCTGTTTGGCACGCTCTTCCTGCTGAGGCGGTTCGGGGGTGATTTTGGGCTTCACATACCCCGGCTTCCAATCACCATAATAATTCTTGATCATCTGCCTGGCATTATCCGGATTAAAATCGCCGGTAATCAGGAGCACGCAATTTTCGGGGCGATAGTAGCGATCAAAGAAAGATTGGCTGTATTCATACATCTCCGGCATGTTCTTAATATCTCTCTCAAATCCCATAGTGGTGTGCTGGTAGGTATGTTTATCGAAGGCGGTTTGGGAGATCTCTTCATAAGCGACCGACCAGGGACTGGTCCGATTTTTCCGATACTCGCCATACACAGCGCCGGCTTCTGTGCGAAAGGCCTGCTCTTTGTAGATTAAATTTTTAAAGCGGTCGCTTTCTAATTTCATGGTCGTTTCCAGATTATCGCTCGAAACCACCATGTAGTAACAGGTATAATCATCCGTGGTATAAGCATTGGCGTCGGCGCCCATTTCGGTAACCATGCGATCGTAGACATCCGCCGGATAATTCTTGGTACCCCGAAACATCATGTGCTCGAAAAAGTGCGCAAAGCCGCTCTTACCTTCTTCCCATTCATCGCGGCTACCGGTTCGGACAACCGTGTAGTAGGCCACCAATCCGCTGCCTTCAATGGGAATCAGGATAGACGTAAACCCGTTGTCCAGTTTGTACTTCTCATATTGGTAGGGGAAAAATCCATCGGAGGAAGTATCAGCCATTACAGCCATCATACCTCCGCTAAATAACAACAAACACCACAACAGAAAATGACGCATAGAATGTGCCTCCTTGGTTTAAGGTAGTATAAGTGATACGTTAAGAGAATTGATAATTCGTGGAAGTGAAATGTTTTGTTTCGCATTTTTAAACTAATTTAAATTGAATCGTTACTCCAGAATTCATCGAATCAAAGCGATAATTTAAAACTCAAGTTTTAAAAACCGAAAGTTTTTCTTACATTTATTTTTTAAGAGAGAAGGCTAACATCTAAGAAAAAAATTCTAAAAAGGGAGTCATTTATGAAGCTCTCAGAAATTGCCCACGGCATTCAAACTTCTCCTATCCTTACCTTAGCTGCCGAATTAAATGAGAGAATTGCAACTGGCGAAAAATTGTATAACCTGACCATCGGAGACTTTAATCCGAAAATCTTTCCTATCCCCACCGAGCTCAAAGCAGAAATTATTGCCGCCTATGACGCCGGTGAAACCAATTATCCCGGTGCGGTTGGAATAGCGGCTCTTCGAAAAGCAATCTCCCAATTTTTAGCCCGCTATGCAGAGGTTCAGTACAATACCAATGAAATATTGATCTCCAGCGGCGCCCGACCGATTATCTATTCCGCCTACCAGGCTATTGTTGATCCGGGCGATAAGGTAATCTTTCCAGTGCCGTCCTGGAATAACGATTATTATTCTTTGTTTACCCGCGCCGAGCAGGTGATGATCGAAACTACTCCGCAAGACAATTTCATGCCAACCGCCGAAGCGCTTAAACCGCACTTAAAAGGCGCATCTCTGGTAGCACTTTGTTCACCCCTGAATCCCACCGGAACCGTTTTCAGCAAAACAATGCTGGAAGACATATGTGATCTGGTCCTGGAGGAGAATCAATCTCGTAGAGCTAATGAGAAACCCCTTTATCTGTTATTCGATCAAATTTACTGGTTGCTCACTTTTGGCGATATTCGTCATTATAACGCAGTGAACCTGCGGCCGGCTGTCAGAGATTATTCCGTATTTGTGGATGGTATTTCCAAAGCCTTTGCTGCCACCGGCGTGCGTTTGGGGTGGGGATTCGGCCCCAAGGAAATCCTTGGTAAGATAAAAACCATCGTGGCCCACATGGGTGCCTGGGCGCCGCGGGCGGAACAGGTGGCTGCCGGGAATTATTTAGCCCAACCCGATGCGGTAGAAGATCATCTTAACAAATTTAGAAGAAGCCTTCAAGCTCGATTGGTTGCCTTCTATAAAGGATTTATGGCCCTTAAAAATAAAGGCTATAAAATCGATGCTATTGAACCACAAGCAGCCATCTATTTGACCGTTCAATTAGATTTGCGAGGCGCTAAAACAGCCGATGGGAAAAAATTGACTACGAATCACAACGTGCATCGTTATATTCTGGACGAAGCCCAGATTGGGCTGGTGCCGTTTTCTTACTTCGGCGCTTCGGAGGACTCATCATGGTATCGGCTTTCGGTGGGGACCTGTCGTCTGGAGGAAGTTGAAGTTATTATGTCTAACCTGGAAACCGCACTCAGTAAGCTTTCTTGATCAATTCATCATAGTTTAAGGAAGCTTCCGTTATTAGATACGGTAAGTGGCTCTATAAAATTAACAACAGGATAAAGAAGAAATTGATTAATAGAAGAATAAAATGGCAATGGTATACCCTTTTTTTGCTACTCGTTTACCTATCCTCTTCAGTGCCCACGCATGCTCGCAAGCTCCCTGACAACCGATACTATTACGTGGGAAAGCTGGGAGAGAGTAAAAAAATACAGATGGAACTGGTTATTCGCGGCGATACAATTTGCGGCCACTATTATTATGAATCAATCGGTAAACCGCTTGAGCTGAGCGGGCACCTGGAAAGTACAGGTATTGTTCAGCTCTCAGAGTATGTTGAGGGTAATAAAAAGAGCACCGGTAGATTCAGTGGGGAATACACTTTCTCATCAGATACATTCAGCGGAATGTGGCAGAGTGCAGATGGCCGGAAAAAAATTCCCTTCAATCTTATCAAAGTGGCAGACTACGCCTTTCTGAAGACCGAAGAAGATATCATCAAGGCTCATGCAGCGTATCCGCAATTTTTGCCACATAATCCGCCCCTGGTAAAATTTAATCGGCAATTAAAAGATAGCGTTATTTCCAGGCACCGTGAATTTATACAAGAAGGAAAGGAGAACGCCCAGATCGATAGCGCTTTGTTGAGATTTGGCTGGGAACAACATTATGATTGTAAAATTGAATTCTTTTCAAAAAACCTGGTAAGTCTTTTATTCGAGAACTGGCAATATACGGGTGGCGCTCATGGCAATTACTTTTATGATACAAAGAATGTCACCGTAGCAGATAGTCAGATTCATTCATTAAAATTAAAAGATCTTTTTGTACCTGGATCTGGATATATTGATACCCTTTCCCAATATTGCCTGAACGACCTGCGCAAACAAGAAGCAGGCGATGTGGTAAGTGGTCGCATCACCAGCTTAGGGCAGAAGGACCTGCAATTATTTACTTTGAAGCCCACAGCTATAAAATTCACCTTTCCTCCCTATCAAGTAGGTCCGTATGCACAGGGAACACTCACTGTTTCGCTACCGTATAATGCCTTGCTTAATTACATCGACCAGGATAGTCCGTTAAAGCATTTTATTAACAATCCTTAAACTGAGGAGGAATTGAACCGGAATGTTCGACAATAACAGCTACCCCCGGATGCGATTCGTGGAAGCGATTCCAGTTGAACACAAAAAACAAGTTTTCTTTTATTTACGAGACCCCTTAGAAATTGCCACTGCTCCGTTAGTATTTTCACCTCCTGAATTGTATTTAGTCACTCTATTCGATGGCCGTCATTCTCTGCACGATGTAAAACTCGAATTTGGCAGAAAATTCAGGGGTGTCATGCTACTCGACGAGCAGATCCACTCCCTCCTGGAAGAACTCGATACGCATTATTATTTGGACAATCCCAGATTCCAACAATATATACAAAAGATTCAGAAAGAATTTCACCAGTCCCCGGTGCGGAAAGCCTGGCATGCCGGTGGTTCTTATGCGGCGGAGCCAACCCAACTTAAAAAACAAATAGATGAGTTTTATACCCATCCCAACGGAGCGGGTATTCCCAATGGCAAGCTTACCAAAGATAAATCAACTCAACAAACGTTGCGGGCCATTATGGTGCCGCATATCGACCTGCGGGTGGATGGCCCATGTTACACCCATGCCTATCGCACTTTACTCGAACAGAGCGACGCGGAATTATTTATCATCCTGGGCGTTGCCCATTCAGGCGGGGAAGGATTCTTTATCACCACTGATAAGGACTTTGAAACGCCGCTGGGAACGGTGGAGACAGACCGGGAATTTCTGGAGCGATGGCAGCAGAATAGCGGACAAAACCTGAGTGTAGAAGAATGGGCCCATCGCACCGAGCATTCCATTGAATTCCAATTGCCGTTTTTGCAACACGGGTTAAAACGACCGTTCAAGATAATTCCGGTTCTGTGCGGCTCGCTGGAACCGCTCTTGTTAGACAGTGAGAAGGCCAGGAATTGGGATGAAATAGAGAATTTGATTGAGAGCCTACAGAAGACCTACCAACAACAAGGCAAACGGGCGGCGTTTATACTGAGCGTGGATTTAGCCCACATGGGCCCCAAATTCGGCGACCCGGATCCCATCACTGAACGTGAAGCCGGGCAGATCAAAATGGCCGATCACAATATGTTTGATATCGTCTCCGGTTTGGATCGGGAAAAGTTTTTTGAAATGGTGAAAGAAGATTTGTTAGACAGGCGTGTGGACGCCTGTTCGGCCTTATATACGCTATTATCCCTGATGAACAACGGCAAAGGGGAATTGCTTTCCTACGGCCAGAATTTACAGCCCGACACCCAATCACTGGTCAGCTATGCCAGCATGGCGTTTTATGAAGGGTGAAGTTGGGAGAGATTGATGGCCTAAGTGGGAGGAGAAGTGTCAACATTTAACGAGTCCCTAAAGTGAAGAATTTGAACAACATTGAGGGAGCAGAGGTTGGATGTTTCCCGGATTTATATGCCGCTCTGGCAAACAATCCACCCAATCAGGTCATTACACTTTAGTAGTTTAGGAGTAGCTCAAAAATAACTCTTAAACTTCAGTTCGAAGAAAGGCAAAACGATTTAACAAGTTAATTTTTTACTGATTCTTTGAGCGCTGAATTCCATTTTGGATGAAATAACACAACAAGCATAATGGATTGGATTACACGGATTGATAAAAACACTGAAGACTTTATCAGAACTTTTGGGTCATTAACCACTGAAGAAATGAATTGGAAACCCAATTCCGATGCCTGGAGTATCGCGCAGAATATTGACCATTTAATTGTCATAAATGAAACGTATTATCCAACATTGCGGGCGTTACAAGAAGGGACCTATAAACCGCCATTTATAGCAAAATTTGGATTTATCGTTTCATTCTTAGGAAAAACAGTGTTGAAGTCTGTTCAACCCGATCGAAAAAAGAAAATCAAAACATTCAAAATCTGGGAGCCTGAGAGTGGTCATATCCCGGAAGGTACCCTGGAGCGGTTAAAAAGGCATCAGGCAGAACTCAAAGAGCATATGGAAAGTTCAGCTGATTTGATCAATCAAAAAACAATCATATCTTCCCCGGCCAATCGAAATATTGTTTATAAATTAGAAACCGCATTCGATATAATTGTTACCCACGAACAAAGACACTTCGAACAGGCCAAAGAGGTGTTGAACCTAATGAGAAATCAAGCCAGCCGATAACAGGATGGCGTTTCTCACCCCTGCCACACTGTAAACGGCACAATCTTTTCCAAAAAAGAATCGGCGCCGTATTCAATCTAAAGGCAGGAAAGCAAACTCTATTATTGCAAATTTCGTATTTTTCCTCCGGTTATTCCATAGGTGAAAATTTGGTAATTTCTAAGATATTATATGAATATAGAGACATATTTACAACGGATTGATTATCACGGCCCACGCCAGCCTACAGTAGAGATCCTGAAACAGCTTCATAAGGCCCAAATGTATTCGGTCCCCTTTGAAAATCTTGATATCCCATTGGGCCGACCGATCGTACTCTCATTACCATTATTATTCGAAAAGATTGTGCAGCGCTGGCGTGGCGGATTTTGCTATGAGTTGAACGCCCTGTTCGGGTGGCTCCTCCGGGAAATCGGATTTAAGGTGGAAATGCTCTCAGCTCGCGTCTTCGATAATGGCGTAGACGGTCCTGAATTCGACCACATGCTTTTGCTGGTGGAGGCCGGCGAAACGTTTATTGCCGATGTGGGTTTTGGTGAGTCCTTTATCAATCCCCTGCGGCTCTGCCATGAAGAGCAACCCCAGTACGGAAGCTCCTACCGCCTGGAAGAGCGAGATGAAGATTGGGTCCTCCATCAATGGACGCCGGAATCGGAATGGGAACCCCAGTATGTATTTACATTGGAGCCACGGCAGCTTGATGATTTCCATGCGATGTGTCACTACCACCAGACATCGCCGGAGTCACACTTCACCAGAAAATCGGTCTGCTCATTGGCAACGCGGGAAGGTCGAATCACTTTATCAAATGGTCGCCTGATCGTCACATCCAGCGGCCATCGGCAGGAGTGGCAGGTCGCCAGCGTGGATGAATATCAAGCGTTATTGAAAAAACATTTTGGAGTTGAGCTTGGAGATGATGTGGATTCCAATATCCTCCTGCAACCAAACTCTGCCCATCGATAGGAATTGCACCAGACAATGACGCATCCTTCTCTAAAACTTTATTTAAAATGATTTTTTGATAATAAAACCTTATTTAAAAGATAAAATTAAACCAGAAGTGATCACGCAGGTTTTATAACATGTTTTGGTATTGTTTGAAAATAACCACATTTCATGTTAATTTGATCTTAATATGATTCCACAGGGGAATATGAGATGGTTAGAGAAATTGATGATTATTTTGGTGTGGATATTGAAACAGTATGGTTAACGGTATCCAAGAAAATGCCTGACGTCAAACCGCGGCTTAAGAAAATGCTGGAGAAATCATGAGGACATTAAAAGAATTAAAACAAATTCTGCGATCTCATAAAGACGAAATAAATAAAAAATATGATGTAAGTGAAATTGGCATTTTTGGCTCTTATGTTAAAGATGAGCAAACTGAGGTCAGTGATGTCGATATACTGGTTGAATTTCGCGATACAATCGATCTATTTACCCTTGTTAATCTAAAAAATTACTTATCTGAGTTGCTTGGATGCCAATGTAGATTTGGTGATGAAAAAGGCTCTCAAACCGAGAATTGGTGAACGAATACTAAAAGAAGTTGTTTATCTATGACGGATGTATACCGCGAAAGCGCACTTGAAGACAATTGCTATATGATTTCCTAATATCTTTCCCCCGCCCTAATAATCAATTCCATTTCTCGACCTTTTTGCGCAGACCAAAATAGTTTTTCTTTTCCGGATAGCGGTGTAAAATTTGTTCGATTAATTGCAAGGCTGCACCCTTCTGACCAGCTTTTCTGTAAGCTGAAAAGAGTGCGCTATGAACGAAAGTGTCGTCGGGATTGCGCAATAAGCAGTCAGATAAGATTTCAATTGCTCGTGACAGATCGCCCTTTTTGGCATACAGAAAACCCATTTGCTTCTTTTGAAATAAATTATCCGGCGCTAATTTGAGGATTTCACGATAGATTTTTTCGGCTTCATTCCATTGCTGATTTTTTTATACTCCTGGGCCAGTAATCCCAGTAAGTGAATGTTTTTCTTTTGGGAAGGCATTTTTAAAAGAACTTCCAATTGCTTAATCTTCTCTGCACTGGATTTTCCGTGCGTCTTCAAGGCAATCAATCGTTCGTAGATAAAATCAGTGGCCTTGCCCTGGTTAATGATTTTCTGATAATACTCAATTGCCTCGTTCGTCTTCCCGATTTTATGATAATATTCCACAGCCACGGCCAGCAGTTCATCGTCATCACTATAGCGATGCAAGCACTCCTGAAAATCCGTTTCCACCTCTTTTAATCTTTTCTGATGTTCACATTCCTTCACCAGTTTTTTTATTAATATGACATCCAGCTTCTCCTCCATCAATTTGCGGATAAGCGCCAATGCATAATCCGAATCACCACTTTGAAGCAAAATATCGGCATAAAGAGAGCGGCAAAACCTGTTGTGGGAATCTATGCTGAGGGCATGCTCGGCAAATTGACGCGCTTGTTGTATCCTGTTTTTCATTAAAGCTAAATGGGCGTAGTTCGACCAGAAAAAGGCAGAGTGAGGATTTTCTTCGGCCAGTGCAGTAAATGCTTCCCAGGCTAAATCAAGCTTTTTAGCTTGTTTCAATTTTACCGCTTCATCCCAGCGAGAATGAAAATTTGAGGTCATGTTATTGAATACAACCCCCAATTTAAAAAAACATCCGGTTTTCCAAAGCTAAATGGAAAGGTTACGCTACAAATTTCTGAATTTTAAACAAAATTGCAGAAATTCTGCAAAAATTCAATTTTAATCCGAGGAAGCAAAATAGGATTTTAGCTTTTTGTTCTCCAGCCAAAATCCGGAAAAGATGGTAAACAAAATCACCGCTCCCATGATGACCAACAATCGCATCCAGGGCATTTCCATTGCCAGCCGAATTTGCAGTAAATTCGCTGTGGTATCGATCCACATCAATGTGCCAATGAATAACAATCCCTGCCACAAGCGGGGTATCCATTTGCGACGCAGGATTAAAGTTAGTAATAATAGCAGAATGATGACCGCGGGAATGAAACCATAAAACCGGAGAAAGTGTGCAGCAAGCAAAATATCCGAAATGATGACCGGTAGTAATCGAACCGAGCTCATATTACGTTTTTCTCCGCAATATTTTTAAGTAAAGCCAATCGAATATCCCGGAAAGGGTAATTAGAACAAAAATCAGCGATCCGAGGGGAGCGATTAATATATACCATTTACCAATCAGGTCTTTGAAAAAACGACCGTTGTGGATTTCAAACAGATAATTCCACAGGGGCATCCGGTATCCGGAGTGCATTTGCCGGGGCATCTGAAAACGGTTGTTTAATGTTGCATCGCCAACCGGCAACAATCCCTGTTCATGAGTGGTAATAAATTCTTCACCCTGCGGTGTTTTAAAATAGCCGGTAACCATTTTATTTGCCGGTTTTACCGAGGAAATGTTATTCGCTTCTTTATTGGTGAGAATATTGATGGATTTACCGGTCGCCCGTTCCCAATGAAAAATTCCGTTGAACGAACCCACCAAAAAACCTCCCCTGCCGTAAGGTTCAAACACCGTTGCGCCCATCACAAATATGGGCACTTCCGACTCAATTTTTCGGAACGACTGGCTAAAGTCCGACGGCCCGCTCCATAAGCCGTCGGTCGCTTCAATAATAATGCGGTCTTCCACCGCATCATACAGGGCATTGTGAATTTTCTGATCCCAGGGATTGTCCGGTAAAAAACCGGGATAATATTGGGCGGGAATACTGCCGCTGGTTAATACGGCTAATAATGGGGGGCGCATGAAAAAACCGGTGGCACCGATAACCAACAAAATGATGGCCGCCCAAATCCCCAATTTTAAATGATATTTTAAAAACCACTTGAACATCCGCCGCATCAATTTGGGTCGAGAGCGGCGATTGGCCTGCCGTTCGCGTCTTCTCTTCCAGGGATAATACCAGCTATAAAAGGCAGAGATGCTGAGGAAAAATAAAATCAGACCGGCGGCATCAAATAACAATTTTCCGCCGAGGCCCCAGGCTTTGCCATCATGTAGATCGAAGAAAAGACGCACCAGAGAGAGGCGCGGTTCACTACCTGCTCGGGACCAGTTGACCTGCTCAAAATCTAAAGGATGTGGCGGCATGGGTGACACATAAGCATGGGAGTTGGAGAAAACGACAAGAGAGGCTTCTGTCTTAAATATTCTAAGAACAGACTCCTGTTTATCAGATAAAGGAATCTCTCGCCATATTTCTTTTTCCAGGTTACAGACAAATAGCCCCTGGTTGTTCCCGGCAAACAGCAATGCCACATCCTCCAGCAATAAAAGGTTATGGGTTTTACGATAAAATCGGGAGGGCGGAAATCCCTGCATAAATGGTTGAAAATTTTTACCGCCATCTGTGGTCTTCCAGACCCCCTGCTTGCCGGCGGCGTAAGCAATATCCGGTTGATGTTCGGAATAAATTAATTGGGTTAAGGCGCTACGGTCCCAATTTTCGATCGGATATTGAGGGGGGACCAACCATTTCGGAACGGAGATATGGGCAACTAATTCGGGATGATTTAGTAAAATTCCGGAAATGCTCATCCACATCAAAAAGAGGATGAGCAACAGGCCTAAGTACTTATGAATCCACTTTGACTTTTTGAACAACCATTTCATATAGACGAGATACGGTATTGTTATTTTTCTTTTTCACCGTAACTTTTTCAACCGGACAGTGAGCGCATTTTCTTCCATCCTCACCCACCGTAAGTGTTTTTCGCATACGGCGATAAATATAAATCCCAGACAGGATAACCAGTACTATGACGATGATCTGTTGCATATGTTTACCCCAATCCTAATAAAGTTCCACTTTGAAAGACAATTAGCGAGGCCGTGTAAGCCAGAACGGTCATATAAACCACCATGACGATTGGCCACCGCCAGGAATTGGTTTCCCGTTTAATAATGGCGAAAGTCGCCATACATTGCGCGGCATAAACAAAATAAACCAGTAAAGAAACAGCCACTAAAACCGTAAACACCGGACGACCATCCGGATAGCGATCCTTTCGCAGGGCTTCAACTAACGGCACTACATTGTCTTCATCTGCTTGTTCTATATTGTAAATCGTTGCAAAAGTGCTTACCAAAACTTCCCGGGCGGCAAATGAGGCAATTAGCCCCACCCCAATTTTCCAATCAAATCCTAATGGTTGGATCACCGGTTCAAGCAAATGGCCAATTTGCCCGGCATAACTTTGCTCAACTTTTTCTTTGGGAGTTAAATTCCGAGACGCTTCCGGCTTGGGATAGGAAGCCAGGAACCAGAGAACAATAGAGATGGCTAAGATAATACTGCCGGCATTCACCAAAAATAATTTACCGGAATTATATACACGCCACCAGATTGAACTGAACATGGGTTTGCGATAGGGCGGCAATTCCATAATAAAAGGATTGGTTCTTCGCTCCGGGATAAATTTTTTGATGAATAAGGCAATCATGATAGCAGTAAAAAATCCCAGAAAATACATGCCCATTAGTACCAGCGCTTCTAATTGTAAAAATCCCCAAATGGTTTGATGGGGAATGAAAGCGGAAATCAATAAAATATACACAGGGAGGCGGGCGCTGCAACTCATCAAGGGAATGAGCATAATTGTCAGCAGACGATCTCGCCAATTTTCGATAGTTCTGGAGGCCATGATGGCGGGAATGGCGCAGGCGAATCCGCTCAACATGGGTAACACTGCTTTGCCGTGTAAACCGAATTTACTCATTAATCGATCTAAAATAAAGGCCATCCGGGCCATATACCCGCTATCTTCCAGGAGCGCCAGAAAAAATATCAGCAGAACAATTTGGGGGAAAAATACAATTACATTGCCAACCCCGGCGATAATCCCATCCACAATTAAATTCTTTAGCACCCCGTCCGGTAACAGCATTCTGGCTTGAACGGACAACCAGCTTACACCGGTTTCGATCCACCCCATCGGATATTCCGCCCAACTAAAAATTGAGTTAAAAATGAATCCGAGAATTAAAATTAAAACGATGGGTCCGGCTACCGGATGGCTTAGAAAGGCATCAATCCTTTCGCTAAAGGACTTCTGTTCCAGATTCTCTTCGGAAAAGCACTTGGCCAGGATGTTATCAATAAAAGCATAACGCGCATGAGACTCGAGAGTCGGGAAGGAAATTTCTCGCTGACCAAATTCAACTCGCGCTTGCTGAATTAAATTTTGGATTTGTTTTATCTCCTCCGGTTCTAACAACTGCTTGATATATTCAAAAGACTGATCATTCGCCACCAGTCGAACGCTATCGGTTAATGGTGAGGGGAAATAATTTTGCGGATGATTTTTTAAATACTCAGTTAAACTTTTCAAGATCGATTTTTTCTCTTTATCGATAAATAATCTTGGTTTAACCGCTTCTCCGTTTTGATAATACGGTAATCCCCGGATCGCATTAATGATCTCTTGTATGCCTTCGCCGGTTTTGGCCGAGGCCGGAATAACTTTATAAGCATGCAATTCTTCTTGAAGTTTCTCCACCTCAATTTTAATATCTCGCTTGCGAACTTCGTCCATCATATTCAAAACCACAATGGTGGGGATATTCCATTCCAGAATTTGCAGCGTTAAGTAAAGATTGCGCGTCAGATTGGTGGCGTCAATTACCACAACTACCGCCTGGGGACGATGTTCGGGCAAGCGCCATTGCTGAACCGTATCGACTACAATTTTTTCATCAAGACTATTGGCATTGAGGCTATAACTTCCCGGCAGATCCCGGACTTGAATATTCTGCCCTCTTAACCAACCGGTCTTTTTCTCCACTGTGACACCGGGATAATTGCCTACTTTATGATGAGATCCGGTCAAGCGGTTAAAAATCGCCGTCTTGCCGGAATTTGGATTTCCAACAATCGCAATCCAGGGAATATTATTAGGAGAGATGCCCTTCTTGACGGGAACTTTTGATTCAAGATTAGATCGTTTCATACATTCCTTTATTGTTTCTGACCGACCAGTACATGCTTTGCAACTGCTTTTCGAATTGACAAATGGAAACCTCTTAATTTAATTTCCATCGGATCTCCCAACGGCGCGCATCGAATCACCCGAATGGGTATTCCCTCACTCAACCCTAAGTCTTGCAATCGCAACGTTTCGCCATTCCCTTGCTCGATTCCGGTCACAACCGCCCGATCTCCGGGAGTCAATTCGTTTAAACGTTTTCCGTTTTTGATCATTTCCATACCTTTCAATTAAACTTCTTGAATTAGACCTTCTTTGCCGGCGAAATAACAGTCCATTTCACAAATGCCGCAATTGTGAATAGTCGAACAATTAAACTTAAAATTATGAAATTCTTCCCTAAAATGTTTTGCGATGGGCTGATTGCTTAAATAAAATCCCATGAAGGATAATAGTTTTTCGCCGGTTTGATGACTGAGCAGATGTTCAACTTTACAGGCATCTAATTCGGCAACATCCTCCGGCAAGCCCAGCACTTCATGAAAAAATCGTTTGACAATGTGCCGCTTGCTAAGCACGGAATTCACCACGTCCTGTCCTAAGGCTGTCAAACGATAAAACTTATTCTGGTCTTCAACAATGTAGTCTTTCTCTTTCACCTTGGCTAAGGTTAAGGAAACGCTGCCCCGGGTAATATTCAAAAATTTGGCGATATCGATTCCTCTCGCATATCCACTTTTTTTGTGCAGGTAATAAATCGCCATCAGATGGTGAACGGTGCTGTGGCTGGGCTCAGTTTCATCAAATTTTTTCCAAACATCTTTCATTTTCGGTACCGTTTAATTATGCTAACATATGTTTAGTTAACTAAACAATTAAATATAATTCGACACTTTTGTAAAATCCAATAGAGTTTAAAATAAATAAAAACTATTAACGGAGAATAATTATTAAAAATCTCTCAAATATGAATTCAATTTTAATTCTTGTGTAAAAATAATTAAAATTTTCTTTAAAAAACTTGTAATCTCTCGGAATTTTAGCGTTTATTGAAGCTAATTGTTCAGTAGTAAAAGATTGAATAATAAATACTAAACCGATAGTGTATGACACCCATTCTCGGATTTGTCCTGGTTATCAGTGCTGCTGTATTGGCGGCTGTTTTTATCGTGCCCCGGATCAATCGTAAAAATCCATTGATTTCCGGAATCGCGGTTAGCGGAATTCCTTATGTATTATTAGGTGTACTGTTGGGACCGCAAATATTTGGTTTTCTAAGCGAGCAAATTTTAATCCGCTTAGAACCGCTCATCAGTCTGACCTTAGGATGGGCAGGTATACTGTTTAGCATTCATTTGCGGTGGCGAAATTTAATTCGCTTTCCGTTAAATTATCTCTTGTTTACTGCTATCCAGGGTCTGATTGCGTTTCTGATCATATTTCTCATCTGTTGGGCAGCTTTTTCTTTAATTCACACCATCGAAGTCCCACTGTTGTTAGAATCAACTTTGATCTTAGCCGCCTTGGGTTGCGCGACCACCCCGGTAGTTATCGCAAGAACTGTTCTGACTCACCATGCAAAGGGGCGCTTAACCCACTTGCTGCAATTTATATCCAGTTTGGATGGCGTATGGGCGATAGTCATCTCCGGGATTGTTTTTTCACTTTTTAATCCTTTGCAAAGTCAATGGATTAATGTCGGTTGGCAATGGTTGCTGCTAACCCTGGCACTGGGGGTGATCATCGGTCTTGCCTACGTCTATTTAATCCGAGGCAGGTTTGAGGGCGATGAAATAATGTTATTTGTATTTGGTCTGGTTATTTTTACCAGTGGGGTGGGATTTTATTTACACATCTCTCCCATATTTCTCAATATGATCGTCGGCGTAGTTATCGCTCAATTTCGTCGAGAAGCCGAAAAAACTTCCCGGATACTCAGCTACGCCGAAACCCCTATCTATTTTATTTTGCTTATTTTTGCCGGTGCACTATGGAATATCAATATGATTATGGGAATTTTCTTTATAGCTGTGTTTATTGTGGCCAGATTTTTAGGAAAATATTGGGGAGGATATATCGCAGCCAAAAACATTGATTGCGCCTTCCCGGTTCCGAGGAATGTGGGAACCATGTTGCTATCCTTTGGCGGTATTTCTCTGGCCATTGCGCTTAACTTTCAGCTTTTTTACGGTGGAATTAGTGGTAACCTGGTTATCAGTGTAACCATTATCGGCATCATTTTATTTGACGAGTACGCTGCCTGGAGTACGCCCCGCCTGTTAAGAAAGCGTGGAGAAATCTCCTGAGTTGATACCTTCATTGCTTTTTTTCCTTTTTAAGGATTATCAAAAACCTACATCTTTAGCAAATGCGATGCTAAGCGTGAGAAGTACAAGTGGAGGCAGCATTGTTAGTTCCATGCACAGATGAAATACCGGAAATCATAAACCAAGTAGAGCTGAATTGAAATTTATTGTATCCATCATTATAATATTAGCGCTGACCGCGACTGTTCAGAGAATAATGCCTCAACAAAGCGCTTTGCCGGGTTCGGAAGCGATTTTAGCCCTGGGTTTTATTTTAGTTGCGGCCTACTTGTTTGGAAAAATTATCTTCAATTTCCGGTTACCCAAAATAACCGGCTATTTATTAGCCGGAATTCTATTCGGCCCTTACTTTCTGAACTATGTATCCCAAACCATTGTGATTGAACTAAGGCTTATTGATAATATCGCCCTTAGCCTCATTGCCCTTACGGCCGGCGGCGAATTTCGGATTGCGACTATTAAAACCCAGTGGCAATTATTGGCACGTATTATTTCTTGGCAAATCCTGATTGTTTTTGCTGGGGTAACTCTGGGTTGCATGTTGTTAAAGCCTTTTATTCCGTTGATAGCTCCTCAACCATTTACGATTGCGCTTGGTGCATCTTTAATTCTCGGCGCATTAGCGATAGCCAAATCGCCTGCAACTACTATCGCGATCATCACCGAAACCCGCGCCCGGGGTCCTTATACGGACGTAATTTTAGGCGTGACCGTCGCAAAAGATATTATTGTCGTGTTAGTATTTGCCTTTATTCTGGCCTTTGCCAAACCCCTTATTGTTCCCGGAGAAGACCTGCATTTTCAATATCTCGTTAAGGTATTGGGGGAAATTTTACAATCACTGGGAACAGGTCTCATTAGCGGATATTTGATTTACGCATATATTCGCTATGTAAAAGCCCATCTTTTTCTTTTCCTTCTCGGTTACATTCTCTTAATTATAGAACTCAGCGCCATCATTCATATCGAAATTATTCTGGTGTTTATGATGGCCGGTTTTATCGTACAAAATTTCAGCAAACAGGGTGACAACCTTATCCATGCCATTGAAAACAATTCACTTCCAATTTATGTGATGTTTTTTGCGATTGCCGGAGCTTCATTAAATTTTCAAATATTTTTAGATAATTGGATGTTTACCTTAATTCTGGTCGGACTAAGAATGGGCACGACCCAAATAGGCACCTGGATGGGAGCCCAATTATCCTCTGCCAATATACTTATAAGAAAATATGGATGGCTTGGATTCATCGGTCAGGCCGGAGTCACTTTAGGGTTGGCTATTATCGTAGATCGAACCATTCCGGGAGCCATTGGTGAAAATATTAAAAGCATCATCATCGCAACCATCGCCATCAATCAAATATTGGGGCCGGTATTATTTCGCTACGGATTAGGAAAAACGGGAGAAATCCGCACTCCTGTATCATAACAGTTTGAAAATATCTCGCTATTACATGAAAAAAAGCAACTTTCGATTTTTAATCGCCATATCCACCTTATTTGCAGTTACGCTTTTCGTGCAAAAACTAGTGCCGCCTGAAAAAGCATTACCCGGATCTGAAGCGATTTTCTCCTTAGGATTTACCTTAATCGGTGCGTATCTATTTGGTAAGATCGTATCTCAGTTCAGATTGCCCAAAATCACCGGCTATCTGTTTTTGGGGATTCTGGTTAGTCCTTATTTTATCAACCTGTTATCTACAGATATTATTACTGATTTAAGATTAATTGATAATATCGCCCTCAGCCTGATTGCGTTAACCGCCGGGGGTGAATTTACATTAGAAAGCCTCAAACGCCAGTGGAAGTTATTGACCAATATTATCGGCTGGCAATTTTTATTGATCATTGGCGGTGTAACCGGCATTTGTCTGTTATTAAAACCGATTATTCCGATTTTAGCCCAACAATCATTTTCAGTGGCATTAGGCGCAGGGTTAATTTTAAGCGCCCTATCGTTAGCGACTTCTCCGGCAAGCGCTATCGCGGTGATAACCGAGACGCGCGCCAAAGGAAGGTTTACAGATGTTATCTTGGAAGTAACCGTGGCCAAAGATATTATTGTGGTATTGGCGTTTGCCATCGTCCTGGCTTTGGCGGAGCCGCTAATTCTTCCCGAGGCTGATTTACATTTCGATTACCTGTTGCAAGTGATGGGAGAGATATTATTGTCTCTGGTAGTGGGAGCCGTGGTCGGATACCTGATCTATTTGTACATCGGGTATGTCAAACAACAAATCTTTCTCTTTCTCGCCGGAATGGTTTTGTTGATCGTTGAACTGAGTTTAGTCATCCATATTGAGATTATATTGGTCTTTATGGTCGCCGGTTTTGTGGTAGAAAATTTCAGCAGCCGCGGCGGAGCCTTGATTCAGGCCGTAGAAAGCAACTCCTTGCCGATTTATGTGATTTTCTTTGGCATTGCGGGGGCTTCCTTAAACTTTCAACTTTTCCTTGACCACTGGCTTTTCACTTTGATACTGGTCAGCGCGAGATTGTTGACCACCCACCTCGGCACCTGGATCGGGGCAACCCTTACTTCAGCCTCTTCTGAAATCAGACGCTTTGCTGGACTGGGATTCGTAGCACAAGCAGGGGTTACACTGGGATTGGCTTTAATTGTAGAACGCACCATTCCCGGAGGGATTGGCGATAGCATTAAGGCGATCATTTTTGCTGCAATCGCCATCCATCAAATCATTGGTCCGGTGATGCTTCGCTATGTTCTCGGAAAATCGGGGGAATTGAATAAGAAATGATAGTATAAATCAATTGTTTTGGTGCTCTGGTTTTATGGTGTTTTAATAGGTGGAAGAATGGATTAATGTAGGACTGATATGTTGAGCGACCGAAGTGAAATCCAGACAGATCGATTCCTGAAGGTAAAACGAAAGCCCATAGGTAATGGCGGAATTGAAAAGCTCCCCGAATAACCGAACCACCGGAGCACTCAAACACTTTTTTGCGCAGGAAATCAATTTGCCTTTTGAGATAAACACTAACATATTTAGCTTGATAATGAGGAAATGAGATAAGCCATAAAAGCAGAAACCATGTCCTGAACCGTTTCAGACATGGCATTTTCATCAATATATTTTGAATATGGAAACTGAATATAAACTTAATCCAAACCGGCAATATGTGATTGGCACTGCCGGGCATATCGATCACGGCAAGACAGCGCTGGTTAAGGTACTGACCGGCATCGATACCGATAAACTGCCCGAAGAAAAAGAACGTGGCATCACAGTCAATATCGGCTTTGCTCATTTTGGCGACAACATTACCATCATCGATGTACCCGGCCATGAACGCCTGATTAAAAATATGGTCGCCGGAGTCAGTACTATCGACCTGGTTCTCTTTGTCATTGCCGCAGACGATGGGGTCATGCCGCAAACCCGCGAACATCTGGATATTGTCAATCTACTCGGCATTCGACACGCTATCTTTGCCATCACCAAAACCGATCTGGTTGATGAAGAATGGCTGATGCTGGTTGAAGAAGACATTGGCGCTTTATTACAGCATACAGCATTTGCGGATGCGCCGCTTCTCAAGACATCTGCCAGCACCGGGGAAGGCGTTGAACAATTACATAACTTAATAATGCAAACGCTGGTCCGGATTCCCGCTCGTCAGGATTTTGAAGTGTATCGTCAACCGATTGACCGCGCTTTTTCCGTAAAAGGTTTCGGAACTGTGATTACCGGAACCGTGCTCGGTGGGAGCATCCAAAGCGGAGATCGGGTAGAAATTCAACCGATGGGAATAGCGGCCAGAGTTCGCGGCTTGCAATCACATGACAAGGAGGTGGATAAAGTACTGGTTGGCTACCGGGCAGCCGTAAATCTTACCGGCCCCGGGCTGGAGAATATCGATCGGGGAATGGTGTTGGTGCAGCCGGAATTATATCAGCCGGTGAAAATCATCAATGCCCGGTTAACCATACTGCAAGCTTCGCCGATTCCGCTTAAAAACAATCAAAGAGTTCGGATACACATTCATACCGTGGAAACTTTTGCCCGGGTGATTATTCCCCATGCGAATCATTTAAAAGAAGGCGAGAGCGCCCTGCTGCAATTGAGATTGGAAGAGCCAATTCACGCCGCCTATCAGGATCGCTTCATCATTCGGCAGTATTCTCCCCAGCGAACTATTGGCGGGGGTATTGTCTTACAAACCAACTCTTTTCGCTATCGAAAGAAGCACTTCGATTTGTTTCAGGAAACATTGCAGCGATTGGAAAGCACGGAGCCAACTCAACTTATCCTGGCTGCTTTCGATCGACTAAACTGTACTCCACTGAAATTATGGGATTTAAAAGTCGCGACCAATCTTCCTCTGAATGATTTACAAAAATACTTAAAGGAAATG
>JABAHQ010009679.1_pt1 | contig 25955 bp, 24 predicted proteins | sample 7062091 | NCBI WGS metagenome assembly JABAHQ01 (sample SAMN14534359, study PRJNA622989) | marine sediment metagenome | biome: marine biome [ENVO:00000428]; feature: marine pelagic biome [ENVO:01000023]; material: deep marine sediment [ENVO:00002113] | place: India: Gulf of Kutch | collected...
GAGACACGAATTTCCGCGATCAGGTCCCGGGCGCCAGCGCGTCGCGGGCGTCCGGGGCCGGCCCGGGCGAGCCTTGCGGGCGACCCGACCCGGTGCGGGCGTGCGCGGCGCCGGCGCCGCTGCGCTCCGCGGGTCGGGACGCGACATTCGAGCCAGGCTCCCCGGGCCGTCGATTTCCGATCATCCGTGCATTAGAATTCCGGCTCCCGGAGACCGGGACGCGCCGCGCTCGCGGCCGAGGCCCGGTCGCCGATGACGCCGGCGAGCGCCGGCTCCATGCGGATCCGGCCGAAACGAGGGCAACCACATGGCTCAAGAGTCTCGTCCCCACGGTGTAACCGAACTCGACGAGCTGGAAATCCTGGTCGTCGTCGACAACGAGACCGACACGCTGTCGAGCGTCGACGACGGCGTGCCGCAGATCCCGGAGGTCGCTCACCTCGCCGCGCGGACGCCGCCGGGCCGCGAGTACGACGGGCACGAGTGCAAGACCGTGTTCGACCAGCTGTGCTGCGCCTGTCACGGCCTGTGCGTCTTGATCACCGGTCGTCGAGACGGCCGGCAGCACACCGTGCTGTTCGACGTCGGGCCGTACTGCGAGCTGTGGCTCGACAATGCGCGGCGCCTCGACATCGATCTTTCACGAATCGAGTGCGTCTTCCTCTCTCACTGGCATTTCGACCACAGCGGCGGTTTGCCCGACGTCGTCGCCGCCGTCGCCCAGGCGCGCGCCAACGCCGGGCTCGCTCCGCCGCGTGTCGATCTGCACCCGAAGCGGCCGGATCGGCGCGGTGTCCTGCTGCCGAGCGGCGTGATGGCCATGCTTCCCGAGGAGCCCACCTTCGCCGAAATCGCGCAGGCGGGCGGCGAGATCGTCACGCGCGACCATCCCCATCCGCTCTGCGACGGCTTCTTTTTCGCCAGCGGCGCGATCGAGCGGGTCACCGAGTACGAGACCGGTCTTGCCGGCCACCACAGCTTTTACGGCGAAGACGGCGGGCCCGATCCGTTGATCATGGACGAGCGCTTTATCGCGGCCTGCGTGCGGGGCAGGGGCGTAACCGTGCTCTCGGCCTGCTCGCACGCCGGCATCGTCAATGCGTGCCTCGGAGCCAAGGCGCAGTTTCCGGACATGCCCGTCGACGTGGTGCTCGGCGGTTATCACCTGGCCGGAAAGGCGATGGAGGCTCGCATCGGCCCGACCGTCCGCGACCTGCAGACGCGCATCGAGCCGCGTCTGGTCGCACCCGGCCATTGTACCGGCTGGCGGGCCAAGGCGAGGCTTGCCGATGCCTTCTCGCCGGGTCGCTATGCCCCGAGCGTTGTCGGCGCCATGTACCGCTTGAGCGCTGCTGCCGCGTAGCCGTTCGACGGCAGACGGCTCGAGCGTCCGTGTGCGAATAGGGGCGGTGGCCGAGGCCGCCCGCGCGCTCGCTCGGGTCGGCAAGGGCGGGCGATTCGCGACCGGGGGCACCTTCGAGTTCTTGCGCCGGCCGAGCCCTGGCGCCGGCGAGGTCGGGGTCGAGGCTCCGAGTCACGCCGCCAAGGGGGTGTGTCCTCGAACGGGACGCAACGCCGTCAGGCTCGCAGGCCGCGGCGAAGGTACGCCTCGATCCTGCGCGTGGTGAGGGACAGCGGAAAGGCGATGGCGAAATAGATGGCCCCCGCCAGCACGTACAGGTGAAGCGGGAGGAAGTACTGCGAGGTCAGGTCGCGCATCCGCAGCATCAGCTCGGGCGCCGAAATGAAGTAGCACAGCGAGGTGTCTCGAAGCAGCACGACCAGCATGTTGAGCGCGGGGGGCAGCACGATGCGCATCGCTTGCGGCAGGAGCACGTAACGGAACGCCGCGAGCGGGGTGAGGCCGACGGCGAGCGCGGCCTCGCGCTGGCCTTTGTGAAGGGCCTCCAGCCCGCCGCGGAAGACCTCGCCCATGTAACCCGCATGGACGAGAGCCAGTCCCAGGACCCCGGCCGTGAACGCGTCGAGGAGCACACCGAGAGGAACGAGCCCGAAGTACACCAGGAAGAGCACGGCGAGGGCCGGAACGCTGCGCGCGACCTCGATGTAGGCGGTGCAAAATGCGCGGATCAGCCGCGTTTTGCTGAGCCTGCCGAGCGCCAGCACGATGCCCAGGACCACCGAGAGGCCATAGGCGCCGGCGGCAAGCGCCACGGTGACCCCGGCGGCCGGGAGAATTTCCGGCCACCATGTCTGCCAGTACTCGCCGTAGACGGCAAGGAACTCGCTCATTGCCAGGCCTTTCGGGTGCGCTCCAGGCGATCGCTGAGGCGCGCCAGCGGGAAGCACAGGCAGAAATAAAGAATGGCGACCAGCAGGTAGATCATCGCCGTCTCGAACGTCTTCGTCGTCAGCTGGCGGGCGTAGAACATGATCTCGGGCGCCGCGATCGCCGCCACGATCGACGTCTCCTTCAAGAGATTGAGCGCGTAATTGGCAAGCGAGGGCAGCGTGATTCTGAGAGCCTGCGGCAAAATGATGTGGCGCATCGCCGCAATCGGGGTCATACCCACCGCCAGCGCGGCTTCGCGCTGCCCGTGGTGCAGGGCGGCGATGCCCGAGCGAAATACCTCGGCGAGAACCGCGCCCCCGTTCATCCCCAGGCCGATTATGGCGGCGGTGACCGAGTCGAACTGGATTCCCGCATACGTCAATCCGAAGTAGATGATAAAGAGCTGTGTAAGGGGCGGGATGCCCCTGAAGAGCTCGATATACGCATCGGTCAGGGCCCGGGTCGTGCGAATGGGCGAGGCCTTGATAACGGCGAGAATCAGCCCGAGAACTATGGCCACCAGCAAGGCGCCCACAGTGATCTGAACACTCATGACCGCGCCGCGCAGCAGTACGGCGCTAAAATCGACGATCTGGGAAAGCGCTCCGGGGAGCGACTCGCTCACCGCCATCAGTAGCGCGCCAGTTGGCCGAGGAACGCCTGTGTGCGGCGGTGCCGGGGCGAGGCTAAGATCCTGTCCGGCTCACCTTGCTCAAGGATGACCCCCTCATCCATGAAGATCACGTCGTCGGCCACCTCCCGTGCGAAGCCGACTTCGTGGGTCACGAGGATCATGGAGCGGCCTTCTTCCGCAAGTTCGTGAATGACCCGCAGCACCTCTCCCACGAGTTCGGGGTCGAGCGCCGAGGTGGGCTCGTCGAACAGAAGAAGCTTCGGCTCCTGGGCCAACGCGCGGGCAATACCGACGCGCTGCTGCTGACCGCCGGAAAGCCGTTCGGGGTACTCGTCCGCCTTATGGCTCATGTGGACCTTGTCGAGCATACGATCGGCAAGCTCAATCGCGTTTTGCCGGCCGAGCCCGCCGACGCGTTGCGGGGCCATGGCCACGTTCTGCCGCGCCGTCAGGTGAGGCCACAAATAAAAGCCCTGAAAGACCATCCCGATCTGTGCGCGCTGGGGCGCCAACTCTTTCTCGGACATCTTCGTGTACCGCGCATCGACGCGCTTTTCTCCCACGAGCTCCCCGTCGAGGTAGATGTGGCCCGCGCTCGGCACTTCGAGGTAATTGATGCAACGCAGCAGCGTGGATTTCCCCGATCCGCTCGGCCCCAGGACGGCGAGCCTTTGGCCTTGCTCCAGAGAAAGACTGATGCTGCGCAAGACCTCGTTCTGGCCGAACTTCTTGGACAGCGCTTCAACTCTGAGCAGGAGTCCGTTGGCTCTGATCATGAGACGCGGGTGGCGGCGCGGGAGGCCAAGAGAAGGGGCTGCCGGGCGCTCCGGCGTGCCCCTCCCCGATGACTCGCGATGATGACTCGCGATGGTGTTCTATTCCATACAGCGATCCGACAAGGTCGGGAACCGCCAACCCTCGGGCCGGTCGATCCCGATCCGTTCCGTCTCGGCCGGGGGCGTGAACCACATATCCACATCTCCCATGCCGTACTTTTCAGCGACTTCGAGGTTGCTGCACCTTTGCCACAGCTCGGCGATTTTCTGGTTGAAGGCCGCGACCAGGTTATCGGACTTCCGGTTCATGGCGAAAACCACGCCATAGCGCCCCGCCAAGATCGGGAACTCGTCGCTGGGCACGTCGACCAACGGAACTTGCTGAATATCCCAGTCCGGGTTCTGCTTGATCGCCCAGTGAACAAGCGGCGGATCGGCGAACATCGCGTCCACGCGACCTGCGAGAAGGTCGCGGATGGCCGCGTCACTCGTGTCGTAGAGCTTCAGGTCGAGCCCCTCGATCTTCTTGAGCTCCGGGATCAAAGCGAACCCGGTGATCGTTCCGAACGTGGAGCCCTCGAGATCCTCGATCGTATTCCAGTTCTGACCCTTCTTCTGTGTGATCGTGACCCCCACGTAGTAGATCGGGTCCGTGATCCGCATGACTTTTTCGCGGCTCTTGGTCCACGCCATCATGCCGTGCATGACGTCGACCCGACCGGCCTTGACGGACTCGATCTCCGAGGCCCACTCCATCATCTTCGGCACGACCTCGAGGTCCAGTTCCTTTGCGATCCAGGCCATGACTTCGCCGTCGAAGCCGACGAGCCGGTCGTCCTCGAGGCCCGTTCCCGGCATGTCGCCGTTGAGGGCGACGTAAAGCTTGCCGGGCTCGATCAGCTCGAGCTCATTGGCCGGCGCTGCTCGCGTCCCGGTCGTCGTGATGAACGCGACGACGAGCGCCGCGAGCAAAAGCCCGCGACCGTGGCGCGCTGCTTGAGTGACGCTCATGGGTCATCCTCCCTGGTTGAGTTGCAAGGTCATACAACTTCTGGTTCTTTGATCAAAGCCGATGAGGTTGCCGTCCCTAAAGTTACCCCTTCCATTTCCTGCCCCGCACCCCGCCGGCGTCGCGCCAAACGCTCGTAAAAAGGGTTGAAAAGGCCATCTGTTCCCGAGGCGGTCACACGCGCATGTCGAGGCTCGGGCGCTGGTCGGCGCCCTGCCGGGCCGGCGGGAGCATGGCGCAGGTCGGGACAGTACGCTCGGGCCGGATCGTCTCCGGGGCCGGGACCCCGTCGAGCAGCTCGCCTCTGAGCTTGCCGCTGAAGCTGTCGCTGTGGCCGTTCTGCCAGGAGCTGTCCGGTTCGACGAACAGGGTCGTTTCGCCGATCCGGTGGAGCCAGGCCCGCCCCCTTCGGCGGTGAACACGGCCGCGTTGTCGGAGCGAACATGATCGGGCGCCCCATGGCAGGCGAAAGAGCCCGGTCAAACACCGTTAAGGACATCATCCGAGCTCAGCCTGCGGACCACGACCATCGCCGGACAGACCCCGGTGAACTCGCCGATCACGGTGAGCATGCGAAACTTGCGGCTGTCATGGGTCCGATCCCCGATGAAGTGGCAGGATTCTGTAAGGAGGCGCCGCTGTCAAGCCGAGTTTCGGTCATGGACGAGGACGCAAGGCTTGGTGGGCTGCCCGCAGGGCACCGGCCACGCTCCGAGCGCTTTGCCGTCGCCTTCTTCGGCTTGAGCCCTCGAGAGGAGACCTCTTTGGATCGGTTGATACCCCTCGCCCGTCGCCATGACGGACCAGATCGTTCGGGCCATCTTGTCGGTGAGCGCGACAACAATCCGCGTTATCGGGCATTACCGCCACCACTCGGGGCTCCGCCGCGCAACTTTGGCGCGACGCCACCCGCAAAAGCGCACGCAGGTTGCTTTTCAAGCCCACTTTGGCCACCACTGACGGCATCCGGTCGGCTCGCATTGTCATCTCGGTCGAGGAGGTCGTGGCATCAAGCCTGTAAACCGGTATAGGATTCATACGCCGCCCGGCGCCGCTGGCGAAGCGCACCGATGCCGATGACGTCTAGCCGATATGCCTCTTCAGTTCACACCTGAAGTCTACGCCTCCCGCCGAAATCGGCTGTTGGCGAGAATGCACAAGCGCGGCCTCGACGGCCTCCTGCTGTTCGGCCAGGAGAGCATGTACTGGCTGACCGGTTACGACAGCCTCGGGTACGTCTTTTTCCAGTGCCTTTATGTTGCGCAGCACGGGCGAACAGTTTTGTTCAGCCGCCCGCAGGACCTTGCGCAGGCCCGGCACACCTCGCTCATCGACGAGATCGTTCTATGGACTGATCGCGAGGGGGTGTCCCCCGCGCATGACCTTGTGCGCATGCTGCAGGCGCGCATGAAGCCGACGGCGCGCCTGGGAGTCGAATGGAACGCTTATGGCCTCACGGCCTCAAAGGTGCGAGGCCTGGACGCGGCGCTGGAAGCGGCGCTCAAGGACAGCGACCGGGCCGAGGATGCCTCCGACCTCGTCACGCGGCTGCGCTCGGTGAAGGGAGACGAGGAAATCGAATGTGTCCGAGCGGCCGCGGAGCTGGCCGATCGCGCCTACCGCGAAGCGTGTCGGTTGATCGAGCCGGGGGTCTTTGACGGCGATGTTCTCGGTGCCATGCATGACGAGGTCTTTCGTGGCGGGGGCGGCTATCCGGCGAATGAATGCATTCTCAGCTCAGGCCCGGAGTCTGTGCTGCTGCGCCATCACGCCGGCCGACGCACGATCGAGGCGGGCGACCCGGTCCTGATCGAGTTCGCTGCCCCGTTCCGCCGCTATCATGCGGCTATCCTGCGCTCGCTTGCGCTCGGCGGGGCCAGCGAGCGCCAAGAGGATATGCATAAGGTCTGCGTCGAGGCGCTGGAGACCGCTGAAAACGCGCTGCAACCCGGCGCCGCGTTCGGCGAGGTCTTCGACCGCCAGGCCGAGGTTTTTGATCGAGCGGGTTGGGAGCATCACCGCCTGCACTCCTGCGGCTATGGCCTGGGTGCGACGTTTCCTCCGACGTGGGTCGACTGGCCGATGTTCTACTCCGGCAGCCAAGTCGAAGTCGAACCGCGCATGGTTCTACTGCTTTTGATGATCCTGGTCGATCATGACAAGGGCTGCGGCGTGGGCGTGGGACATACCGTGCTCACAGACGAGCACGGATGCGAGCGGCTTTCACGGGCTCCGCTTGACCTGCGCGCTGCCGAATCGCTAGGCTGACACCATTCGTTGGGCGCCGGTCTGGCCATTCACGGCTCGCAATCTTCGGCGCAAATCACAACGGACCGGCGCCTGCAAGTTACCACCCAGACTAGAACGAGGGAGGCTCCAAGATGCAACGATGGCTGCTCTCCATTGCAGGCGCCCTGGCGATGGTCGTGTCCGCCGCTCTGTCACCGACGTCTGCCAAAGCAGCAGAGTACGACTGGCGTATCGCTGTCGGTTATCCGCGCGATGTCGCGCTCGGCAAGCTTTACCCGGAGTTCGCGCGCACCATCGAGGAGATGTCCGGTGGCCGGATTGACGTCAAGGTTGTTTACGACGGCGAGGGCGTAAACCAGGAAGAGATCTACGGGGCCGTCAAATCCGGGCTGGTGCAGATCGGATTCCCCTACATGGCGTTGTTCTCGGGCGAATTCCCGGCCGGCATGGTGGAGCTCGGTTTGCCCGGCGGCCCGTCGGAATACGTGGAATTGCGCTCGCTGTTCCACACGACAAAGTGGAAGGAGGTGCTTCGCGAGGCATACGCCGAGCGGGGCCTGTACCTGCTGGGCGAGGAGCATCAGCTGCCCACCTACCTGCTGACCAAGGAGCCGGTGGAGACGCTCGACGACCTCGAGGGCAAAAAGATCCGGGCGCCGGGCGCCTACGGCAAGTTCTTCCGTAGCCTTGGCGCGACCCCGGTCAGCATGGCCTACGACGAGGTCTACACGGGCCTCGCGACGGGCGTCATCTGGGGCGTCGACGCGATGAACATCGTCGACCACCACGGCGGCAAGTTCCACGAGATCGCAAAGCACCTTTATCCCCTTCCCATCACGGGCAGCCAGGTCTTCCCGATCCTGGTGAACAAGGATGCCTGGGGAGATCTGCCGAAGGACCTTCAGGAGGTGCTGCGCGGGGCCGCCAACTGGCACACCACGCACGTGGCCGTGAGCGTCCGCGAGATGGAGACGGAGGCCCTCAACGAGATGAGGGACGGCGGCCTGCAGGAGGGCCCGGCGCCCTCGGCGAAGGACAGTAAGCGCTGGACCGCGGCCGGCCAAGCGATCTGGAGCGAGTACGAGACGGACGCGACCAGCAAGCAGCTGATCCAAATCCAGAAGAAATTCATGAGCCGGCTCGGCTACTGAGCCAGCGGAAGCGGGCGGCGCTGCACGGCGTCGCCCGGCCTCCCGATTGCAGCCGGTGGAACATGCCGCGCCTGTCCCGCTGCCTTCGCGCCGTTGACCGATTGAGCGGGCTTGTCGGGGGCGCGGTGGCTGTGCTCGTCCCGTTGATGACCCTGGTGATCTGCTACGAGGTGGTCGCGCGCTATTTCTTCAATGCGCCCACCATTTGGGCACACGACCTGGCGGTGTTCATGTTCGGCTACCTCGGCATTCTCTCCGGCGCTTACGTGCAGCGCCGGCACCGCCACATCACCGTCGACGTGGTCCACATACATCTGTCACCGCGCGCCCGGGCTGCTTTGGACGTAATAAGCGGTCTGCTCGCCTTCTTCTTCCTGGGGCTCGTCGCGGTCTACGGCTGGCACAAGGCCATGGAGGCCTTCGAGATCGGGGCGCGGATGTCCACGGAGTGGGGGCCGCCAAAGGCGCATTTCATGCTGATGGTCCCGCTCGGCGCGGTGCTTCTCATCCTGCAGAGCCTGGCAGACTGGCTGCGCAACCTGCACCTAGCCGTTTCCGGCCGAAGGCCCGAGGCGTGAGCCCCGAGGCGATTACGGCGCTCCTGTTCGCAGCGCTGCTCCTCGTCTTTGCCGGCGGTGCTCCGGTCGCCTTTGCCCTCGGCGGCATTGCCATGGCAATCGGCATTTTCACCTGGGGCCCGCAGGCGTTTCTTCTGGTCTCGCCGGCCATCGAGACCACGCTGACGAATTTCATCCTGCTGGCCGTGCCGCTGTTCATATTCATGGGCCAGACGTTGCAGCACTCGGGTCTGGGTGAGGCCATGTTCCGGGCCACGCATGTCTTGGCCGGGCCGGTACGCGGCGGCCTCGCGATCGGAGTGATCGCCGGGTGCAGCATCATGGCCGCCATGGTGGGGATCATCGGCGCCGGGATCATGACCGCGGGAAGCGTCGCCCTGGAGCCGATGCTCAAGCGCGGCTATGACCGCTTCTTGGCCCTCGGCGCGGTGATGGCCGGCGGCGGAATGGGTATCCTCATCCCCCCGAGCATTCCCATGATCGTGTTCAGCGCCGTCACCAACAGCTCGCTCGGCCGAATGTTTGCCGGTGGGCTGGTGCCCGCTGCGATCATGGTGACCCTCTTCGTCGCCTATATCGCGCTCAGGTGCTGGCGACGACCAGAGGCGGGGCCGGCGCTGCCGAAGGAAGAGCGCGCCGGGATGCGAGTTAAGCTGGTTGCCGCACGCGACAGTGTGGTTGCCTTCGGGCTGGTATTTGCAGTTCTCGGCGCAATCCTGTTCGGCGCGGCAACCCCAACGGAGGCGGCGGCGGTCGGCGCTCTCGCGGCTGTCTGCCTTTCCACCTTTTACGGCGGCCTGCGTTGGAAAACGATACGCACTGCCTCGCTCGAGACGGCTACGCTTACCGGGGTCTGCCTGTGGATCCTGATCGGCGCGACGGTGTTCAGCAACTTCCACCTCTTCATGGGCGCAGACGAGATGCTGCGCGAGGCGACGACCACCGCCGGGCTGTCTCCCATTGGCGTCATCATCATGATGCAGCTCAGCATGCTGCTCTTGGGCTTTGTGATGGACGAGTTCGTGATCGTCGTGATTTGCGCGCCGCTTTACACGCCGATCGCCATCTCGCTCGGGTTCGACCCGATATGGTTCGGGATCCTCATGATTCTGAACATGGAGATCGCAATTCAGACCCCGCCTTACGGCTTCGCGCTTTTCTACTTGAAAAGTGTCGCACCGCCCGATGTCACCATGCTCGACGTCTACCGTTCCATCGGCCCCTTCGTTGCGATCAAGCTCGTGGTCCTGATCCTGGTTCTGCTGTTTCCCGGGCTCGCCACATGGCTGCCCGACCTTCTTTTCGGCCCATAACCGGCAAGGCGAACCGTTGCCTCTGCCGAGTTCGACGGCTGTAGGGTAAGAGCTCGGTTTCAAAAGGATGCGAGCCGCAGGTGTGCGCAGCTTTAAAGGGTCGCTGCGGGCCGTGGGGCGCCAAAGCGCAGGTCCTGGTCTCGAACGGGCTGGCCGCGGCCGTCGAGGAGGGGACCTTGAGTGGCACCCGGCTCTCTTGCGCCCCCGCATGTCCGCTGTTGCATGGGGTCTCGCGGCGGGGCGCTTGCCGTGTCCGACCAGCGCAGTGCACCGGCGTCGGCCATGCCACGAGAGGACCTGCGCAATCGCCGGCCCCTGAGCCCCTGCGCGGGCCCCTTGCGCTTTGGCACGCGGTGCCGGCTTGCCCGTGCCTGGGCTCGATCGCTTAGCCCATTTTGGACCGCCGCGCCCCCGGACGGGTTTTCGGGACGTAGGCCTTGGCCGCGCTCTGGCCCCGGGCGTCGAGGGCGGAGGGGGGACGCGTTCGACTCTCGCCGGGTCCGCCGATTCTTTGGGCGGCCGGGACGGCGCCGGCGTGGCGCCCGCGCCGCCGGGGTCCTGCGGGGCGGTCCACACCGTCTTGCCGCCCGTCGCTGTTTGATCTTGACACCCGAGACTATCCGGCCCAAAGCTTGCTGCGGCCACCGCTCCGGCGGCCGCCGGAGCGCACACGACATCGTGATATGCAAGGCGATCTTGTCTTCACAGAGCAGGAGTACGCCCAGCGTCTCGCGGCCGTGCGGACGTGCATGACCGAGCGCGACCTGGAGCTGTGCCTGATCTCGACGCCCGAGAACATCTACTACCTGACCGGCCTGGACCATTGGGGCTACTTCGTCCCGCACGTGCTCATCGTCCCTCTCGAGGGCGAGGTGACGCTGGTCAGCCGCGACATGGAGCGCGTGACCGTGACCAATCAGGTCAGCAACGTCGACTTCGCCGGCTACACCGAGGAGGAGACGGCCGCCGAGGTGGCCGTGCGCCTGGTCGAGGATCGCACCAACGCCAAGGCGCGCGCGCGTAAAGCGGCAAGCGCCGTCGTCGAGGTCATCGAAAGCTTGGGCGAAGAGAAGGCCCGCATCGGCATCGAGAAATGGTCGTCCGGGCTTCCTTACGGCTTGGCCGAATCCATCATAGCGGGCCTTCCGGACGTGGATTGGGTCGAGATTTCCACGCTCGTGGACTCGCTGCGCGTGATCAAGAGCCCGGCCGAACGGAACTGCGTGCGCGAGGCCGCCCGCGTCTCGGACGCGGCCATGCTGGCGGCCGTCGATGCCATTCGCGCCGGCACCACGGAGCGGGAAATCGCGGCCGAGTGCTATCGCGCCATGATCCAGGCCGGCGGGGCTTTCCCGGGCTTCGGCCCCTTCATCCGCCCGGCCTCGCGGATGCAGGAGGAGCATACGTCCTGGGGCGAGGGATTCTTGAGCGAGGGCGACGTCGTGTTCGTCGAGCTGGCCGGCTGCGTGCGGCGCTATCACGCGCCCATGGGGCGGCTGATTTTCGTGGGCAACGCCCCGCAGGCCGCGCGGGAGATGTCGCACGTCTGTCACGATGGTTTCGCGGCCATGGTCGAGGCCCTGCGCCCGGGCGCGCTGGCGCGCGACGTCTATGGCGCCTGGCGAAGGGTGGTGGACACGGCGGGCCTGTCCGATTACAAGCGCCACCATTGCGGCTATCTGGTCGGCATCGGGTTCCCGCCCAGTTGGACCGGCGGCAACCGGGTGACCGGCCTGCGGGCCAACAGCGACTGGGAGATCCGGACGGGGATGAGCTTCCACATCCTGTCCTGGCTGTTGGGGACCGAGCGCGGCGACTACTTCATCTCCAACACCGTGCTTCTCGGCGACCGCGGGCCCGAAGTCCTGACCAAAACCCCGATCGATGTGCTGACCCGGTAGGCACCTGCGAGCCCCGTTTCGGCCTCAGGCGGGCCCCGTTTCGGCTCAGCCGAGGACCGAGAAGCTGCTCTGCGGATTGATCTCGCGCCGCCGCGAGTAGAACCCCAGAGCGACGGTTCGATCGATGTAGCGCAGGTGGAAGCCGAGCGGATCGGCGTCGTGGTCGTGGCCGGCTTCGCACGCCGTGATCAGCTCGGCCATCATCTCGCCGACGATGGGCGCGGTCTTGAACTGGTTCCCGCTGCTTCCCACGGCCATGTAGAACCCGCCCAAGTCCGACTTGTCGTAGATCGGGATCCAGTCGTCCGAAACGTCATACAGCTCCACCACGCCTCTGCCGCGCGGCGGGATGCCCAGGCCGGGCATGCGCTGCGCTAGGCGCATGACCTGCGCGCGCCATTGCTCGGTGAAGTCGCGATTGAAGTCGTCCGGGTCGACCCACTGCCGCTCGTCGCAGGGCGGGTCCTCGCTGCCGATCAGGATGTGGTTGCCCAGCTCCGGCCGGATGTAGACGCCGATCTCGCCGTCGGAGAACACGAGCCCGCGCTTTTCGAAGTCGATGCCCTCGGGCGCCGGCACATGGCAGACTTCGTGACGCAACGCCCTGGTCTTGACGTTCATGCCCGCCTCGACGCCGGCCAGGCGGTTGATCTTGTAGGAATGCGGCCCGGCCACGTTGACCACGACCGGGGCATCCAGGTCCTCGCCGCCGGCCACGCTCACGCCGGCCACGCGATCGCCCGAGCGGCGCACCGCCGTTACCGTGGTGTTGAACCGAAAGTCGACCCCCGCGGCCTCGGCGGCACGCTGCAGGTTATGGGTGGCGAGCTGCGGATCGGTGACGTAGCCGCCGTGGGGAAAGAAAACGCCGCCCGGGAGCGGCGCGCCCTCCGGCTGGCCGAAGGTCGGGTCGTCGATCGGCTTGGTCTCCCCGAAGCTGTCGAGGACCACCACCGGCAGCCGCTCCAGCACCTGTTCGGCGCTCCAATGCTCATACGGGCAGCCGATCTCGTCCATGAGCTTGACGGTGGACTCCAGGAACCCGTTGGCCGGCGACTTCAGGCGTAGGCAGCCGCAGCTGACGTAGCGGGCCAGCCCGCGCTCGTCGTCCACGCCCAGGAACTCGCCCCAATCGCGCCAGTAGAAATGGCTCTCCCATCCCAAGGCCGCCCCGTCCAGGGTCGAGTAATAGGGCCGCACGATCGCACACGAGCCCGCGGTGGAGCCGTAGCCGGCCGCGGGCAGCCTGTCGAGGGCGAGCACCGCAAGTCCCTTGCGCGCCAAGCTCAGCGCCACCGCCGCGCCGATCACGCCGGCGCCGATCACGATCGCATCGTAGGTCCGGGCCACGCGCCTGATCCTCCCTCACAGAGCTGCCGCGACCCTTGGTAGCACCGCTCGGGCCGGATTCCCAGCGCTTCGGTGAGACCGGCTCCCGGGGACGGCCGGCGCGGCCCGCTCCGTCTCATGCACCCGCCCCGTCTGGATCAGGCCTGGGCGCCCCTTCGCTCGACCGTTGACGCCCGTGCCGGCCTCGGCTTAGCTCATCCGACCCGGCCAGGGCGAACCCGGACGAGGCATGCGATGAAAGCCATCCAGATGGATGACTACGGCGGTCCCGAGGTGCTCCACCTGCGCGAGGCGCCCGAGCCGGTCGCCGGCGCCGGCGAGGTCGTCGTCGAGATCCATGCGGCGAGCGTGAACCCGGCCGACTGGAAGGTGCGCGACGGCCTGCGCCGGGACGTCGTCACGGTCGCGTTCCCGCATGTTCTGGGACGCGACTTCTCCGGCGTGGTGCGCGAACTCGGCCCCGGCGTGGCCGACTTCGCCCCGGGCGAGGCCGTGTTCGCCGTGACCGAACGGGGCCGGGAGGGCGCCTACGCCGAGGCGATCGCGATCAGGGCCGCGCTGGCCGCCCGGAAGCCGGCGGCGCTGTCGCACGCCGAGGCCGCGGCGCTCGCGCTCACCGGACTGACCGCGCTGGTCTCGCTCGAGGACACTGCGGCACTCGCGCCCGGCGAGACGGTGCTCGTCCACGGCGGCGCGGGCGGCGTGGGCAGCTTCGCCGTGCAGTACGCCCGGCACGTCGGCGCCCGCGTCTTCGCCACGGCGAGCGCGCGCAACCACGACTACGTGCGCGGCCTCGGCGCCGATACGGTGATCGACTATACCAGCCAGGACTTTGCCCAGGCCGTTCCTGCGTGCGACGTGGTGTTCGACACGGTGGGCGGCGAGGTGCACCGGCGCTCCTTTGCCGTGCTGCGGTCCGGCGGGCGGCTGATCCACATCGCGCCGGCCCCGGCCGGCTTCGAGGCGCCGCGCCGCGACGTGACGGTGGTGCGCGCCGAGGTGAGGCGCGACCGCCGCCACCTCGAGCGGATCGTCGAGCTGGTGCAAAGCGGCGCCGTGCGCCCGCCGGAGATCACGCACATGCCGCTCGCCGAGGCCTCGGCCGCGCACGAGCTCAGCAAGGCCGGGCACGTGCGCGGCAAGATCGTGCTCGACGTGCGCTGAACCGGCCTCACTCGACCAGGGAGAAGGGGTGCGGGCCGGTGTCGGTGACCATCACGTAGTCGCCCCAGCGCAGCCGGGCGTTGCGCTCCGGGACACGAAAGATGACGACGCAGATCTCGAAGTCCTTGGTCAGCGCCGGCCACTGCTCGCAGAGCATGTCGTCCTGAATCCGGCCGAGCCCGGAGGCGAGCTCGGGCAGGCCGGCGTGGATCGGATCGCCCACGTGCGTGACCTCGCCGGCGGCGGTGCGGCGCTGCTGCCAGACGAACTGCGACAGCCAGAAGTCCTTGCCCTTGATTTCCGCGCCGAAGAGAAGGGATTCGATCTGCGGCCCGCGCAACTGATTCGTCACGTCCAGAGGAAGATATCCACCGACGCTTTTTGGCGCCCCGGCCGCCTCGAAGCCGGCGGCGAGCCGCTCCAAAACGCCGCGCTCAGCGAAGGGATGCGTGTACATCGACCAGGCCAGATTGATGCGACGCCATGTGTGGAACCGCGGATTCGCGAAAGCCTCGGACTTTGCGGACCAAGCCATGGACGGTCGGTTGACGAGGCCTTGGCTGAAGGAGCGAAAGGCCGCCGCCGCCGCCTCGGAGCGGCCGAGCTCACCGAGCGCGGCGGCCAGAATCCCGGCGAAGTCGGCCTCGCTGCTCGGTGCCTCCTTGATCGCGAGCTGCACAGTCTCGGCCGCCTTTTCCGGGTTTGCCCGTGCGAACTCGGCCAGTCCCAGGAGATAGAGGGAGCGCCCGAGAAGCGAGGGATTCTGACGCATCGCCCGTTTGGCGAAGTCGATTCCCTGCTTCGGCCGCCCGGCGTAGATCAGCGCTTCGGCGAGCGCCTCCAACGCATCGGCGTCGTTGGGATTGAGCTGGAGGGCTTGCCTTGCCTCGGCGATCGCCCGCTCGTGCTGGCGCTTTCTGAGCGCCAGCCACGAGCGCAGGACATGGAAGTCCGCGTTCGGCCGCGCCATGCCCTGCTCCAGGAGCCGCCAGGCCTTGGTGTACCCGTCGGTCCAGAAGATTCCCAGCTTCTCGGCGTAGGCGTGCTCGCCGGTCACGGCCCGGATATAGACCTTGGCCAGGGCGGTGTGGGCCGTAGAATAGTCCGGGTCCAGGCGGATCGCTTTCGCAAGGTAGGCCGCGGCTTTCGCGTTGTCCTCGGGCGTGCGCCGGTAATAGGCCGACAGCCCCAGCAGATAGGCGTCGTGCGCCGCCGCGTTATCGGTTCCGGCGCGGCTGATGCGCTCGATGTCGTCGGGTAACAGCTTCACCGCCAGCGCCTCGACGATCTTCGCCGCAACCCGGTCCTGCAGGGTGAACACATCGTCCGCCGACCCGTCGTAGCGCTCGGCCCAAACGTGCCCGCCCGTCGTGGCATCGATGAGCTGGGCGTTGATACGCACCCGGCCGCCAACGCGCCGGACGCTGCCCTCCAGCACGTAGCGCACGCCGAGCTCTTCGGCCACCTGCCGAATCTGGGCGGATCTGCCCTTGTACGTGAAGGCGGAGTTGCGCGAGATGACGAAGATGCCGGGAAGCTTCGCCAGATCCGTGGTCAAGTCCTCCGTGATGCCGTCGACGAAGTACTCCTGGCCGGCTTCGTCTGAGATGTTCGCGAACGGCAACACGACGATGGACGGCTTGTCCGGAAGCGGGAACGCCATGCGCTCCTCGGAGGCCGGCTCCACTCGCGGCTCCCAGGGGCGCAGCCACAAGACGGCGGCGACCACGGCAAACAGCGTCGCCCCCGCGACAGCGGCGACGCGCCATGCCGAAGGCAACGCTCTCGCTCGCGCCGGCGTGGCGACCCGTGGCTGCGCCCGCGCGGAGTCGAGGCGGACCTTGAAGGCACGCACCGGCTCCGGGATGTTCTTGACCCGCTGCCGCCCCAGGTCCTCGAACGCGACCCCGAGCTTGCTCTTGACCTCATCGTGGACCTTGCCGGAGAGGCAGATGCCGCCCGGGTCGGCCATGGTCTCGAGGCGTGCGGCGATGTTGACGCCGTCGCCGAGGATGTCGTCGCCATCGACGACGATGTCGCCGATGTTGACGCCGATGCGATACGCAATCCGCCGGTCCGCAGGCTGGTCGGCGTTTCGCTCCGCCGCGGCGCGCTGTACCTCGACGGCGAAGCTCACGGCATCGACGACGCTGCCGAACTCCATCAGGATGCCGTCGCCCATCAGCTTGACCACCCGGCCGTGATAGGCGGCCGCCTTGGGCTCGATCAGTTCCTTGCGATGGGCCTTGATCCGGGCGAGCGTGCCGGCCTCGTCGAGAGCCGCAAGGCGACTGTAGCCGACCACGTCGGCGGCGAGGATTGTGGTCAGTCTCCGCTCCACGCCTTCACGTTCCTCGGAAAGCCGGTCTGCCCACGAAGTCTACTGTAATGCGTGGGCTGGATGCATCGCCCGGCAGGCGGCCTTGACCGGCCCCGGCACCGTGTCCGCGTCGCGAACGGCTGCGATGCGGGCCGCGGCGAGCCTGCAGGTCCCGCCGCGAAAGCCGATCGGCAAAAAACCCTCGGGGCGCACGGCCCGGCGAAGGACGACGCTCCCCGGGCCGCCATGAGGCTAGCGGTTCATCCAGGCCTTGTATCGCTCGGTGATCCTGGCGCCATTTCTTGCCCACCAGTCCGGATCGGACACGACGGTCCGGGGCATGACCTCGTCGCGGTTAGGCATGTGCGGCATGATGTCGACACCGGTCTTGTACCACGGCTCGTTGGCCGCGATGATCGCAAGACCCGAGCGCCGCAACGGCCCGTAGGTGATCCACTTGGCCTGAGCCGCCTGCTGCTCCGGCGCCGAGGCGTGGATCAGGAAGTCGAGCGCCTCCTCATAGTTGTTGGATCCTTCGACGATGACGAACCACTCCTCGTCGAGAACCTGAGCGTCCCATATGATCTCGAAGGGCTCGCCCTGACCAAGAATAGCGTCGCTGGCGCGGCCATTGTAGGCTGTCGACATGACTGCCTTGCCGCTCCTGACAAGCTCGATCGGCTCTTCCCCGGAGGACCAGAAAACGGCATCGCGCTTGATGGTTTCAAGCTTGGCAAAGGCACGCTCGATCCCTTCCGGGGTGTCCATGACCTCATAGACCTTCTTCGGGTCCACGCCATCGGCGACCAGCGCCATTTCCATGTTGGCTTGCGGAAAGGCGCTGAGGCCGCGCTTGCCCGGGAACGCCTCGAGGTCGAAGAAGTCGGGGATGGTCGAGGGCTTCTCGCCCGGGAACTTGGTTTGGTCAAAGAACACCAGCCAGGACCAGAAAATATTGGGGACGACACAATCGTTGGGACGGGGAACGATCAGTTCCTGGTCCATCGGTGTGCCGTCGGGCGCGGGTACGAACCCCTCGCGTGGCAGCCTTTCGAACAGGCCCTCGTCGCAGCCGACACGGGCCTGATTCGCAAACACGTCGACGACGTCCCACAACACGTTGCCCGAGCGGGCCTGGGCGCGAATCTCGCCGAGACCGCCGTTGTACTCCACCCAGCGGATCTTCTTGCCGGTCTTCTTCTCCCAGGTCTCGCCGTAGGCCTTCTGCTGGCTCAGGGCATAGGTGCCGCCCCAGGAGACCACCGTGATGTCGGCCTTGGCCGCGGCCGCGCCGAAGGCGAGAGCGCCGGCTACGGCGTGGGCGGCAATCTTGCAGGCTCGTCTCATCGCTTTGCCCTTTGCGCGTTCGACAGGCCGGCGGGAGGCCGGCAAGCCGCCGAGGCAGCGCACGACCACGCCTTGGCGGCCGGCGCCGCGTTTCGGACCCTATCTCCCCCGTTTATTTTGCGAGAATAGCCGAATTGGGCATCCAGGGGGAGGGAATCGGGCCGTCTCGAGCCGGACGGGTCGGGAGCCTGATGGCAAGCTTCGAGAGCCTGGCGCTCGGCACCGACACGGCGCGTCTCGAGCCGGACGGGTCGGGAGCCTGATGGCAAGGCGCGCGGGCCGGCGCGCGCCGGCGCGGGCGGAGCTTGACCTGCGCCCGCCCGATCGGATGAAGTGGCGGCGCACGAGCGGCCGCGACGGCCGGCACGGGGGAGGTGATGATGGACTTCGGCTTTTTCCTGCCCACCCGGGGGCCGCTGGCGACCCCGGAGGGCGTGCGGACCCTGGCGCGGCGCGGCGAGGAGCTGGGCTTCGCCCTGATCGCGGTTCCCGACCACATCGTCATCCCCAAGGACATCTCGCCCCACTATCCCTACTCGGAGACCGGCGAGTTTCCCGGCGGACAGTCGGGCGACTGTCTCGACCAGCTCGCGCTCCTGTCATTCCTGGCCGGCCAGACCTCGACGGCGCGGCTGCTCACCTCCGTCATGGTCCTGCCGCACCGCCCGCCGGTGCTCGCCGCCAAGATGCTGGCCACGGTGGACGTGCTCTCCGGCGGGCGCGTGACCGTCGGCTGCGGTGTCGGCTGGATGCGCGAGGAGTTCGAGGCCATCGGCGCACCGGCATTCGAGGAGCGCGGCGCCGTGGCCGACGAGTGCATCCGCGCCTTCAGGGAGCTGTGGACCAGCGATGCGCCGGCCCTCGACGGCGCCTACGTCCGGTTTTCCGACATCAGCTTCCTGCCCAAGCCGGTGCAGACGCCGCACCCGCCGATCTGGATCGGCGGCGAAAGCGCCCCGGCCATGAGGCGCGCCGCGCGCCTCGGCGACGGCTGGTACCCGATCGGCAGCAACCCGAAGCATCCGCTGGATACCCTGTCGCGCTACCGGGACGCGGTCAGCCGCCTGCGCCACTCCGCGGAGGACGAGGGCCGCGACCCGGCGCAGATCACGCTCGCTTACTGCGCCCTGCGCTGGAGCGGCAGCGCCTACGGCGCGGCGGCCCAGGCCGAGGCGGAGGAGGCGGCCCGCGGCGGCGAGCGCCGCCTGTTCACCGGCGCCCCGGAGCAGGTCGCCGGCGACATCGCCGAGCTTGGGAGCCTCGGCGTGCGCTCCCTCGTCCTCAACTTCCAGAGCGCCCAGCTGGAGGAAACGCTGGCGCGCATGGACCGGTTCGCCACGGGAATCCGGCCGCTCGTCGCGGCTTAGGGCGTCTCCCGTTGACCCGGAAGCGGGCGCCCGGGCGGGCGCCCCTGTGCCGGGACGGGCGAGGGCGGCAGAGCCGGCGAGGCTGCGCCATGGATGCGCGAACCGAAGCGCCGGCAGGAACAACCTAACGTCGTAGAGACGGCAAGACACACTGCCACCGCGTGCGAGGCCGGGGCTCGCCCCGCCGGGCGCGGGGCGGCCCGGCCGGCGTCGAGGACTTAAGGGAATCTCCACCCCTTCGGGGCGATGCTGCAGGGGCAGCAGTAGAACCGTCGCATGCCACTGTCGCGCCTCGTCTTGGCCCTCGGCCTCGCCTGTGCTGTTCTCGCCGCCGCCCCGGCCCCGGCGCGCTCCGACGCCGGCGCGGCCCGCGAGGCGTTCGAGCGCGGCGCCTACGAGGACGCGTTCGCCGAGGCGCAGGCGCTCGCCCGTCAAGGCGACGCGGACGCCCAGCGTCTCCTCGGCCTGATGCTGCGGGACGGGCTGGGTGTCGAGCCGGACCCCGCCGCCGCCTTGTCCTGGCTGCTTTGCGCGGCCGCCTCGCAGCGCGGCTCGGACCGCGAAGCCGCGCCGCAAGGCGATGCGCCGCAAGGCGGGGCGGCGCCGAGCGCGGCCGAACTGGCCGAGCAGCTTGCCAAGTCACTGGACGAGGCGACGCTCGGCACGGCCCGGAAAGCCGCCGCCACGTGCGCGGCGAAACCGCGCGAGCCCTCGCGCCGGGCAAGCGCCGAGCAGGACGAGGGCGCCGGCTCCGGCCTNNGGGCGCTCGCTCGAGGCGCTTCGCCAACTCGCTCGCGAAGGAAGCGGCGGCGGCGCGACGCAAGCGCAGTCCGGCTCGGGCTTCGACTCCTTTTTCCATCGGCCGAAGAGACGATCCCTTTGGTCGAAAGCCGCCTTCCTGCCCGGCGATGCGACCATCGTGGGCACCCAGTACGTCGCCTGGGAGGTGGGCGCGCGCGACTTCTTCTGGGACCTGCGCCACAAGGCCGTGGACCACGAGGCGCTCGTCTCGGGTTTCACCTCCGTCTTTTGGTGGCTCGTGATCCTGAAGGCGATCTGGACGATCGCGCGAGTGCTCACGGACCGCCGGCCAACCGACCGGCCGGAACGCGACTACAGGTGATGCCGCCCGTGCCCGACGCGAGGAGCAGCCCCATGGACATGCCTGGCGCTCAGTCCCAATTTCGCCGACGCCTCCTGGCCAGCATGCCGGAGGACGTCGCCCGCAGCTTCTCGGAGACGCAGCTCGACACGATCGAGCGGGCGCTCGACGCGGCGCGCTGGCAGACCCACCCGGTCGACATCCGCCTGTCGGTCCCGCTTTTCTGGCGGCGGCTCTACCTCGTGCTGCTGGTCGGCCCGGAGCGCCGCTCGCGGGATCGGCGCGCCGTGGAGCGGGCTCGTCGACCGCTTCGCACCGTTGCGAACGTGATCGTGCTTGCCGCCCTCTCCGTACTCGCCGTGCCCATGGTGGTGGGGCTGGTCTACCTCGCCTCGCGGTCCTGGTCGGGCTAGGTCGGGACCCGGCTTGCCGCCGGGCGCGGCGCCTCACGCCGGCGAATACACGATGGCGCGCACCGGCGTCGGCTCGAAGCCGGCCGCCGGGTTGTCGCGCTCGGGGCAGTTGGAGATCACCGCCAGCACGTCCATCTCGGCGCGCAGGTCGACGTAGTCGCCCGCCTCGGACAGCCCCTCGGCGATCGCCACCGCGCCGTCGGCCTGGACCGGCACATACATGAAGAAGTTGACGTTGGCGACGATGTCCCTGCCGTCCAAACCGTGCTTGGCCAGCTCGGCTTCGAAGTTGGACTGGCAGCTCTGTGTCTTGGTCTTGCCGAAGCGGACCTCGTCGATCTCGATCGAGCAGCAGCCGTAGATCGTGTCGTGCCAGCCGCAGGTGTCCTCAACGATGCTCATCATCTTGCGGGCGCGCACCGACCACAGCACGCTCCCCTTGCCCAGGTAGATGCTGGCGTTGAGCTTGAGCGTGTTGGCCGCGTTGTAGCGCTCGGCCGGGTCCGCGGCGTTGTAGCACAGGAAATCGACCGCCTGCCGGCCCTCCAGGTCGATGAGCCGCAGCCTGTCGCCCGCGCGGATGCGCGCGCTCCACGGCGTGCACGGCGGCACCACCGTGTCTTCGTGGACACGCGCCCCCGGGATGGGGGTGTCGCTCTTCGCAGCCATGTCGTGCCCCTCTTGAGGTGAACTCTCCGGCTGGTCGCTCCGGCCGCCGGGACTGTAGCAAAGATGGCGCCCGGGTCGACCCGCTCCGCTCGAGGCGGCGAAGACCTCGACGAGGAGCGAGCGGCACGCATGGCCGCGAAGCGGCGGCCCGCGCGACAGGTCCTGAGAGTGCGTCGGGCGCTCGCGGGGCAGGCGGGGGGGCGCCGGGCGAGCGGCCCGGCCCGACCATCGGTTGAAAAAACGCCCGAAGCTACAAGGAATACCTTCCATACGGGGAGTCCCGTATCCCGCCCGGCGGGCGGGGGCGCCGCCGCGGGCGCTCCGGCAGCGATCCAGGCGCCGCCCGGCGAGCGGCCCGCCGGCTAAACTAAAGTCTTACCCCGAAAGGGATATCGGCGATTCGGCCGCTCTCCAGAGCGCCTCGGGCCGGGCCTGCGCGGGGCCGCCGCGGCGCCCCATGAAGACATCGCGGAGCCGCGTCCCCGCCTCGGCAATAATAGATGAAAATACGTACAAGTGCATGGAATCGTATGACAGAAAACGCAAATAGATAGGATAGGACTCACACATGCTTTATAAGACTTACATAGCTTTAAGACGAGTCAAATTGTTGAAAGGGATCATATTCGTCAGTACACTTTCTTTGAGGACGCGGGGTATTCCAGATGTATCCGAGGCAAACCGCCTGGGCTCCGATCGGATTGGTGCGGCAGAGGCTGAGCGCCGGCGAATCCGACAGGGACCGGCCCGCGCCGAACACGCCGAGTCCAGGGCCCGCTCGCGCGCGGTGCCCGAGCCCGACCGATCAGGCTCACGGATCCGTTGCCGGACCTCGGGCCGCTCGCGCGCGGGTGACAGGCGCGCGCGGACCGGGCTGCGCCTAACCCCGTCGTCGTCGAGCAGGCTCAACGAAGCAAGAAAACAACAACAAGGGGATGGCTATGAGGAGGACTCGGACGTTTCCCGACCGGCTGAAGGCCGACACGAGCGGCGTGTCCCGGATCGAATGCACCCGGCCGCCCGCCCGTCCTGGCGGCCGGCGAGGTGCGCCGTGCGCTCGCGGCCACAAGCGGCGACACGGCCGCCTGCATCGCGCCGGGCCACACCGTGTCGTGCCGCTGATCCCTTAGGCCAGGCTTCTTCGGCCCCATCGGCGTCCTAGCGGGCGCGCTCCTGCCACCCCTGGCGGGGCCCCTCGACCGCGGGACAGGGCCACGCCTGCCGAGCGAAACGGCGCCGACAAACGCCCGAATCACGCCTCCGAGCCAAGCAGGGAGGACCACGAACCGCGACGAGGTCGAACGGTTCGGAATCAAGCAGGGAGGCCGGACTCGTGGACTGGAAACCGGACAGCGCGGCAGCGCCCGCCACGCGGCGCGGAAGCGAACGGGGGGCCGTTGCCATCCTCTTTGCGCTCCTCCTGCCGGTCATCGTGGCCGTTGCCGCGCTGGCGATCGACATGGGCTACGCCTACTGGAAGCGCAACATGCTGCAGGTCGACGCCTCGGCCGCCGCGCTGGCCGGCGCGGGACGCATCAAGGACGATGCCTTGGCCCTCATCGGCGGCACGCTCGCATTCAGCCTCATCGACAAGGACCGTGACGGCGTGCCCGACAACGACGACAGTGACGCCGACGGCGCGATCGACGGCTCGGTCATCCTGAGCGAGGCGTTGCTCTACGCCGAGAAGAACATGCCGGGCGAGGACGTCCTGGCCGTCATCGACGTCGTTCCCGGCAACTGGGATCCGGCGGAGGGCACGTTCACGGGCGCCGGAACCTGGAACCCGGACACCGTGGTCTTCGATCCCGGAACCGGAACCTACGACGCCAGCGCGGCGCTGTTCGCGCCCACCGGCTCTGTGGTGACCCCGCTCAACGCGGTGCTGGCGACCGCGCGGCGCGCCGACACCGGCCCGAACGACAACCCGCTCGGGCTGTTCCTGGCGCGCGCCGCGGGACTGTCTCGAGTCAACATCAACACCCCGGCCATCGCCGCGCTGGGTTTCCGCGCCGCGCCGGACTTGGAGGCCTGCATCGTAACGCTCAACCCGAGCGAGCCGGAATCCTTCTACATCAACGGTACCGCCGAGGTCACGGCGCCGGGCTGCAACATCGATATTCATTCCAGGGATGTTTGCGCGCTCGCGGCCGTGGGGGATCCCGAGGTGAGCGTCATCGATGCAGAGGGCGAAGGGCCGGAAAGCGACGGCAGCATCAACATCGGCGGCAGCTACTGCACGGCCGGAAAAGTCGAGCTGCATCCCGACCCGCCGAACGACGAGTACGACCAGTTCGCGGGCGACCCGTTCCGCCACATCTTTCCCGCGTCCGACTGTGCGCCCGGACAGCTCGATTACTGCGGCCTCACGCCCACCCCCTGCACCGGCGCGGAACCGGGGTGGAATTTCTCGATCGAGGAGGACGGCGAGCTCCACCTGCCGCTCGACGCGGGATTCGGGCTGGACCAGGACGGCGTCTGGTTCTGCGGCGGCCTCCGGATCAGCGGCGCCGAGGGCGCGACGGTCATCTTCCACAGGACCATCGCGCTCTCCGGCGGCGAGCTCGATATCGCCAGCGCCGTCGCCGTCGAGAGCGGCCTGGAGGGAACCGGCTTCTACTTGACCGGCGGCGCCCGGGTGAACATGCACGGCAGCCCAAGCGCGGGCGACAACGGCGCCGTGGGCCTGCGCGCGCAGACCGACGGGCCGCTCGCCGACTTCGTGTTCTTCGAGGCCGCCGACAACGACATCGAGCCGAAGAGCCATTCGCTCAGGGGAACGCCGCTCGGCGCCTTCGAAGGCATCCTGTACTTCCAGAACAGCGACGTCGAGTTCAAGGGCACGGCGGACGGCTCGCTCGGCGAGGTCGACTGCGCCGTGCTGGTCGCCGACGAGCTCTACTTCAACGGCACGACCCAGTTGGAGGTCGACAACACCTGCAGCGGCGACATCGCGCCGCCTCCGCCGCCGCCGGATTTGGTCCTTCGGCTCGTGGATTGAGCCGCGAGCGAGCCGGCCGCCCGGGGCGCGGCCTTCATCGCACGCGACGCCTCATCCTGCGCGCTCGTGCTGCCCGCAACAAACGCCAGCGTGTGCGCGCCCTCCGGCCGGACGGTGGACCAAGGCGACCGACGGCGCGCCACCCGGCTCGTGACGCCAGGTCGTGACGCCAGGTCGTGACGATGGAGGCCGCGGTCCATGCGCGGGTCCCGGGATCCGCCGCGGACATGCTCGCCCCGGCCGGGAAACGGCGATCCGAGGCGCACGATTTGCTGCCCGCGGCTCGAACCGGACGGGGCCGCGGCGAGGGCCCAAAAGCTTGCTTGGCAATCCGATGCCGGCCGGCGATTGACGCACGTCAATGAGAGCCGGAGCGCCTTCGTGTAGTTTTACAATCAGAAGGCGCGCGACCTGGTCGACCCCGAAGGCGTGGAGGCCGCGCCATGGTCAAGCGGCGATACCTTGACGAGGCGGACGCCAACGTGAGGGTCGATCAGCGTGAGGGGCTGCGCCGGCGCGGCTGGCCGATTTCCGTGGTGCTCGTCTGCGGAATCGCGCTGCCGGTCGTGCTGGCCGCGGTCCTGATTTACGTCGCCGGCTACGAGGTCGCGCGCCGCAACACGAGCGAGCTGGCGCGCGACAAATCGGAGATCCTGATCCACTCGATCGAGCGGCGGGTCCACAGCCACCTGGAGCCGGTCCGAACGCAACTGGAATATATCTCGGAGATCATGGAGGAGGAAGCGCTCGACCTGCGTCGCCGGACGCGGCTCGGCGAGCTGCTGGCCGCCTCGCTGGCGGCGAGTCCGCAAGTCTCCGTCGTCGCCTTCGCCAACCCCGAGCAGCTGACGCTGCGCGCGTTCCGCTACCGTCCCGAGCAGCGGATCAAGTTGAGCGACTGGGGCGGGGACCCGGGGCTCGGCCGCGCGATCGCAAGGGCGAGGGCGAGGCGGGAGACGTTCTGGGGCGAGCTTTTCGTCGCCGAGGACATCGGACTGACGTTCATGAACCTGTTCAGGCCGGTCTATCACGGCGAGCGCTTCGTCGGCGTGCTGATCGCGGGCGTGTCCATCCATGCGCTTTCCGAATTTCTCGGCACCCTGGAAGGCAAACACACCGACAACGCCTTCATCCTCTACGATCGCGACTTCGTCCTGGCGCATCCCCGGTTTCTGGACAGCCCGCCGGCGGTCAGCGACGCGGGTCCGCTGCCGGGCTTGAGCGAGTTTGGCGATCCCGTCTTGGCGCGCATCTGGACGCCCGATCGCTTCGAGGCCATTGAAGCGAGCTTCGTGAACGACGCGGGCGCGAACGACG
>JABAHQ010004435.1_pt1 | contig 25950 bp, 27 predicted proteins | sample 7062091 | NCBI WGS metagenome assembly JABAHQ01 (sample SAMN14534359, study PRJNA622989) | marine sediment metagenome | biome: marine biome [ENVO:00000428]; feature: marine pelagic biome [ENVO:01000023]; material: deep marine sediment [ENVO:00002113] | place: India: Gulf of Kutch | collected...
TCGATGTTCGCCTTGTCGGCGCTGATCAGCGCCCGGACGACCCGGTCCACCTGACCCCCGGCCAGGTAGTGGGCCTCCAGGTCCGAGATCTGCAGGTCCAGGCCCGCCTTGGTGGCCCAGATCAGGGGCCGGACCACCGCCGGCGGATTCACCTTCCGGAGCCGCATCCCCACCAGGTAGCCGATCCCGATGCGAACCCCCGCCGAGATCGCCTCGATCCAGAGACGGACGGGGATCGCCCAGAGGATGATGGCCAGAAGAAGGAGGGATCCGACCAGGATGAAGGTCGTCGAGAAGAAGAGCTGCTCAGCCATGGGATTCTCCCTGTTCACCGTCCTCCAGGGGACGGACCACGTGTCGGTAGCCTTCGGACGCCACGATTCGGATCGGGGTGCCCTCCTCGATCCACTGGGACTCGGCGACCACGTCGAGGCGCTCGTCGCCGAAGAGCCCCGTCCCCGCGGGGCGGAGGTCGGTGACCGCCCGACCCTCGAGGCCCACGAGCTCGGGGCGCCGGTGGGCCGACTCCCAGCCCAGCTCCCGCTCTCCCTCGGTCACCAGGAAGACCCCGGAGCGGGCCAGCCGTCCGCTCCCGGGGAGCCGCCGGATCAGGGCCCAGCCCGTGACCAGGAGGAGGAGGACCGTGGCGCTCAGAACGGCCCCCGCCTGGGCGAAGTCGGGCACCGTGGGCAGCCCACCCAGGAGACTGAGGTAGATCCCACCCAGGATCCCCAGACCCCCCAGAACCCCGAAGATTCCGAAGCCCGGGACGACGAAGACCTCGAGACCCACCAGCACCAGGCCCACGCCGAAGAGGAGGAGATCCTCCCATCCGGCCAGCCCCAGGAGATGATGGGAGCCGAAGAAGAGGGCGAGGGCGAGGAGGCCGGCTCCCCCGGCCAGCCCGATCCCCGGCGCCTTGATCTCGACCAGGAGACCCAGGAAGCCCAGGCTGAGGAGGAAGGGCGCGACCACCGGATGGGTGAGGAAGCGCACCACGCGCTCGGCCCAGTTCTCCTCGGCCACCACGATCCGGGCGCCGTCCAGCTCCAGGGCTCCCAGGAGGGCGTCCCAGCTCTCCACCCGGGTCGCGTAGCCCACCTCCACCGCCTCCTCCGTGGTGAGCGTCAGGAGCCGCCCGGCCTCGGACACCCCGGCCACTTCCACCGTCTCGTCCACCATCGCCTCGGCCACCCGGGGATCGAGGCCCCGGGCCTCGGCCAGGGCCCGCATCTCGCTGCGCATGGCCGAGACGATCTTCTCGGGCGCCTTCTCACCCGATCCGACCACCGGTGTGGCCGCGCCGATCACCGAGCCGGGCAGCATGTAGATACCGCGGGCGGCGAGGGAGATGAGCGCTCCCGCCGAGAACGCTCGGCGGTTCACGTAGGCGAACGCCGGGATCCCGGCGTCCTGAAGGGCGTCGGCGATGCGCTCCGCCGCGTCCACGCGGCCTCCGGGCGTATCCACGTCCAGGATCACCGCGTCGGCTCCCCGGGCCTCGGCCTCTCTCAAGCTCCGCTCGACGAAGGGAGCCAGGCCGAGCTCGATCGTCCCGGTGACCGGGACCCGGTAGACCACGGGGCCGTCCTGGGCCGGCAGGAAGCCGGCCACGGCTCCCAGGGCCCCGAGGAGAAAGGCTCCCACGGCGAGACGGGCTCTCCACGAGATCCCCCCCGTCATCCTGCGCAGCGTCCTCAAGCATTCCTCCGCGGCCGGCGTTTCAGGGTCCCCGGCCCCGGACACGGCGGCCGGCGGGCGGGGTCGGGCCGGGGCCGGACGGTCCGCCCCTGCCCCCGGTGGCCTCCCCCTCCTGCTCCCCCTACGGATCCTCCAGGTGGCTTCTTCTCCGGGGCCGGCCGTCCGCGTCCGGGAGGCGGGGCGTGGACGGGCGAGGTCGAAGGCATCACGATGCGAAATCTACCGGTCGCCGGGACGCCTCAAAACCCCCGTGTCCTGGGGCCGTCGGCCCCTCCCGCACCCGCTTGACCCCCATTCGGGCCCCGGATAGCTTCCCGTTCGGACGCTCGTACGAATCGCGAGAGAGGCGGCGTCGGGGGAGCGATCGTCTCCTCCGCACGACGCCCTCTCCACCGGGTCGCGGTCACCGACCGGGCCGGTGGTCGGGAGGAAGAGGGGGAGGAGGCGGTGGACGAACGGGAGCCGTACGACGAGAAGCTCGAACGGATCCTTCGCCAGGCATCGGGGGTCTTCGCCGAAAAGGGGTACGATCGGGCCAGCATCCGCGACATCGCCGCGGCCACCGACGTCTCGGTCTCGGGCCTCTACTACTACTTCGGCAGCAAGGAAGAGCTCCTCTACCTGATCCAGACCCGGTGCTTCGAGACGATCCTCGAGCGCCTGGACCGGGATCTCGAAGGCGTCGAGGAGCCCGAGGACCGGCTCCGGACCCTGGTGGGCAACCACCTTCGGTTCTTCGTGAACAACATGGCGGAGATGAAGGTTCTCTCCCACGAGGCCGACTCCCTCTCCGGCGAGTTCCACCGGGAGGTCACGGACCGGAAGCGGGCCTACACCGAGGAGGTCCACCGGACCCTGCAGGCCCTGGCTCCCGAGGGGGACGAGGTGGACTGCCGGGTGGCCACCTTCGTCCTCTTCGGGATGATGAACTGGATCTACAACTGGTACCGGCCCGGGAGGGACGTACCGGTGGACGAGCTCGCCGAGGAGATTCTGCGCATCTTCCTCGACGGGTACCGGAGCCCTCCCCGCCGAGGGACGGTGCCCGAAGCCGGCCCGGACGAGGATCGCTCGATCTGGCGGGGAGGCTGAGTCCCGGGACGCTCCCCGTCATCCATACGACGACGGCAGAACACTGGAAGGAGACACGATGTCGGACGACAAGACGCTGATCCACTACGAGGCGCGGGAGGGGGTCGCGGTCATCACCCTCGACGACCCCCCGGCCAACACCTACACCTACGAGATGATGCGCCAGCTGGACGACGCCGTCCTGCGGGCGCGCATGAACGACGACGTGTACGTGCTCGTCGTCACCGGCCAGGGCGAGAAGTTCTTCAGCGCCGGCGCGAACATCCAGATGCTCGACGAGGTCGCCGCCGGGTTCAAGTACTGCTTCTGCCTCCACGCCAACGAGACGCTGAACCGCCTCGAGCACACCCCGAAGCTGGTGATCGCGGCCCTGAACGGGCACACGGTGGGCGGCGGCCTGGAGATCGCCATGGCCTGCGACCTCCGGATCGCCCGGAAGGACGGAGGCAAGATCGGCCTTCCCGAAGTGAACCTGGGCGTCCTTCCCGGCACCGGCGGGACCCAGCGCCTGAGCCGAATCGTCGGCAAGTCGAAGGCGATCGAGCTCATGGCCACCGGCGACACCTTCGGCTTCGACCGGGCCGAGGAGCTGGGGCTGTTGAACCAGATCGTGGACGCCGACGGCCGGGACGACTTCATGGAGAAGGTCATGGAATACGCGACCGGGTTCACCCCACCCGAGAAGGCGGCGAAGGCCGTGGGCAGCATCAAGCGCTCCGTTCAGACCGGGGTGGAGCTCCCCTTCGAGCAGGCGCTCGCCCTGGAGCGGGAGCTCCAGCAGCAGCTCTTCCAGAGCGAGGACGCCCGGGAAGGCCTCGACGCCTACGTCGAGAAGCGCGAGGCCCGGTTCAAGGGAAAGTGACGTGACCGTCCCCGACCGCCTCTGGATCGGCGGGGAGTGGAGGGACTCCGCGTCGGGCGAGACCTTCGAGACCCGAAACCCGGCCACCGGCGAGATCCTGGCCGAGGTGGCCTCCGCCGACGAGCAGGACGTGGACCGGGCGGTCGCCTCCGCCCGGGAAGCATTCGGATCCGACGAGTGGCGGAAGATGAGCCCCCACCGCCGGGCCGAGCTCCTCTGGAAGTTGGGCGACCTCGTCGGGCGGGACGCCGACGAGCTGGCCACCCTGGAGACCCGGGACAACGGCAAGACCTACTTCGAGTCCCGGAAGGTGGACCTGCCCAGCGTGGTGGAGAACTTCCGCTACTTCGCCGGGCTGGCCGACAAGATCCAGGGCGAGACGATCCCCGTCTCGGGTCCCTTCCTGAACTACACCCTGCGGGAGCCCCTGGGGGTGGTGGGGTGCATCGTGCCGTGGAACTTCCCCCTCTCCCTGGCGTCGTGGAAGGTCGCCCCGGCCCTGGCGTGCGGGAACGCCGTGGTCCTGAAGCCCGCGGAGCAGACGCCTCTCACCGCGCTGCGCCTGGGCGAGCTCGCCGTGGAGGCCGGATTCCCGCCGGGCGTCCTCAACGTCGTGCCCGGCCCGGGCGCCACCGCCGGAGCGGCGCTCGTCCGCCATCCCGACGTGGACGCGATCGCCTTCACGGGCTCCACAGAGACCGGCAAGACGATCATGCGCGAGGCCGCGGATACGCTGAAGAAGGTCTCCCTGGAGCTGGGCGGGAAGTCCCCGAACGTCGTCTTCGCCGACGCGGATCTGGAGGGAGCCGTCCGCGGAGCCTCCACCGGGATCTTCTACGGGAAGGGAGAGGTGTGCGCGGCCGGCTCCCGGGTGCTGGTGGAGCGGGACGTCTACGACGACTTCCTCGAGGCGTTCAAGGGCCGGGCCGAATCGATGCGCCCCGGGGACCCCATGGACAAGTCCACGCGCCTGGGCGCGATCGTCAGCGAGGAGCAGCTCGATCGGGTGCTCGGCTACATCGAGGTGGGCCGGGAGGAGGGCGCCCGCCTCGTCACCGGAGGCGAGCGGACGTCGTGGGAGGGGAAGGGCAACTTCGTGACCGCCACCGTCTTCGCCGACGTCGAGCCCGAGATGACGATCGCCCAGGAGGAGATCTTCGGTCCCGTCGCCGCCGTGATCCCCTTCGAGGATGTGGACGACGCGGTCAGCAAGGCCAACCGAACGATCTACGGGCTGGCGGCGGGGGTGTGGACCCGGGACATCGGAAAGGCCCACCGGCTCGCCTCGGAGATCCAGGCCGGCACGGTCTGGATCAACACCTACAACCAGTACGACTCGGCGTCCCCCTTCGGCGGCTACAAGGAGAGCGGCTTCGGCCGTGACCTCGGGTGGGAGGCGGCCCTGGAGAAGTACACCCAGACGAAGAGCGTATGGGTGGCGATCGACCGGTGAGCGGCGGGGGCGAGCGAGGATGAAGCGCGCGGTGATCGTGGACGCGGTGCGCACGCCGATCGGGCGCCACGGGGGGGCCCTGGCCTCCGTCCGGCCCGACGACCTGGCGGCCCACGTGATCCGCTCGGTCCTCGACCGGACCGGGGTCGAGGACGGCCGCGTGGACGACGTGCTCATGGGCTGCATCAACCAGGCGGGCGAGGACAACCGGAACGTGGCCCGGATGGCGCTGCTGCGGGCCGGCCTGCCGGTGGAGGTTCCGGGCCAGACGGTGAACCGGCTGTGCGGCTCGGGNNATGCTCAAGCCCGAGCACGCCTACGCCCGGGGCCACCCCCGGGCGGCCGACACGGTCTTGGGCTGGCGCTTCGCCAATCCGGCCTTCCCCGAGGAGTGGACGGTCGGCCTGGGCGAGACGGCCGAGGTGGTGGCGGAGGAGTACGCGGTGAGACGCCGGGAGCAGGACGCCTTCGCGGCGGAGAGCCAGCGGCGCTGCGCCGCGGCGATCGAGGCGGGACGCTTCGATGCGGAGATCGCGCCGGTGGAGGTCCCGCGCCGGAAGGGCGGCCCCGTCGTCGTGAACACCGACGAGCACCCGCGTCCGGGCACGACCGAGGAGGTGCTGGCCGAGCTCCCCCCCGCCTTCCGTGAGGACGGCACGGTTACGGCGGGCAACGCATCGGGGATCAACGACGGAGCCGCGGCCCTGGTGGTGATGGAGGAGGAGCGGGCCCGGGGGGAGGGCGTGGAGCCCATGGCCCGGATCGTCGCCACGGCGGTGGCCGGGGTGGAACCCCACCGGATGGGGGTGGGCCCGATCCCCGCCACCCGGATGGCCCTGGAGCGGGCGGGGATGGAGGCGGGCGACCTGGACCTGGTGGAGCTGAACGAGGCGTTCGCCGCCCAGGCGATCCCCTGCATCCGGGAGCTGGGGCTGGACCCGGAGCGGACGAACGTGAACGGCGGGGCGATCGCCCTGGGCCATCCGGTGGGCTGCTCGGGCGCCCGGATCCTCACGACCCTCGTCCACGAGATGGCGCGCCGGGACGCCGAGGTGGGCCTGGCCACCATGTGCATCGGTGTCGGTCAGGGGATCGCCACGATCGTGGAGCGGACGTGAGCGGAAACGGAGAGCGGATCGCGGTCCTCGGCGCCGGGACGATGGGCCGCGGGATCGCCCAGGTGGCCGCGGCCGCCGGCTACGAGGCGGTGCTCTACGACGTGGACGGCGAGGCCCTCGAGCGCGCCGTCGAGCAGATCCACCGGAACCTCGAGAAGGGCGTGGAGCTGGGAAAGGTGGACCCGGAGGCCCGGGACGCCGCCCTGGAGCGCCTGGTCACCACGGGCTCCCTGACCACCGCGGTGGGAGGGGCGGCGGCGGTCGTGGAGGCCGTGCCCGAGCGCCTGGAGCTCAAGCGGGAGGTCTTCGCCGAGGTGGAGGCTTCCGCCCCCGCCGACGCGCTCCTGGCCAGCAACACCTCCTCCCTCTCCGTCTCCCGGATCGCCGAGGTCCTCGAGCGACCGGAGCGCTTCCTGGGACTCCACTTCTTCAACCCCGTCCACATCATGAAGCTCGTGGAGGTGGTGCGGGGAGAAGCCACCGCCGGGGAGACCGTGGAGCGGGGGATCGACCTGGCCCGGACCCTGGGCAAGGAGCCGATCGTGGTGCGCGACTCTCCCGGCTTCGCGTCCTCCCGACTGGGAGTGGTCCTGGGCCTGGAGGCGATGCGCATGGTGGAGGAGGGCGTGGCGTCGGCGGAGGACATCGACACGGCGATGGAGCTGGGGTACCGACACCCCATGGGCCCCCTCAAGCTCACCGACCTGGTGGGCCTGGACGTGCGCCTGGAGATCGCCGAATACCTGCACGAGGCCCTGGGCTCCGAGGCGTTCCGGCCCCCGGAGATCCTCCGCCGCATGGTGAAGGAGGGGAAGCTGGGGAAGAAGTCGGGCCAGGGGTTCTACGCGTGGGAGGAGTCTTGAGCTACGAGACGATCGGGGTGGAGCGGGACGGGGCGGTGGCCACGGTGACGATCGACCGCCCGGAGAAGATGAACGCCCTGAACGCCACCGTCCGGCGGGAGCTGACCGAGGCCGTGGACGCCCTGGCCGGAGACGACGCCGTGAAGGTGGCGATCTTGCGCGGTGCGGGGGGGAAGGCCTTCGTGGCCGGCGCCGACGTCCAGGAGTTCGCCGATCGCAGCGCGGCCGAGCAGCGCCGGATCTACCGGAATCGCCGCCTCTACGATGCCGTGGCCGACTTTCCGAAGCCGCTGATCGCGGCGATCCACGGCTATTGCCTCGGCGGTGGCTGCGAGCTGGCCCTGGCCTGCGACCTCCGGGTGGCGGATCGGACCGCTCGGTTCGGACAGGCCGAGATCCGGATCGGGCTGGTCCCGGGCGCCGGCGGGACCCAGCGTCTGGCGCGGCTGGTGGGCCCGGGGCAGGCCCTGCGGATCGCTCTCACCGGAGACTTCCTCGACGCGGAGGAGGCGCACCGCATCGGCCTCGTGGAGCTCCTGACCGACGAGGGCGAGCATCTGAAGCGGGCCCGGGAGCTGGCGGACCGCATGGCCCGCTGGAGCTCCCTCTCGCTGCGCCTGATCAAGCAGTCGGTCCGGGCCTCCCAGGAGGTCCCCCTCTCCGCGGGGCTGGCGCTGGAGAAGGAGCTCTTCCTCGCCGCCTTCGCCAGCGAGGAGGGCCGGGAGGGAGTCCGCGCCTTTCTGGAGAAGAGGGACCCCGAGTTCTAGCGCTGCGCTACAGACCCGGGCCCCGCCGACGCGCCTCCACCCACGCCGCGAGAGCGACCGCAACGGGGGGTCCCGCCACGGCCCTGACCACGAGCGGTCCCAGGGTTCCCCATGCTCCCGGCCGCAGCTCGTCCATTCCCAGTAGCCCGAGGAATCCGTCGGGCGTCCCCGCCAACCCGGTCCAGACCATCGCCCCCACCAGGTACAGGAGGGCGACGACCAGGGCCGGAAAGCGGGTGGCCGACACGAGCTCCACGGCGGCCAGGACGGGGAGGAGAACCAGGGCCGCCAGGGAGAGGGCCGCGACCCGCCATGGCGCCGCCCCCGGGTCGCCGCCGCCGAAGAAGGCGGCCACGGCCATGGCGAAGAGGGCCAGCGCCCCGATTCCCAGGACCGCCGCGGCGGTCCTCGCCAGGACGATCCGGAGCGGAGAGAGGAAGTTCAGGCTCAGATACGCGGTGAACCCCGCGGCCCGGTCGGTGCCGTGGCCCAGGCGCAGCCCGAGGCCCAGGGCGGCCAGGTACGCGAGACCGAACACCCCGCCCCCCGGCCCCACCGCCAGCACGCTGCTCCTGCGGCCCCAGGCCTCCAGCCCGACGAGGAGGGCGAAGAGGAGTGCCCCGGCTCCCGTCCCGGCGTCGAGGCTGCGCCTGCGCAGCTCGAAAGCGAGGAGCGCCCCCGTGGCTCCCCTCGTTCGGTGCCGAGCCTCGCCGGATCCCGGTCCCCCCCCGCTCATTCGTCGGCCGGGGAGACGTGGACGACGAAGCGGCCGGGCTCGAGGCGGAGCATCACGTCCCGGCCCCGCTCGGCGTCCGGTTCCTGGTTCGTGGCGACCACCACGACGCCGTTCCGTGCGCGACGGCGCAGGACCCCGGTGAGGGCCTCCTTCCCCTCGTCGGAGAGGTGCTCGTAGGGCTCGTCGAGGACAGTGAGGGACGCGGGTACCCGAAGGAGGGTCTCGAGGAGGATCCGCTTCGCCTCACCGGTGGAGAGGGTCGCCCACCGGCGGCGCCCCCGAGCCGTCGGCGGGACCAGGTCGATCCCCTCGACCGCGTGCGCCGACGCCACCAGCCCCCGGGCGAGGGACTCCCACGCCGGGAGAGGCGCGTCGCCTGGAAGACCCATGGAGGGGTGGAAGTAGACCATCCGACGACGGTCCGTGCGGCCTTCCCGGAGCTCCACCGAGCCCGCCTCCGGCGCATCCAGGCCCGCCAGCGCCCGCAGGAGGGTCGTCTTCCCCGCCCCGTTCCGCCCGGTCACCCAGGCGATCCCCCGGGGACTCCATGACCACGTCAGATCCCGGAGCACGGACCGGTCTCCCCTCACCAGGGAGAGCCCGTCGACCCGGAGCGTCGGAGGCCGCAGGGCGGTCACGGGAGCTCGCAGCGGTGCCAGCGGTCGTCGTCGTCCACGATCCACGCGCTCCGAGACGAGGAGACGTAGGCCATGAACCCACCGTTCATCGGGAGAAGATAGGAGCGGAGATAGCGGAAGGCCCGGTCGACCCGGATCACCGCCTTCTCGTGGCGGTCTCCGCTCCTACGGCCGCTCCGGGTGAGGAAGAGGAGATCACCGCTCCGCCGATCCGCGCCGGCGTCGAGGAGTGGAGCCGGCAGCGCCTGCAGCTCCTCCTCGGTGAAGGGGGGACGGGGGAGGCGTCCGAAGGCGCCCCGAAGCCCGTCGGGGAGCGGCAGGGCCAGCCCCGACACTCCGCCCCCGGGCGCGACCACGTGGGCGCCCGGAACGATGAACTGGTGGGCCACGACCAAGCGCCCGTCCGGAAAGGGCACGAGGCTCGCCTGGTTGGCCATGGCCGCCAGGCGCCAGTCCCCCACCCGGGCCACCGGCACGCCCCCGGGGCGGAGCTCGCCGTCCCGCCAGAGGTAGAGGAGCTCGTTCTCCCCGACGCCCAGAACCAGGGGCACGATCGCGATCCCGGCTTCGGTCACGGCCACGCGCTCCGGGGCGAAGGGAAGGTCGATCTCGCCTCCGTCCGTTCCGTCGGCCCGGAGCATCTTGATCCTCCGCCCACCCCGGTCGGCGAGATAGAAGGTCCCGTCGCGCCACGCCGCGTCCCGGGGCTCCACCACCCTGAGCGGACCCTCCTTCCGAAATCGGACCCGGGCCCTCTCCTCGCCGCCGGCGTCGTAGAGGGCCACCTCCCGCTCCACTTCGTGGAGGACCACCAAAGCCGAATCACCGGCAGGCCGAACCCCGGCGACGGAGCGGAGAACGCCCCCCGGCGGATCGCTCGCTTCACACGCCGCCGCCGAGGAACGGTCCACGAAGTCCGGGACGAAGGACGGGCTCGTCCCCCCTCCCCCCCCGCACCCCCACAGCAACCCGCTCGAGAGCGAGAGGGACCGGAGAAGGGACGGCCTCATGCGCGATCACTCCGGGTCAGCACTTCCGCTGGATCCTCGTCGGCCGTGGCTCGCGGGCTCGGCGCGTGGAGCTCCGGTCACCAGAACCTCAGCTTGCGGGCCACGCACCCGACCCATCCGGCCCCGCACTCGACCGACGCGATCTCCGACGTCGGAGATCCCTGCTGGAGCGCCCAGTTCAGGCAGAGGAGATAGCGGGTCGTGCATCTCCTCTGGGCTTCGGCGCTGCTCGGTGCCCCCATCAGGAGCAGGAAGAGCGCCACCGCGACGAACCTCAGCGTTCTGGGAATGGCCATCGTCACTCTCCTTTCTCTGCGAGTCGGGACCGTCCGTTCCACCCTCCGGTCCCCCTCGCTCACGCCGACAAAGGTCGCCCCCGTGCCGGGATGCGGGCATGGCTGGATGGGACGGGGCTCCACTCTCCCATTGCCCCGGATGCCCTGGCTCCCGACCTTCAGCCTTTCCGACTCCGCCCGGACCGGCCGGGCCCGGCGACGCCGACACGGAGCGCCCATGAGACCACGTCATCGGACGACGAGGGCCGTCGCCCCTCTCCTGCTCCTGGGCGCGCTTCCCACGGCAGCTGCGGCCCAGCCCGCGGACAACCCGCGGCTGCAGGTCCTCCAGGAGAAGTTCCGCACGCGCCTGGCCCGCCTGGCCCGGGAGTTCGAGGGCGTCGCGGGGATCCAGGCGACGGACCTCGTCACGGGAGAGCGCTTCGGGGTCCACGAGGACCTGGTCTTTCCCCAGGGAAGCGCGATCAAGATCCCCGTCCTCCTCGAGCTCTTCCGACGGGCCGACGACGACCCCCGCCTCCTGGCGAGGCGCCGCCGGATCACCGCCGCCGACCAGGTCGGGGGCAGCGGCGTCCTCAAGGACCTGACCGACGGGGGGACGGAGCTGACGCTGGAGGATCTGGCCGTCCTCATGATCACCGAGAGCGACAACACGGCCACGAACCTCCTCATCGACGAGGTGGGGATGGGTCCCGTGAATCGGCTCATGGACGGGCTCGGCGCCTCCTCCACCCGGCTGCGACGGAAGATGATCCGCCCCGAGGCCTCGGCCCGGGGAGACGAGAACGTCTCCACCCCCGCCGAGGCGGCCGGGCTCATGGCCCGGATCCACCGGTGCGATCTCCCCATGGCCGAGGAGGGGTGCCGGCGGGCGCGCGGGATTCTCGAGATCCCGAAGGGAGGCCCGGTGCGCAGGCCGATCCCCGCGGAGGTCCCCGTGGCCTTCAAGCCCGGCGGCATCGAGGGCGTGTCCACGGTGTGGGCCCTGGTCGGTCTCCCCGACCGTCCCTATGTATTGACGGTCATGACGACCTACGGAGGCCCCGGAGGCGAGTTGGTCGAGCGGGCGTCGGAGGCGGCGTGGGAGTACTTTCGCCGGCTCTCCCGCTCCACCGGGTACGGCACCCGCGTGCCCCTGGAGGTGATCCGGGGCGGCACGCGCCCGCCGCCATGAGCGGCCGGCGCGTGCGCTGGGGTGTGGCGATCTTCTTCCTGGCCTACGTCGCAGGAGTCACGTGGCCCGGGGCGGTCCCCCTCAACCGGATCCGGCCTCTGGTCCTGGGCCTGCCCCTCTCGATGGTCTGGGTCGCCCTCTGGCTCGTGCTCTCCTTCGGCGCCCTGGTTCTCCTGGACCGGTTCGAGACCCGGGAGGAGGACGAGCGGAGCGCCCGTGACCGGGGACCCGGACCCGGGGGCACGCCGGATGCCGGGCGACGGGGGAGGGCGGGCTGATGGAGCGCTGGCAGGTCGTCACCCTCGTCATCGGCCTCTACCTCGGGGTCACCCTGGCGATCGGGCTCTTCTCGGGGCGGAGGGCGTCGAAGAGCGTCCAGGGCTTCGTGGCGGCGGACCGGGACTTCGGCCTTCTCGTCATGTACTTCGTGACCGGCGCCTCGGTCTTCAGCGCCTTCGCCTTCCTGGGCGGGCCGGGATGGGCGTACTCCCGGGGGGCGGCCGCCTTCTACATCCTGGCCTACGGGGCCCTGGGCATGGCCCCCTGGTACTTCGTGGGGCCCAAGGCCGCCCGCCTCGGACGACGCTTCGGCTACGTGACCCAGGCGCAGCTGCTGGTCGGACGCTTCCCGTCCCGGGCCCTCTCCGTCCTCGTGGCCGTCCTCACCATCGTCGCCTTCATCCCCTACATCACCCTGCAGATGCGGGGCGCCGGGATCGTGATCGAGGCCGTGACCGAGGGTCACATCCCCCTGTGGGTCGGCGCGGCCGTGGCGTACGGGATCGTCGTCTTCTACGTGCTCAAGAGCGGCGTCTCCGGGGTCGGATGGACCAACACCTTCCAGGGGATTTTCATGCTGGTGATCGCCTGGACCCTGGGGATCTATCTCCCCCGGCGCCTCTACGGCGGGATCGGGGAGATGTTCGAGCGGATCGCCGTCGAGCGGCCCGAGATGCTCACGATGCCGGGCCTGGACGCCGCCGGCGAGCCCTGGTCCTGGGGCGCCTATTCCTCGGCGATCCTCGTCAGCGCGATCGGGATCACCATGTGGCCCCACCTCTTCATGAAGGCGTTCACGGCCCGGGACGACCGGACGCTGCGCCGGACCGTGGTCCTCTTCCCCACCTTCCAGCTCTTCCTGATCCCGGTCTTCCTGATCGGATTCGCCGGAGTCCTCTTCCCCGAGTCACCGCCGGAGGCCGACTTCATCCTCCCCTTCATGATCCTGAGGACGGAGCTGCCGGCCCTGGTCGTGGGGCTCTTCTGCGCCGGGGCCCTCTCGGCGTCCATGTCCACGGGGGACGCCCTGCTGCACGCCACCGCGTCGGTGGCGGTCGAGGACGGGGTGGGGCCCTTCGCCGAGCTGAGCGACGCCCAGCAGACCCGGCTGATGCAGAGCCTGGTCCTGGCCGCGGGCGCGGTGGCCTACTTCTTCGCCCTGAACCCCGGCCAGTCGCTGGTGATGCTCCTCCTCACCTCCTACGGGATCATCTGCCAGCTCGCTCCGCCGATCGTGGCCGCCCTCTACTGGCCCCGGGCCACCACCGCGGGCGCCCTCGCCGGCCTGGTGGCCGGAGCGGGCACCTCGTGCTTCTTCTTCCTCTTCCCCGACCTGCGGCCCCTGGAGCTCCACGAGGGGCTGCTGGGCCTCGTGGTGCACCTCCCCGTTCTCGTGGGCGTCAGCCTGGCGACGGCGCCCGACGAGGAGACCCGGGTGCGGGCGTTCATGGAGGCCAGGGCGGCCGCCGAAGAGCCCGCCGTCGGGGCGGACGTCCGTGCCTGAGGAGGAGGGGGAGGGGGCCGGCGACGCCCGCCGGCGACTCGACGACCTGCGGGAACGGATCGAGACCCTGGACGACGAGCTGATCCGCCTCATGGGCGCCCGGCGGGAGGCGGTCCTGGAGGTCGGCCGGCTGAAGCGGGACCTGGGGCTCCCCGTAATGGACCCGGCCCGGGAAGCCCGGGTCGTCCGCAGGGCCGCGGAGCGGGCGCGAAGCCAGGGGGTGGACGAGGAGATGACCCGGGACGTGATCTGGCGGATCATCGCCTCGGCCCGGGAGACCCAGGAGGGCGAGCGAGGGTGGGGCCCGCCCGACTATCCCTCCCGGGACACCGGGTCGGAAGACGGCTGAAGGCTCCTCAGTCGTCGTCCGCCACGCTCCACCGCTTCCCGAGGGAGGCCACCACCAGCGGAGCCTGACCCGGCGGCACCCGCACCCCGTGGGAGGTCCCGGGCGGGGTCACCCCTCGGATCAGGTGAGGGTTCAGGTGTCGGAGCCGGGAGACCGGCAGCTCCAGCGCCCCTGCGATCCTCTCCAGGGAGGTTCCGCCGGGCACCCAGACGCGCTCGAACTCGTAGGGCTCGGTGGCCTCGACCTGGAACCCGTGGGCTTCGGCCTCCCGTGCCAGGAGCGTCGCGGCCAGCAGCTTCGGCACGTACTCCCGGGTCTCCGAGGGGAGGCGGTCCACGATCTCCCAGAACAGCTCCTCCTCTCCCGCGGTGCGGCCGCCGCGCTCGGCCAGCAGTCGCGCCACCCGATTCGGACCGGCGTTGTACGCGGCCGCGGCCAGGTACCAGGAGTCGAAGCGGGCGTGCAGCGCCTCCAGGTAGGAGAGAGCCGCCCGGGTGGCCCGGATCGGATCGCGGCGCTCGTCCACGTACTCGGTCACACGGAGCCCGTAGTCCCGGGCCGTGGGCGCCATGAACTGCCACAGGCCGGACGCCTCCTTCGGCGACAGAGCCCGGGTCGAGAAGCCCGACTCGATCATCGCCACGTAGAGCAGGTCCCGGGGCATGCCGCGCTCCCGGAGCTCCCTGCGGATCAGCTCTCCGTAGAGGTTCTCCCGAGAGAGGAACTGCTCGAAGCCGCGGCGCTGGTCGGTCAGGTACCGCTGGATCCAGCGATCCACGCGCTCGTTGACCTCCACGGGGAGCTCGAGGCTCGGGGCCAGCTCCGCCGCGGCCGGCGACGCGGGGACGGCCTGCGCCGTCCGCTCCGCCACATTGGCCTGCAGGCGTTCGACGTACGCCCACGAGCCCAATCCCAGGAGGAAGAGAATCCCCAAGAGGGTTCCCCCCCAGTCTCCCCACTTCCAGTGGGTCTCGGCGTCGCGGCCGTCTTCTTCCTCCGATCCGAGGATCGGCCCGCTCTCACGTCTGACCGGTGAGCCCGGTCTTCGATATCTATCGGATCCATGGTCGTCCATGGTTCACCTCCATCTATGTTCAAGAACCTCGCCTCCACGTACGGAATCCGTGACCCGAGCGATTCGCGTCGTGGGGGATCGAGGTTCGGCAAGACCCGGTTCGAGCACCATGTCGGAATGGGCCCGTGTTTGGAGCTCACCGAATCCGGGCGCGTCCGGTGAGGTTCCGACGCGCCCTCGGCGCGCCATGGGGAGCAAGGGCCATGCCGGCCCCTCGCACCGCTCTTTCCTACTAGATCTCGTGGTCCGCGTTGCGGGCATACTACATCTTGTAGCAGCACAGCCCCGCTGTCCACCCTTACGTACCGGCCCATATGCAGAAAGGTCCGCCTCCGGAACCCTCTCCGGAGGCGGACCGTCCCGCCGGCTGGGGTCCTACTCCTCCGGGTAGACCGAGATCGCGCGACGGCCCCGGACCCGCTCGAAGGTCACCACGCCGTCGATCTTCGCGAAGAGGGTGTCGTCCCCTCCCCGACCCACGTTGCGGCCGGGGTGGAACTTCGTGCCCCGCTGGCGAACGAGGATCCCCCCCGCCTTCACGGGCTGACCGCCGTAGCGCTTCACGCCCAGGAACTTGGGATTGCTGTCGCGCCCGTTTCTCGTCGAGCCGACGCCCTTCTTGTGAGCCATGGGGACTCTCCTCGTCTCGACCGGATCCCGATCGTCAGGTGACGATCTCGTCGATCCGGATCTCCGTGTACTTCTGCCGGTGGCCCTGCTTGCGCCGGTAGTTCTTCCGGCGCTTCCGCTTGAAGACGATGATCTTCTTCGTCTTCCCGTGGCGCAGGATCTCGGCCTCGACCTTGGCTCCCTTCACCAGGGGGTCGCCGATCGTCACGTCCTCCCCGTCGGAGGTCAGGAGGACCTCGTCGAAGGTGAGGGCGCTACCCTCCTCGGCGTCCAGGGAGGGGATCCGGAGCCGACCCCCGGGCTCCGCCCGGAACTGCTTGCCTCCGGTTCTGAACACTGCGTACATGTGGCGCCCCGGTCGTCGTCGATCTCACAGCCTAGAAAAGCTAACAGAGCCGCCCCCGGCGTCAACCGCCCGGCGATCTGCGCGTGTACTTCTCGGTGACGTCCACCTTCGCGGGTCCGGACAGCAGCCGGAACTCGTCCTCTCTCAGGAGCGGGTCGTCCCTCAGATCGAGCTCGAGCCCGGTCTTCCCCGAGAGCCGCCTGAGGAAGTCGGACTCCGACTCCAGGATCTCCAGCGCCACCTCGGGATGCACCCGGATCACGACGCTGCGCTCCTCACCGGCGCCGGCTCGGAGGAGGCTCCGCTCCACCCTCCGCACCACCGTCCTGGGGGTGTAGATCCGACCCGTTCCCCGACAGTGCTCGCAGGTGTGGGTCAGGGACTGGTAGAGGGAGGGCCGCACCCGCTGCCGGGTCATCTCCACCAGGCCCAGCTCCGAGACCTCGAACGCCTTCGTCCGAGCCCGGTCCCGCCCCAGGTGGCTCTTCAGCTCGTGGAGGACCCGATCCCGGTTCTCCTGGGACTCCATGTCGATGAAGTCCACCACGATGATCCCGCCCACGTCCCGGAGCCGGAGCTGGCGCGCGATCTCCTGGGCGGCCTCCAGGTTCGTGCGCAGGATCGTCTCTTCGGCGTCCTTCTTCCCCTTCCCCGTGTAGCGACCCGTGTTCACGTCGATCGAGACCAGGGCTTCGGTCGGCTCGATGACGATGTGCCCTCCCGAGGGCAGCTCCACCTCGGCCTCGAAGACCTTCTGGATCTCGTCCTCGATCCCGTGCTCGTCGAAGAGCGGCAGCTCGCCTTCGTAGAAGTGGACCCGCTCCACGAGGTCGGGGTCCACCCCCTTCAGGTAGCGGCGGATCTCGTCGTAGATCTGCCGGGAGTCGACCGTGAGAGCCTCGAACTTGTCGCTGAAGAGGTCCCGGATCACGCCGCTGACCAGCTTGGCCTCCCGGTGGACGGCGGCGGGCGCCGTCGCACCCTTCGCCTTCTTCTCCACATCCTTCCACGTGTCCCGGAGCCGGCGCAGCTCGTTCTGAAAGGTCTTCTTCGTGAGCTCCTCGCCCACCGTTCGGACGATGACGCCGCCGTTGTTGCTGGCCAGGATCTCCCGGGCCAGGTCCCGAAGGCGCCGCCGCTCGTCCCGGTCCTCGATCTTCCGGCTGACGCCCACGTGGGAGGAGTAGGGCATGTAGACGAGGAAGCGGCCCGGGAGGGAGATCTGGGAGGTGAGCCGGGGCCCCTTGGTCCCGATCGGCTCCTTCGTGACCTGGACCAGCACCTCCTGGCCCCTGCGAAGGGCGTCCTGGATCGCGGGGGTCCGGCCGTTTCCGCCCTGCTCCTCGCCGTTTTCGTCGTCCGCCTCCTCCTCCTCGAACGCGCTGCGCTCCAGGTCAGAGGCGTGGAGGAATCCCGCCTTGTCGGTGCCGATGTCCACGAAGGCGGCCTGGATCCCGGGCAGGACGGCCTCGACGCGGCCGAGGACGATATCGCCCACGATCCGGCTCTGGTCGGGACGGTCGAACATGAGCTCGACCAGCTGCTTGTCTTCCACCAGCGCCACCCAAGACTCCTGGGGCGACGCGCTGATCAGGATTTCGCGACGCAATTTGTCTCACTCCGATTGTCCGTGTCACAGCGCCCCGATCGCGCCGCGGCGGGTCCGCGTCCGGTGCGTCGAGCGACGGTCCCGGGCCCGCACCGCGGCATGGCGCCGCGAAGGAGCGGAGGCCGGTCACCGTCGAGCTCGCGCCCGGGCGGTCGAGGCCTTGAATTCGTACGGTCGCCCGTTGCCCTGCCGACGGGAGCACGCTCATCCCTCCCCGCGGAGGTCGCGGACGAGGTGACGTCCGATCACCAGCTTCTGGATCTCGTTCGTCCCCTCTCCAATCTCGCACACTTTGGCGTCCCGCATCATGCGCTCCACCGGGTGCTCGCTCGTGTAGCCGGCTCCGCCCATGAGCTGGATCGCCGTCGTGGTCGCCCGCATGGCGAGCTCGGAGCAGAAGAGCTTCGCCATGGCGGCTTCCTTCGTGAACGGCCGGTCCTCGTCCCTGAGGCGGGCCGCGTGATACGTGAGGTGGCGGCCCGCCTCGATCTCGGTGGCCAGCTCCGCCAGGGGAAACTGCACGGGCTGGAACTCCCAGATCTTCCTGCCGAACTGCTCCCTCTCCTGGCTGTAGCGGAGCGCCGTGTCCACCGCTCCCTCGGCGAGACCCAGGGAGAGGGCCGCGAGGCCGATCCGGCCCGCGTCCAGGGTCTTCATGAAGTTGGTGAACCCCTCCCCCTCGTCTCCGATCCGGCGCTCGTCGGCGACGAAGGCGTCCTCGAGGAGGAGCTCCCGGGTGTCCGAGGCGCGCCAGCCCAGCTTGTCCTCCTTCTTTCCCGCCCGGACCCCGTCGATGAACTCCAGCTCCGGGTCGTGGCCGATCCCCAGCTCCCGGGCCCTCTCCAGGTCGCTGGTGGGCTTCGTCACCACGAAGCTCGTGATCCCCTTCGAGCCCCGGCCGGGCTCGGTGACGGCGGTGACCGTGAAGATCTCGCCGACCCCGGCGTGGGTGATGAAGATCTTCGATCCGTTGAGCCGCCATCCCCCGTTCTCCCGGACCGCCCGGGTCCGGGACCCGGAAGCGTCGGAGCCCGCACCCGCCTCGGTGAGGCCGAAGCCCCCCAGGACCTTGCCGGTGGCGAGCTTCGGGACCCAGCGGCGCCTCTGATCCTCATCGCCGAAATTCAGGATCGGCGTGATTCCCAGGGTGGAGTGGGCCGAGACCGTGATCGCGTGGCTGCCGTCGAACTTCGCCAGCTCCTCGACGACCACGATGTAGCTCAGGTAATCCCTCCCCATGCCGCCGTACCTCTCGGGCACGTTGACCCCGAAGAGCCCCATCTCGGCCATCGCCTTCACGTTCTCCCAGGGAAATCGGGCCTCCTCGTCCAGCTCCCTGGCCACGGGAGCGATCCGCTCCCGTGCGAAGGCCGAGACCTCCTCCCGGAGCTCGAGGTGACGTTCGCTGAGATAGGGTTCCATCGCCGATGTCGTCAGGGTGTGATCCCTCGTCGTGCCGACGGGCCGGCCCGAGCCCGCCGGGTCCCGGACCCCTCTCGACCCGGGACGGGACCGAAAGCTACCGAAGGCGGGATGTGGAAAAAAGTGCCCGGAGCCTCGGCGCGGCGGCTCGGCCTCCCCAGCCTTCCCCTCCGGCGCAGCGGTCGCAGCGTCCGCACGTCCCGCTCCGTCCCGCCTCGCCGAAGTAAGCGAGGAGCGCGTCGCGCCTGCAAGTCCTCGTCCGGACGAACCCCCGGACGGCCTCCACCCGTTCCAGGCCACGGCGGCGCAGCTCCCCCTCGGGGTCCAGGTCGGGGACGCGTGCGTGGATCCCGACGGCCACGGACCTTTCCGGGCCGGCTCCTCCCTCCAGGAGACGGACGGCGCCGCATCGCTCCAGGGCCCGGAGCGCGTCCAATGCGGCGGATCCGTCGGCGCCGGAGCCCAGGGCCCGTGCCAGGGCCTGCGGATCCACCGATCCCCTGCGGCCCGGACCCACCTCCCTCCGGAGGCGGCCCAGGAGCCGGCGAAGCCGCCGAGCCCGTGGATGGGCCCGCTCGACGAAGCGGCGGTGCAGGTCGAGATCCCCGGCCGCGTAGAGGGCGACGCAGCGGGCCTCCTCGCCGTCCCTCCCGGCCCGTCCGGCCTCCTGATAGTACCCCTCCAGGGAGCCGGGGAGCCGGTAGTGGGCCACGAGCCGGACGTCGGGCTTGTCGACCCCCATGCCGAAGGCATTGGTGGCCACGATCACGGGACGGGGCGTGGCGAGGAAGACCCCCTGGACCCGAGAGCGCTCCTCCAGGCTCAGCCCTCCGTGGTACGCCTCGGCGGGGAAGCCCCGGACCGAGAGCTCCCTGCGGACCGCCTCCACGGCCCTCCGGGTGCCCGCGTAGACGATCGTCGCTCCCCTTCGCCCCCGGAGGAGACCCAGGAGGGCGTGGATCTTGGCTCCGTGGCCAGGTGCGCGGCGGACCGCCCACGAGAGGTTCGGACGATCGAAGGAGAGGACGATCCGCACGGGGTCGCGGAGCCGGAGGAGGGCGAAGATCTCGTCCCGGACCCGGGGGGTGGCGGTGGCCGTGAGGGCGAGGAGGGGGGCCGGCCGGAGCGCGGCCCGGACCGAGCCCAGGCGGGCGTAGGAGGGGCGGAAGTCGTGGCCCCACTGGCTGATGCAGTGGGCCTCGTCCACCGCCAGGAGCGAGACGGGAATCCCTTGGAGGGCCTCGCGGAAGGAGGCCACCTCGAAGCGCTCGGGGGCGAGGAAGAGGAGGTCGAGGGCGCCGGAGCGGGCCCTCTCCAGGACCCGGCGCGCCTCGTCGGCCTCCAGGGCGGAGTTGAGGAGCTCGGCCCGGATCCCGGCCTTCCGGGCCCGGAGGAGCTGATCCTCCATGAGGGAGATCAGGGGGCTCACCACGAGCACGGTTCCGGGCAGGATGAGCGCCGGGAGCTGATAGCAGACGCTCTTTCCGCCGCCGGTGGGGAGGACGCCCAGGGCGTCCCGCCCCTCCAGGGCGGCCCGGACCAGGGCCTCCTGGCCCGGCCGGAACCCGGGGTAGCCGAAGTGGCGCCGGAGGACGGAGCGCGGGTCGCGCGCGGCCATGGAGGGAGGGTGGCCCGGCCCCCCGGGCGGAGACATGGGGGCCCGGGTCGGGGGACCGGTCCGGCCTCAGGCCTCGTCGGGCTCCTCTCCGGGCCTCTCGCCCTCGCCTCCGCCGTCCGGGAGGAAGCGCAGGAGGAAGCCGATCACGAGGGCCGCGATCGCGGCCCAGATCATCCACTCCGATTCGAAGTAGATACCGGCCATGGCGAAGCCGGCCCCCACGACGAACGCCCACACCTTGAGCGTCACCCACGGATCGTCCTTCCGGGACCTCCGGGAGATCAGCACCGAGAACGGGCGTCGACGCCCTCGGGGTCCGTGCCCTCGGGCGGTGGCCCGGAATCCGGGCCCGGAGGACGGCGGGTCGGGCACCTCACCGTTCCTTCCCCTCCAGGAAGCGGCGGACCCGCTCCCGGCACGCCTCGGTGAGGCGCGCGATCGCGTTCACCTCGGCGCCCCGGGCGATCCCCTCCTCGAAGGAGAGGTCGTCGAGGCCGTAGAGGAGCCGCTTCGAGAGGGTGAGGGCCGAGGGCGGGCGGTCGGCGAGCTCGGCGGTGAAGGCGTCCACCGAGGCGTCGAACTCTGTGGCCGGAAAGACCCGGTTGACGAGCCCCATCTCCTCGNNGCCCCGGGCCACCAGCTCGAACGCCTCGCTCTCGCCCACCTTCCGGCGGAGGATCGCCATGACCATGGCGGGAACGAAGCCCAGGTGGACCTCGGGGTAACCGAGAACCGCATCGTCCCGGGCCAGCAGCACGTCACACGCCGTGGCGAGGCCGCACCCCCCGGCCAGGGCCCGGCCGTGGACGGCGGCCACCAGGGGGTTCGGATGGCGGCGCATGGCGACGAAGAGCTCGCCCATCTCGGCGGCGTCGGCCAGGCTCGCCTCGGGCCCCATCCCGGCGATCTTCTCCAACTCGGCCAGATCGGCCCCGGAGCAGAAGTCCTTCCCCGCCCCCCGGATCACCACCACCCGGGCGTCGTCGTCGTCGCCCGTCCGCTCCATCGCCTCCTTCAGGGCCGCGACGAGGGCGGCGTTCAGGGCGTTCCGCTTCTCGGGCCGGTTCAGGGTGAGGGTGGCGACCCCGTCGGCGACGGTCAGGGAGAGGACGTCGCTCACGGCTCCCATCCCCGGGGCAGCCGGCCCCGACCCTCCACGGCGTCGGCCACCTCGTCCGGCACCTCGATCTCCATGCGCAGGAGCGCCGTGGAAAAGACCTTCCCCTGGGCGTCGGTCATGAGGGAGCGGGTCCCGCCGCCCCCCAGGGCGCCGTGGAGGAGGAAGTTGAGGGCGTGGAGGTTGGGCAGCTCGAAGCGCTCCACCTCGCCTTCCACCATGGGCCCGAAGTGCTCCTTCACCCGCTCCGGGGTCACCCGGCGCTTCAGGAGCTCGAAGTGGGCCGGGTCGTAGGCGATCAGGCCCACGTTGGCCGTGTCGCCCTTGTCCCCGGAGCGGGCGTGGGCCAGGTGGACGAGGGCGAGCCGGGCCATCCCTCACACCTCCTTGACCCGGACGTCCACCGAGGAGCGGACCACGTCCTTCTCGATCAGCGCGGGCCAGAACGCCATGATCTCGTGGACCCGGGGTCGCCCCTCGGCGAACCCGGTCACCGACGGGGGACCGGTGAGGATCAGGGGGGCGATCTCCCGGGTGAAGCGCTCCACGTCCTCCTTCTTCCGGCCCCGGACGCCGACCCGCAGCTCCACCTCCGGGAGGTCCGGAGGCGGCTCGCCGACCAGACCGTCGTGGGTGGCGTTCCAGCCCACCAGCTCGGTGCGGATCTCGTCGAACTCCAGGCCGAGGCGGTCCAGGCGCGCCCGGAGGACCCGGTCCGCGGCCCGGGCCTTGGCCGCGGCGTCGGGCCAGGCGTAGACCAGGGTGCCCACGGCCTTCCACCCGTCGGAGTAGGCGATCGAGACCTTGAGGGTGTCGGTGGTCGGCCGGCCCCGGACCCCGTGGACCCGGACCCGGTCCGGACCCTCCTGCTCCAGGCGGATCGTGGTGAAGTCGGCGATCACGTCCGGGGTGATGTAGGTGGACGGATCGCCCATCTCGTACACGATCTGCTCCTTCACCGTCGCCTCGGCGACCCGGCCGCCGGTCCCCTCGTGCTTGGTGACCACGAACTCGCCCGACGGGAACGCCTCCACGATCGGGAAGCCCACGTCGTCCAGGTCGGGGATCTCCCACCAGTCCGCCAGGCAGTTCCCGCCCGTGCACTGGGCGCCGCACTCGTTGATGTGGCCGGCCACGACGCCGGCGGCGAGGCGGTCGTGGGCCTCGGGGCCCCATCCGAAGGCGTGCATCATGGGGCCGTAGGTGAGAGCCGTATCCGTGGAGCGTCCCGTCACCACCACGTCGGCGCCGCCCCGGAGCGCCTCGACGATCGGCTCCGCGCCCAGGTAGACGTTGGCCGCGGCCACCCGGTCCCGGACCTCCGCCAGGGGCCGGTCGGTCTCCATGTGACGGAGGTCGTGTCCGGCGGCCAGGAGGTCGTCGAGTCGCTCCATCAGGTCGTCGCCGGTCACCAACCCGACCCGGGCCCGCCCTTCGACGCCCGCCCGCCTCCCGGCCTCCACCAGTGCCTCGGCGCAGCCCAGGGGATTCACGCCCCCGGCGTTCGTCACCACCCGGATCCCCTTCTCCACGCAAGCGGGGAAGATCCGCTCCATGAGGGGCACGAAGTCCCGGGCGTAGCCCGCGTCGGGATCCCGGTCCTGCTGCTTCTGCATGATCGACATCGTGACCTCGGCCAGGTAGTCCATCATGAGGTAGTCGATCGGACCCCGCTCCACCTGGCGCACGGGCGCCTCGAGCTCGTCGCCCCAGAACCCCTGGCCGCTGGCGATGCGCACCTTCTCGGCGGCTGGGGCCGGCTCAACCATCGCTTCGTCCCCCCTCGCCGGCGAGATTGGTATCGGGGGGGCCCGGCGCCGGCGGCATTCCCCCCACGCCCTCCGGCAGGGTGAACGCCCCCAGGTGGGGACCGGGATTGTTCAGCGACGCCCGGAGGAGGAGGGTGAGGGCGTCGCGGAGCTCCTCGGGGAGCACCACCTCGTCCACGAAGCCCCGGGCCGCGGCGAAGCGGGCGTCGAGCTGCTGCTCGTACTCCTCCCGGACCTCGTCCATCTTCGTGCGCAGCTCCTCGCCGGGCTCCTCCCCCTCCTCCGAAAGCCTCTCGAGCTGGGCGCTGAAGAGGGCCATGACCGCGCTCTCCCCCTCCATGACCCCCATGCGCCCGGTGGGCAGCGAGAGGATGAAGTCCGGGTCGAAGCCCTGTCCCGCCATGGCGTAGTAGCCGGCTCCGGAGGCGTGGTTCACGGTGAGCACGAGCTTGGGCACCGTGGCCGTGGCCATGGCCTCGACGAAGCGCGCGCCGGCCCGGATGATCCCCGAGTGCTCGGCCTCGGGCCCCACCATGAAGCCGCTCACGTCCTGGACGAAGAGGATCGGCGTGCCCTGCCGGTTCATCGTCTCGATGAAGTAGGCGGCCTTCTCCGCGCTCTCCGTGTAGACGATCCCGCCGAAGCGGGGCGGGCCGGGCCGGTCGTCGCGGATCATTCCCCGGGCGTTGGCGATCACCCCCACCGGGATCCCCGAAACGAAGCCCGTCCCGCAGATCATCTCGGCGGCGTGGTCGGGCTGGAACTCGTCCAGGCCCTCCCCGTCCAGGATGCACGCCAGGAGCGCGTGCATCTCGTACGGCTGGCGGTGGTCGTCGGGGAGGATCTCGTAGATCGCCTCCGGGTCCCTGCCCGGGGCGGCGTCCGAGCCGTGCCCGGGCCCCGACCCGGCGCCCCGGGTCGGGAGCTCCCGCACGAGCTGCCGGAGCTTGGCGATGCACGCCTCGTCGTCCTCGGCGCGGTAGTGGGCCACCCCGCTCCGGCTCGTGTGGACCCGGGCGCCCCCCAGCTCCTCGGCCTCGACGCTCCGTCCCGTGGCGCCCTTCACCAGGTTGGGGCCGCCCAGGCCCATGAAGCTCGTGCCCTCCACCATGACGATCACGTCGGAGAGGGCGGGCAGGTACGCGCCTCCCGCGATGCAGGGCCCCATGACCGCGCTGAGCTGGGGCACCCGGAGGTAGCGCCGCATGATCGAGTTGTAGTAGAAGATGCGGGCCGCGCCGTACTGCCCGGGGAACACGCCACCCTGGTAGGGGAGGTTCACGCCGGCCGAGTCCACCAGGTAGACGATGGGGATGCGGCAGCGCATGGCGATCTCCTGGGCCCGGAGGATCTTCTTGATCGTCTCCGGCCACCAGGCCCCGGCCTTGACCGTGGCGTCGTTGGCCACGAAGGCCACCTCCCGCCCCTCGACCACGCCCACGCCGGTCACCACGCCGGCTCCGGGGGCCTGGCCCTCGTACTGGTCGTGGGCGACCAGGAGGCCCACCTCGACCCGGGGCGAGCCCTCGTCCAGGAGGCGCTCCACCCGCTCCCGGGCGGTGAGCTTTCCGCGGTCGTGCTGTCGGCGGATCTTCTCCTCTCCACCCCCCAGCCGCAGCCGGGTCCGGAGCTCCCGGAGCCCGTCGGCGAGGCGGCGGAGGCGACCCCCCTCGACCTCGCCGGGGGCGCCCGCGGGGCTCCCCTCGGCCACGCCGGCCTCGTCGGAGCGTGGGCTCAAGCGGCCTCCCCGGCCCGGTGCTCCTCGTACCACTCCCGGATGTAGTCCACCGCCTCCCCGGTGGTGGATCCCGGGCCGAAGAGGCGTCCGATCCCGTGCTCCTCCCGGAGGGTCTCCATGTCCTCCTCGGGGATGATCCCGCCCCCGGTCACCAGGACGTCGTCGGCCCCCTCGTCGGCCAGGAGCTGCTTGACCCGCGGAAAGAGCGTCATGTGGGCTCCCGAGAGGATCGACAGGGCCACCACGTCCACGTCCTCCTGGACGGCGGCGCTGGCGATCATCTCCGGGGTCTGGTGGAGACCGGTGTAGATGACCTCGAAGCCCGCGTCCCGGAAGGCGCTGGCGATCACCTTCGCGCCCCGGTCGTGTCCGTCCAGCCCGGGCTTCGCCACCAGGACCCGGATCTTGCGGTCATCGGGCGACATGATTCTCCTCGGATCTCGTGCGTGCAGAACGTCGGTGGGACCGCCCCGGCGGCGCCGGGCGCGGGGGTGGCGGCCCCGGACCCCGGGCCCGGACCGGCCGCTATCGCCTACCCCCGCGAGGCCGCCCGGTTCAGGTATCCCGGGAGCCCCGTGACCGCGGGGATCCGGTCCACGGGGACGTCCATGCGGTCGAAGGGATCGAGGAGCAGCGCCCGGAGGCCGGCGCGTCGCGCGCCGACCACGTCCACCGGATAGAGGTCACCGACGTAGAGGCACTCCCGGGGCTCCAGGCCGAGGCGCTCCACGCCGAGCCGGAAGATCTCCGGATCGGGCTTCTCCACGCCCACCACGTGGGAGTC